>Ga0180887_121_pt1 | contig 79093 bp, 81 predicted proteins | sample Deesub1362A_J573_FD_124184 | JGI IMG/M metagenome (GOLD analysis project Ga0180887, IMG submission 124184) | Archaeoglobi archaeon JdFR-42 | reverse complement strand
CCTCTCCATGAAAGCCTCACCATGGGAATTCACCAGCTTCGCTCCCAAACCCATGAAGGCATTCAACCCAGGAGCGCTAAATCCTTTGGGAACGATAGTCATTCGAGCAAATTCCATATTAGCGAGTTTTGCTCCAGCATTAAAAGCCAGGACGTGTCCATCTCCTGTATTATATGGTGATTGCCAACTATTGAATGGATTGCTATGAGGGGACTCAAACAGTCTGTTAGCATTACCTGATGCAATCACCACTGATTTACATTTAATAAAGCTGAAATAATCTTTTCTGTAGTTATAACTGAATAATCCAAATCCTTTATTCAGTCTGTAAATTTTCACGGGGATAGTTCTTTTAAAAAATTGAACTCCAAGATTTCTGGAAAATTTGGCAAGTTTCTTGTTAATATCTTTCCCATTAAAATTAATCATGAATGGCCCGGGTTGACCGAAAGATCTAGTCCTTACAAACTCTCCATTTATGGTGAGAGGGACCCCTATCTTCTCCATTCGTCTTATAGCTTCCTCCAGTTCATCACAGAATACTTTTTTATGAATTTTCAGGTTTACAATTCCATAGGCCACTTTTTTTACATACCCCAGATATGCCTTTTCAGTATCCCATTCTCCATCCCTATTCAAATATGCCATAAAGTGATCCACACCACCCGCTGTAGAGCCACTTCTCAAAGGGTTGCCTTTATCAAGGAGGATCACACTATCTCCATTCTCAGCAATTGCTATTGATGCATTTAATGCAGCGAGTCCTCCTCCGATAATTCCTACATCTACTTCAGTTTTTTCCATTTCCATTCACCTTTGATTTATACTCGGCTTCCTGTATTCTATAATCTGAACTAGAGTTCCTGCAGATATCAATATTATTGATATGATTATCAGAGTACTATTAAGGGAGGAGAATAATAGGAGTATACTACCTCCTATCAACGTTGTTCTTTCAAAAATTGAGAGCCTTTTTATCAGGAATCCAACTACCCCTGAACTGAATAGAAGAATTGCTACTGCAGCTTTCAGAAAATATAGAAATCCTATAGAAAAAGACCCAACTCCAAGAACAATATCTGGATGTATTAACATTAGAAAGGGGATAATATAGACAGGAATACCAAAAATGAATGCTCTAAAACCCGTTCTCATAGGATTTGAATTGGCAATCCCAGATGCAGCATAAGCAGCAATGCATATAGGTGGAGTGATCATTGAAATTACAGAAAAATATAGCCCAAATAAGTGGGCAATAATTTTGGGAACGCCAGCTATTATCAGAGCAGGAATGGCCATTATGGCTGCAGTAATATACGCACCAGTGGTTGGCATACCCATACCGAGAATCAGAGCTACTATAGCCACCATAACAGCAATTAAAAGAATCTGCTCACCCCCAATTCCAACAAGAGCTGTTGAGAATTTCCTCCCCAGCCCAGAGTAAAGAAGTACACCGAGGATAATACCTGCTAGAGCAGAAGGGATAGTTGCAGAAATGGTCATCTCAGAACCGCTCCATAAAGATTCCAAAATCCCTTTTATGTTAAGTCTTGTTTCCTTTTTAAGCATCACTATAATGTATGTTGAGATGACTGCATAAAAAGCAACTTTCATGATAGCATATGGATATTTCATCAATAGAAGCACAATTACTATAAAAGGTATAAACAAATGCCCACTTCTTTTAATCTCTTCACTGAGTTTAGGCAGTTCCTTTTTTGATAATCCTCTTAGATTGTCTCTTCTCGCTATAAAGTGTACCACACCGTATACTCCGAAATAATAAAGGATAGCTGGGAAAACTGCTGCTAGTGCAACATCTTTATAGCTAACACCAGCAAGTTGGGCCATTATAAATGCTGCAGCACCCATCACAGGAGGGAGAATCTGCCCTCCTGTTGAGGCCAATGTTTCAACTGCTCCAGCATCTTCAGACCTGTATCCAACTTTTTTCATAAGGGGTATTGTAACAGATCCAGTAGTAACAACATTGGCTACTGCACTTCCATTAATACTGCCTATCAACCCACTAGATATGACTGCAACTTTTGCCGGTCCACCTTTCAAATGTCCAGCTATTGAGGTTGAGAGGCTCATAAATCTTTCAATTGCACCTGATTTGATAAGCACGGCTGCCATTAATATAAAAAGGTAAACGTATCTGGACACGACGCTAAGTGGTATGGCATAAATCCCGCTTGTAGAGAGATATAGGAAATCAGATAGATCATATAAACTCAGACCTCGGTGGGTAAAAAAACCTCCCGGTATTCTGTTTCCCATCACTGCATATGTCAAAGCTATCAGACCGAGTACTGTAAATATTTTTCCTAAAATCCTTCTGTTAGCTTCAAGAACTAAAAAAAGGGCCAGAATACCAAAATAAACTTCGAAGGGTTTTAAAGGGTCGACAAGAGGAGATCTTGAAATTAATCTCTGATGGTTCATCAAGATCCAGACATTTATTACAATAGCCACTAGTATTAAAATAGCATCTAAGGCGGCTGATATTGATTTCCATCTGGATTTAAAAGGGTAAATAAGGAAACAGATTATTAAGGCAAACATCAGGTGAGACGGAAGAAGAACGCCAAGTGGAACTGTAGTAAAGCCTGTTGTAAGCTGAACAACTGCCCAGATTATTCCTGTTATGTATGCCAGTTGCTTTCTGGATGGATATTCCATGCTATTTCATGTACCCAGCTTCTTTGTAATATCTTTCAGCACCGGGATGAAGAGGTTCTCCAACATATTTTTCCTTCCATGTATCTTCAGGGCTGTATACTTCGAATGCTGGAAATGCTTTGAGAATTGCTTCTCGGTTTTCTGCAATGGCCTTAGCAAAGGTGTAAGCTATGTTATCTGGAAGTTTATCAGTTGTAAAAAATTCAGTGTACATCAGAATTGCATGGTAATCTGAGTCTAGTCCGTTAAGTGTGTTTTTCCATACTTCATCACTTGCTGGTATATCACCGACATCATACCTAAATTCTTTAATTTTCGACTCTAGTTTTTCAGGGAATGGGAGATAATTGAATTCATAGGTTGAAGTTAATTGGGTCCACAGAGGATGTCCTTTTTGAATAACATGGAAGAATGCCTCAACCTTTCCATCTGCAAACAGAGTAGTTATGTCGGATGGTTTAGCAGGATACCATTTTCCACCCCATGAAAGAAGGTCATCGATTGATAGACCCATTGTTTTTAACAGGTATTGCAAACTTATTATACCGGTACTTCCTTTTGGAAATGTAGCAAATTTTATTGGATATTGCTCATCTATAAGCTCTTCCCAGCTTGTTATCCCTGTCTTTTTCAGAACTGCTGTTGCAAAATATAGGTTTGATAACTTCCCGGCAATAGCACGGAGTTGTGTATAGGCTTTTTCAAATGGCCACATACCGTTGTAAGCTAAGTAATTGGTACTCTGCTGCCCAGAACTGGCTAAATCTATCTTATCCTCATCCAATGCTTTGATTTCTGCAGCAGTACCTCCTGTTGGGATTACATCCACCGAAGATCCCTTGGGAAGATATTTCGTGACCATTTCGGCTATATTTGAAGCCAGAATATAGTTTCCACTTCCTTCAGGTGGTGTACCAACAGTAACAGTTACCGGGTTCTCTCCCCTTTCTGCACATCCTAGAAAGTTACTTCCTATAAGAGTTGAAGCTCCAAGTAAGGTCACGCCCTTAATAAACCCCCTTCTTGTTAGATTGCTTTCTATCATACTACCCACAATTTCTCATTACAAATAATTGTATTTAAGATTTATGATGTTTTTGAAAAACTAACAACTTAAATATGAATAATAGTGTGAAAAACATAACAAACTTTTTCAACCATGGATTCTTCTGATTTGCTTGAAATGGTTGCAGAGTATCATATTTTTTGTAGGAGAGAATCGGAGGGAATCCTGAACTTATGGAGAGGCTTCAGCTCTAGAAGAACCTGTCAAAATCCTTCAGCTTTACTCTCCGTTCCTCCTCTTTACCTCTTTTATGGATTCACCAGCTTCTTTTAGGACATGATTTCAAAAGACTCGATGATGGATTCAATTCTGTTTCTGATATCCCAAGATCATGAAGGATCGATTTTGCTTGGGTAGATGTTTGTTATGTTGACGTGGCCTTTTATGTTTTCTAGAGTTGAATTAATATAAGTGACAGAAGTGAGAGGGAGAGTTCAACCACTATAAAAGAGTGTAATTCTTGCCATCTTTGATTTTCAAGGAAGATGTAGCACAACTCATATTCCAAATTTTAATTTTCCCTTTTGAAAATCATTTTTTTATTCTCATGTATATACACTCTCACCATATCTCCAAAATTCAACCCTAGCTCATCTATGATCTTTACCGGAGCGACAATCTCAATCACATCTTCTTCATGAACGGTGTATTCTTGTGGAATCAGGCAAATACACCCCTTTATTGCATCTTCAATGGTTACAGGGATTGTTACTGCAGTGCAAAACCCTTCATGGGGTGGCACTATCAATTTCTCCGCGTTATATTTTTCTCTCATCCATTTAAATTTTTTAGAACTCTCCTTTTCCAGCTTTACGTTTAATGTGCCAGGAAAAGGATAAAATCCATAATGCTCTTTTATCTGCTCTTTAACCCAATCAAAGCTCATAAAGTACCTACCTTCCCCTATCCCTTTGACTACTTGTCCCCTTAATAGCATGGCTGTCTTCTCTCATCCGGTCAATACAATACATCAGTAATGTACCCTATCCTCGGGATTATAACATTTACTCTACTCTCGTTCAACCTCTTTTCAGTTGACACTCCTGTCAGGACACCTACTGTATAGCAACCCGCTTCTTTCCCCATCTTTGTATCTGCTAGGGAATCTCCAACAACAGCAACATCCTCTGGGTTTATTCCCATTTCTCTACAGCATATATGAACCCCTTCTGGAGATGGTTTTGGATTCTCAACGTTGTTACGATTTAAATAGAAAAGACTTGCCTCGACGTCCTTAAATTCTGGAAAACGATCTATTATTTGAGTCCATGACCAGTTCAGGTTTGTGTATATGGAGATGGAAAACCCCAGATTTACGAGATCGGAAAGAACATCTATGGCTTCCGGGAATAGATGGACATATTTGTAGTTATAATCCCAGTATATTTCTTTAATCTTCTTCATGTATATTTCCTTGTACTCTTTTCCAATTCTTTTAATTAACTCTACACCATCAGCAATGCAATCTCTAATTTTTTGAATTTCAGAAAAGGAATAATCGAATTCAATACCAGTTCTCTGGGCCGAATCCTTTAAAAGCCTGTAATAGAAATATGATGTATCTGCCAGAGTTCCTTCGAAATCTATGATTAAACCTTTAACTGGTAGCTTTTCCACATACATAATATGTCGTTTGATTCTTAACTCAGTTATCCTTTAAATCTTTTAATTTTTAAATGTCTCAAATAAAGGGGGGGGTTTACAGGTAAATAAAATCGAGTAGTTTAAATTTTCTTTAGAAGAATAAAAGATGAAAGAATTAATGGGATTAGAGATACATTTCAAGGGCATCACCCATCAGTGATATTCTCAGAAGTTTTGCTGTTTGAAGTTTGATTTAAAGATTTGGGGAATTTCTCCTTCCACTCATATGGTTTAGTGGCATCGATAATAGCACGAGAATTATAGAATCTCCCCATCTTTTTATTTTCAGGAGACAATATAGGATCCAGAGGACCTGAAGTTGCTCTGGTGATTATATCAATTGACGTAGCCGGATCAGAACGGGTTAAAACAGCCCACATCACTTCATTGAGATCGGTAACGTTAATATCTTCATCAACAACTATAACATATCGCCCTAGGTAATTTGCCATTGGAGTAGAATAAACAGCATGGCCAACCTGTCGAGAATGTCCTGGATACTGCTGTTTGATAGATACAGCAATTAAAAGTCTGCATCCTCCAATTCCAAAACACCATGCATTAATAATTCCCGGAATTCCCAATTTTTTCAGCTCATTAAAAAGGAGAGCAGATTTAATGTATTCTCTTGCTTTATCTGCATCGTATGGAGGCTTTTGGGGTGGCATTCCAAGCAATATTGGATTGTCACGAAAGTAAACAGCTTCAACCTCAATGTATGGCTCCTCTCTAAGAGAACTGCCGTAATACCCAGTCCATTCTCCAAAAGGTCCCTCCTCTTTTTTCTTGTCAGGATAAGAATATCCTTCGATAGCAATTTCAGCGTTTGCAGGAATTGGAAGTCCAGTAACGGAGCCTTTAACAACCTTTACTGACTCTCCTCGCCAACCACCGATCCCATCAAACTCACATACCCCCCAAGGAAACTCGATCATGCTACCCGCAAATAACAAGGGATCGGAACCAAAAACAACTGCTACAGGACATGGCTCATCATTTTCAAAATATTTTTTTCTGTGAACCCACCCATGATGTCCAGGTGAGATGTAAAACCCAATGGTTTTTTCATCATGAAGTTGATTCCTGTAGGTACCAACGTTTACCCATCCATCTTCAGGATCTCGCGTGATTACCATACAGCCAGTACCGATATAAGGACCACCATCCTCCGGATGCCATTTAGGTACTGGAAATTGGTATAAGTTTACATTCTCACCGGTTAATCGATTTTCGAATATTGGGCCTGAACTTACATATTTAGGAGGTAAAAGCTCCATTTCATCTAATTTTTTTTGAAAATGTTTAACTAAGGTTACTCTATCAGAATGGATGGGAAAGCCAAAAGTGAGAGCAATCCTCTGAATGCTTCCGAATACATTAAGCAAGATTCGAAACCCAGGGTCATATCCAGGAAACTCCTCTAAAAGCAAAGCTGGTGTGTTTTCAAGATGCACAGTAGTTTCTGCAATTTTTCCCACATTTTCCAATTTTATACCTTTTGCCCTTTTGAGTTCTCCCATTTGATTAACTTTTATCAACCACTCTCTAAGATCCTCAAATTCAATCTTCATCAGTTCCCCCCTTTTTTAAGGAAATACTTATATGAAGTTCCATGTATTCTCAACAAGACAGGCGATGGTCTCTACAAATACTCTGTAATTTGTCCAGAATCCGACATCATTCCCGACATCAATATTCAGGTCGTCCGGATTAAATGCGAAAAATATGACCTCTCGCCTATCTACAAGCATCAGTTTAGCAGGATTGTTTTTAAAATTCTTAATTTCCATGAATTTTTCCAGCTCTTTGATTGTTTTTATATTTCTCTCCGTAACGGGAGCCATCAACCTGAACCTAGTTCCACGAGAAGCAAGTTTTTTATATAGTTTCCCATGTCTCATGTACATTCTATGAACACCGTTTTCACTAGTGAGGATGTAGAGAAGTTCTATGGGGTCTGAAACCATTTCATCCATTTTCTCATATATATTTCTTCTACCTCTTAGTTCCCAGATCTCCTGATTGTCTAACAGTCCATTTTTTACATTAGATGTGTTTATAAGTTTGGAAAGATCTTTAAAAACTTCTTCTATCCTCTTTATTTTTTCCTCTTCCCTCTTAATTAATTTTTTAGCCATTGTCGATGGTTTCATAGCTTTGAAGCGTTTTGGCTTAATGGGCAACTGAACAACAAATCCTTTTTCTATGAGTTTGTTAAGAATCTGATAAACATTTGTCCTTTCTATTTCTGTAACATATGAGATCTCTTTTGCGGAAGACGGACCATAGTTGAGTAGGGTGAGATATACCTCTGCTTCCTCCTCCTTCAATCCACTTTCACGCAAATAGAATAAAGTTTTTTCATCGAACACTCTCTCACCATTATCTCTATTTGTCCTTATGCTGAAATAATTTCTCATATGTGTTAAATGTGTTGTTAAATTATTGACAACAACAAAAAACTTTTATAGTTTATATTATAAATAATTTATCATGTATTCGGATCTACGTGAATGGATAGAGGCCATGGATGAGTTGGGGGAATTGAAAAGAATCAATGCGGAAATAGATCCAGTTGAAGAAATGGCTTCCCTTGTGTATATGGTCGGGAAAACTAATAACCCTCCTGCCCTCCTTTTTGAAAACATCAAAGGTGGGGAAGACGGAAGAGTGCTTTTCAATATGTTTGGGAATAGCCCAAGGAGAATAGCATACACTCTCGGTTTAGACCCAAATACCTCTATTAGAGAGATGGTTCTGAAAGTTAAGGAACTTCTGAAAAAGAAAGAAAAGCCGAGATTCGTAAAAGATGCCCCTGTAAAAGAAAACGTGATTTATAAAGAAAATATTGATATGACTAAATTTCCTGCTCCAAAGATGTGGCCAAGAGATGGAGGTAGATACATAGGGACGGCTGATGCAATCATAACCAAAGATCCTGATTCTGACTGGGTCAACGTGGGAGTTTATAGACAGATGGTTGTAGATAAAACTAAAGTTGGGTTCTATTCATCACCTGGGAAAGATGTTGATATTATACGGAAAAAATATTGGGACAGGGGAGAACCATGTCCGGTTGTAGCAGTGTATGGCACAGATCCATTGCTGTATCTCATCGGGTCTCTGGCCTTCCCGAGAGGAGAGAATGAATTCGAACATGTGGCAGGGATAAAAGGATCTTTCAAACTAATAGAAGGTGAAATAACAGGTTTACCAATTCCAGCTAATGCCGAGGTGGTGATAGAGGGTTACTCCTATCCAGAGAAAACAGTCATAGAAGGCCCTTTCGGCGAATTTACAGGGTACTATGGGAGACCAGCAGAGGAAACCCCTTACATTGAAGTTGAGGCTGTATATCATAGAGATAAGCCTATCATTACTTCAGCTTTAATGGCAGAGTATCCACCAAGTGATCAAGCCTTCTTTTTTGGAATATGTAGAGCTGCAAAAATCTGGGAAGATCTCGATAAACTTGGAATTCTAGGTGTGAAGGGGGTATACAGCCATCCTGCTGCTGCTGGTGGATTTGGAATGACAATTATCTCTCTCAAACAACTCCATCCTGGACATGCTTCACAGGTGCTATCTCTTGCTGCACAATGTCCTGCCGGTGCCTATTACTCTAAAATCATAATTGTAGTGGATGAGGATATAGACCCATATGATATAAATCAGGTTATATGGGCTCTTGCTACGAGATTCAGCCCAAAAGATGATATAACTGTGCTTAAGGATACATGGAGCACTTGGCTTGATCCGACTCTCAATCCGCCTGAGATAAGACCTTGGGGGTCAAAGCTTCTGTTAAACGCCTGCAAAGACTACAAACACTTCGATAAATTTTCACCTAGAAACCTGCTTAGAAAAGAAGTCTATGAGAGAGTTATAACAAGATGGAAAGAATTTGGAATAGAAGAAGACCCTCCTGTGGTTGATGTTTTTGAGGAGGAATCTTGAGATGGATGGGTTGGGAGAGTTTTTGATTCAATATGAGGAGGAATACCCTGATGAAGTCATATGGATAGAAAGAGAGGTCAGAATGGATGACTTCGTGATTTCTACTATTCTGGACAAGCTTGATAAAGAAAAAGACCCACCCATTGTTATCTTCCAGAATCCCATTAACATCAAAGGAAATCCTTCAGATATTCCAATCCTCTTCAACATATTTGCGTCAAGAAAAAGATGTGCCAGATTGATAGATGCTGAAGATGAAAAGACTGAGCTTGTGGAGGGATTTTACAATATACTGGAAGAAAAGAAATATCCAAAAGTTATAGATAAAAAAGATGCACCAGTTAAACAAAGAATCTTAAAAGGAGAGAAAATTAATCTGAATGATCTACCTGTCCCGAAATTTCATGAAAAAGATTTTGGATATACATTAACAATGGTTGATGGAGTGAAGGGGTTTGGAAGGGAATTTTATGAACTCTCATTTGTTAAAAATAGAATCGTTGATTCTTCTCGACTTACTTTTGTAGCACATCCAGGACAGCATCTGGCATTAGTGCATGAAGAATATGAAAAAGAAAATTCCAGATGCCCTGTTATTATAATTCTGGGTCATCACCCGCTGTTTTTTCTCGGCACCCTCCCTCTCACACCCTTTGAAAATAACGATTATGAAACTATATCGTCTTTTTTTGAAAAAGAATTTCGATTGACGCCTTCAGAAACGTGGGGAGATAAATTTCTTATACCAGCCGACGCAGAAATGGTTATCGAGGGAGAAATAATTCCTGGAAAAAGAGAAATTACAAATCCTTTTGGAGAGATCACTGGATACTACCAGCCCAGACTGGAAAAACCAGTCATTGAGGTTACAGCAATTAATATGAGAAAGAGCCCCATGATACAGCACATTTTTCCAGCACATAAGGAACATTTCAATTTAGGGGGAATCCCAAAAGAGGGGAGTCTTCTCAGAAAATTGAGATCGATTGACCCTAATGTGAAATCTGTACATTTTCCTTACTCTGGACAATCGAGAATGAGCTGTTACGTTTCTGTTAAAAAGACAAGAGATGGAATTCCGAAGAGGCTTGCCCTTGCAGCTTTATCAGAAACTGCTCAGCTGAAGCTGGTAGTTGTGGTTGATGATGATGTTGACGTTTTTGATGAAAGGGAGGTTTTATGGGCAGTTATAACAAGAACAAATTTTTCGGAAGGCTTGGATGTCATCAATAACGTTGAGGCACTTCACAAATGGTTGAGGTTGGAGAAAGTGATAATAGATGCTACTATAACAGACGAATCATTTCTTGAGAGAAATTCAATTCCTTCAGATATATATGCTAAAATAAAACTGGAAGAATGGGTTCCTAAAAAACCGAAATGAATGACAGCTATTGAGGGTTTCTCCAATATGAATACTACCTGAAGGATAGAGCAGAAACAGAAATAGAGAAGACCTATATCAGGACTGGAGGATAATATGACTCAGCAATAAATTTTCAGTATTTGTTCTGCATTCATCTGCATTCATCAAATATCATAGATATAGGTAGCAATAACTTAAAAAAATAAGGTTTTAGGAAAATGATGTGCCCTTTCTTTCCGGGTGTACAATATACTATCTATCGTCAATCCGTCGATAGAATTCAGAAGGCAGATTTAAAACACTAGCAAGGCCAATCAAATTAGTTTTTGAAATGGATCCATCAGACACTTCTTTAAGAACTTTTTTAGCATTAAAAGCCACCCCTAAACCAGCGTTTTTTATCATTAAAGTATCATTAGCCCCATCTCCTACAGCTACTACATCTTCTTTGCTGACCCCTTCCTTCTTTGCTAGATCTTCGATTATTTTTGCTTTCACTTCAGCGTTAATGACTGTACCTTTAATCCTGCCTGTTAACTTACCATCTTTTATCTCAAGCTCATTGCCGAAAGCATAATCAAATCCAAGCTCCTCTTTCAAACGGTTAGTGAAATATGTAAATCCTCCACTGACTAGAGCAGTTTTATATCCGGCGGATTTAAGACTCCGTATCAACTCCTTTGCTCCGGGAGTGAGTTTAATCTCGTTAGCTATTTTTTCAAGAACTTCTACTGGCAAACCTTTTAGGAGTGAAACCCTATTTCTCAATGCTTGTTCAAAGTCCACATTACCGTTCATGGCCTCATAGGTGAGCCTTTTAACCTCTTCAATCACTCCTGCCTCCTTGGCAATCTCGTTTATGAGTTCGTTTTCTACTATAGTGGAGTCCATATCGAATACTATAAGCCGCTTCTTTCTCTTAAAAATCGATTCCGGCTGTATTACAACATCCAGCCCAAACTCTTCTATTTTTGACTTCAGAAATTTTTTAACCTGATTCACATCATGCTCTTTTAAATCAAGGAGCCATTCAATGGATATGAGGTCATCTCTGGCTTTAAGGCTGGTTTTTTCTATGTTAATCCCATGCTGGTATAGAATGCTGGAAATCTCAAATACGATTCCAACCCGATCTCTTCCAAGGACAGTCATAACATACAGCTCATTTTTGGCTCTTTCTGATTGTCTGAAGGGAACAACCCTTACCTCAACACCTATCTCCTTACCTTTTTTTTTCAAAAGAGCAGTAAGCCTATCAACGGCTATATTCGAGTTCGTGGTGTCAGCAACAATGAACATAAAAAACAGTCCCTGGAGGACATGCTGTTCAATATCAACTATGTTCGTGTTATTCATTGCTAGGACTTCGGATATTCCGGCAATGATTCCTGGCCTGTCCATACCATAGACTGTTATTCCTATGAGTGGGTTGTTCATGGGCATCCGTATCATCTCTGTCGAAGGTAGTAATAAACTTATTTGCTCTTGATTATTCTTGAGGGTAGTTGCAAACCTATGCTTTACAAATTATCAATTAACATTGACTAAATGAGGAAAGCAGTGTTTAACCAATTGGATTTATCTCAACCTAGTTAAGAGATCTGATAGAGGTTATTCCAATGTATTGGATAAAATATTTAAACTAATGGCTCATAGGGACTCCCTCTGGGTGGTAATGGTGAAGGTAGTGTTATCTTACTCAGGTGGTCTAGATACGACAGTATGCATTCCTCTCCTTAGAGAAAAATATGGATTTGATGAGATAATCTCCGTTACCGTAGATGTTGGTCAACCTCAAGAAGATCTTAAAATAGCCGAAGAAAGGGGAAAGAAGCTTTCCGATAAGCACTATACCATCAATGCAAAAAAAGAATTTGTTTATGATTACCTGTTCCCTCTCATAAAAGCGAATGGAGATTATGAAGGGTATCTTTTGGGGCATGCAATAGCCCGACCTTTGATTGCTAGAAAAGTTATTGAAGTTGCTCTTAAAGAAAATGCAGAAGCAGTTGCCCATGGATGTACCGGTAAAGGAAATGATCAGCTCAGATTTGAGAACATCTTTAGAGAGTATGATCTTAGGATCATTGCTCCCATGCGAGATCTGAACCTTACAAGGGAATGGGAAATAGAATATGCAATGGAACATGGCATTGACGTGCCTGCGACAAAAGAAAAACCATGGAGCATTGATGAAAATCTGTGGAGTAGGAGTATTGAAGGAGGGGATCTCGAAAATCCCTTGACCATTCCGCCCGAGGATATATATGAATGGACAGTTAATCCGGCTGAAAGTTCAGAACACCCGGAATTTATTACTATTGGATTCGATAAAGGCATCCCAGTAACACTGAATGATGAATCTATGGATGGTGTGAGTCTCATAAAAACTCTGAATGAAATAGGGGGCAAGCATGGGGTTGGACGAACAGATATTATCGAAGACAGGGTTTTAGGGTTAAAAGCAAGAGAAAATTATGAACATCCGGCTGCAACTATCTTGATAAAGGCCCACCGTGATCTGGAACAGCTGGTGTTAAGCAGAAAAGAGCTGAAGTTCAAATCACTGGTCGAGCAGGAGTGGGCTGAACTGGTTTACGAAGGACTGGTAAACGAACCACTATTTGCCGATCTCAACGCTTTCATTGATGAAACTCAACAGCGAGTAACCGGAACAGTGACTGTGAGGCTGTATAAAGGCAACGCCAGCGTCGTTGCAAGAGATTCACCTTTCAAACTATATTCTCAAGAACTTGTCTCATTCGATAGTGTTTCCATTGATCAGAAAGATGCGGAGGGTTTTATCAAATTCCACGGATTACAGGGAAGATTGATGAAACGGATTTTTAGTAAGAAAAGTTGAAGCCCACAGAAACTTGCTCTCCATGGTATCCAGGGTCTTTTGTCATCAGGTAGTACTGAAGAATGGCATAACCAAGAGATATTATCCCACCCATTTCCATGAGGTTGTAGACAATCTCATGACCAAAAAACTCGTTAACCAGACTGAAACTCAATAGTTCGAAACCAATAAGGGCAGGGATCAGCAATCTGAGAATATTTACCTCAATTGGAAATGAATGAGGAGAATATTGTGTTTTATAGATATCATAAGAGTACAGCATTATGGCTGTCAGGGCAGTAAAGGAAATAACCAGCTTAACGGGAAATAAGATCGATTCTGGTATGAGATTTTCAAGTTGGAAAGCCACCAGCCAGAAAATAGTTATCCCCAGAACTATCTTGGAGAATTTGAATGGAGCTTTTAGAACTTTGATGGCAGGACCGAGAAGCTTCAAATAAATGATCCAGAAAAAAATAGTGGTTACAAAAGATATTGAGATAATAAATTCCAGTATTTTGTAAATGACCATATCATGGAAGACTGATTCTATTATGAGAATTATCCCCCATATTAAAGAGTACCCTACAATGACCAGAAAAACGGGTTTTCTAACCTGAAAAAAGAGCATTCTGTTTTTATAACGTTCGTCAATTACAGTCAATAGCCAGAGTGCGATAATACCTCCAAAGATATTGATAATCAGCAGCACTTCATAAATTATGTTGGAAATGCTTATCATAACCTTTATTGTGTTACTGAAAGTTATAAAAACTTTTATCAAATTATACTGAAACATAGATGGTGACCAGGCATGAAACAACTTTGGGGAAAGGATCTCATCGAGGGTGAATATCGCCTTAGCTTTAATTACTTTGATTAAGTATTAATTAGGTAAATGGTAAAGAGAAGATATCTATGAAAAGAGTATACAGGAATTTCCCATCTAATAAAACAGCTCAAGTGTACAAAAGTAGATATGAAAAACCTCTTGGGGATTTCGTCGCGCGTCTCTATGATCTTGACGGGTATGTTGATAAAATCTCTACCTTTTCAACCGGGTTAGGGCCAAAACTGGTAGAGGTAGAACGAAAGTTTCGTTGCTGTATCGCCGAAAAAGGTATGTTTGCCCCCCTCCCCCTCGATAAAGGCTGGATGGAAGAAGTTTCAGAGGAGGGTAAAATTGATTTTCGCGTTGAGGTAGATTATTATCTGGAAAGTTTCGATTACCAAGTGCCTTTATATCAGGACATATTTCTTATAAGGGCAATTAAAACACAGAACATGCTCACATTGTATATCCATCACACAAGGGGAATGCAAAGAACAGACCCAATGGAAATTGTCAAAATGTTGGAGGGACATGATGGCTGAAATGATGTATATTGTAGCCTCTCCTTTTAAATTGAAAGGGAAAAGCACGTTGGCAGTCTCTGAGTTCATCTTCACATTGTCTCTTGATCTGAAATGGTTCTCTCCAGATCAAGCAAGAGTTGTGATGGATAGAGCAATTCGGAGAGGCCTATTAAAACAAGAGAATGACTCTCTTTATCCAGGGTTCGACATTGACCGTATATCTGTTCCACCTGACTTCAAACCAGATTTTAAGAAGATTATTGAACACTCGGTGTTTGATACAATTCTGGATAGAATTGTCATTGCTACAGGAGCTGAGAGGAAATTAGTGGCATCTGAGATCAATCGTAGATATGAAAAGTATGGAGAAATAATAGATATCAACGTGGTAGCTCTTATTGTCGCCAAAGAAAAAGACGCAGAAATTGCTGATCTGATAGAGGAAGTGAGCGCCAGGTTGTTTGGGTAGGAAAGGGGATTATATTTTTTGATTGTTCTGTAATCGGTTCCCCACTAGGGAGAGGTATGCTAGATAGGATTCCAGCTGAATTCTTTCATTAGCTCCCTCAGTTAACCTGAAATCGATCTCTCCCAGTCTGTCAATCAACCGTACTTTTACACTCTCATCCAAACCAGATTTAATTAACTCGCGAAACATCTGGTTGATCACGTCTTCTCCAGCCATGCCATACTTTATGAGAAGATCATCAAGAAGGGCTCTCGCCTCTATGAAACTCCCTTTCATCGCTTTTTCGATAAGAGTCCATATCTCTTCAGGCCGTGCTGTGGCAGTTATCTGATAAACGGTCTCCTCATTTATTGTACTGGTGAGGGTGGAGGCACCTTGAAGAGCATTTATTGCTTTTCTAAAATCTCCTTCGGAAATATAAATGATGGCATTGAGACCATCCTCTGTGATGGTCAATCCCTCTTTACTGGCTATTTCCAAGAGCCGTTTTTTCATGGCATCCACAGGAATAGGTCTGAATTTGAATACAGCACATCTTGATTGAATCGGTTCTATGATCTTGCTAAGGTAATTACATGAGAGAATAAACCTGCACGTTTTAGAATATCGTTCCATGGTTCTTCGGAGAGCAGCTTGAGCGTCTGGGGTAAGAGCATCAGCTTCATCCAGAAAAATTATTTTAAAAAGAGTACCTCCCAGGGGAGATGTTCGAGCAAAATCCTTTATTTTGTGTCTTACTACATCTATACCCCTCTCATCGCTGGCATTCAGTTCTATGAAGTTGTTCTGCCAGTTCTCTCTAAAAAGCTCTTTTGTGAGGGCTAGAGCAGAGGCTGTTTTTCCGGTACCGGGAGGACCAGCAAAAAGCAAATGAGGGATATTTTTACTCTTAACGTATGAGATAAGCCTGCGAGTTACCTCCTCCTGTCCCACGACCTCTTCCAGTTTTGAGGGTCGGTATTTTTCTACCCAGATTACTGGTTCGATGGTTTCACCCATGATGGTATCCAGTCTGGAGATATATAATTATAACTGTATGTAAGCTATTTTCATTCTTTAATTCTTGCATCCACCACTACATGCCAGACCCCAGGCGAGTAATTTTTAATCTTTCTTATATCCAGAATTTCCACATCTTTTCCTTGAGTCTTAGCATATTTTTTCATTCTATGGATTGGACGATCGAAAATACTTTCTGGCACAGCCTCATGATAATGGATTATCCCCTCATTTCTCAGAGCTTTAATGGCTATAGGTATATACTGGTCTGCAAATAAATGGCCCATGATTACTCTATCGGCCCAGTTTTCTGGAGTTTTATCAGCACAATCTCCAAGAATCGGATCAATGATTTTTTCAACATAATTGAGTTTTATGTTGTATTTCAAGAATTCATATGATTCGGGATTTATCTCTATGGCTATAATTTTTTTTGGTCTGGAATGGACGGCCATGGGTATGGAGAAATAACCAATTCCAGCAAACATGTCCACTACTCGCTCTCCATTTCCAGTTTTTGCCATTCGCATTCTTTCTGCTTGATTCCCGGGAGAGAACATAACCTTGGTCACATCCAGTTTGAACTTGACCCCATTCTCCACATGAGTAGTCTCGCTGCCTGTGCCAGCTAGTAATTCTACACGAGGTCTCCTCATCATTCCTTGTTTCCCATAATCCAGCCATACAGACTGACACCTGGGGTGGAGGGTTAAAAGGGCTTTACCAACCTCTTTTTTGTACTTTCTCAGTTCTACGGGTAATTTTACCAGAATTATATCTCCAAGTATTTTATATCGTCTCGGTAACAGATCAAGGTAAGAATCGGGAATTCTTCCTTTAAGCAGTTGAAAAAGTGTTCTTTTTCTCGTAAACATCGGGGTTTTTTGAGTTACTATCTCAAAGTCTTTCAGAACATCTTTAATTTCTGGAATAAACTGATCATAGATTGGGATTTCCACATACTCATCGTCTGACAATATAAGCCTGTGTTTGTCCTTGGCTCCAGTATTCTCTAACCATCTCCTTACCTCCTCCCCTCTGTATCTGGGAACTCTGACAGCTTTATTTCCACTCATCCGAGAAGACCCTCCGGGACGATTATAATCCCTGAAGTGGTCTCAACTACCGATATCTCATCTCCTGGCTGAACCCGAATCAAGGGTTTTTCTACAGTGATAATGTGTTGGGTTTCAGGATGAATAATTTGGATGGCATATCTGTCCACGTCCACAACAAAAGTCTTTTTTGCAGTTCTGATGTTTCCAATTACCTTGACAGATGCCCTGTGTAATTTAATCTCCTGGCCTGTCATTAAGTCTATTCCCTTTCCATTTTTTGTGATGACTGCTATGCTTTTTTCAGTTTTAATCAGGTCTCCAGCAGTATATGAAGGTAGTCGGACAGAGTAGGTAAATCGGAACAAATCTTTCCCATCTTTCCGTCCAGAAATACTTTTACTTTCCAGAATTTTTCCACCCATGGATTCCCTAATCTTTCTTGCAATTTTTTTTCCAAGGGCCCTTGAACTGAGGTATACATCAACTCCCTCGGATCTTCTAATCCATCTGGATATAAAAGCCATCCTATTGCCGCTTGCCCTTTCTTTATCCACGATATTTTCTACGATTTCAATGAAAGTATCAATCTCACTATCCAAGAGCTTTCTTGAATCTGCCCTGAGCTGGACAATTGATTCGTAATAACTTCCGGCCTGTCGACTGCAAGTCTCACATACTTTTGGAATGAACCGAATTTCAGTTTGTCTCTCTCCTCGTATCTCCTTGGATGCTAAATGGGCGCTACAAGTAACAATAACCGTATTGCTCCATGTATCCTCTTTTATATAATGGAATCGTAAATCAGGATCTGAAATCAGGTCTGGGAGATGGACGTATCTGGATAATACTTCTTCAATGATCTCATCTCGGTTTTTTGAGATCCAGGAACTGCCGACTCGATAAGAATCACATCTTGGACAGTATTCTATTCTGATAATGTCCGGTAGCGTAATAAGATGATTTTTTGAGAAGTAGCACTCCACGCATAGTCCATCTATTCCCTTTTCGATCTCTGTTCCGCATGAAGGGCAGTAGTATGTCATCTTGAACATCTCTTTTGGATGCTTTTTCGATATATATGTTATTGTGTTAATATTGCCATGGATTTGACTATATCATCAGGGATTAATCTAATATATCGATACACAGCCATTATGGAGTGTGGAGTGGAATGTAGTCCAGAAAAACCCTATGAAAAACTTTAGGATTGCTTTGGTATATCCCAATTTATACAGCGCTGGTATGTCTAACTTGGGGTTGAGGATTGTATATGATCTTCTGAATGGAATAGATGGGGTATACTGTGAGAGGTTTTTCCTTGATCATCGAAAAAGTCTGGAGACGGGTTCTCCACTTAGAGATTTTGATGTAATAGCTTTTTGCTGGCAATTTGAACTGGATGCCTTTAACATCATCAGAATCATCGAAGAAGAAAAAATTTTTGATAAGATTAAAATTGCTGGGGGTCCTTGCTGCGTTAACCCGAATGCTTTGAGAGAGTATGTAGATTATTTTTATGTGGGTGAGGCAGAATTTAATCTAATATCTGTTGTAAGAGAGCTGGCTGAGGGGGTAGATCCAATATCCACCCCTAACGTATGTTCTCCATCTCTGAATGGGAAGGTAAAACGTGCATATATGATGGATCTTGACGTATATTTTCCAACACGGCAGGTGATGACCTCAAAAAGTTCTTTTGGAAATGCTTTCATCCTTGAGGTTGGAAGAGGATGTGTAGAGGGATGTAGATTCTGCATGGGAGGTTATATATTCAGACCGGGGAGGGAAAGGCAGATATCTACTATCAGAGTGATACTTGAAAAGGCCTTAGAAGAATCGAGTCCAGAGAAAATTGTTGTGATCAACCCATCATCCCATTATTCCAGAATGCATCAACTTCTCGAAATCTTTCAGGATTTCGATGTGGATGTCTCATTTCCATCCCTTCGCCCCTCTATAGTTGATGAGACTGTTGCGCAATTTCTTAAAAAAAAGGGACAGAAAACAGTAACCATGGCTCCAGAAACCAGTCAAAAAGTGAGGTGGTTTGTAAATAAAAAAATACAAGATTCTGAATTTTTACAGGCTTCTGAACACTTGATTAATGCTGGAATTCGTCAGCTCAAGTTTTATGTTATTATAGGACTTCCTGGCGAAACTGAAGAAGATATCGAAAGTCTCACTAATCTCTTTAAAAAAATCAGAAGTATGGGTGCAAAAGTCTCTGTGAGTGTTAATCCTCTTGTCCCTAAACCACACACCCCTTTTCAGTGGCTCTCTTTTATATCCAAAAGGGACTACGTACAGAAAGTGCGATTGCTGAAAAAAAATCTGAAAGGATATGCTAGAGTAGAGATAGAGGAATATAATTCTGCCGCTCTACAATGTATCTTGGCCAGAGCAGATAGAAAGGTTGGAACAATAATGAAAAGGGCTTACCACCTTGGGGGAGGTTTGATGGCAATTCGTAAATCTCTGAAGGAGATTGGGCTGGGATTCAAGAGTTATCTTGGTTCTCTGGACCTGAATGACGATCTACCTTGGGATAATATTAAAATAATCAACAAGGGGTTTTTAAAGAGAGAATATAAAAAGACCTTTTCAGGAACCACTACATCCTCTTGTAAATCTGAATGCGACGCTTGTAGAATCTGTTATCTTTGAGCCTCTGAATAGTTTGCATTAAGCACCTCTAAATGAGAAAGTATTCTCAACAGAAGTTGACAATTTGCAAAGCTATGCTTTACAATATTGATTGATTGTGGATTATATGTTATTAAAGAATCATCTTCTATGATGAAATAAGAGCTATTTAAAAAATAATTCGAAAAATTCTGTAGAGATGAAGAACGATCTCAGTCATCTTTCTGGTATTTTAAAGGATCTAATGAGTAAAAAACCTTCAAAAGAGATGAAAGTTTTCATGATACCGTGGCCTTATTTACTCATTTTCGGTAGTCAAAGACTGAGAATCTAGTTCCAAACTCTAGATAGAGAAACCTTAAGATTCAGGGTATTTGGGAGTCAAACTGCAATCATCACCACTTTTTTTAAGAGAGATCATCAGTCCTGCGGCTACAAGACTTGAAATCCCACTTATTGTGAAAGGGATCATATAACTTCCGAAGGAATCGTATAAACTTCCGGCCATAGTAGGTCCAATCAGAGCACCAATTCCAGCAGCTGCAAATAGAGCTCCTATAATAGAGCTCAGATTATCTCTTCCAAAAAGATCCATGGCAATTGGAGAAAGCAAGGCTACGAACCCTCCATAAGTAAAACCAAATACAAGAGAGAATAGCATGAACATCCAATATGTTTCTGCCATGATCAACCAGATTATGACCAGTCCCATGCCAAGAAAACATATTATCAGGCCTTTGTCCTTCCCCAATGTATCTGAGAGATACCCCATTCCAAATCTTCCAGCTATTCCGGCTCCACCGAGCATTCCAAGGATAGTGGATGCCATCACATCTCCCACCCCTCTGTCAATAGCGTATGGAACAATATGTGCTATGGAAATATAGATAGATATGTCGCCTAAAAGGATTGCAGTAAAAAGCAATAAAAATGGTCTGGATCGAAATAAATCTGTAAAATGGAATTCAACGCCTCTCCCAGATATATCTTCAGGTTGTGTTTGAAATAGTACTGCAATAGTCAACACCAATAAAGACAAAACCCCGAATATAATGAAAGAGTATCTCCATCCGATGGTTATGTTCATATGAGCCGCGATGGGTGCGATGGCGAGACTTCCAAACCCTATGCCGGTATTGGCTATGCCTGCTGCAGTGCCACCACGTTCTATAAACCACTGTTGCATAGTTGATATAGACGGAATATATGCAGCCCCGATCCCCAGAGCAAAAATAACGCCATATGAGATATAAAGATGCCAGATCTCTTTGGCAAAACTGGATATTATCAGTCCAAAAGAAATGAGTGCAATTCCAAGGCCAATTACTATCTTTGGTGACATCACATCTGAAAGTCTTCCAAAGAAGGCTCCCGAAATAAACAGAATGAAGATGTGGATAGAGAAGATCAGAGAGATACTCTCTCTTGAAGCCCCGAATTCTCTCAAGAGGGAATTAAAAAATATTCCAAAAGAGTATGATATGCCAAATACAATGAAAAGAATCACAAAGGTGGATGCAGTTACCACCCATCCGCGGTAAATTCTGTCCATATCCTTCATTCTCTGGTATTAAGTTTAATCTCCCACTCACACCATACATCTGGAGGGTGTTCGTCTGGTGGAGCATAAAGGCATACAACCTCGATATTTTCATCGATCACACGAGCAAAGTTGGTCAACTCTCTTACATGCATAGATTTGCACGCAAATTCTCCAAGACCCTGTTTTTTCCTTGCTTCTTGGGGTGGACAGTGGGGTGTTTTAATTATTAACTTATCTTCCCCCTTCTCTATTTCATGAGATATCAGTATGCTCCATGGGTATAGCATGAATGCCCGGGCAAACTCTTCAAGGCCCTTTCCTATTTGAAATCGCTCTTTTATCTCCCTCGCAGCCAATTCTCCAATCTTGACCCATATCTCTTCATTTATTTTTTCTGCAGTTTCAGTTCCAAATCTTCTCTCCACATTAAGAAACCAGAGAGCATCTACCAGGCGATATTGTCTCAAAAGAAATTCAAGATAAGCTTTAAGTTCTTCTCTGTTTTCTAAGGGAAAAGAATTCATGATATATGAGTTTGAATGTTAATTAATAAATCTTCCGAATTTTTAAAAAGAGGCGAGTTAAAAGATTTTGATTTAATTTGATATGGATTCTGTCACAGAAGTAGCGGGGTATCCACAGAGGTCATGCAATTCTCTGGTACTACATCATAGTACTTTGTTGACACTCGCGGAAATACAATACGGACGATTACTGAAATAGAGGAATAAATGTTTATTCGAATTTCTGAGATATCCTCTCTCTTCTGCTTTATCAATATATTGTTATCGCAAAAATGAGATATATGCTAAATGAGAGATATGTATTGTTTATTCAAAAGTGAATATATCAAACTCATCAAACTCAAAGCGGAATAAGACTTCTAATATTTGCTGGTGGTAAGATAAAGAGAAGTCAGTAAGTCGTGCATATTGCAAAAGCTTTAGGAATATTGATCTTAACACGATATATGAATTCACCTGCATAATCTAGGATACTATCTGTTAAGTTTGTATCAGCGAGATTGATTCCCTGAAATAAATGAAAATCATGATCTAGAATGAAATAATACAGCAATCATCTATTTTACTTATTTTACCTCTATCTTTTTCAGTTTCTTTTCTTCGGATTCACTAATCTCTTCCTCAATCCTTTTAATACCCTCTTCAGTTAGCTCTTTTATTGCGAGAAGAAATTCTTTGTAGGCATTGAGCATATGAACCTTCGCTTCTTTTGGGATGATCTCAGGAAATTTTGCCGGAATTTTAATTGTAATCTCCTTGTAATCTTTCTCCTTCATATTTCCACCATAGATCCTTCTGAGTTCACTCTATTTAATCTATTTGTTACTACAAGTATACTCCATCTCATATAACTTTTTCATTGAAAGTTATCTCAAGTCTGCCATCGGTAAATGTAGCCCCAACAGCCTCTTTTCCGGAAAGAACTTGTGGGAGAAATAAAATCCGTTTCCAGTTTTTTGTAATTATAATTAATTCATCACCTCGCTTCATAATATCTATTTCTTCTTTTTTTGCAAAAGGCACTCTAAGGCTCAATACATACTCACCATTTTTTTTGAATAACCTCATAGGCCTCTCCTGCACGTATCTGGTAAGGGGATCCTCCCCCCCATAAATCTCTTCACCCACTTTTCTCAGCAAATCCAAGCCATACACTTCTTGCTGGTACAGTTTCACATACTTTTTTGGAATAGGAAATATATTAGCCATGGTATCCAGATATTTTTCCTGAATCTTTCGCCATTCTGTCAGATATCCTCCCTCTAATTCAGGAATGACTTTGTTAATTACCATGAGATCGACATTGTAACCAAACAGGTTGAGGTAAGTGTAAGCCCTCTGAGTTTCTCTGATTACCATTTTTTCCGGTACACTCACCAGTCTTACAGTAGTGGAATCTCCTTCAAGAATATCTTTGATGCGACTGAGGTTTATGTACAGCTCTTCGATGTTATCCATCACCTCTTCTGTGGGCATGGGAATTTTAGTGACACTTTCTGCCACTGGCCTGATAAGCTTCAGCAACTTTTTTTCAATTCCAAAAAATCTGTCCATGTACCATCTTGCCATTTCTGGAAAACTGAGGAGACGAAGCGTCTCCCCTGTAGGCGCACAATCCAGTATTAAGCAATCAAATCCATTCTCATTATGGTATTTCAGCACATAAAGTAAGCTGGCCAATTCATCAAATCCTGGCAGAACAGCCAGTTCTTCAGCCAGTACATCGTCCAGCCCCTGAGATCTGAAAAGGGTAATCAAATAATTTTTTATTACTCCCCAGTACCGGTTCAACTCATGCTGAACATCAATCTCTTGACCGTAAAGATTCTCAGTAATTTTAACTGGATCTGGTCCAAGATCTCTATCGAAGGAATCTGAAAGACTATGGGCGGGATCAGTAGATATCACTAAACACTCTTTTCCCTCATCTGCTACAGTTATTCCGGTAGCAGCCGCTATGGTTGTTTTGCCTACTCCTCCTTTTCCCGTAAACAGAATTATCCTCATTTCATCATCACTGCCTTAATCCATTAATCACAATCAATGACCATATAAATATCCTTCTTTACTCTCAATCTACTATTTTTACCTTAAATGGAATAGTCTGAATGTCAATAATTCGAATTCTGGAGAGTGTATCTTTATACATATATTTTCCCCCACAGAATCGTCTGTTAATATTTGGAAAAATTAATAAATAGATTATGAATTGGATGAGTGGAGGCCTTTGATGGAGGGTTTGTCTTTCAGAATAGTAGTTCCTCTGGTGCTAGTTCTGATTCTTCTGGGAGTTGCTGTCGACCTTATCAAGGATATGGAGTTTGAGAAAAGCCAGCGAATGATGGAAAAGGAATTATTGAAAATTACTACTTTAGGAGAAACCATGGCATCAACAGGGCTTGTAAACTGGCAAAAGGTGAATATACACATACCAGTTGATGTGAACATAGTGGTTATTGGGGGCCTCCCTTCTGACAATGGTGTTATTAGAGAAGGAGGCCGTAATAATATGTTTTTTAAAGCAGGAGGTGATATGAAAATCTATGTAAATGAACTGGATTTTTACAGGTTTGATGAGCGACTTGAAGATCGGCCGGTAGTTCTCTATCCAGGAAGCCATATTCTGGAAATCAAGATATTTGAGATTTCAAACAGAAGTGTTTTGGGGATCAGAGTCGTTGAATATGAGCGATGAAGGGTGGTTAGAACTTATATATTCAAAAATTGGACTATTGCTCATTTCTCTTGTCTTGATAACTGTTGTTTTGAGGTTATCAGGCGTAATTGATGCTTATAACAGAGAGCTTGAAATAGAGGCAGAAGCAAGCAAAATAAGCAGAGTAATATCAGAGCTTGGCAGAGCTCAAATGGAGAAAGAGGTATATGTGAGTTTTGAAGGAAAACTGGAGATATCCAGAGAGTATTTTACATTAACTGTAGATGAAATGAGTTATGTTATGAAAACTCCTTTGCCGCTGGTGGTAATGCCTTTCAAGGATCTTAAGGCCTTCCATAGATATCTTGCCTCAATGTACAACCATTCCGGAAATTTCACTAACCCTCTTGATCAACAAGACATGGACCAGTTTATGAAATATGTGGATGAAGCTGGCTTGGAACTTTCTACCAGTCCAGCTGTGTTCTGGAAGGAGATGAAGCTGGGAAAGGCTCTCATTCATGTGAATACCTCAAATGGTGTTATGAAATATGGGCTTATCGTTATCTTTGAATGAAAAAGGAATGGACTCTTTGTTCGATCTAATATCCCTGATTCTGGTGATTATTGGTTTTATGCTCTTTTTATCCTTTTTAATGGCTACTTATGGGGATATGATGGAATCAGAAGAAATAGAACAAAACGTTCAGAGTTTGATGCTTTTTTCCAGCCATCTCATAGAAAACTATCTTGGGGAATCCCCTGGTGTATTGAAGGTCGAGAGGCTAGAATATTTTAGCAACAATTCAGATGAAATACCTTCTTTCTTTTTTTATTTTAGAATTGAGGTAAGTGGAAATGGAATGGTTTGGATAATCGAGAAGGGGGTTAAGAATGGAAGACCAGTGACAATGCAGCTTCCTGTGATTATTGAGTTTGATGAATTATTGCAAGTTCCTGGTCAGATGATAGTGGAGGTGGTTCCATAGACGATTCTGGATTCTCTTCTCTTATCGATGCGTTAATATTCCTTTCCATGGTTTCAGTGGCCATTGTCATTATAATACACCCCCAGTACTCTGATCTATCTCATAATGTATTATTGCATACTGGGAAAAAGAATCTGGCTGAAGCAGCTCTGTTTGATCTCCTGAATACCAGGTTAATTGAAATTAATGGCAGCTATCATCTTACAGTCCGGGAAATGATTGTCAGGGAGGTCTGTTACAATGAAAGTATCGGCTTAGAGAGTACGATCAACTCAGTGATGTCCAGTCTTTTACCTCCAAGTTACCACTATAATATTTCAATGGAATACGAACCCATATTAGGAGTTGTAACTCGCAAGTCGGTAGGAGAACCTTATAGTGGAGAGTATCATGCCAGGACTATTCTTTTCACTCCAGTAAACATTAGTCCTTTGAAGAGTATCATATCGGAGAGATTACCTCTTGTAGTTGCAGAGCTTTCATCAGCAATGAAGGATTATAAAGATGGTGGTATTTCAGAAGAGCTATTCAGAAGGAAAAGCACCAGCCTATTAATAGATCTGAAATATGATATTGTGACCAATGTAACAGACAGGAATGATGCAGTGGCAGGTTCAGGGATATCTACGAGCTTGTAGAAGTTATGCTGGAAAAGGGAGAGGTAGAAGGTCCAGTGTACACATGGCTCAATACATCTTTCAAGCCACATATCATCACGGTTAAGATGGCAATCTGGAGATAATACCATGAGGTTCTGGAAAGATTCTTTTGCCCGAATTCCATTTGCTGTTATTGGGATACTGCTGATTATTCTATCCATCACTATTTCTGCATACTTTAATCACTTAGAGTACCAGAAAGCAATGGATGTTATTGAAGCATCTGAAATTAACAGACTGGATCGAAGGATTCCTTTTCTTGTTCAAGAGTTAAATTCCCTCCTCAATTACGCTGGATTAAGGGCATCAGACTATGCTGGAAACCATCCCATTGTGGTGTGGTACAACAAATCTTTATTTAAGAATGGCAATTATACTGTCCGTGAAAATTACTGGAGATATTTAACTTACAGGTATTTTGAAGATATGTTGGAATCAAGATTTCCTCTATTGTGGGAAGAGTACACCGTAGATGTCAGAATCGGGGACTGGGATGGATTATCTCTCGAGAGATACAATATGACACTGGATAATGCATCGTCGGTAACCGTATATTATACTGTGAAAATACCGGCGACGATAATATTCATCCATCATGATCAGAGTACTATTGAATATCCTGTTTTTCTGGAAACCACTGTAACATCACGATTACCCTTCTTAGAGTGGAGGGCTGAGGAATATTATGAGTCAATTAATGATACCGGAATGCTGATCATGACAACACCAATGATCTGGGCTATTGCATGGACCAAAGGGTATGCTCAGTATTTTGGAAAAGGAATATCCAATGTGGTGAGCAATTCAGATATTGAGAAAATCGTTAATCTGGGAGTATTTGTATATCAGAATCAAAAACTCAGAGCAGTGGATGTCGATGGCATCTTTGAGTTAGGGAAAGAGACAGGTGTAGATGCCCTGAAATGGGGTATTAAAAAATTTAACAGGACTCGTAACATGAGTGCTGTGATAGATCTTACAGAATTACTGTTTAAATCAGGTAATAATCCAGAAATGACATCATCCATGTCTGAAGTGACTGTGAATCTGTCATCCATAGTAGATGCTGTTGATCTGGAGACGATGAACAGGACTGTAAGTGAAATCATCAGAGGTGTTTACTCAGCAGACGTGTCCATAGAGGTTAAGAAACACTCCTATTATCTCTATTCTCCCCATCCCGGATTCGAGTTTCCATCTGGAAGTACAGAATGGGAGTTGCTCACATCCTATCTCGTTGAACAGAGCGAGGGTCTATATCCAGATATCTACAAGGAAAAATGGAAATTAATCTATACTAGGGAAAGTTATTATTGGAATAAAAATGGTGATATTGCATCGTTTACAGACAGAAAGATAACAGAAGTGGTGGTGAATTTCAGGATTATACGTTATTCAGAATCTCTTGGCTTTTATGATGACATTGCAAGACCTTTCATACCTCATAGAGGGGATAGGAATCTGGCTGATATAGTGGATAAAATAAAGAATCAGCTGTATGATCCAAATAAGGAATCTATGTTATATGGCAATCTAAGCCATGTATATGGGAATGTTGTATGTGACTACGATCCGGTACTCAGAAAAGAGATACTAAAGGAATTGAATGAAATAAAAGCGAGCATGAAGAAGAGCCTGAACCTCACTGGGAAAATAGATTTCAGAGAATATTCTCATCCAGAAAAACTCATTGTAGAGATGCGTTCCATTTCGTTACAGGAGTTTAACAGTAATCGAGAAGACTGGCTTTCCTCTGATAGGTACAGGGATGGTAATGGTCAATTCAATTCTGCAAAAGATAAGGCTATGTACCTTTCAAAAAAATGGTTCATCGATTATGTAGGGAAAAAAATGGAGGAGACTTATAATAAAGGGCTTGAGGATACCCGTGCGACCATGAAAGGCCAGTTGAGCTCCGTACCTCTAATTGAAAAGGTTGTAGAAGGATGGGAGAAGGGAAAAGAATATCTGACTAAAGAGATAACCATATACTCCACAGGAGGTTTTGAGCTTACACGCCTTAAAGGTAATAGAACCCTTTTCAATGAATCAGTTGTTCTGGAGATTTATCAGGAACCTTCTTATCTGAAAGGTGGGGCTGTTACCCGCATTAACGTAAATGGAACTGAAAAGAAGCTGTATCTGCTTTCTATACGCAATGTGTGTGTTTTTCCCTCACTAACATCTTTACATGGCGGTCTTAGAATTTTACCTCCTCCTGAACCATGGCTTATAACACTCAATATCTGGATCATCCAGGTCAAAGGACATTACCTCTCCTCTACCATCGCGGATATAACTAATATAGGGATACCTGGTGATGAAGGATATTATCCTCTGAAGTACACAAGACAGTTCGAGGTTGTAAAAGATCCTTTTAATGGTGAGCTCATTGGTGAAAACCGCCCTCCATCCTTTAATTTCACTACGGCCATTGTAGTGGTTGTCCCACCTGGGATTCAGGGAATAGGAGATATGATGAGTGGAATGACGGAAGCAAATGGAGAATTTAGAGAATTTAATCTGAATGATAGTCTTCCATACTGAACATCAAATTTATCTAAATAGGAATACATTTATATTATTTGGAAAGCCTCATAGAAAAAGGTGCTAAACAGATGGTTCAGGACTGGGTTGAGTATTCAGTGGTAGAAAACTCCCTGAAAAATATGGTAGAAAAACTGAATGGAGAACCAAAAGTAAAAAAAGGGCTGGAGCATATAATCCGAGCAGGGGGAAAGAGAGTACGTCCTATCATAACAATGGTTTCAGGGAAAATGTGTGGGGGTAATATCGATGAAGTGCTGGATGCTGCTCTGGCAATTGAACTCATTCATACAGCATCACTGGTTCATGACGATATAATCGACGAGGGGAATTACAGAAGGAATGTGAAATGTCTCCATAGGGAGTATGATAAATCAATAGCACTGCTTATCGGAGATTTCCTTATTTCTAAATCTGTTGAACTCATTTCCCGATATGAGAAGGAGCTTATACGGGAATTTGCCATGGTTGGTATGAAGATGGCAGAGGGAGAGATTCTTGATCTTGAGAGTGTCAGGATGGACACCTTCACTGAGGAGGATTATTACCGCTGTATATGGAACAAAACAGCCACTCTCTTTGCTATTAGTAGTTGGGCTGGATGTAGAATCGTCTCCCAGGATAAAGAGTGGGCCAGTCATCTATACAACTATGGGAAAGAACTCGGCTTGGCATACCAGATTGTTGACGATTTCCTTGAATTCGCAAGGCTCCAAGAAGATAAAAGCTCTGAATTCGAATCTATAACCTTGCCCCTGATATATACGAAGCTGTATGGGCTTGAAAGAGGAATCCGAAAGGTACTGACAAGGATCTGGGAACATGTGGAAAAAGCAAAAAGATCTCTTGAGATCTTTCCTGCAAGGGAAGAAAAGCAGAAACTTCTGAAAATTGTTGATTATATGACTGTTGATCTGATAAAAGAATATCTGGCCGACAACACCCACGTGGGCATAGCAACAATAATTCAGCCTATGGTACCATGATTCTTACAATGGATATAGGCATGGGAACCCAAGATATACTGTTATATGATCCATCAAGGAAGTTACAGAACTGTCCAAAGCTAATTTTACCATCTCCCACCATCATAAAGAGCAGGGAGATCTCACAGGCCACAGAGCAGAGTATGCCGGTTTATTTAAAGGGATACATTATGGGTGGTGGAGCGGTGACAATGGCTGTGAAAAACCATCTTAAAGCTGGTTTAGACGTTTATGCAGAGAAACAGGCAGCATATACTTTTTCTGACGATCTTGATAAAGTGTTGCGATGGGGTGTGAAGTTTGAAGAGCCTGATAAGCCCGTTAAGGAAGTTGTTCTTAAAGATGTGGATGAGTCTATTATTAGAGAAATTTTGGAAAGGATATATGAGCCGTGGCCTGATATTGCTTTAATAGCTGTCCAGGATCATGGTTTCTCTCCAGATGTTAGTAATAGGAAATTTAGATTTGCCAAATTTAAGGAAATTCTGAAAAAGAACTCCAGACTTTCTGCTTTTCTTTTTTCCAAGAACACATTGCCTGATTATTTTAGCAGAATGAAGAGTCTCTATGAGTATCTTTCTGGAGAGATATATGTTATGGACACGGTATTTTCGTCGATGATAGGAGCTTGGCTTTCTGTAGACACTTTTCCTGCTTTGATAGTCAATTTTGGAAACGGTCATACAGTTGGGGGTGTTATTGGGGAGGATATGGAAGTATATTCCTTATTTGAGCATCATACTTCCATTATTCGAAATAGAGATGTTGGAGATTTTTTTGCTAGATTTATTGCTGGAAAACTGACTAATAGAGATGTGTTCGAAGATGGAGGTCATGGGTGTGCTGTGTTCGAAGTCGTTGAGCCTAAAGAAATTGTTGTTACGGGGCCAAATTCTGATATTTACTTCTCGCAGGGTTATCACGGAACTCTTGCCAATCCAGCAGGAGATGTAATGGTAGTTGGCAACTTGGGACTGATTGAAGCCTTCCTTCAGAAGAAAGGTGAATCCTTATCCAAGGCTTTATAAAGGTTATGAAAGAGCTTACATGGCAGGAATTTGAAGAAAATGTGGAAGAAATTCTAAAGCAACATTCCTTCGAAACATCTCTGAGGAAGGTTTTCAAAACCAACCAGAAATATGAAATTGATGTTGTGGCATTTCGATACGGCTTATATCTCGGGATTGATTGTAAGCTATATGGACCTCAGCGGTATAGACTCTCACAGATAAAAAAAGAAGCAGAAAAGCATGTAGAGAGATGTAATGAATTCCAGAAGGTCGTGGATAAAAGAGTAATTCCAGTTCTCGTGACGTATATTGAAGAGGAAATATATCTCCATTCAGGCTGTATAATAGTACCTTATACTCGATTAAACGATTTTCTCAATAACCTTGAATATTACCTAGATGCACTTGGATTGTAGAGGGAGTTCAATTCAATACTGTACTTTTCAAAGTATCTGCCCTAGCTTTGTGGTATAGTTCAGGTATATTCTTTACCACCAGGTGCCCCTTTCTCACAAGAGCTCGTCTATCCTCCACAGGAATGCGTTTTCTCACTAGAATTTGAAGCATACCTGCCAGCCTTATGTCCTTATGACTACCTACGGACTGAAAACCAAGAAGGCATTTCCCATCAAAAAATGCTTTCCGATATATGCCTCTTCCGTTGAATTCCTCCTCTTCATATTCTGTGTTCCTAAGAGTTGCAGAGGTGTGCCCTAAAGATACCACAGGTGTTCCAATCCCCTTCATAATGTTGACCCTGATAGATCCCTCGTACTCAATAGTCAAGCCAGCCATGTTCAAACCTGCCACTTCTCCTTGCCTCACAGCGTTAACCCAGGTTGGGGTTAGACACACATCTCCAAAAGCATCTTCGGCCTCTGCAACATCTCCGGCAGCATAGATATCTTTTACAGAAGTTTCCATCATTCTATTAACTATGATGCCCTTATTAACCTCTATACCACTATTTCTGGCCATTTCGACGTTGGGCCTAACACCTGTTGCCATTATCACCAGATCTGTCGAGATCTCTTCCTTTCCAGCTACCACTCCATTCACATGTTTATCACCGGTGATTTCCTCAATTCCCGTTCCAAGGATGATCCTGATGCCCATGTCGGTAAACTCTTTCATAATCATGTCAGCTGCCTCTTTTTCAAGCATAAGTGGAAGAACCCTATCCAGCAGTTCCACGACCACTACATCTAGACCAAGTTTTCTGAGGGCATAGGCAGCCTCAAGACCTATGGGCCCAGCTCCTACTACAACAGCCTTACTGGCATCTCTTGATTTTTCGATTATTTTCTTTGAATCGTCAAGAGTCTGGAGTGTATAAACTTCTTTTTTGTCCACCCCTTTAATTGGAGGAATAAAAGGATAACCTCCTGTTGCGATAAGGATCTTCCCATATTTTATTTTTTCTCCGTTTTCGAGAATCAGTTCTTTTGTCTGTGGATCAATTTGTTCTGCGATTTTACCTTTAAGAACCGTTACATTCATTCTCTCAAAGAAATCCATTCCCTTGAAGAAAAGATCTTTCTCCTCTATATCTTTCATGATGTAGTCGGCAAGGAAAAGTGGAGTATAGGGAGGGTATCTATCTTTTGTGACTGTTATTATTGTTCCTTTAGGATCGTGTCTTCGGATGGCAGAAATACAGCTTACGCCGGCAGCACTGCTTCCTATGATTACATAATCAGCGTTCATACATCCGAAAATGGATGGTGGAAAATAAATATTTTATTATCTTTTGACTATGAAGAGTTAACAAATCAAAGATAATAACATATTTATAATGGAAATGTAGAACATATAAGATTGACTAAAGTGTAAGCAAATTATGGTAATAGGTCGAAAGATGTAAAGGAGGAAAACATCATGACCGATAAATTGCATGCAAGGTGTTTGAACTGTAGGAACAGATTTGAAGTAAAGAAAGGCCAGAACATAGCCGAATGTGACCATTGCGGCTCTAAATGGAGAATTTCATGGGTCGATCCTGAACAACCCAAAGTTCAGGGGCCTGCCTGAGGTGAAAAGATGGTTTTAAAAAGAAAAGTAGCTTTTGTAGATCTAACTAAGGGAAAGGTTGTATATAGGGATATACCCAAAGAACTGAGATTAAAGCACCTGGGTGGGAGAGGACTTAACTGGTACTATCTGTATAATAATGTCCCTCCTGAAGTAAGACCTTATGATCCGGAGAACATTCTGGCAGTAGGTGCAGGATTGTTAACCGGACTGCCAGCCCCAGGGTCAGGCCGAACCAACATTGCTACCAAAAATCCAATGACTAGTGGAGTTGGGGACTCTAACATGGGAGGTGCTTTCTCTCCTGAGATGAGGTATGCTGGATTTGATCATCTTATAATCAGGGGTAGAGCAGAAACCCCTGTTTACCTGTTTGTCAATAACGGAGAGGTAGAGATTCTTGATGCATCTCATTTATGGGGTATGGACGTTTTTGACACCCAAACCACGATACGGGAAGAACATGGTGATGAACAGGTCGAGTCACTGGTAATAGGTCCTGCTGGTGAGAATCAGGTAGCTTTTGCCAATGTGATGACTGGAATTAAGAATGCCGGGGGCAGAGGTGGTACCGGGGCTGTGATGGGATCCAAGAATCTTAAAGCTATAGCTTGTAGAGGCACCATGGATCTGGATGTCCATGACCCTGAAGGATTGTTGGAATATTTTGCGGAGATAAACAAGAGGGCTTACAGTAGCAGATGGGCTAAAACTCTTGGAAGGCTTGGCACTCCATTGCTGTATGATGTGTCCAGCACTACAGGGTTTATAGGAACTATGAACTGGCAGTACAATACACTTGGAGAAGATGGGAAACCCCTTGAGGCAGAGAATTTAACTCCATATTCCATTAAAATGGTGGCATGCTTTGGATGTTCTGTTCATTGCAGACATCGGGTTAAAATAGATAAAGGGAAATATGCCGGAGTCTTTGGAGAAGGGCCTGAATACACCATGATGGGAACCTTTGGGACTCTGGTTGGATGTAATGACTGGGAATTTGTAATAAAAGGTAATGATGCATGTAACAGGTGGGGTGTAGACAACCTATCCCTCGGAGCAGTTATGTCTTGGGCTTTCGAGCTCTATCAAAGGGGGTACATAACTGACGAGGATACAGGGGGATTAAAACTGGAATGGGGTGATCAAGATGCTGTTCTTGAACTTGCAAGAATGATAGTGGAAAGAGAGGGCATTGGAGATGTGCTGGCTCGAGGCTTTAAAGAAGCCATTTCCCATTTTGGGGAAGAGACAGGCTATTATGCCATTCATGTGAAGGGGCATCCTAATCTTCATACTGATGAGAGAGGTATACCGAGCTTTTCACTTGGAATTGCTACCTCGACCAGAGGAGCGGATCATCTGAGAAGCAGACCGGCCATAGATCTGTTCCAGCTACCTGAAGATTTTCTTGAGAGCCTGTATGGTTACAAAGTAAGCAATGATTTCACTTCTTATGAGGGGAAAGGTATCATGGTATGGTGGCATGAACTGCTGTACAATGTGGTCGATTCCCTTGGTATATGTAAGTTTCAGACAGTCTTTAACAGTCCTACTTCTCCTAAATTTGAGGATTATTCCAAACTGATTAAAATAGCGACGGGTCTGGAGATATCGAAGGAAGATCTGATGGTAATTGGAGAGAGAAACTACACCTTGGAGAGAATGTTCAATGTTATGAATGGTATGAGCAGGAAAGACGATTATCCCCCAGAGCGATATTTCAACGAGGCAAATAAAAGAGGCTTACCCTTCATGAAAGGGCGAAAGCTTGACAGAGATAAGTATGAGAAAATGCTGGACGACTATTATGCTCAGCATGGCTGGGATGCCAATGGTATCCCGACAGAAGATACGTTAGCCAGACTGGGAATAGAGAAACCTGAAAAGAATTTCCCTGAGGTGGAGTAAATGTCCAAGATTCTTTTAATTAGTCCAGAGAGATGTACAGGATGCAGGACGTGTGAGATAGTCTGCACTCTTAAGAACGAAGGTACGATAAATCCAGCAAGGTCCAGGATTTCTGTTATCAAAGATGTGTTCGAAGGTTATGAGTTTCCCATGGTATGTATGCAGTGTGAAGAGCCCATATGTATGGAAGTCTGCCCAGTAAATGCCATATATGTCAATGATGAAACAGGGGCTAAAGTGATTGATTATTCCAAATGTATGGGATGCAGAACATGTGTAATCTCTTGCCCTCTTGGAGGGTGTGCTGTTGATCCAGTAACAAACAAAACTATCAAGTGTCACCTCTGTCACGGAGATCCAGCATGTGCCAGGTTCTGCAAAACAAGAGCCATTGAATGGGTTGATGCATCCTTGGCTAATCAGAGAAAAAGGAGGGCATCTGTAGAAAAGTACGCAGAAGTTGTAAAAAGAATGGAGCATCTTTGATATGAAGGTCACCATAAAATTGATGGGAGATATTCTCCTGAAGGATAAGCTTGGTAAATCAGAAATACTTCTGGAATTGTCTGATGAAGAATACACTCTGTATGATGTGATTGAGATGTTGATACAGGAATACCCGAATATCAGTGAAGAACTGAGAGGAGATGAAGACCGATTTTTTTATCAGTTCTCTATCAATGACCATCTCATCCATCCATCTGAACTCAGAAAAACAAAAGTGAGGCATGGAGATCGTGTAACCATCTTTCCAGCCATAGGAGGAGGTTCTCTTTATTTTTCAATATTGCTGTTTTGTAGGAGTTAGAGTGGAGAATACCGACATTTTTAATTAGAAGTAACAACCCGAAAAAGTATTTTATGTCATCTAGAGCATTTTTATTCATGCAAGAGATCATGGAATCACTATCAGGACAGTTGAGGGAGACCATTTACTCTGAAAAAGAACTTCGATGGTTGATCAAACTCGGTTTATTTAGATCTGGAATGAGTGGTATTTTTGAGAAGACAACAGATCTCCCGTCTATGATTGAAGAAGTTTTTGAAGGAATTACTGCCCATCCTGTCTCTGTCAAGCTTCCTTATCTTTCTGAGTCAATCGAAATAGATGGAATAAAGTATTTCCACGCTCATGGCACTATCCCCTCCAGAGAAAATGTGGCATCGGCGGTGAAAAGGCATCTAAAAGTTTCCAATGAAGAAAGCTCAATTGAAATGCAAAAGAGAATTATTGAAGAATTTTTTTCAGATTATAAGCTAATCTACAATGGAATATTTCTTTTCTGTGAAAAAAAGCCTTATGAATATGTGATATATATAGAGAGCGGTATAGAGTCCATGGAGAGCAATATAAATGCTCATGTAGCCATAAGGAAAAAAATCAAAGGAGAATATGTTATTACGGTACCAACTGAGCGAACTGTGGAATCCTTCATAGGATTTTACCGAAGACAGTCCGAGGTATTAAAAAGAAATGACATCAAGATATGGGTTGTTAATCCGGAGGAAGGATACATGGACCCATTGATTGGTTATCCGAGGGATTTTACTCTCATATCCAGATTCAAAAACCCCAAAGTTGCAACTATGATCTCATCCATGTGGAGAACTAAGGTGGATGAACTTGATTGAAAGAAGCCTTAATGTACTTCTTTGCACGAGATCTTTTGAGGGTGAGCTATGAGTTATTGTTTGAAAGTATACAGAGAGGGCTCAGAAATTTTAGTGGCAGTGTGTGATGCAGATCTGATTGGGAAAACTTTTGTCGAAGGAGAACTTATTCTGGAAATTACTGAAAATTTTTATGGAAACGCCACGGTTAGCCGAGAAGAAGTCATTCGAGCTTTAAAAATGGCAACCATTGCCAATATTACTGGAGAGAAGTCTGTTCAGTGTGCCATTGAGGCAAACATTATAGATGAAGATAAGGTGTTGAGGATCCAGAATGTCCCTCACGCTCAGATGGTGAGAATTTAGTCAGACAACATCTCAGAGTGGTTTTCATTTGAAAACTTCTTGGATTTTGTAGAACGTAGTTTTATAAGTCGTCAACATCTGTTGACAATATCAATTAAGAAATTGAAATTCCATGGAGGGAATTATGTTCGTGGATTACGCATTGATATTTTAATCTTTACTAGTATCTCTTATCAATCTTTAATTCAGGAGTTCAGGAAATGCAACCTGTAGAATAGATTTCTTAAAACAGAACGATACAATCGATTACCTAGTACCCCTATTCCCTATTCATACTGAATAAGAGGGCTGCCACCATTAATCGTAAAGAAGTCCTCTATATTTATAGAAAGTCGTCAGATCAAAAATAGATCTAGAATGAAAGTGCTATGAAAATAGCTAAGTTATTAACCAACGTTATATGTATCACTCACTCTTGGTCCTCTTCTCGTCTCAGAGCACCCTTTATAAAAGAAGTATCTCGTGAGACGTGATGAGCATACTCTCTGATTATTTCCACTTCCTCTTTCACTCCATGGGTCTGAGATATCAAAGTCCCTATTTTCTCTTCAATCCGAGAAATCTTTCGACTCATTCGTGTGAGGTAGGCAAATAACAGAAGAATTATTATCAGGGCAATCAGTTCATATATATAATCATACACTATCTCAATCATACCCTTTAGTCCGACGTTATTCAGTATAATCTTTTTGCTTATCTGTTCTCTTTTGACTATTACTGATTTTTTTGTGGTGAATATTTGCGGTGAATAATCTTTTGGTAATTGAAGACATAAGGCCTATTAACGGTGAGTTGTAAACATATCATGATGATGAAATGCGCAAGTTGCCAATCAGATACTTTTAGAATTGGCATCTGCCCACCATGTTCAAAAAAGAATGTAGCCCCAGAACTTGCTATAGGAGTTCATGCAGAATCGAGAAGAAAGTTCTCTCTACCTCTAGATGTTCCAAAAAAAGGGACTCTGAAATGTACCATGTGTTCTAACTCATGCTGCATGGATGAAGGTGAAAGTGGATACTGTGGACTTCGTTCAGTGGCTGATAAACGTCTTGTATCTTTGACTACACGCGAAATGGGAATTCTTCACATGTATCTCGATCCTCTTCCAACCAACTGTTGTGCCTCGTGGTTCTGTCCCGGATCCAGAGAGTATGGAAAATACAATCTGGCAGTGTTTTTCTATGGTTGTAGTTTTAACTGTCTTTTCTGTCAGAATTACACTCATAAATACATCCATGAGGGAAAAAGGGTCTCTGCCAATCAATTTGTAGAATATGTTGCAGACAATGATAGAATAGCATGTGTGTGTTTTTTTGGAGGATCTCCTGAACCTCAGTTTCCTTTTGCGCTCAATGTGAGTGAAAGATTGATTGCAGAAGTCGATAGGCAGGTTAGAATATGCTGGGAGTGGAATGGTTCAGGAAATAGAAAATTTGTGAAGAAAGCTACAAAAATCTCTCTTGAAACAGGGGGAATAATAAAATTTGACCTCAAAGCATGGAACCCAAATCTTCATATGGTTCTGACCGGAAAGGATAATTCGACGGTAAAGGAAAATTTTCAGATGGTGGGACAGCATTATACAGATTCAGAGGTACCGATTTTGACTGCCACAACACTTCTTGTTCCTTATTATGTTGATGCAGAGGAGGTGGACTGTATAGCTAGGTTCATCGCCTCAGTACATCCAGAAATTCCTTACAGCCTCTTAGTTTTTCATCCTCAGTTTTATATGAGTGATCTGCCTGTAACACCTAAAAAGCAAGTGTTTGAGTGCTTTGAAAAAGCAAAACAACATCTCAAGAGAGTGAATATAGGGAATATTCATCTATTGCGATGATTATCCTGAACTCGGATGTAGGTATGCCTGATATATCTCTCTTTCCATGAAATTATATGTTGTCATACCCGATAATACATTAAGTCCGGCGATGACTCCAATAGCCCATCCAAAGCCACTCAGATCGACCAGTAAACCTGAGATAAAGGCCCCTACAATAAATCCTCCATCACGCCAGAACCGATATATACCGATTTCTGAGGCTCTAATGGCTGGATGAGCTCTGTCACCAATTGCTGCAATCAGAGTGGGATATACCATTGCAGTGCTCAGTCCAAGAGAGAATACTCCGATACTCCAGTAAAGATGGCCTCTCCCCAGCAACACTAGTAGCATCCCCAGTGCCTGGCCAAACATTCCTAGGACTAAAAGAGGTTTTCGACCAATATAATCACTCAAGGCCCCTGTACCAAACTGAGCGATGCCCCATACCATGGGGTAAAGGGCTACAAGACTACCTATCATCTCTACACTCATCCCTTTTGAAGCAAAATAAAGGGGAAAGATTCCCCATACGGTAGCATCGTTAATCTTTGTAATCATACCGTTCATATTGCAGCTGATCAGAGTACGGTCCTGTATAGATGTTTTAAAGGCTGTGGTTACGGTATATGAGGGGAAAGTGTTTGTCTCTTCCTCTTCCATTTTTACAAAAAACACTGTATCTTTAAGAAAAAAGAGAGAAATTAAAAAACCAGAAAATGAGAGAATAACACCAATAAAAAATGGGAAAGGCCTCGGACCGTATACAGATGCTATTATGCCAGTGGAAAAGGTAGCTAAAGAAACTCCGGTATATCCCACGAATTCATTAAATCCAGTTGACAATCCTTTACGTGAGGACATCAAGTCCATCATCATCAGAATGGCTGTGGACCAACACAATCCCTGATTTGCACCCAGAAATAGATTTGCAACCACTATCCAAGCCCAACTATTAGCAAATATGATCAGGAAGGGCACTGGTATTCCTATGATCCATCCGAGGATCATTACTTTCCTCCTTCCTACTCTGTCCATCAGATTCCCTGCGACTAAGTTGGCCAGAGTTTTCGAAAGTCCAAACCCTATAATGAAGGACAGAGTAACCATAGTCGATGATATCAAAAATTCTTCTCTGCCAATTAAGGGTAAAAGAGCTCTTTCCATCCCCCACATAGCTCCAACAAAGGCGGTGAGCACCGCGAGTATGGCGAGCTGAATGTTTTTGTCATAATGGTCTTTCATATGTCATACATCCCAGTAACAAGGTGAATTCGACATGATAAAGTTTATTTAAACTTTTCTATATCTGTTAATATAAGAAAACCTTTCCAAGAGTAATAACAGCTGAAAAAAATATGGTGGTTGATAAAACAGTTCTTAACGTATTAGCATTAATTCTGGAATTCAGAGAAGTGCCAATATATACTCCAAAAATAGATCCGGTGAAGAGCTTTAAAGCCATAAGGATATCTACATTTCCAAGCTGATAATGGAGCAGTCCACCAGCTGCTGTCAGCAGTAGCCCTATAACAATATCACTTCCTACAATCAAACGAGGATGGATTCTTGTTGTAGCAAGAAGGGCAAATCCCAGCAATACTCCACTCCCTACAGAGGAAAGCTGAACAGCAATTCCTACAAGAAAAGCCATTCCAAGAATTTTCCATTTATCTGTACTATCCATTTTATACTTGGAACAGCTAATTTCACAGATTTCACATTCAGTTCGCAGAAAACGTTTTAAAGCTGACAACACCATTATAATGGATACAATGGCAAGAATTCCTCCAACGGCAATTAAAATAAGGGTATTAACAGCCTCGATTCCATAATGGTCCTCGAGCATCTTTAAGAGATACCATCCACCAATCGCTCCACCAAGGCTAGCTGGAATCATAAGCTGTATCAGATTTCGACTTATGTTCCTTTTTCTGTGATGGAATAAGGTTGCAGTAAATTTGGTGAGGGATGCATATATGAGGTCAGTACCTACTGCAACAGATGGTTGTACTCCGAGGAGTATTAACACGGGAGTCATGAGAGACCCTCCTCCCATCCCTGTCATACCCACTGCCATTCCGACTGCAAAACCTATAAATAGTAAGACCTCATCCATGCTCTCATCGCCACCGATAAGTTTTTATATAGTTAACACCGTGAAAGTGTTAACACTGTTAACACATATAAATATTGTGGTGGGAAAATGGAGTTAGAGATGGAAAAAGTAATGAGATTCATGGGGAGGTACTCTTTAGGAAGAGACAACGGAATGGGATCACTTCACTTTCTCAGGATAAAGATTCCAGGGGGGGTTATTACTTCAGAGTATTTTAAAGGGATTGCAGAACTTTCCAGAGAGTATGGTCGAGGGTATGCTGAGATTACAGACAGACAGGACATTCAGCTACACTGGATAGAAGGAGATGATGCCCTTGATATCTTCGAAAGGCTGGAAAAGATGGGATTTACTACTGATATGTGTGGCCAAGCCTTTCCTGGAGCAGGACATGGTGATGTGAGAAATATCGTTGGATGCCCCCTTTCAGGTGTTAACAAAGACGAGTTGATAGATGGATATCCTGTAATTAAAGAACTTACTAGATTTTTCACCGGTAATGAGGACTTTTTAGACCTTCCTAAAAAATTTAAATTTTCAATCTCAGGGTGTATGTATAACTGTACAAGAGCAGAAATCAATGATATGGCTTTCATACCGGTAGTTCATGATGGAGAGATAGGATTTACAGTTCTGGCTGGAGGTGGGGCAGGTAAAACTTTACCAGGTCCGACATTAGCCAAACCTCTGAGAGTTTTTCTGTCACAGGAAGAAGTGTTTGATGTTGCTGTTGCAACAGTTGAGATTTTCAGAGATCATGGAAACAGAGAGAGCAAAGCAAAGGCACGTTTCAAATATCTCCTTGACCAGATTGGAGTGAATGGGTTACGTAATATGATAGAGAAGAAGCTTGGTCGAAAATTGGAAGATTATCATGGTGATGTATCGAGAGAATGGATAGAGCACACAGGAGTTGGTGAACAGAAGGATGAGAGATATTATGTCTGCGTTCCACTGATTGGCGGGAAGCTATCTTCCGATATAATGGAGTGGTATGCTGGGCTTGCTGAGGAGTATGGTACTGGAGATTTACGGCTTACAACATTTCAAAATCTCATAATTGTGAATGTAGAAGACAAAGAAGGGCTGTTAAAAGAACTTGGCAAAGAAGGTGTGGTCCTCAAAGGAATCATCCCAAAATGGACAGCAGTGGGATGTGCTTCAGATTTCTGTGGTAAAACAAAAGAATACCACTCAAAAGAAATTGTAAGAGATATCGTTGAGCATCTTGAAACCAGTTACCCGAACATATTCGTGAATCAGGATTTTAAGATCGGAGTGAGTGGCTGTCCGAATAACTGTGGATATAGTGTAATCGCCAGTGTAGGTCTCGAGGGCAGACTCATCAGGGTGAATGGAAGTGTAAAACAGGGATATGATATCTACCTAAGAGGGAAGCTGGAAAACGGGAGTATTGGTAGACGGGTTGCAGAAGGAGTCCCAGCTGAAAATGTAGTAAACGTCCTTAATAAACTGCTGGAACAGTACAAAATAAAGCTGAAAAATGAGTCTGAAATTAGATTTGTTGATTTTCTTGAAAAGCTGAGCGATACAGAAATAAAAAAACTAGTGGAGGTGACCTAAATGCAGGAACCCAAGCTTGAACGGAAAAGTGAAGGAGAATATACTCTGGATGTTCGTGGACAGACCTGTCCTTTTCCTCAGATACTGAGCCAGTTAGCTCTCGAAAAGCTGAGAGAAGGGAGCATCCTTGAAGTCATCACAGACAACCCTCCGTCTGCCAGAGATGTGCCTATCGCCCTCCGGAAAAAGGGGTATGAGGTAGAAGTGAAAAAATCCAACGGACAGTGGCACATTGTGGTGAAGAAATAAATGGAAGTGCTAAATACCGATCTCATAATAGTTGGAGGAGGAACAGCAGGGTGTATCGCAGCCTATGAAGCCTCTCGGAAAGACCTTGATGTTGTTATTGTGGAGAAAAGCTCGATAGAGAGATCAGGATGTCTTGCTCCAGGAGTAAATGCCATTTATTCGTATCTTCATGATGGGGAGAAGCCAGAAGAGTTTGTTCGATGGATTAGGTTTCAAGGAATGGGGATACTGAGAGAAGATCTTGCTCTCAGTATGATAAAAGAAACTCCCCAGGCTGTCTCTATCTTGGAAGATTACGGTCTTTACATAGAGAAAGAAAACGGAAAGTATGCAAAGCAGGGTAGATGGGGTTTAAGGATTAGGGGAGAGAAAATAAAACCCATTCTGGCAGCTATGGCAAAAGAAAATTCCACTATCTTGGAAAAAACTGTTGCAGTGGATCTGGTGAAAAGTTCAGGTAGTGGCTGGGGNGTTTTAGCCTTTAGCGTCGAGTCAGGACAACTCTATGGGATAAAGAGTAAATCTGTGCTGGTGGCTACTGGTGGAGCCTCAGGCATTTATAGACCCTATACTATCCCATGGTATCCACCTTCCAACTCTGGAAGTGGATATGCCATGGGTATCAGAGCAGGAGCTGAAATGACCTCTTTTGAAATGCGTTTTGCACCAATACGAATTAAAGACATCAATGCTCCCATTGGTGTAACTGCTGTTGGTTTCAATGCCCCGATGATCAATTCACTGAATGAAGAATTTATGAAAGTACGATATCGAGAAATGGGTGGAGAATCAGCCCCCATACCTATTCGGGTGTATGCACCCATGAAAGAAATAATGGAGGGTAGGTTTCCTTGTTACATAGACACAAGAGGTCTGACAGAAAACCAGATTGATCAATTAAAAAAGCTATACCTGAATGGATGGCCAATTTTTGTCCTGTTTCTCGTTGCCAGACAGATAAACCCAGCTAAAGAACCACTAGAAATCCAGGGAGCGGAGCCTTATATTACTGGAAGCCATGCAATGCCTGGATTTTGGATTAATACAGAAAGGCAGACAAGCCTGAAAGGTCTGTTCGCAGCAGGAGATGCATCAGGAGGAGTTCCTTTGAGCCATGTAGGGGGAGCCCTAGCTGAAGGTCTTATCTCTGCAAGATCCATTAGAGATTATGTGATTAAAAATGATAGAGCAAATATATCAGATGATGTAATTGAAAAGGCCATGGATGATGTTATGCAACCTTTAGATATTGAGGGAGTCTCTCCCTTCTTGGTGGAATCAAGGCTCCAGAGGGTTATGGACGAATATGCTGGTGGTCTGAGCAGGTTTTATCAGTATAACGAAAAGAGTCTTTTAACTGCCTTGAAGGAAATTCAACGCATGAAAGAGTTCACGATGGCAGCTCAGGATCTGTTTGAACTTCAGGTGCTTTATGAAGTCAGAGATAAACTCGATGTAGCAGAGCTGACTGTACATCATATGATGTTCAGAAAGGAAACCAGATGGCCCGGTTTTCAGAGCAGGACGGATTTCCCGGATAGAAAGGAAGGGTGGGAGGTATTTGTCAACTCAAGAAAGAGAGAGAGTATTAAAATCTTTACTCGCCCTTATGTCAGGATGGTGGAGTAAATGCCTGTGATTCTGGATGAAGAGAAATGTACCTCATGCAAAAAATGCCAGAAAATATGCCCTTCAAATACTTTGTGGTTGACTGATGGACGTCCAGTTGTAGTAGATCCTGATCGATGCTGGCACTGTATGGCATGTGTGAAGATATGTCCTTTCAATGCTCTCTCTTTGACTCTTCCTTCTAATATTTCTCTCAGAAAAGTGGAAATGCTCTCATGGCATGATGGTAAAGATGTGGTATTTGTAATCCGGGAGAATGGGAAAGAAATTGAAAAGTACAGATTTCAGGTAATCTGTGAATGACTGGATTGAAGGTGGTATAATGATAAAACCGCATGGAGGAAAGCTTGTATCCAGAATAGGGAGTATAAAAGACAGAGAAGATGCAGGTGAACTTCCCACTATTGAAGCTTCACGAGAGGTGGCTGTGGACATCGAAAATATCGCTCACGGTCTTTACAGCCCTCTTCAAGGCTTTATGATGGAAGAAGAGCTGACATCAGTTATAGAGAGGGGAAGATTGCCCAATGATCTCCCGTGGACCATTCCTATTGTACTCGATACCACCAAGGAACAGCTTGTAAATGAGGAAATTACTGAAGGTGACAGTGTTGCTATCTTACATCATGGGGTTATTGCAGGAGTAATCGAAATCGAAGATATTTACTCCTATGGTAAAAAAGAGTACTGTAAGAGTGTATTTGGAACAGATGATATGGCACATCCTGGAGTAGCCAGTGTATTTAAGAGAGGAGATATTTTCATCGGAGGAAAAATTAAGTTTCTCAGAAGTGTTGACGAAAGATTCAGTCGGTATGATTACAAACCTACTCAAACCCGTGAGTATTTTAGGAAGAATGGATGGAAATATGTGGTTGGCTTTCAGACAAGAAATGCTCCTCATGTTGGTCACGAGTGTGTTCAAAAAACAGCATTGGAGAGTCTGAAAATCCAGACCAATGAGAGGACAGGCCTGTTTATCAACCCTGTGATAGGGAAAAAGAAAAAAGGTGATTTCCGAGATGATGTGATAATCCAAGCATATGAAGTGCTGATAAGAGAATATTTCCCCCCGAATCTCGTTTTACTGGGTATCTGGAAGACAGAAATGCGATATGCCGGGCCGAAAGAGGCCATTTTCCATGCCATAGTTAGAAAGAATTTTGGATGTACTCATTTTATCGTAGGTCGGGATCATGCGGGAGTTGGAGATTACTATAGTCCTTATGCGGCTCATGAGATATTCAGAGAATACCCTGATCTGGAAATCCAGCCCGTGTTTGTCAGAAGTTTCAATTACTGTAAAAAATGTTTTGGGGTTGTAAGTGAGTTGGTATGTCCTCATAGTCAGAATTTTAAATTCAGCGGAACCCTGATCAGAGAAATGATTATGAGCAAAAAGAAACCCCCTGGAGAGATAATGAGGCCTGAAGTGGCAGAGAGTATTCTTCAATTCGACAATCCCTTTGTGGAGGGATGAAATGAGAAAACTGGCTATTATACTGCATAGTGGAGACTGGTGGAAGGTTTATCATGCCTTATCTATTGCGTCTTCTGCTGCAGTGATGGGAGAAGAAGTGATCATCTTCCTGACTTACGGGGCCTTGCAGAAATTTACCAGAGATGCGATTGAGAATGATATAAGTAATGACACGGAAGATAGGTTCATTCATTCAGCTATGGAACGGGGTCTCGTAAGGCCAATTGGAGAAATGGCAAATCTCTCAAAACAGGTGGGTGTGAAAATTTTTGCATGTTCTGGTTCAATGAGTTTGTTTAACTTGGAGTTAGACGATCTTGTTGATGAAGTAGAGGGAGTTATGGGAATGGCTGAGTTTTTGGATAAAGCTGAAAATGCTTCTATTCTGTTTATTTAGAACAGACTGATGACTAGTATCACAATATTTCATGAGTGCACACATCTTCTTAAAAACTTTAGAAATCAAAGTATTTGAAAAATTGTCGAGGATATCTTGACAAATTATCAACTCACGTTGATAAAACTGGAATTTTAGTCCTTTGTAAATTTCTGAAATGTGTACCTATAGGCGACTATTAATCACAGAATCCTGATTCCGTCTTCATCTATTTCTAAACCAAATCTACCGGTCAGATGGGCTGTTCGGGTAGTTTTTGCAACATGAAGATATCTACTCTCTTCATCTATTTCCAAAATGAGAACGTTCCCCAGAGCCTGCTGTATGGCAATCTCAAAACTGGTAGAGTGCATACCTTTCACAGCATTTATTACACCAACACTTTTATCGTCCCATATCCATCCATGAATTTTCTGCACGAGGTCATAGGCCTCTCTCTCACCGTGTAGAAATGCTATCGAGGAGATAGAATCAACCACAAATCGATCACTATCTTTAACAAATTTTCTTAAAATAGATATTAGCTCTCCTAAATTATGTGGGTCTCCCTGGTACTCCTTCTTTGACTCTTTTTCTCTTCCAACAAATAAATCCACAAATTTAATCAAGCCACTGTTTTCGAATTCAACAGGATCCCATCCAAGACTTCTCATGTTATCTTTCACGTCTTCAGGAGAATGATCAATACAGAAATAAGCACACGGAATCCCCATTTTTGCCTGTTTGTATATGAACTGCTGACAGATAACACTCTTCCCGGTTCCAACCTCTCCCAGAATTAGAAGTGCAGAAGGAACAGGAATTCCACCCTTCAGGATTTCATCCAGCTTGTCAATACCGGTTAAAGCTCGTTCCACCCCATCACCTCATATCAAATACCTTTTGGTATGGGTAGGACACGGATATTATACTCTCTGACATATTAAAAATTTTCACCTCCTGGTATTCCACTGGAAACAGGAATTACAATTTTTATAATCAGTGTATGTGATGGATGTTCACGGTAACTTATATTGGTGGCCAAGAGGACATACAATAATCTTTCTCTTAAAATACAACTTCTGAAAGTGTTGTATGAAGAGAAAATTGTATATATCTCTGAAAACCACTCCACCCTTATGAAAGTTGGTTTTTATGGGGCTGCTCGAACTGTCACTGGTTCGTGTTTTATGATTGAAGATAACATAAAAATAGCGGTTGATGTAGGGATGTTTCAGGGTTCCATGGAAAAAAACAATCATGGTAATTTCCCATTCGATCCAGCCTCTCTAGATGCTGTGATACTCACTCATGCCCACCTTGACCATGCTGGCTTGCTTCCAAAACTGGTGAAAAAGGGATTTGAAGGAGTTGTTTATGCAACTTCTCCTACCCGAGAGCTGGTGAAATACATGCTATATGATTCTGCCAAAATACAGGAAGAAGAAGCAAAAACCCAGACCAGGAGGAATCTTAGGAAAGGGTTAAAACCTGTCTATCCAGTTTATACCCATGAGGACGTTAAAGATTGCCTAAATCTCGAGTGGAAAAAGGTAGAGTATGGTAAACACATGAATCTTGGTGATATCACAATAACTCTGTATAATTCAGGACATGTTCTCGGGTCAGCTTTCGTTAATATCCAGTCGGATCTCTCTCTTACTGTTTCAGGAGATCTGGGAGAGCCAGGGAGTCTAGCCATTATGGATCCAGAATTGCCCGGGAAAACCGACTATTTGATAATTGAATCTACATATGGGGATAGAAACCACAAGAGCATGAAAGAGTCCATTGATGAACTTAACACGGCAATCCACGAAACCTTTAAAAAAGGGGGAAATGTTCTTATTCCTTCGTTTGCTCTTGAAAGGACACAGGAACTCCTTTATGCTCTTCGTTTACTGCAGGAGCGAGGAGATCTTCCTGATTGTCAGATTTTTCTGGACAGCCCGCTGGCTATAGATATCACCAGCGTATATTCTGCTCATCCAGAACTGTACAGTAAGGAAGCTCTCATGTTCAGTGATCCTTTCAGAGTTCGGGGGTTAACATATACAAGAGATGTAGAAGAATCGAAAGAGATTAATGAAATTGATGGAGGGGCCATAATCATTGCTGGAAGTGGTATGTGCACGGGAGGAAGGATTAAACACCATCTGAAGCATAACCTGTGGAGGGAAGAATGTGGGGTGATTTTTGTAGGATTTCAGGCTAAAGGAACTCTCGGTAGGAGGATAGTGGATGGAGCGGAGAAAGTGAGAATCTATGGAGAAGAGGTGGCGGTTCGTGCCAAAATATATACCATCAATGGTTTTTCTTCCCATGCAGGAAAAGATTTTCTCCTTGAGTGGAGTCGGGCATGTGATCCTCGGAGAGCCTTTGTTGTTCATGGGGAGATGGATATAAGCAGAAATCTCGCTCTAAGTCTCGAAAAACAGGGTATTACAGCAGTAGTGCCTGAGATGAGGCAGGTGGCAGAGTTAGTGTGATAGTCTCTTACTTTTGTCAATGTATGTTGACAATTTGTAAAGCTTAGCTTTATAATTTTAATAGGTCGGATATCTATGCCTGTTAATGTCTGAAAATTCTGGGAATTCACCATTGAAATATTCGGAATATCTATACAGTGATTATTTAAAATCAGGCAATTATGGTTGGAGATTATATAGGAAGAAAGAAAGCAGATAAAAGCACAGCAAATATACCGGTAAGAAATATCCCATCAAATGTACCGGCACCTCCAATACTGACAACTGCTGGTCCTATTCGAGTCACATCTTTCAGGTGGAGGATATCAGCCCCTATAAGAACTCCGAGGACTCCAGCAGAAAATGCTAACCGCGGGAGAAAGAACATAGAAAGGCTCAGAGCCTGAATAATGAGATAAGAAACAAAAACTGATACTGCTGGAGGTAGAAGCATTGGTATTGCTATACCCACATGCTTTACAGGTTTAGCATTGAAGTACGTTATCAGTGATATCAGTGATATGGAAGGTAGCCACATCTGGAGGGGCATGCTTGACAAGAAATATATAGACAATACTGATGGAATTACGCACCCACCCAAATTGACTGCAATAACAGTTTTTCTCACTCTTGGAACTCTGTATAACCATCCAAATATGGAAAACGGATGATAGTCCGTCTCTCTGGTTTTGACCTCTACCACGGGAATATTGACGAAACTACCAATAGCTATGAGTAAGAAAATGAGGATGGTGTTTTCAGGAGAGATACCCAGTAGGTTTCCTACAGTAAATCCAGTAAATACTATGAAAAACAGTATCAGAAATGGAAGGATAACCAGTATTAAAAACAGAGGAAGAAACAGGGGTAAAAATAGAAGCCTATTCTTCAGCACTACTTCTTACCGCCTCTTTTCGATCTATCACGATATAATCTCTCACAGATCGGACTGCTGAAAATGGTATCAGGATGAATCCGTCCTCTGTATTGTATTCTGATGGGTCGATTCCCATATCTGGCCTGACAACAAGATCCATGAGTTCCCCGGTCCTTAGATCTGAAATTATATTGTGGAGGATACCGATGAGAGTACCGTCAGAAGTCATCACCTTTTTTTTTGCCAACTGTCTTGAAAACACACCTTCCATATAATCCCCTCTAACACGAAAAATATAACGGGATATATTTAACTTTGTCGGAAAAAAGAAGTTAAAATCTGTTATACATGAGGAAATTGTAGAGCTTAGCTCTACAAATTGTCAACAGGAGTTGACAAGAATCTTTCTAGATAAACAACATAATAGGGAAATAGGAAAAGTCGTTCAATAAAGATTGTAAAATCCGAGAAAGATGGTGATAAAGGAAAATAGAAAGGGATGGTGTCTATTCAGCTAATGAACTGGCATTTTTCTAAAGAGAACTCGTTTTTGTGATGTAAACACATGGTTGTACTGGTATAGTGCTCAAACTTAAATAATTTTCAGAAAAAAGTAAGGAGAAGAAGGTTTAGCAAAACCTATATTGAGAGAGTGGATGACAACAACTCGTCAGAAGTAATTTCTTAAAAATACTGTCATGACCGATACACTTAGAATATTCAGAGGCTGAGATATGCTAGATGTATCCTCTACCAAAAAAGTCCTGCTTACGTTCATTTTAATGCTGGGTATTGTAAGCCTATTTGCAGATATGACATACGAAGGGGCGCGAAGCATCACTGGCCCTTATCTATCTCTTCTTGGTGCAAACGCCACCATTGTTGGATTTGTGGCAGGTTTTGGAGAATTTGTTGGTTATGCCCTGAGATTATTTTCTGGGTATATTGCTGACACCACAAAGCGTTATTGGACGCTAACTTTGATTGGATATGGCATTAATCTCTTCTCTATCCCCTTGCTTGCCTTTTCTGGATTCTGGGAGATAGCTGCCATGTTGATCATTATGGAAAGGTTTGGAAAAGCCATCAGAACCCCTTCAAGAGACGTCCTCTTATCTTATGCAACGAAACAGGTTGGCAGGGGATGGGGATTTGGTATCCATGAGGCTCTGGATCAGATTGGAGCGGTGACAGGTCCATTGTTAATATCCACCATCCTGTATATTAGAGAAAGTTATAGTGAAGCGTTCATAGTTCTGATAATTCCAGCCCTGATGGCCATGACAACCCTCGGAATGGCAAGAATCAGATTTCCCACTCCAGAAACTTTTGAAGAAGAAAAGACCAGGATTACAGACAGAAGTAAAAGCAAGTTTCCCATGGTATTCTGGATATACTGCCTGTTCATTGTAACGAGCGTTGCAGGATTTGCGAATTTCCAGCTCATATCATACCATTTTAAGATCAATTCTATCGTTCCCGATATCCAGATTCCTGTACTCTACGCCATGGCAATGGGCGTTGATGCAGTTATTGCCCTGATAATTGGCAGATTATATGACAGGGTGGGTATAGTTGCTCTGGTAACAATTCCTCTTCTCACAATTCCTATTCCGCTGTTATCTTTTTCGTACAAGTATTTCAATGTTGTAAGTGGGTTAATACTGTTTGGTGCAGTTATTGGAATACAGGAGACACTGATGCGTGCTACAATTCCAGATATGACTCCGATGAGTCGAAGAGGAACAGCTTATGGAATATTCAACACTGCTTATGGTCTCGCCTGGTTTTTCGGAAGTATTACTATGGGAGTGCTTTATGAGATATCGATTAGCTATCTGGTTGTATTCGTGGTGGTAGTGGAAATGATGGCTTTTGGATTTCTGGCAATTCTGTACAATACAAAAGATTGAAAGAATTGGGAGATTCAGTGAAATATATCATCCACATATTCTTCTTCCTGGGACATCCAGGATGTAGCTGGTCACCCTGATAATCGATAAATTATCTCTCATCTGAAGAACTTGGTATGCTAGAAATGTCTGTTTCATCTCGTGCCATCCCTACAACAACTCGCCTTTTAATGGAGTAAGCCTCCAGCAAAATTGCATTCGAAATAATAAGTGAAAGCAATACAAATAATGTGTATGATATACTACTCCAGTAATCTCCGGAAGTTATCAAAAGACCAAATTCGTCAATGGTAAGTCCAAGACCAGCTCCATACAGCATACCTCCAATCATTTTCCATCGATCTCTTGAAAGCAACCCGATTCCTCCAGAGGCCATGAGCAGTAAGACCCCGATCACAAAATGATGGATTCTGAACCCACGGATCCACAGACCATACACAGGGTCTATATCTGGCCTAAAGAGAACGACATAGAAGCGTGCAATAAAGAATGTAAGAAGAAATATAAAGAGAATGATCATCCTCAGTCTCAGATTGTCCATTTCCTGAGTGACCCTTCCATACGACTGGATATCAGTATAAACTGCATAAGTCTCCAACGCCAGACCGATTATCAGTAACACCATCCCTGCAAATACAAGCTCTGCTCGGCGTCCCATTTCAAGGGGAAATGAGCCAGTTAATTGAGTAATGGGTGAGAGAAACGCATCAAAATTTTTTTCAAAAGCATCTAGCATGGTTTTCGGTAGAAACATTGAAATTATAGAAAATATCAGACCTCCAACAACAAGACATCTGCCTGTATTGAACTTTCCACTTCGTTCCACCCATGCAGACCATGCCATGGAGTGAACTTCAATAGGCTCTAACTTAAACCTTTTCTTTGAAAGTTGATCATTCTGTAAAAATCTCTCTTATAAATAAGAGTTTTTGGATTAGGAAAATTAATGAAGTCTAGTTTTTAATAGGCATCAGGAACTACAAATGATTTAGTATTTAAAGAAAAATATAAAATGATATCTATTATCTTATCAACGTTTTCTGTTAAAAATACCTCTCAGCGGGTTTAGTCATCAGAGGTGGGGAAAAAGAGAATTGTTATTTTTTGTAAATGCTCTCTCATGTATATCCAACTAAATTCTTAGTGCCTCTCACAGCCTGTTCTCTGAATCTTTCGGTGATACGGTCATAGAAGTCCAAAAGGTTCTCGGTGATACTTGGTTTAACTTTCTTGATAGCCTCCCTGAAATGGCGCATTTCCACAAGTTCAGCATTTATATCTTCTCTTAAAGCGAGCATAGCTGCTTCCCTGCATATAGCTTCGATATCTGCCCCTACATAGCCCTCTGTTAGTTCAGCGAGTTCATGTATATCTACATCATCTGACAAGGGGGTATCTTTAAGGTGAATTCTAAAGATATCTACTCGTGTTTGTTTGTCTGGAGGTCTGACATAAACCATTCTGTCAAACCGACCTGGTCGTAATAGGGCTGGATCCAAGATATCCGGCCTGTTGGTCGCTCCAACCACTACCACTCCTTCCAGCTCTTCCAGCCCATCCATTTCCGTGAGAAGCTGGTTAACCACTCGCTCCATCACTCTTGTACCTTCATCCATTCCCCTCATGGGAGCAATCGCATCGATTTCATCGAAGAAAATTATACACGGAGCAACTTGTTTCGCTTTGCGGAATGTCTCTCTAATTCCTTTTTCTGTTTCTCCTACCCACTTGGAAACAAGTTGGGGACCTCTAATACTAATAAAGTTGGCATCACTCTCATTTGCAACAGCTTTGGCTATTAGAGTTTTCCCTGTCCCTGGAGGTCCATACAGCAGTATGCCCTTTGGTGGCTTTATTCCCATTCTTTTAAACTTATCTGGATGTTTAATGGGCCATTCAACTGCCTCGGTTATCTCTCTTTTAACATCCTCCATTCCACCTACATTATCCCACGTAACATTGGGAATTTCAACAAACACTTCTCTGAGGGCTGATGGGTCTATCTCTTTCAATGCTTCTCTAAAGTCGTCCATCACAACAACCATTTCATCCAGCATTTCCTGAGGGATCTCCTTGTTCAGATCGATTCTAGGGAGATACCTCCTCAACGCCTTCATGGCTGCTTCCTTGCACAGGGCAGCTATGTCGGCTCCAACAAATCCATGAGTATGGTCAGCTAGGTAATCCAGATCCACTTCTTCAAGAGGCATATTACGAGTGTGAATCTGAAGTACCTCTTTTCTATCGTTTCTATCAGGTACGCCAATCTCTATTTCTCTATCAAACCGACCTGGTCTTCTCAAGGCTGGGTCTATCGCGTCTATCCGGTTGGTGGCTCCTATAACAATGACCTGCCCCCTCTCTTCCAGTCCATCCATAAGGGATAGTAATTGGGCAACAACTCTCCGTTCCACCTCTCCTGTTACATCCTGCCTTTTTGGAGCAATAGAATCGAGTTCATCAATGAATATAATAGAAGGAGCATTTTCTTTGGCGTTCTCAAACACTTCTCGCAACCTCTGCTCACTCTCTCCATAATATTTACTCATAATCTCTGGCCCAGCAATGGAATAAAAAGAAGCTCCTGCTTCATTTGCAACAGCTTTGGCTATTAGAGTTTTCCCTGTCCCTGGAGGTCCATACAGCAGAACACCTTTGGGAGGATCGATACCCAATTTCTGAAATACTTCAGGGTGTTTGATGGGTAACTCGATCATTTCCCTAACTTTCTGCAATTCTTCTTTTAAGCCACCAATATCTTCGTAGGTTATACCTGTCCTGCCTAGGGTCTCAAAACCTCTAACAGGTCTTTCTCTGAACACAACATTGGTGGACTCATCAACGATAACAACACCTGAAGGTTCGGTTTTAACTGCGACAAGGGGTAAGGCCTGAGCCGTTGCAAAACGACCAATGAAAGGATTTGGGCCCCCCATTATAGGAACAACATCACCCTGGACTATGGGCCTTTTAAGGATCTGTCTCTTTAAATACTCACCTACATTCATACCAAAGATCTGAAAATTCATGTCCTGAAGGGGAGCGAGAATGATGGTTTTTGCGGGTTCATAATCAGCTCTTCTCACCTTTACTACATCACCAATACCAACTCCTGCGTTTTGGCGAGTAAACCCATCAATACGAATTAGATCCAGCCCCCAATCTCTTTTATCGGCTCTCCATACTTTAGCCACAGTCACTCGCTTACCCTCAATTTCGATAATATCTCCGGGAGAAAGCTGGAGTTTTCGAATTGTATCAGGATCAAGTCTGGCGATACCTCTGCCAGAATCATTCGGATATGCTTGAGCTACTTTCAGGTTTATTTCCATAAACGTCACCTCAAGAGTTTATATATAACAGTTTTACAGATGTTTCAATAAAAACATTGTGGTGAGTCCATGAGGATAGTCATAATCGACCCCTTTTGCGGAGCCTCTGGAGATATGGTCCTTGGTGCCCTACACGGTATTGCCCTGAGATCTGAAGACTTGAGTGAAATTATAGATGAACTGAAACTTAATGTTAAAATAAATGTTAAAGAGGTAGTAAAACAGGGAATTGCCGCAACTAGAGTAGATGTTAAGGAGTTAGAACGGACTGAAAGAAGTTTATCGGATGTCATCTCTCTGCTTGAGTCTTCTACTTTTGATGAAAAAATAAAAAAAGATGCTATAAACATCTTCCAGATACTGGGGGAAGCAGAATCTAGAGTTCATGGAGGAAGTCTGAAGAATATGCATTTCCATGAAATCGGGAGTGATGATGCGATTCTGGATATAGTGGGTTCCTGTGTTGGTTTTAACAGGCTTTTTAAAAAAGGATATAAAATGGTTTTTTCAACACCTCTTGTAACTGGACATGGATATGCAACATCAGCTCATGGTAACTTTCCAGTTCCAGCACCAGCGGTAATTGAAATACTCAAAACATCTGACTTGCAAATAAAAAAGGGGGATTTTGATGTTGAATTACTTACTCCAACTGGAGCAGCAATACTTACGTATTTCTCAAAAAACATGCATCCAGAGGTTAATTTCAGGGTACATGAGGTTTCATATGGGGCTGGATCCTATGAATTGCCCATTCCTAATGTTCTCAGAATAATGCTGGGAGAAGTGGAAGATTTGTTGCATGATGATGTCAGGGTCATTGAGACTAATGTGGATGATGTAGATGGAGAGATTCTCGGTCATTTGATCTCCAAATTAACTGAACAATCCCTGGATGTTTCCGTCATCCCTCTAGTCACCAAAAAGAACCGTCCAGGTCATTTGATCAGAGTGGTGGCAACCATAGACCAGCAGCATGATATTATTGAGACAGTTTTTAAAGAAACTGGTTCCCTTGGTGTACGGATTCTTCCAGTTCACCATAGATTTAAGGTGCCAAGGGATGTGAAAACGATAAAGCTGAGTATTGGAAGCAAAGAATATAAGGCCCGGATTAAAATCTGGGATTATCAGGGAAGAAAGTATGTTTCTGGAGAATATGAAGATGCAGCTCGTATTTCAAGGGATACGGGATTACCTCTTAAGGAAATTATGTTCCTGCTAGAATTAGAAGCAAGGAGGAGTTTGAATGAGTAACCCTCAGTCGGAAAAAAAGACAATATCAGGTGAAGAAGATACGATGATATTCCATTCGGGTAAAGAGTTTGAGTTTTTTATCAAAGAAAGGAAATGTTACCTCAAGATTTTTATTCCTGACCTAAAAAATATATACGGAGATTTTAAAAAATATATCAAAAAAATTCCTGGAAAATATGTTGAGAATGCTGATTATTACATTCTTCAGTCCGGAAACAAATCTCTGGTTCTGGAGAGGGAAGTTGTACTGGATATACTTCCACCCTATCCGGTAAATGACGAACATATGGTTAACAAAATCAGGGGAAAGATCCCTTCTCATTCCATGGTTGAAGAAGTGATAATGAAAAATTCCTTTGTTATTTTTAGAATACCAAAAAAATCTGTCTCTGAAATGGATACAGAGGATGAACAGGCTTTTTTCAAAGCTTTAAAATCGTTTAACCCTCAGAATTACATGGCGGTATATGTTGTTGCCGATTCTGATTACGTGAGGATAAACCCCTACAGAGTATTTATGGAAATCACACAAAGATCTGAAAAAATCTCCCTCAAACCAGATAAAATCGTCAGAACTTACAGAAAACAAAAAAATATATGTTACGAAAATTATTATTATCTCGACCTTACAGGGAGTGTTATCAAATTCGACCTAATATGTCCAGAGGATATGGAACTAGTCATTTACTTGGAGAAACCCAGTTCACAGCTAATAGAGGGACTTGGAAAAATTGCTGAAGGTCTAGGATATTCCCTGACAGTTATAACGCCAGACTCTATCTCCTCTGAATTGGCTAATGTGATACATCCTGAAACTCTGGAAGGTGAGGATGATTAAGTTTCCAACAGGTGTAGGGTGTATTGATAAACTGTTGGGTGGTGGTATTGAACGAGGTACTATCACACAGCTTTATGGAGGGCCATCTACAGGGAAAACGAATATATGTATTCAGACGGCCATTCGGGCAGCGGAGAGTAATCATAAGGTAGTGTATGTGGACACTGAAGGATTATCTCCTGAAAGAGTGAAGCAGATTGGTGGAAGGAATGTTGAAAACATACTCGGCAGAATTATTCTTTATGAACCGTATGATTTCAAACAGCAAATGACTGCCATTAAAAATCTGAAGAAGATTTCTCAGGCTATAGATCTTGTAATTATTGACTCGTTTACCGGACTGTATAGATCTGAACTGGAAGACTCTGAAAAAAATATAAAGCTCAGAAGAGAACTCACGTCTCAGCTTACTTTCCTTTTGGGGTTGGCAAGGAAGAATAATCTTGGAGTTCTGATTACAAATCAGGTATTCACAGACATCGATAAAGATGAAGAAAGGCCATTAGGAGGAGTAGGTATTGAACATCTTTCAAAAGTTGTCATAAAACTGGTTAGAAAGAACTCTCATAGAGAAGCTGTACTTATTAAACACCGTCATAAAAAAGAGGGTGAGAGATGTCAGTTCACCATCGATGAGTCAGGGGTTTTTTGAAGAGTTATCAACATGAGTTGACAAATTGCAAATCTTTGATTTGCAAATTCAATAGGAATAATGTTTCTAATCTATGTTCCTACCTACACTGTAATTTTTAGAGAAAAGCTAATATTGTATTGAAACATAAACACGAGTAAAATGACCCCTCTTCACGGTAGAGCAGGTTTATCCCATACTTACGGGGCAATCATAGCACTTATTTTGATCGTCCTCACTTACTTGGTTATTTCCATATCCGCTGTGGGTCTTGGAGAGATCCTCAACGGGGAAGAAAGACCTGAATTTGCCCTCGAATGGGTAAATAACACGGCAGTAAAAATAACTCTGATTTCCAAAGGAGATATGGAGCAAATTAACAACATCACTTTCTTTTTTCCCCGCAAAGTCAAACCATCAATCTGGTATGAGGAAGATGGTTCTATAGATGTGGGAGATTCAATGATATTCTCTAATATAAACTGGCCCCTCATTGTGGTAACAGGGATTGTAGATGGAAATACAAGAGCAGTTCTTATCAATATTTCAATGGAGAAACTCAAAGAGTTCTTGCCTTATGTTAAAGACTAAGTTTAATGTTCATTATGGGTAGTTACAAGAAATATTAAAGGAGATGATTCATCAAGTACTCTGCCAGTTCTCTTTTGAGATTCATGTAATCCTTCAGGGTAAATCCAGCAGATTTTAATGTCGAATCCCGGATATAACACGGTCTGGTAGCTTTACAGCAATACACCAGACTACCAAAGCAGGTATGCTTTCCCAGCTCCAGTACTGTTCCTCTGGCAAACTCCTCTTTCAATCTCATGAATTCGAAGGGAGAGATGTCATACTCCTTCAAAACCTTCTGAATTGCACAGGGTTTAAGAGGTTTGCAGCAAAAAGTGAGGCCTCGTACATCTCCCCCTCTGCAAATGTGTTTTGGAGCATTATACCATCCGAACTCAGCGGTATAGTGTATGATCTTTTCCAGTATTTCTTTAAAGACGTTTGGATTATCAACAACACCACGAGCAATGGAGATCATATCAGCTCCAGCAGTGAACATGTTTTTTGCATCATCAAAACTGCGTATAGAATTATTTCCGATTATGAACATACTGGAGTTATTTCTTATGGATTTTATCACTCTGAGATCGTACTTTTCACTGCCCATGGCATCCACATGAAGGATATCCAATCCAGCACTCTGAAGAACTCTTGCCAGAGATGCCTCTTCCACTACACCACTCCTGATTTTAACTGAAGTGATAACCCCTTCTGCCTTAACCCGTTCAACAATTTCACATAATTTCTCTGGATGAGCGAGTAAATACTCTCCAGCTCCGACGTTTACAATCTCTTTTTGCCGACAGTGAGCATTGATTTCAACTATAGAATTACGTTTTTTTGCTATTGCAGCAACTTCTTCGTATACAGAGGGTTCAGAAGCTCTTACATTAATGGCAACCCGTGTCTTAAGCTTCCCTGCCCTTTTCAGTTCTCTGTCTATCCCTTTTAGAGGATCATCTACAATAAATTCCCTCCTTCCTCGATCCACCATCCTTCTGCTGGCTTCCATAGTAGTTGTATCAGCACTGAATCCTCCAAGAATCACAAGACCAGCATATCTATCGAATTTTTTAGCGAATTTAGAGTCAACTATCCCTGCCATTGGAGCCAGAGCTATAGGGGTTTTAAACCCAAATCTTATGTTAAACTCTGTATCGTCCTCTCGCCTCAATGTCCTCCAGCCTCTCCATCACTTCATTAAATCTGGACATAATCCTGTAACCTTCTATAAAAGCCTCTCTCAATTCAACGTAGTTGTCAAAGTCTGCTTTTATGGCCTCGAAATATACATGGATATCCATTCCCATGGGTTCCACTCTTTCATCAAAAAAGGCAAGGCCAAAATCTATGAAATACAGTCTATCATTCTTTACAATAACGTTCCTGGGAGTTAGATCTCCATGGATTATACTATTGTTATGTAAAATGGCTGTACATTTGCCCATTATTTGCGAATATTTAGGAGACATAATATCTCTCAGGAGTCTGCCTTTAATACGCTCCATGATAATGGTATCCTCTGTTACATCATAGATTATAGGGGTTGGAACTCCAAATCGTCTTGCCATAGATATTATTCGAGCTTCCGTTTTGGTCCTTTTTTTTCTGATATCATGGTCAATTTCAGGTATGCGATAATTTTTAGGCAATCTTTTTTTTATTACCAGATTATTTTGGATTTTTACCAGCGCTTCAGCTCCTCGAATCACATCCATGGAAGTTCAACCTCATCTACTCTATAATTGGGTTTAACAGTGGAATCCTCTATTCGGGTTTTCTCCCCGGTTTTGAGCATCTTTAGGCCGGTATAACCGATCATAGCACCGTTATCCCCCATCAATTCTCTTGGCGGGCAAAAGAATCTTCCACCTCTATCCTGGCACATAATATGCAACATTTCCTGTAGTCTGGCATTGACTCCTACTCCTCCAACCAGCAGTACCTCATCTCGCTCCAGATATGCCATAGCCCTCTCTGTTACCTCTACAAGCATGGCAAAAGCAGTCTCCTGAAAGCTATAGCACACATCCTCAACTGAAATTCCACGATTAAGAAGGTTTTGGGCTGCAGTAACCATACCGGAGAAAGAAAAGTCCATCCCTTTGATGACATATGGGAGTGAATGGTAGTGGGAGCCATGAAAAGCCAGTTTCTCTATTTTGGGCCCACCGGGATGGGGCAAACCAGCATATCTTGCAAGCTTGTCGAGAGCGTTTCCGATACCAATATCCAAAGTCTCTCCAAAAACACGGTAAAATCTCCCTCGTCGAGAAATCACTTGGGAATTCCCACCACTCACATAAAGTACCACTGGATTTTTCGCATCAGTTTTCCACAACCCTACTTCGATATGGGCCACACAGTGATTTACTCCGATTAATGGGATATCCAGTGCCAGAGATAGGGTTCTTGCTGCAGTAGCAACGGTTCTGAGACATGGGCCCATACCTGGACCAATAGAAAAGGCTACTCCATCAAGAGTGGAAGGATCGATTTGGGAAAAAATATTTCTCAGGGCTTTAGCAATATGCCCAGAATGATGTTGGGCAGCCTCTCGCGGATGAATTCCCCCTTTATGAGGTATATAGGGGTACCGTACCTCTTTAATCACAGAATTTTCATTGACGACGGCTATGCTAAGATTCCATGCAGTCCCCTCTATCCCAAGAACCAACATGAGTCATACTACTTTTTTTTCTTAAACTGAGTGTATCCACATTTCCCGCATGAAAGTCGGTCGGAATGATCTGCTAGAAAGACACCCTCTCCACATCTGGGACAGAACATACGTTTCCTCTTAATTTTATCGCCCTTAATTTCATAAAACTTATGCATTCTCTTTCCCCTCGTCCTTTTTTCCAAAATTTCTCTCCAGTATGTGTTTCCTCTCCACCTTCCTCATAAGGTCTTCATCGGAGTAAATCTTGGCATAACCCTTCGCTTGAGCTTTTCCATACTCTACTTTGAGATAGTCCACAACAGTTAGTTCTGGTTTTGCATTGAGGAGAGCAATAAGTTTCTCTCTAACATCATCCCTTTTTACCATTCCACCATCAAAAGTAACAGTAAATCTGACCTCCCTTCTGCCAAGTAAAGGATTCTCTTTGTCTTCAACTATTTCAATGTCCATTTGCATTACCTCCACACAATTTATCCAATATCCATTTCCTGTCTTTTCCTTCCATTTTTCTTAGTATTTCGCACACCTCAGTTTTTTTAGATTGATCGACGGTGATAACAACTATCCCCTCGGAAGGTTGTCCATATAAAACTATCGACCCTTCAGGTAAAAGCATTATAAGAGGTAAAACACTCAAATCCTCTTCACCATTTACAAATACCATGGATCTCCTGTTGTTCACAGCCTCTTCAAGGGCAAGAACTAGATCCTTTGTTATTGATCCGGGAGGATTTGAAGCTTTAATTTTTCGGTAATCCATACTCTGTATAATATCCGTTATCTGCACATCCACTTGCCGCCTCATGGTTTTACCGTCTACTACCATTATCTCAGGAGAATGGCCTGAAAGACACAGGTAATAGCATACTATATCCCCTACACTTGCCATAAAATTATTGCTTTTAAGCTCTTCAATAGATTTTATGAGTTCCGTTCCTGATCCCCGATACAGTTTTCCGAGAGGGTCTTTAAGCCTTTTTCTCAGTTGTTCTGTTAGCAGCATATCGGAAACCCTATCGCACTTTTATCGCATACCATCCTGGCATGGAAACTCCCATTTTTTTAGCAATCTTCGAATTTTTCGGATCGATTATGAGTATGAATCCAGCCCAGTCAGTGCTCAATTCCTTACCTCCACAAACACTGCATGAACTATCTCTGGTTATATATCCACAATTCTTACAAGCAGACTCTTTCATTTCTCTCCCTTCTTATTTTCTCTTTCAGCCTCGAGCCACAATAGATTTCCAAGCCCGGGTTGTCTCATCGTAAGACCAATTTTACTGTTTCTGGGCTCTCTTTCGTTCAGGCTAATCGCTACAATTCTGGCCCTTACTTTATCTCCCTCAGTAATACTCAACCCCTTTTCTTTTCCGATCAGTCTTCTGTTCTTGTCATCATACACTAGGTAATCGTCTGTAACTTGGCTCATATGGAGAAGAGCGTCCAAAGGACCGATGGAGACAAAAGCTCCAAATTCTACAACTTCCACCACTTTTCCTTCTACAATTTCCTGAAGAACTGGTTTAAAAGCGAGAGCAGTAAACACAACGTCAAAATATACAGCACCATCTCCTTCAAGGATCCTTCCATCTCCAATATCGTCAATTGAAATTATAGCGATAATTACCCCATACTCTTTATCCACAATACCTTCGAATTTCTCCCAGAGTAAATCCCTCACTACTTCTTCTAGATTTTCTTCGAATCTCCTGGGAGGAACGCGAACTGAATCCCTTATCTTGAGCTTTATATACATTTTTATCCCTCTAACGGATTAAGCACCATCACCAATTGAACATCTAATATTTAAATTTTGGTAATCTAACCCTTAATTCCAAGATGACTGTTCTTGCGTACAAATACCACTTGCAGTCCCTTTTTTACAGCTTCATTTCTCAGTTTCCTGTCATTGGTAAAAACCGCACCATTTTTTTCAAGAGCTAATTGAAGGACGCTAGTGTCGGCACTCTTTTCCTTAAAATCGACAACTTCGCATTTCTCTGCTAGTTTTAACCCAACTCTTGCTGCGATTCCAGTTTTACCTTTGTGTTTTGAGAGAGTGGCCAGTTCATCTATGACCATCATGGGTGTGATAAATCGATTAAAGCCAAGGTTCCTTAACTCTTCAAATACGTCTATCTTGAACTCTTCAGCTGCGAGAAAGCCATTGGTGTCTATGATTACTGGTCTACTATCATTCCGGACCCTATCAGCCTCCATCGTGCTCCAATCCTTCTGCTTATCGCAACTCTCGATCCTGGTTCTGCACATACTGGCCTTTTTAAGCTTACTTCAGCAATATCATTTCTTGCACTAATCACCACACCCAATGTCGTGGCAGTTCCAATGGTGAGCATCAGAGGCTCATTAGTCTTAATCCTTTCAACATCAATCTCTTCCCTTGCACCCACTACCCTTTCCAGTAACTGAACTTCCATAAGGAATCTGTGTAGTATATCTGGGAGTTTTCCTGGCTTTCCAACCATATTCCCCACGAGAGAATCGCTTTTTGTTAGATAGGGGTCCAGTTTAGTTCCCAGACCGATCAAGCCTCCAGGTGTAGCCTCCTCCACCATTTTCCCACTAGCCATGATGCCAGTTATCTCAGTGATGAGGGGTTTCCAGAATGTCTTTCCTTCTGAATCTACTTTCAGTCCAGGTCGAATCTCTATCTCATCCCCCAGTTTCAGTTTCCCCTGACTCAGACTTCCCCCAAGTACACCTCCTTTCAGATCTTTGGGGGCTGTTCCTGGTTTATTAACATCAAAAGACCTGGCCACAAGCATAATTGGATCTCTGGAAGGGTCCCTTTCTGGAGTTGGGATGTATTCTTCAACTGCCTGAATCAGGGCATCTATGTTTACTTTCTGCTGGGCTGATATGGGGATTATTGGGGCATCTTCAGCAGTTGTACCCTGAACAAAATCTACGATCTCTTGATAGTGTTCAATAACTCTCTCTTTGGGAACTATATCAATTTTATTCTGGGCTATAACCACATTATCAATTCCCACTATATTGAGAGCCATTAAATGCTCCTTGGTTTGTGGTTGTGGACATGGTTCATTGGCAGCGATAACCAGTACGGCTCCATCCATTAGGGCGGCGCCTGAAAGCATTGTTGCCATCAAAGTCTCATGACCTGGTGAATCCACAAAAGAAACGGTTCGAAGTATCTCTGTTTCTACATCATGAACAGAACATCGCTCCTTTACAGTATATGCTCTGATACCTTCACACATGGGGCACTTTCTGAAAGTAGCATCGGCATACCCGAGCCTGATACTGATTCCTCTTTTCATCTCTTCACTGTGTCTATCAGTCCATACCCCAGATAGAGCACTGACAAGGGTGGTTTTTCCGTGATCTACATGACCTACCATTCCAATGTTTACTTCAGGTAGTGGTATATCTTTTCCCATGAGAACCTCATAACTGGCTGTTATATAACCTATTTAAACCTTTTTAACTACCAATATTGTCAACGATAGTTGACAAAGTGTAAATCTAATATTTTGCAATAACAGAAATGGATTGGTGAGAGAAAACAACCTCTGGGATTAATCTACTCTATATCCGGTAGCTGAAAAAGGTTTTTGAAATTGTCAAGTATAGCTACAAATTGTCGGTGTAAGTTGTCAAAAATTTCACTTATCTGTGGAAATAGCCCTGCGTATTGCGTTTATATCTGGTTCGACAATATGTGGTTTGCCACAGATATCAATCACCTCTTCTGGGTCTTTTAACAGATGTCCGGTCACAATACACACAATCACTTCGTCCTTCTCTATTATCCCATCCTCGGCAAGTTTTTTGAGGCCTGCTATTGAAGCGGCACTGGCAGGTTCCACTCCTATCCCTTCCAGTCTGGCCAGATCCAATTGAGCTTTAACGATATCCTGGTCAGATACACTGATAGCCGTCCCATCTGATTCTCTTATGGCTCTTAAGGCTTTAACTGCATTGACAGGATCTCCAATTCGTATGGCAGTAGCTATGGTTTCAGGATTTTTTTCCGGGATTATCTCCATATCACCCCTCTTAACTGCATTTGCAATTGGAGAAGCCTTCTCAGCCTGAACTCCGATCATATGGGGTACGTTACTGATTATCCCAAGTTCTTCAAATTCCCGGAAACCTTTGTAAATTGCCGATATATTGCCTGCATTCCCTACAGGAAGTATCACACGGGATGGAACTGATTGAAGAACATCATAAATTTCATAGGCGATGGTTTTTTGACCCTCTAATCTGAATGGGTTAACGGAATTCAAGAGGTAGAAACCGAGTTTATCACTCACCTCTCTGACAAGCATTAGGGCTTTATCAAAATTATCCTTGATACCCAGTACTTTGGCGCCATGAACCATAGCTTGGGCAACCTTCCCCAAAGCAACCTTGCCATAAGGGAGCAGCACAACTGCCATAAGTCCAGCTTTTGCTGCATACATGGCCATGGAAGCTGATGTATTTCCTGTGGAAGCACACGCTACGGTGGTTCTATTCAGTTCTATGGCTTTGGTAACTCCCACTGTCATTCCTCTGTCTTTAAAAGAACCCGATGGGTTCATCCCCTCGTGCTTCACAAATAAGTTTTTAATGCCCATCATTCGACCTAATTTTTTACAATGATATAGAGGTGTCCCGCCCTCACCTATTGTAACAGGATCTATCGCTATGGGTAGAAGATCCTTGTATTTCCATACACTCAGATTGGATCCATCCAATGGTATAGAAAACTCAAGCTGATCAAGATTGAATCGGACTTCCAGTAGTCCTCCACATTCACAGAGGTAAATTACTTCTTCAGGATTATATTCCCGACCGCACTCTATGCATTTGAGAGCATACATCACACTCACTGACCTCTGACTCTATCAACCCTTTAATTGTTTCTATATTTATGTTTTACAACACAAGGATTTAAACTGGTCTTTAAAATTCCTTACTGTTTTATTCAGGAGAAACCTTTATAACATTCCTATCACAATCTCCATGGATTGTCTCATGATTCGGAGAGTAACCGGAAAACCAGCCGTAATAGTGAAAAGAAGGCATTTCACTCTGGTAGTTGGCGATCTACATATAGGTCTTGGCCGATTACCAGTGGAATTCCTAGTAGATGAGCTGATGGAAATTATATTCAGAGTCAGCCCTCAAAAAATGATCATTCTTGGCGATCTCAAACACGGAATAGGAATGCGAAAGAGGGAACTTAATACAATTGCCAATGTTCTGAGAGAGGCGAGGGAATTTGTGGACGAGATATTTATTGTTAAGGGAAATCATGATGGAAAAATAGAAGAAAGATTTGATAACGTCATTGATGCCAGAGGTTTCATTTTTGATGGAGTGGGTTATTTTCATGGTCATGCTTGGCCCAGAGAAGAAATTCTGAATATGGAAACGATAATCTCTGCTCATACACATCCTACTATCCACCTAAGGGATGAAGTTGGGGTTAAAAGGGACAGGGTATGGATTGAATGGAATATAGATAATAAAAGGTGCCTTATACTTCCGGCGTTCAATCCCCTGTGCAGGGGGTCAGTACTGAACGGAACTACCATGCTCAGTCCAGGAGTAATAATAAAAGAAGAGTATTTCCCCCTTGGGAATGCCGATATATACCTTCTTGATGGAACATATCTGGGCCCTCTGGAGTTGCTGACACATGTTGAACCCTAAGATTTTAGAAGCATTGCAACAAAAAGAGTTTCAAGATCTTACATTAATTCAAAAAGAAGCCATACCCCGGATTTTAAAGGGAGAGAATTTGCTCATCATTGCTCCTACTGGTTCTGGAAAAACAGAAAGCGCGGTTTTACCAATTTTTCAGAAAATAATTGAAGAAAAGGATAGGAAAGGAATAAAACTCTTATATATCACACCTCTTAGAGCTTTAAACCGAGATATGATCTCCAGGTTTGAATGGTGGGCCGAAAGGCTTGGTTTTACTCTAGCGGTCAGACATGGAGATACTACTACAACCGAGCGCAAAAAACAATCTCGCAATCCCCCAGAAGTTCTGGTAACAACACCTGAGACCCTGCAAATCCTTTTCTTAGGGAAAAAACTTCGAAAATCACTTGAGAATGTTAAATGGGTGGTTATAGATGAGGTCCACGAACTTATGGACAGTGAGAGGGGGGCTCAGCTGTCTGTCGCCCTTGAACGATTGAAAGAGATTACGGATTTTCAAGTTATCGGTCTGTCAGCAACAATTGGAAATGAGAGAGAGGCTGCTGAATTCTTGGGATATGATGTATCTATTGTAAGAGTAGAAATGCCAAGATCCATAGAGGTTAAGGTAATTTGGCCAGACAAAAATGGAGATGAGGAACTTGCAAGGATATTGTTTGTAGATGAGGAAGTTGCATCTAAGCTACAGTACATTAACGAACTGGTTAATAAAAGCACGTCAACTCTTATTTTCGTAAATACTAGACAGACTGCTGAAGCTTTAGGATTAAAATTGAAGCGTATTAATCCACTGATAGATGTTCACCATGGTTCCCTCTCCAGAGAAGCGAGGATAGAGGCTGAAATAAAATTTACAAAAGGAGATTTAAAAGCTCTGATATGTACCTCATCTATGGAGCTGGGAATGGATATCGGTGATGTCGATTTGGTCATCCAGTTTAATTCACCTCGTGAAGTAGAACGATTGGTTCAGAGAGTGGGCAGGAGTGGTCACAGTCTCGGGAAAGTAGCAAGAGGAGTGATTATAACTGGGAATTTTGATGAAACTCTTGAATCTTGGGCAATAGTGCGGTTGATGGAAACAGGAATGATAGAGGTCAAGAAACCCCATAATCTTAGTTTGGACACTCTTGCAAATCAGATATGTGCAATAGCTTTGGAGTATGGTCGGATCAAGCCAGAAAAGATATTTAAAATAGTCAGGAGATCGTATCCTTTCAGATCTTTAACCTGGGAGGCTTTTATGGATGTTCTGGAGTTTCTAACGGGAATTTATGTTATAAGACTGGATGGAGATGTGATCGCAACTCGAAGAACTAGGGAATACTTTTACGGCAACATATCTATGATACCCGATGAGAACAGAAAGGAAGTTTTCGATATAGTCTCCAAAAGATACATTGGAAGCTTGGATGAATCATTCCTTATGGAATTCTCAGATGAGGTATTTGTAACGAGAGGGGAGTTGTGGAGGATAGTTGAGATTGATGATGTGGTAAAGGTTGAGCCAGTAACTCAGGATGGTGTTATCCCATCTTGGATTGGAGAGGAAATCCCAGTTCCCTTTGATGTGGCACAGGAAGTGGGACGTATCCGAAGGCGAATAGCTTCTACTATTCTTCAAGAAGGACGTGAAGTGGCTGTAAAAGGTCTTATGAAAGAATTCTGCACCAATATCAGAGCATGTGAAGAAGTTACTAGGATTATAGAAAAGCAGATATCAGAAGGGTTTCTCGTTCCAGACGATCGCCTGATAACAGTGGAAGGGGGGAATAAGGTTATTGTGGTGAATGTGTGTTTCGGACATAAAGTAAATGAAGCTCTGGGAAGGATATTATCCATGCTTTTATCGGCACGTTATGGCTCGACTATCAGCATGGAGATCGATCCATACCGTATACGGCTTTTTGTTCCTAGAAAAATCACTCCTGATACAGTTGTTGAACTCATGAAATCTCTTAGACCAGAATATCTCCAGACTCTGCTGGAAAAAGCCCTTAAAGGCAGCAAGTTGCTGGCCTGGAAAATACTCCACTCTGGAAGGAAATTTGGATTTTTCAAGAAGGAAATGGAACTCATAAATATGGAATATTTAATGGAGCGTATTGCAGACACGCCTCTATACAGAGAAGCTGTGAGAGAGATTCTTCATGACAAGATGGATCTTGATCATCTGGAATGGATAGTTGAGTCTCTAGGGAAAGAAATTTCAATTCACTCCAGTTCTCGATTAAGTCCTATTGCTACTCAGGGAACTTCAGGTATAATGGAGCTTATAATACCTGAAAAACCTTCTTCAGCCATCCTTAATACTCTCAAGCGCAGGTTGATGGAAGAAGAAATATTGCTCAAATGCCTTCACTGTAATTTTAGTTCAAAAAAGAAGGTAAAGTTTATCGAAGAACCAATTCACTGTCCTATGTGCAACTCCAGGCTTATAGCAGCAGTAAATCCAAGAGACAGAGAGGTATTACAGAATAAAGCCCTTCTGTTCCGTTTGGCCAATCTAGTCCTCGCATATGGGAAAAGAGCTGTAATTACTCTCTGTGGTTACGGTGTAGGTGCTGAAACCGCCTCACGGATATTATCGAAACCAATACATGATGAAATAGACCTGTATAGAGAAATCCTTAAGGCTGAAAGACATTACGTAAAAACAAGAAAATTCTGGGATTGAATAATGTATTACTTTTGATGGTAATCAGGACTTGTCATACAGCTCCTTTCTCCTGGCTTCCAGGAAATCTGGCTTTTTTCCAGCAAGTTCAGCAGCCGTTAAAACTCTCACTCCCTGCTCTTCTCCTGCTGTTCTAATGGGGAATATGTGTTTTTCGAATCCCAAATCTCTCACCAGATGGTGGTCTAGTACCATAACACTTGGTGCAGTAGTGTTTATTATTTCAATTAGATTTTGTACTGATGCCTCAAGGCTTGTTGAAGAATATCGATATCCAAGCATATATGTCATTGGACCATCTACAATCAAATAGTCAGGCTTTTCTTGCAGGATGAAATTCACTTGTGGCTTTAGAGAGGGGCCTTCCACGTCTGACGTAAATACTAAAGTCTCTCCTTGGGAGGTTATGGATATTTCAATTACATAACCCAGTTTTGGATTTGTTCCATGATAGACTGGATCAGAAAAACGAATTGTCGTCTTTCCACATCTTATTTCTTCACCATCTGCGTATTTCACATGATCTGCCAAATTCTTAAGTCTCTCAAGAAAAAATGCAGCTCTCACTCTCTGGCTTTTATTAATTTTTTCAGCAGGATGTTTTATCAACACATCTCTGTCTTTAAAGATATCCACCATTTCCGGTATGTGATGGTCGTAGTGGTAGTGGGTTATAATGAACACGTCTGACTCTATGGCAAATTTTCTTATCTCCTGTATATGCTCTTCGAGACGTTCTAGCTCACTTTTGTGAGGAGGAAGGCCATATCGTCTGGGACCAAGGGCAACTCCTGGATCTATCAAAATGGACATATCTTCTGTCTCGACCCATGTGCACATACTCCTTGTGCCAAGACTATCGAAAGCCACAGGATAGATTTCCATCGGAAAATCTTTTATATCATTCACCTATATCATTGTATCCATGAAAGAGGGACTTCTTACTGCTGTGGGCGTACTGGTAGGTTTGATCTTTGGAGTGAGTGCCATATCTTTCCTATTCAATATATTGTCCCAAACAGCCACTGAGATCTCCAAATTCAGTTCCACAGCATCTCTTATCGTCCTTCTGATAATTGCGGCCATAATAATTATCAAAATCCGAATTGTGGTGGCTCTGATAATCGGGGCGATAATTGGTGCTATTTTTAATATAATACTTCAGATGAACAACATAGACATCGTTTCATATGTAATGAATCTTTTTTAGCAGTTCAATGGTTTTTTAAATTATTAATCAATAAAATTAAATGAATCATGCACATATTCCCATTATACCTTATAGCCTGTATATTAGTCCGAAATTTGGATTTTGTCTAACTTTTTACAATACTTTTAGATACGCACACAAATTAATCATAAATTATATATACAGAAAGTTTACCTTTTAATATTAAAATTCATGGAGGAATAGCGATATGGAAGTGAGAGAAGTAGACGGGTATTTTGAGCTGACTGAAGAGCCAACTGACCCAAAACTTTCCAACCGAGATCTTGCTCCCACACCGGTTAAACTCAGAAACTGGGGATACTATGAATACATTGCAATCTGGGTTGGAATGAGTATATGTGTCCCAACCTGGTTGCTGGGTAGCAGTTTTATCGCCGCTGGTTTCTCATGGAGAGTCGCCATAGGAACCATTGCCTTAGGTAATATCATTGTTTTGATACCGATGGTCCTGAATTCGTTTCCGGGAGCCAGATATGGAATTCCATTCCCGGTTATTCTGCGTTCCAGTTTTGGAGTTTATGGTGCAAATATACCGGCGATTATGAGGGCAGTGGTAGCTTGTGGATGGTTCGGTATTCAGACTTGGATAGGTGGATCAGCAATTGACGGAATTCTGGGAGTTCTTTCAGAAGGATGGAAAGTTGTTCCAGGCCACATATGGATATCTTTCGTCATATTCTGGATTATTAACATATGGGTTTCTTGGGCTGCACCACCATGGAAAGGATCCAGAGCTATCAAAATAATGAACGATACTGCTTCGCCAGTTCTGATTTTGATTGGTGTCGGTCTACTCGCATGGGCTGTAGGTGAAGCTGGAGGATGGGGACCAATTCTTGCTCAGGAGACTACTGTGGCTGACTTCTGGGGATTGTGGCCCGCTTTCTTGGTTGGAATGGTTGCATATTGGTCCACTCTAGCCCTTAACATGCCGGATCTAACAAGGTTCGCCAAGAATCAGAGAGTTCAGGTAGTGGGACAATCTATTGGATTACCGGTAACCATGACCGCTTTTGCTTTCCTAGGTGTTGCTACAACATCGGCTTCTGTGCTGATCTATGGAGAGGCAGTATGGGATCCCATTGATTTGATTCTCAGAACGGGCAATGTTCTAGCAGAGATTGTGGCGTTAATCTTCATAGTTCTTGCTACCACAACAACAAACGTTACTGCAAACGTAGTTGCACCTGCAAACGACTTTGCTAATGTTGCGCCCAAGTATATCGACTTCCAGAGGGGAGCTTTGCTGACGGGTATTATAGGAATCGCTATCCAGCCTTGGAGACTTCTGGAGACATATGGTGCCTACATTTTCACTTGGCTGGGAACCTATTCTGCATTCCTCGGCCCAATTGCAGGAGTTATGATTGCAGACTACTGGATATGCAGAAGACAGTTCTTCAGACTTGACGACCTTTACAAGTCAGATGGAATTTACAGATTCTATGGCGGAGTGAATCCAGCAGGGATAGTGGCTTTGATAATAGGAATTGCAGTGGCTCTACTTCCGCAGATGGTCAACTGGAGATGGTTCATCGGAATAATTGTGGCCTTGGTTGTGTACACCATTCTATTCAAGGTCTGGCTAGAACCCAGATCTGGATATGTGGTAACACAGGCCCAGTACGACGAGGCCAACCAATAAAAAATTTTTTATCCTTTATTTTTTAAGTAACTTCGATGGCACTGGATCATTATGTTGTGTTAGCTGTAATTTTTGAAGTATTCAGCTTTTTCCATCTTTACACTTTCCTGAAACCCGTTTCCAGAGATAACTTTAAAAATTTGATAATTAGATCAACAGTTTCTGGAATCTTGTTAATCTTCCTGTTTATGTATCTATTTAAAACTGCTGATGAGACTCTCCTTCTCTTTCCTCAGATGAAAAGCTCTTTGATATCCATACCAGCTTTAATCGGGCTTTATATATCCAATAGGGCCATTCTGGATGTGATGAAGAAGGGAATACTTCGAGAGTTTTATGGGCTCGGATCTAAAAAAGTATTGATGGTTTCAGGAATATATGCAAGAACAAGACATCCCATGTATTTTGGATGGCTTTTAGCCAGTTATTCCCTGATTCTAGCCCTTCCACGTGGACTCGTACTAGAATTTATTGTTCTTGTCCATATATATGTGATCATACTCTCTAAGGCAGAAGAAAAAATTATGGAACATTTGTTTGGGGAACATTATCTGGAATATAAAAAGAAAACTCCTTTCATGGTACCGAGGATGCGAATGTAACAAAAACTTTATGTAAGTATGTACGCGAAACGAATCATAATACTGTATTTGGGATGTAGCGTAAAAATAAAAGTATAATTTGGACGGTGGTATTATGTTTATAGAAAAAGACCTGAAAGAGATAGAGAGCAGAAAAAAAGAGTGGGAGAGTAAAGTCACCTCTCTTATTGAGAAATATCCGGAAAGAAAGGACAGGTTTGAGACCACTTCCGGCATAGAGATTAAGAGAATCTATACACCCATCGATATCCAAAACATGAGTTATCTTCAGGATTTAGGATTTCCTGGAGAGTTTCCCTTCACCAGAGGTGTTCAGCCAACTATGTATCGGGGAAGATTATGGACTATGAGGCAGTATTCAGGATTTGGGACGGCTGAGGAAACCAACAAAAGATACAGGTACCTGTTGGAACAAGGTCAAACAGGCTTGAGTATTGCCTTTGATCTTCCCACGCAGATGGGATATGACTCTGATCATTCAATGTCCCTTGGGGAAGTTGGAAGAGTGGGAGTGGCAATAGATTCTCTAAGAGATATGGAAATATTGTTTGACCAGATACCTTTGGATAAAGTCTCAACTTCCATGACCATCAATGCGACTGCTTCTATCCTGCTATCCATGTATATTGTACTTGGGGAGAAACAAGGGGTAAAGAAAGAACAGCTGTCAGGAACCATCCAGAATGATATATTAAAAGAGTATGTCGCTCGAGGAACCTACATATTCCCTCTTAAGCCATCTATGAGACTGGTGGTTGATGCGATAGAATATTGCTCTCACCACCTTCCTAGATGGAATTCCATCAGTATCAGCGGATATCATATGAGAGAAGCAGGCTGTAACGCTATTCAGGAAGTTGCCTTTACACTGGCTAATGGCATTGCATATGTAGAAGCCTGTCTGGAACGAGGGATGGATGTAGATGCCTTTGCAAGGCGTTTATCCTTTTTCTTTGCCTGTCATAATGATTTCTTTGAAGAAATAGCAAAATTCAGAGCTGCCAGAAGGTTATGGGCAAGAATAATGAAAGAAAGATTCGATGCTAAAAGACCTGAGTCCATGAGGTTGAGGTTTCATACTCAGACTGCCGGATCAACTCTTACTGCTCAACAACCTGAAAATAATATAGTGAGAGTTACCCTGCAAGCTCTTGCAGCGGTGCTTGGGGGAACCCAGTCTCTCCATACCAACTCAATGGATGAAGCTCTTGCATTGCCCAGTGAAAAAGCAGTGAGAGTAGCATTAAGAACTCAGCAAATTCTGGCCTATGAAAGCAATGTTGGTGAAACCATCGATCCTCTTGCAGGTTCTTATTATGTGGAAAATCTCACTAGCAAAATTGAAGAAGAGGCCCTTAAATACATAGAAAAGATTGATAAGATGGGAGGCATGATGAAGGCTATTGAAAAAGGGTATGTACAGCAGGAGATTGCTGATGCCGCTTACAGATATCAAATGGAGATTGAAGAACAAAAACGTATCATAGTGGGTGTAAATCGATTTAAAGTGGAAGAACCAGTGGAAGTAGAGATTCTGAAAGTGGATCCGGAAATAGAGAAAAAACAGATTGAAAGGCTGAATGAAATAAGATCCAGAAGAGATGCAGGGAAAGTAAAAGATGCTTTGGAGAGATTAAAAGATGCAGCGGGAAGTGAAGAGAACCTGATTCCATATTTAATTGAAGCAGTCAGAGAGTATGCCACCATAGGTGAGATCTGTGATGTGTTGAGGGATGTATTTGGGGAATACAGAGAACTTACGGTGGTGTAAGTTATGAAGAAAGGTAAGAACATACGTGTGTTGATTGCGAAGCCAGGCCTGGATGGGCATGACAGAGGAGCAAAAGTCCTCGCAAGAGCGTGCAGGGATGCGGGTATGGAAGTAATTTATACAGGAATACGACAAAGCCCTGAACAAATAGTTGAAACAGCTCTCCAGGAAGATGTTGATGTTATCGGGTTGAGCATATTGTCTGGAGCCCATATGAGTATCATACCACGAATTCTTGAGTTACTCAATGAATCTGGGATTGGTGATATACCTGTGATCGTAGGAGGAATCATACCTCCAGATGATGTAGAAGAGCTGAAAAGAAGGGGAGTAAAAGCAATATTCGGTCCTGGAAGTTCTGTGAATGAGATAGTTGAATTCATAAAGTCAATTACGTGATTTAAATGGATCTGGTGGAAAGAATCAGGAGTGGAAATAAACGAACACTTTCAAAGCTGATAACAGAGGTTGAGTATGATACTGAGACAGGAAGAGAAGCACTAAGGGAATTATACAAGTATACGGGAAATGCTCATGTGGTAGGGATTACAGGGTCTCCGGGGGTTGGAAAGAGTACATTGGTAGCGAGAATAGTAAAAGAACTGCGAAAAAGGGAGATATCTGTAGGAGTTGTGGCAGTAGATCCATCCAGCCCTTTCACCGGAGGAGCTATTCTGGGGGATAGAATACGCATGCAGGAACTGGCATGTGATCCTGAGGTCTTTATTAGAAGCGTTTCATCATCTGCTGGAACAGTAGGAAGAACTACCAAGAACATCATAAGAGTGCTGGATGCTGCAGGTAAAGATGTTATTGTGATAGAAACTATTGGGGCTGGACAGGTGGATCTGGATGTGTTGAATGTAGCAGATACAAAGGTAATTGTTCTTATGCCCGAGTCAGGTGATGAAATTCAGATGATAAAGGCGGGATTGCTGGAAATTGGGGATGTATATGTGATAAATAAAGCTGATCTGGAAAATGCAGCAAGAACAAAAAGTCAGCTCTCTCTGGCTATAAAAGAAAGGGATGGTTGGATTCCTGAAATAGTTATGACAATTGCTACATCAGGGGAAGGTGTAGAAAAACTGGTTGACGCTATTTTTGCTCACAAGAAGCATTTAGAGGATAGCAGTAATTTAAGGAAAGGAAGACTTGAAGCAGTTAAAAGTGAAGTTGTGGAAATTCTGGTTGAGAAATTGAAAATGCGATTTTATGAGAAATTCAGCAACGCCAGATATAGCGATATTTTCGAACAGGTTCTAGATAAAGAGCTTGACCCTTTCACAGCCGCAGAATTGATTGAAAAGGAGGAGGGTCTATGAGGAATGTGGCCATTGCTGGATGTGGAATGACCCGTTTTGGAAAAAGGGAAGAAGGGATTTATGAATTGGCTACAGAAGCTGCTCTAAATGCAATGGATGATGCTGAAATGGATAGAGTTGATGCCATAGTGGTTGGAAATTTTGCTTCTGGAGAGTTTACCGGCATTTCAGGAATAGCCAATGGACTTGCTGCTGACCTAAATCTCATTCCCTGTCATGCAGAAAAAGTAGAAAATACATCAGCCAGTGGTGCATCAGCTGTAAAGGTTGGTCTGGCGGGTATTCTATCTGGATTGTATAAATCAGTCTTGGTTGTAGGAGTCGAAAAAATGACAGGAATTCCTGGATCAAAGGCCACCAGCATAATAGCCTCCCTAACACATCCTGAAGCTGAATATCCTTACGGAGTTACGTTGACAACTTTTGCCGGATTTGGAGCTAGACTGTACATGCATAAATACGGAGCTCCCTATGAGTGTTTTGCCATGATTGGTGTGAAAAATCATAAAAATGGAGCTAACAATCCATATGCTCACTTTCAGAAAGTCATAAGTCTTGAAAAAGCTTTACAATCCCCTATTATTGCAGATCCACTGCGGTTGTATGATATATGTCCGATAAGTGATGGGGCCGCTGGACTTGTACTTGTCGGAAAAGATCTAATAAAAAAAGTTGAAGACCCCGTCTATATTTCAGGGTTTGGTCAGGCCACTGATACCCATGCAATCCATGAGAGGCCTGATCCGACCACTGTTGAGGGTCTCAAAATTGCAGCTGAGCAGGCTTTTAAGATGGCCAGAAAAGATAGAGGAGATATAGACGTGGCTGAACTACATGATGCTTTTACAGTTCTTGAGATAATTCAAAGTGAAGATATTGGATTTTTCAAAAAAGGAGAGGGATGGAGAGCAGTCCAAGAAGGTGTTACAGAAATCGATGGCGATCTACCCATAAGCCCTTCGGGAGGCTTAAAGGCCAGAGGTCATCCTGTATCTGCAACTGGAGTTGCTCAACTCGTTGAGCTGACTTGGCAGTTAAGAGGAGAAGCCGGAAAAAGGCAGGTTGATGGGGCAGAAGTGGGTTTAAGCTGTAATTTTGCTGGATTTGGAAACAACAGTATAGTGTTTATTGTGGAGAGGTAGATCTATCATGATCAGAGCATTTAAGTGTGAAAGCTGTGGTATTTTGATGTATCCAAAACATTCAGTTTGCCCATCATGCAATGATAGAAATATAAAGAGAGTTGAGATATCAGATGAGGGCACTCTTCTTACATACACCCTTCTATATGCATTACCAGAGGGTTTCGAAGAGAAACCACTACCAATAGGAATAGCAGAATTTGATGGAGTGAGAGTAACAGGTCAGATAACAAGAAGTGATAACCTCAATATAGGCATGAGAGTAAAGGCTGTATATTCAAAAATTAGAGAAGTGAATGGAAAAGAGCTATTTGGCTACAAATTCAAACCATTATAGCATTTACCTTCATTTTCATTTGTTGGATTGAACTATTGTTGGCTTATTTTCTCAAAGCATCCTTTAATCGCTCGTACTCTTCAATGGTAATCTCTCCTGATGCAAGTCTCTCATCCAGAATCCGGATGGCATCACTGGAAGTCTGTCTAGTATAACCTCCTGTTGCTGTTGTGCCGGACTCTTTTTCGAACATCTTCCATATGAGGAGGATGACTACCACTAAAACTATGAGCCAGAATATCATCCATAGACCTCCAAACATTCCGTATCCTATTCCATATCCCATCATACTATCACTCACCTCCTGGGGTTCTGTATAAGGTCATCCTCATTCAGCTTTTTTTCTGAATTCAAATTTCATCTCCTTCACAAGGATGGTATTTGGAGTTAATGTCCTAAATATATGCTCCTCTAAACAAACTATCAACGAAGAGATTTTAGGGACTATAATGGTATTAAATGTTATTTAACCATTTATTTTGCCTTTTTATCGATTTTTAGAGCTGATTTTCCATTATCCTCTTTTGGTAAACTTTTTTGTTTATTGTCAAGGGGGATATACGTATACGGATGGTATCATCTGGAGATTACTGATTAGGGCTGAAGGTTGAAGTAATCTAAATTTGAGTAAGTGACTACTAACAATTGAATTAGTCTCATCTTAAATAAAATAATATATAACCCTGAGAAAGGCTAGGAATTTCTCATGATATATCCTAAAATCAACACTCAAAGAGGATCAGAACAAAAGATACAAATTCTATTGATTAGTATATGGAAGTTTGAAAAATGTATTAATGCTGATGAAGGTTTAAATGGAATATCCTTTTTTGTTAAAAAATCCCAAATACCCCCCTCTTAAAGGTCTTTTTCGGCTATTCTATTCGATATTTCAAGTTTGTAAAAGAAATTAATTGGATATATGTTTAGACAAGAATAATAAACGATATATGGAGATATATGATAAATAATTCAAAGAAAGGCATGTTTTCTGTAAATCACATATGAATGAGCTATTGGATAAATTATTGAGCACCATTTTTAGTGAAAAATATTAAGTATAGATAGCCCAAATTACATTACGTGAGATCTAAAAGCAAGAGGTTAACTGTATCTTTAGATCTTAATACCTATAAAACTCTTGAAACTCTTTCCAAAGAACTAGGAATTCAGAGTATGGGAGAAGTTGTAAGAAGAGCAATTAATTTTTACAACCAGTATTACAAAGTGGAACCAGAGAAACTAAGGATATATATCGATCTTCTTACACCAGGAGACCACTTGATTATAGATGAAGAATATATGCAAATTCTTTGGAGAGAGATTAATACATTTTCCGATGAATACTATGGTGAACTAAAAAGAATAAGCAAAGAGCATGGAAAATATTTTTATTCCAGATATAAAAAGGATCTCCATGGACTGTTAAAATTTTTTGAGTCATTGAATTGGTTGAAAGTTGTGCCTATTGAGAAAGGGTACGTTCTCATTTTGAACATCCCACGGATGAGAGAGACAATCAAAATTATATTAGAGATTGTCATGAGCGAACTGGAGCTAAAAGATTACATAATAAGAGAATCTGGAAATAAACTGTTTATAGAGATGAAAAGTTTTTAAGTATAATAACATCTAGTCAAAGATTTTTTATTGGACCCATTTTTGATACATGAACAGATCTCTTATTCATTTGTATGAACTTTTCATATATTGTAACCACCTGCATTGATTTATAACAATTTTTCGTAACAAACTTTAAGTAAGCTCCTGAAATCAAATGATTATTATCTAACAAAACAGGGGGTTTGTATGTATACTGTCGATGTAGATACAGGTGGAACATTTACAGATGGATTATTCTCTGGTGAAAAGAGCATTGTGAGGGTAAAGGTAGATACCACACCG
>Ga0180887_109_pt1 | contig 113137 bp, 129 predicted proteins | sample Deesub1362A_J573_FD_124184 | JGI IMG/M metagenome (GOLD analysis project Ga0180887, IMG submission 124184) | Archaeoglobi archaeon JdFR-42 | reverse complement strand
GAAGGCTTTGAGTACATATCAGAGCTCCCAGAAACAGCCACAGGAAAAATCCAACGATATAAGTTGAGATTAAAGGAAAGAGAGAAGACTTTCGGGAAATAATTACATTAATTTATTTTTTCCAACTTTTGTTCATCGTAAAAAGTATGGGTCTGGTGATGCAGGAATCTCTAGTAGCCTTCAATCCTTTTCGTGATTTAGGATTCTTATCAGCTTTGAGAAAGATGTTTAAGAGTTAGTTGCATTTACGTAACAACATTTTTAGGCTTTCCCTCTAGGAAAGATTGTATATTATCAATTGTAACATCCAGTCTTCGTTCAAGGGCCTCTTCTGTATAATATCCAACATGGGGAGAAAGTAGTGAGTTTTTAGTGCAGATTATAGCATAATCATCTGGCAGTGGCGGTTCCATATCAAAGACATCCAAGCATGCATAAATTCTCTCCTTTTCCAGTTCACGTACAAGAGCTTCAGTATCGATAACTTTACCTCTTGCAGCATTAACCAGCACTGCTCCATCTTTCAACATACTCAGTTCTTTTTCTCCAATCAGTTTCTCAGTCTCTTTTGTCAGTGGAACATGTATACTGACCACATCACTTTTTCTCAGTAGCTCCTCTAAAGTTACATATTTCACTCCTTTTTTTACCATTTCCTCTTTCTCACTTCTTGAGTAGGCTAGGACTTTCATTCCAAAAGCAAGAGCAATTTCGCAGACCCTCTGACCAATCTTACCCGTTCCAATTACCCCTATAGTCTTACCGAACAACTCTCGCCCCATTAAACCTTGGCTAGTCCCTCCACTCCTGACTGCTTTGTCACATTCTACCAGTTTTCTCATTTCACTTATTGTAAGACCGAACACTAATTCAGCGACAGAATGAGTTGAATATTCGGGAACATTAGATACCACTATACCGAGATCCCGGCATTTGGCAATATCCACATGATCATAACCGGTAAAGGATACCGCTATCATTTTGAGAGTCTCAATCTGTTCGATGACTGAAGTAGGCATTGGGCTGTTTACCAGAACAACGATATCTGCCCCTTTGCACCTCATCACCGTCTCCTCATCTGTAGCTGGTTTGGTATCATATGCAGTAATCTCACAATCTTTCAATGTTTTGAATTTATCCATCACCATTTTTTCTGGAAGCTGAAGGGGCTCAATTATGGATATTTTCATATTAATTATTGTAGAATAATGCTAAATTTATGTTTTTCTAATAACATATTTACAGTACAGGTTGAATAGTACTCAAAGTAAACTTAGATATAGAAAAAAACCGATAAGTTATTTATTTTTTGTGATAAATTTCAGACCATGATAAAAGTCGTTATAGCTTTTCCTCTGGATGAAGTTTACATGGACCGAATTAGGGAGGTAAGTGGTATTAGATGTGTAAAAGCGCCAGACTATCATTCTCTTCTCAAAGAAGCAGAAGATGCAGAGGTTCTTTTTACATATAGACTTTCATCAGAAGTCGTGAAAAAAGCAAAGAAACTCAAGTGGATTCAATCTCCCTTTGTTGGAGTAGATCCTATACTAATAGATGAAGTAAAGAAGAGGGATATTATTGTGACATGTGCACGAGGGATTCATTATTCTCAGGCTTCCGATCATGTGTTTGCATTGATTCTGGCGTTTGCTCGAAAGTTACCAGAACTCATAGAGGATCAGAAAAACAAGGTATGGAAAGTGAGACATCCAATACCCTTTCATCCTTTAGATGAACTAAAAGGAAAAACCCTTGGTGTTATTGGTGTTGGATCCACAGGACAGGAAGTCGCAAGAAAAGGAAAGTGCTTTGGGATGAGAGTCATAGGTATAAAAAGAACTCCAGACAGAATGAAGTATGTGGATGAGGTATATGGTGTCGATAAGCTGGATTATGTATTAAAGGAGTCAGATTACGTTGTGTTGTGTGTTCCTTTCACTCCAGAAACGGAAAATCTCATAGGAGAGTCAGAGCTAAAAAAGATGAAAAAGACAGCATACCTCATAAACATAGCAAGAGGGGAAGTTGTAGATGAGGTTGCTTTGGTAAAGGCTATTAAATACGGCTGGATTGCCGGTGCTGCATTGGATGTGGTTAGGACTGAACCTTTACTGGAAAACTCTGAACTATGGGATTTGGATAATGTGATAATAACTCCTCACGTTGCTGGCTCCACTCCTTATTACTGGGATAGGGCTATTGATGTCTTCGTAGAGAACCTGACGAGATTTTTGAAGGGGAAAAGGCTGATAAATATAGTGGATAAGGAAAAAGGTTACTGACAGGCTTTAGCAACTGGAGCAAATTTTCTCGTAACTGCATGTTCGTTTTGCGCATATCATCTCTGAAAGTATGCAGATAATAAAGTAGAAGTCAAAGATATTACAGAGTTGCTCGCTCAATACTGTAAATCGTAGATTTACAGTTTGTAAACATTTGTTTACGTTATTGTAAACCGTAGATTTACGAATCGTCAATTTACATTGAGAATACTCATGACTTAGGTATAAAATGAAAAAGTTAAGATCGACATCCAACAATCATCGTTTCACTCTTTCTTCTTTGGAGGATATGGATGGATCTTTATCTTGAAATCCACCAGCTTCTGAATCACTGTCTGCTTGACCTCTCCCAACTCTGCGTAGTCATTTTTCCGTATGAAATCCATAATATCCTTTGCAACATCCGTCCGAACGATTACTGAAGAAAATCCATCGGGACTTCCAACACTACCCACGCTGACATCGCTCTCCACTCCAGAGAAATCCTGACATACCTTGCATCCTGAAGGAACTATAGGTTCGAATTCTTTTACTGGTATGCTGATGGTATCTCCGCTCTCCATGGTGGCTATGAACTTCCCCTTCGTTATGTCCGTTTTGGCAATTTTTTTGACATCCACTCCCTTTTCTTCAAGAAAACTGTATAGTTGATGGTGATAGAAATTTTCTGTACAGAATAATCCGATTACAACTTTCACCCTGTCATGGTAACGTCTTACAGTTTTCTGGAGTTTTCTCACTCCTGAGACCATACATGGAGTTCCAATTACTCCAACTCCCTTTTCAGTATGAAAAACAGCATCTCTCAGCTCGACAATAACATCTGCAAAACTGTATTTCGTACCCCTTACTCTTTCCACTTCGAGTTGCTCGATATTTTTCACATGGACTATCGTGGGTTTCCACTCGTCATCTCTTCCTACAAATATGGCTCTATCTATTACACCCATTTCCAGAGCTGATGCGATTATTTCTGTGACCATACCCCCATCTTGGCCGGTAAATCTTCTTGACTTCGCAGCAACCATTTCTTTAAATTCTCCCATTCCATTGAGAGGTACATAATTCCATCTTGGACAGACACGGATACATGCACCGCAATCTACACACAGCTCTTCCCAGTTCGGAAAGTCAATGGGCTTGTCACCTGCTGTTATACCTCTCACCGGACATATATTGGCACATGTGGTACAGTGGCTGCAGATTCCACTATCAATAACAAACTCTTTAAGGTTTCCAAAGTATTTTACCCCTTTTATAGGTCTTTCAGGGAGTTCAACATCCCATTTGAGATAGCACGCCTCAGACACTTTTTCACCTCTCTATAAGGGCAAGTGCACAGGTCGGACACTCTTTTACACACAGCCCACATCCAGTGCATAACTTGGGGTCTATAATTAGGACTCTTCTACCATTTTCAACTTTAGTAGAAATGGCGTTGCTGGGGCAGGTCATGACACATAAAGTGCATGCGATACAGTTTTCTGGATGGGCACATGCACTCACTTTGGCTGGCCTGATCTCAAATTTTGGTCTTTCGGCGAGTTCAACAACAGTCTCCTCTTTCACTAGCACGATGTCTCCATCTTTTATTTCGTATTTTACTAGGTATTTATCTTCTCGGATCATCTCGGGAGGCTTAAGTAGCTCCTCTGTTGTAGCAAGCATCTCATCCATATCGCTAAAGGCAACATCATGAATTTTTGTCCGGTGAAGAGCCCCTCTTGGACATGTATCTGCACAGAAATGGCAAAATATGCACTTGGTATAGTCTATGCATGGATAGTATCTTCCATTGGGGGCCCCCCTCATATTGATGGCGTTGGCCGGACATACAAAAGCACATTGAAAACAGCTTATACATGCATCCACATCGAATAGCAAAAACCCTCTGAAGTTGTCCGGTAGTTCTCTCCTCTCTCTTGGGTATTCTATCGTGATTCTACCGGGTTTTATGGCCTCTTTAAGACCAGCATTCAAAGCCTCAACATGACCTTTAATCTTATCAATTAACCTTTGTTTTGGATAAAGAACCTTTATTCTACCAAATTTCGTTTCCATTATACCCCTCCCATGAATCTCACAATAACGGCCACTACAAGGGATAGCAGGGACAGGGATATCAGAGAGTTCCAGCCAATTCTCAGGGCCTGGTCAAGTCTATACCGCGGATAAATGGATCGTAAAAATGCCATTACCATCATTACTGCAAGAGCTTTAATGAACAGCCAGATTGCAGGAGAGAGATCCCCTAGCAGAGGTATGGCAGGACCACCTCCACCCCCTAAGAAGAGAACTGATACAATCAATCCCATGATATACATTTTCTCATAAGCGAGAGTCATAACAAGACCAAAAAGAATTCCACTGTATTCTACAAAAGGTCCAAAAGCTATTTCCTGATCTGCTTCAGCGATTTCAAAGGGAAGTCTGGAAGTTGCCATTGCTGTAGTAATCAGAATGCCTAGGAATGCAAAAGGATTAAGGAACGCACCCCAGATACCCTGTTTTTCTACAATGGTTGCCATATCGGCAGTGCCATAGATGATAATCATGCCCAATACCATAATCATGAAAGGTATTTCATAAGCGAAATACATGAAAGCTTCTCTAACAGAACCTATATAGGCAAATTTGCTGTTAGAAGCCCATCCAATAGCTATTATGGTCACTGGAATCAGGGCCAGAAGGGCTACTGTGATTATAAGTGAATACGGGCTATTAATCCCGTAAATAGATCCAGCCGGGATGAATACTATGGGCAAGAGAATGGGGATGAAGGCAAGAATTGGAAGCTGAACGAAATATGGCTTATGGGCTCCTCTATGGACAATGACCTCCTGAAATAGATACCTCATTCCATCAGCCATGGGCTGCATTAAACCTGCAATAGGCCTTGAGACTTCCAAAGGCCCCATTCTCCACTGAATCCTTGCTGTCAGTTTTCTCTCAAACCATATGATAAATAGCAGAGATATCATTAAACCACCGAGACCTGGAAGTATCAGAACCGCAAATACAGGCTTCCACAGTATCAGGGCAACTACATACTGGATTATCGGGATTTTAAGTAGAAAATCTATCAATGGCTGGATAAGAGGTATACTGACCCCCTCTTTTACCATAATATTCATAATTTCGCTTATTGTTAAACCGAATATTGTAACCATATTTTCACCTCGTCATACCTCTATCGGTCAGCCTCCGGTGGGAAGTATCCAAAGCTACCATATATGGCCTGTAAATCAGACACTCTGCTCCCTTTAAGCGATTCCATAAATCCTCTCAGATACGCCCATCCTGGGGTGATTATTCTCACCCTGTAGGGTACGTTAGACTCCCCATCACTCACGATGGAATACAGAAGTGTCCCTCTGGCCGCCTCTGTAAGGACAGTATATTCACCCGAGGGGAGTTTCAACTTGGAAAATATCCTGTAGAAATAACCACGAATGTCCCGGGAAACCTTATCTTTTTCTTTTATCCTGCCGATGAGATCTTCACTCATCACAGGTCCACCTGGCATGTCTGAGATGGCTTGTCGTATTATACTGATACTTTGATATATCTCTTCAACCCTGACGAGAAATCGTGAATAAGCATCTCCATCCTCTGCAATCGGAACATCCCAGTCAAGTTCTGGATATGCTTCATAAGGCTCAACCCTTCTTACATCGTATTCCACTCCAGATGCTCTGAGAAAAGGGCCAACAACACCATACTCAATGGCTTCTCGTCTGTTCAGAATACCAACATCTCTCAATCTGGAAATGACGGCAGGATTTTTAATGAATATTCTCTCAAACCCTTTAAGCCTCTTTTCCAGAGTATAGGTAGATTTGTTTATGAAATCGAGGACTTTTTCATCTAGATCCCATCTGATCCCACCGGGCACAATAAATGAAGAAGTGATTCTAGTGCCTGTGGCTCTCAAAAAAGACTCACATATGAGCTCTCTCAGACCAAAAGGCCACATAAAACCTGTGGTGTGACCAAGAAATACTGCTAAGATGCCAGCATCGTAAAGATGGGTACCAATTCTTCCTAGTTCTGCCAGAATAGTTCTGATATACCGTGCTCTTTCCGGAACTTCGATATCCATAGCTTTTTCAATAACTCTTACATAACCCAGATTATAGTTCCCCGGATCCATAATAGAGGGTCTTTCTAGCAAAGGAATGTTTTGAATATATAGTCTATTTTCTGCCAGCTTTTCCATGGATCTATGGACATAACCAGGGTCTGGAATAGCGTCCATAATAATGTCTCCTTTTAGCCGAAGTATGATCCTCATGTGTCCACTGCCTGGATGTTGCGGGCCTACTAGAACGAGGTATTCATCCTTATTGTACGCATCTTCTACGTATTCAGGGGGGATCGGAATAAACAAGGATTTCAGTTCAGCGGGAGGTTCAACGGGAATGTCAATGGCCATATCTTTCATCTTGAATCACCTCTCAGGACATAAGTCTCTCTTGGAAGTTTGAAGTCTTTTCTCAATGGATATTCAGGAGTATCGGGGGACAAGAGGAAATTTCGCCCCATCCAGGGGTTATCTTCAAACCAGACTCCGAAAAACTCGTGCATCTCTCTCTCCATATAATCCGCCGAGGGCCAATGCTTAGCAAGACTTGGATGTCTGGGATTATCTCTTGGAATTTCAGTTATTATGGATAGAAGTACAGGCATGAGGTCTTTCACACCATAGCTCGAAACCACATATTCGATTATAAATTTATTCTCATTGGGAACATCCACAACATTGACGGATTTAACATGGTCAAAGGTAAATTTGAGCCTCTCTGCTATCTCTGGAGTTTTTTCTGGAGTTGTCTTCAAACATATTCTGTTGAGATCGGTCATTTCAATAGAAATATAAAGGCCTTCAAGGTCTTTTTTCAATGTCTGGATAAGGTTTGCACCCTCATCCCACTCAATCTCTCTCTGCCCGTCAATCTGGATAACCGGTGCCTTGGCAATTGAGTGTGGAGGGGTGGGCACTCTTTTCTGTTTTATCTCTTCTGGTATCTCGATAATACTGCTCAAATCTGCTTTAGAGAATTTTGCTGTAGAATTCGTCTCTCCAGTCATTATTTTATCCTGAAGAGCTCTTATCCCCCTCAACAAAGCTTCTGGAGTAGGAGGACAGCCGGGGATAAAGTAATCAACGGGAACCACATCAGAGGGTTTTACCATATGATATCCATTCCAGAAAAGGCCACCGTTAAGTCCACAAGCGCCCATAACAATTACAAACTTGGGGTCTGGCATCTGCTCCCAGGTTATTCTGAGAACTTTGGCCATTTTTCTGGTTATAGCCCCTTCCACGATAATAAGGTTTGTTTGACGGCAGATTCCGTAGTTGAGAGAGCCAAGCCTCTCACCGTCATATCCACACGCATAGGCATGGGCAAGTTCTACTCCACAACAGGCTGTAACGAGGTGGACCGGCCATAGGCTCCATTTAGCACCCCATCGTTTTACGAGTGAAAGAGGCCCGGATTTTAAAAATTCTATATGCTCATCCATGGTTACCACCTATCAATGCAATTTTTTCAGCCATTCGGTATGATACATATACTGCGGGAAGAAGCAGGATTAGAATCAATGCCAGTAAAATTGTTCCATCAAAAGTAGGAGATGCTGAGATCAATAGAAGTATCACCAAGGCAGGCTCTGCTGCCATGAACATGAACATAAAGCCCATATACTGCATCGGGAGGGTGTATTTAGGAACACCTATCGGGGGATTCCCAGCCTCAAACCTCTGTAATTTAACAGGAGTAGGGTTTGCCCTTGGCAGAATTTTGGTAAGGGTCAAGATGGCCCCATCTATCAGGAGGCTCACGGCTATTACAGCCACTATAACAATTATGTTTTTCAGCATTTACATCCCTCCAAGATTAAAGGTCATAAATTCCATCATTTTTTCGACTCCACTAACGAACCAAGAAGGTGGTAATAGAGTTACCAGCATTATAAGAGCCGCGACAACACCAATTATCGTTCCAAGGCTGAGAACCCAGTTTCCACTGAGATCTCTGGCCACTCTCAGATAATATGGGACCGATATAGTGGAATTTAGTACCAGCAACAGTGCAAGCCAAGTGTATCCTACGTTAATGAGTGATACCGCAATAAATAACTTGCTCCAGAATCCCATAAGGGGCGGAAGGCCTATAAAGGAAAGGGCTAAAAGATACATCAGATGAGTTGCCCCTCCCCCCTCCTTAATGGCTGAGAACATACCTATCTTTCCAGCAGCGTTTACTATGAGTTGCAATAGTATGCCTGCAACAGCGAGGGGGAGAAACGCAGGGTTGATCAAAACTACAAAAGCACTAATGATATATCCCATATTGGCTGTACTTGAATAAGCTAGAACTCTCCCCAGCTCTCTGGATGTTAAAGCTCCGATATTTCCTGTGAACATAGATATAAGCCCTATTCCTACTGCGATCATGGATGCTGATGCCGTTAGCGGGCTGGTGGTTGCAATGAGTATTTTCAAAGCCACCACTACGGGAACTATCTTGGCTATAGAAGCGATAATTGAAACAGGAATTGGATCAGCATTGGAAAACACATCTGGGGCCCATATGTGGAGAGGAGCAGCTCCTACTTCTAGAGCCAGGCCCACTATCAGAAGGGTATATCCAAGAATGTATACGGTTCCGTTAAAATTGTTGTGGTTATAGGACAGAATAAGGGCCCCTATGACGAAGAGAATAGTGGCAAGAACCATGAAAGTAACATATTTGATTCCAATTTTCACATTAGGTATATCATCATTTACAAAAACTAACATGTATGTGGGAACTGAAACCACCACAAAGGTTGTGAGAATCATGGCCAGGTCTTTCGTAAATACTATGTAGATAGTAGCTGAGCCTATGAGGGCCACGAGGCCGAAATCGACACCTTTTATCTGGCTTTTTTTCATAATTCCCAGAGACAGTAAATTCAGGATTGCGATAACCACCACAAACCCGGTATACTCAAGAAATTTCCCACCAGAGATCTGACTCACCATTATTAGAGCTATCACGGAAATAGGCAATGTAATCCACCGCACTCTAAATGATAGTGCAGATCCAAGGGTTATCAACAGAAGAGCAATTATGACCATCAGTTCCATGTTATCTCCACCCCATTAGTGCTCCAATGATAAGTATGGCGATAATAATTCCGCTTACTATCTGGATATATATAGGTAAACTTCCTGTCTGAAGCTTACGTATATCTCGTGAAATCCTCTCGAAAAATTCAGGAACCCATCTATGGAACAGAGAATCTATGCCTCTGTTTGCATGATCGACTATGCTGGCGATAACCCATCCGATTCCCGGGATAATATAATCGTTGAGAAATGGTAGGTACAGTCTGTCGCTCAGTACAAATCCCACATTGGCGAGAGCTCTAATCCTTGGCATTATAAGTCCTCCTGAATATGTTATGAGGACTGCGATTCCAACTAGGAATGAGGTTTTTTCCAATCCAGCCTCGAAGAAAGTGGATGTGGACGGGTCTATTTCTCTTATTATTACATACAACAGAACAAACATCAAAGAAACCATGATTGCATAAGCAGAGCTCATCAACTGGCCTCCGTGAAGGTCTATATGATGAGGTCTTGTACCTTTAATAAAGTTCAAACTGAGGAATTTGGCTAGGAAAGCAGCATAAACAACAGAAACAGCAATCAGGAGGATAAGCGGTAAAGCCCCTACATCGTGAATCAACTCAACCATCAGTTCATCCATTCCAGACTTAACCCAGTATGCAGTTAATGGAGGTATTCCGGCTAGGAAAGTTGTTGCTATAATGGTGGCTCCAAATCCAATTTTCATTTTCTTGCCCAATTCTAGATCTCCTTCGCAAAATCTGGAGTGAGTGACATGAATTAAATGACCTGCCACTAGGAATAGAGTGGCCTTGGCAAAAGCATGTACCATAAGGTACCAGAAGGCAACTAACAAGCCTATTTTCCCCAGCCAGAAAGAAGTTGAAGCTGCAGCAAACATCAAGCCTAGGCTGGACATAGTGGAAGCTGCGAGAAGAACTTTACGTTCTAGCAATCCAGTCGCTACCAGAGCTCCATACAGGGCTGAAATAAGCCCAAGGAACAGCACAAGGAGATATATTATTTCGAGGCCAGGAACACCCTCAAGCTCCCAGGGTTTGATATACCAGGTAATTTTCATAAATAGGTAGGTTCCGGCAGCAACCATGGTAGCGCTGTGCAGCAAGGCACTTACGGTTGTGGGGCCAGTCATAGCAGTCATCAGCCATTCACTGAAGGGTAGTTGCGCAGATTTTGTGAAAGGCCCTAAGAGAAATGCAAATAGTAAAATTACAGTTCCTGCAATTCCTATCTTCTGAAACATGTCACCCCACGGTATCTGAGAGATGTCCAGAGTACCTGTAAGTGCGTAAATGGCAGCTATGGCAAAAAACATAGGCATGTCCCCGAACCTTATAGTTGAGATAGCCCTCCAGCCCCCTGTGGTCGGAGACCAGAACAGTCTGAGGGGTCCGATCCTCCTCTTTGAGTCACCCACATAAGACAGATCATCATCGTCTCTGAACCAGTGACCAATTAATCCCCATGAAGCAAGTCCCAGTCCTTCCCATCCTATGAGGAGCATAAGAAGGTTATCGCTGTATACAACTAGAAGCATTGAGGCTGTGAAGGTATTAAAGAAAAACCAGTACCATCCCAGCCGGTAATCGTCTTTCATGTACTCAAGACCATAGACACCAATGAGAAATGCAATAAAGGCTGTTAAAGCTCCCATATATTTGCTCAAATAATCGAAAGTAAATACGAAATTGATGTCAAATCCTGGCAACCACTGTATGGTAACAGACTCTGAAGGTACCCGGAAGAGTATGTAGAGGCTTATTATGAGGGATATAAATAGGCCGAGAACTGAAAGGATTGGAAGCTTTCTTGCCCAGGCTGCCCCAGGCCGGTATACCCATGCCAGTGCGATTGGAAGGCTGAGGAATATGGGAGCTAGAAAAAGGACAGGGATGTAAGCCGGAAACGTCATGGAACAACACCTCCCAGGACTATTTTAATCCCCTGCAGCAGTATTGTTGCGAGGGGTGGGAATATAAATGCTATTGATATGATTCCGATAGCATACAGTGGAGTATCGAGCAATCTGTTAATTTTCGGCCTTTCCATTCCTTTTGGTGTTCCATAGAAAATATTTTTGAGGGTGTAGAAGCTGTACCATCCGGAGAGTATGAATACAAAGACAACAGCAAAAATCATCCACAAATTAAAGCCAAACACATCCACAATCCCCTTTAAAATAAAGAACTCGCCGAACATACCCACAGTTAAAATACCTCCAAGATTCATGAAGCCCACGAGGGCAGCGTTAGAAATGGTGGGTATATATTCGTGCAACCCTCCCATTTTCTGGAGATCCCTGAGTCCGTGGTATGATGCTATGATCCCTCCAGCCGTCATAAAGAGGATGGATTTGCCAAAGGCATGAGAAATATACTGGATTACCAATCCCATGAGACCGAAGGTTCCGACAGTTAACCCGATAAGCATGTAGCCCATTTGAGATACAGTGGAATAAGCCAGTAATCGTTTATAATCAGTTTGTCTGAAGACGGAAAATCCTGCATAAACACTTGTTAAAATAGCATAGGCAAATATAGGTATTCTGTAGGCTTCTATGAACCAGGAATCAATAAGGTAGATTCTCAACAGCACATATCCGGCTAGACCAACAGTTAGAGGACTTAGCAAAGCGCTTACGGGAGTTGGAGCCTCTGCATGTGCCCATGGTAACCAGATATGAGGTCCCAGGCCCGGAAGTTTCACGATCATCCCGATAAATATCAGGAGCCAAGCAATATATCCTACAGAGGCGATATCTTTTATAGCAAGGGTAGAATTTTCAAAGCCAATTACAAGGAATCCCACAAATGTCAAGGCTCCCGCCACGTGGGTCCAGATGAAGTACAGCATGGCCACCCATCTACGGTTGCCATAACCATACATGAATATTAACAGGAAAGATGAAACCAGAGATATCTCCAGGAAAATGAAAAGAAGGATAAGGTTTCCACTGTATACCAGCCAGAGCATGGAAGCTGCATAAAACTGATACAGGAAGACGTATTTTCTGAACTCCTTCTTTACATTGAGATTCATCTCTTCAAATCGATGTTTCATGTAGGGATATGAATATAGAGCCACCATGGCTGAAATTAATGCCACTACCATACCGAAAGCACTGGAAATGGAATCGCTGAAAATGTAAAAATCACCTAGAGGTTCAGGAAGGCGGGCGAATCGAAGCCCGAAAAATGACTGGCCTATGAGGGCATACACGATGGTTACAAAAGGGATTATGAAAGAGATAAAAGATAACACGGTTGCCCTTTTGGGATTAAGCAAGGGTCCAATGAAACCGGCAATGAATGGTATCAGCAGAATACCGAAAAACAGAAATGGATTCATACCTTGTCACCTCCTGTAGAAATAATTTCAGTGGAAATACTCCTAGATTGTTTATCAACCAGAACGATTGTCGCGATAAGGACAAGGAGTTCAGCGCTGCTAGTGAACACAATTAATACAGCGATACCAAAAGCTTCTCCAGTCATTTCAGGGATAGAAAACAGAGGTATTAGAGCTATGAAAACCGAGGCAAACATCAGCTCCAGTGATATAAGCAGTCGGACTAGGTCCCTGCTGGAAATGGCAGTAAGATAACCTATAAACAAAATAGTTACAGACAATCCAAGTAAGAAAGCAACCTGTATCATGTACCACTCCTCCTGTACACGCTGATAGCTGAAAGCATGAGAAGAGTCATGAGGGATACGAGGAACACCACAAGAAGTGAGTAGTCAGAGGGGAACGTAACCAGAGTCTCTCCAAAATCAAAAGATTTTAGTGAACCTGAGGAGAATGTGAACACTGTATAGCCTATTATACCTATGACAAAAATAACAGGGATGACCCATGCTTTATTCAGTGATATCCTCTTTTCACTTACTCTGTATGTGGAAGCAATAGCCACCGTTACCATGCCAATGGCCCCAACAAAAATGAAAGTTATGAGGATGAAGACAGGTTGAAGGTTAAGAGCAGCATACATAGTGGCTATGAGGATCATGGTCACAGCCATGTATAGAGATGCATACAGATTATCCCGAGACAGGAGGACTCCGATGGAGGACAGTATGGCAACTACCCCAAGGACTAACAGGATTGAGCCAGATAGATCCATGGTATCGAATGAAAGCCACTGAATTAAAAATTTTACTATTTTGTTCTAAACTATTAAAGGAGAAATTTATGATTATGTTCCGGTAGAGGTTTTGAGACGGTAGATAATTGAGTTTCAAGATCACAACTCATTCCTAGATATTGAATAACGGTGTATCTAAATATTAAATGATTAAATTAAAAAATAAGACGTCACAGGGTAGTATACCCTCCGCTTATACTTATGGTCTGACCTGTGATATAACCGGACTCTTCCAAGGCGAAGAATATAACCCCATTGGCTATGTCTTCAGGTTTACCGAGACGCCTCATAGGATATGCTTTGACCAGCCTCTCCTCTCCGACCATTTTCAGAAAATTCTCCACTCCTGGAGTCTTTGTAACTCCAGCAGCAATGTTATTGACGGTTATGTTATATCGTGCCAATTCTTTGGCTAGGGCCTTTGCAAAGCCAATGACTGCAGCTTTGGCACCGGAATAAACAGACAAATAGGGCTCTCCAATCCGTCCAGCATCTGACACTATATTGATAATGCGACCACTCTTTTTCTCCATCATGTCCTCTATAACAGCCTTACAGCAATTTAAAGTGCCTATGAAGCATATTCCTATGTCTTTTTCCCAATCAGAGGGTGTTGTATCTTTAAATAGCTTTATGGTCCAGTATCCTGCGTTATTTACTAGAATATCAATCGGTCCAAATTCCTGTTTACTCTTCTCTATCATCTCTTGGACTTCTTCCAGATTTGTGATATCAGCCTTAATTCCTTTGGATGTTCCTCCGGAGGCCTGTATTTCTTTTGCAGCCTCTTTTGCTGAAGTCTCGTCTATATCGTTGATAATGACTATAGCACCCTCTCTTGCCAATGCCATGGCAATCTCTTTACCAATACCTCTTCCAGCTCCGGTAACGAGAGCAACTTTATTTTTCAATCTCATCATACATTCCTCCAATGCCCGCACGATGTTATCCTTCTTAAATCTTTGAGTTTGTTATTTTTATTTAAAGATGTGTATAATCAGAACAGTCCTGAATTATGGAATTTTCAATGTTGGCATGTAAAAATGGATTTCCGAAGGTTTATTATATCCTTACAATAGACTAAAACTGGTATGATTGAAGGAATCCTCCGACTCAAAGTGGAAAACTGGATTGACAGGATCCATGAGAAATTTCCCGTAAAGATCAAGATACTGGATATATATTCATCGGAAAATAGAGTGGGCAATCTAGTGGAGATTGCAGGGGAGGATGAAATACTTGAGAAGGTGATTGAGGAGTTAAAGAGTATTAAGAATGTGGTGGATGTAGATCTCCAAAAAATACGGAAGGGACTGCTGATGGGCTCGGTTACAGTGTTACACTGCGGGGCTTGCAGTGCTCTCTCAAAAGGTGAAGTGTTCCCTATAGGAGCTGAAACTAGGGATGATGGAAGCATCATATGGAAGGTTATAAGCAGAGATAAAGAAAAGTTCTCCAAAGTAGTGAATGAATTGGAAAAAAGCTTTGATGTAGAGCTGCTCAGCATCTCTCACCTCACCAATAATGAGATTCTAACCACAAGGCAGGAAGAAATTCTCAGAATAGCTTTTGAAAAAGGATTTTTTGATCATCCTCGAAAAGTAACCCTCAAGGAACTTGCCAGAATGCTGGGCATTTCCCCTTCAACTCTTTCGGAAATCATCAAGCGCGGTGAGAGGAAAATTTTAGAACGTTATTTTGGTGGAGTTTAACTATATCTCAAACACATTTATAGTAGCTTCGGGAATACCAACAGACACAGCGGATTCTTTACACCCGAATACTTGAGGGAACAACTTTAAATGCATATCTTCTATTACAGGTAGTGGAGATGTAAGTTATGGAATATGGAAAGTGTTATTTATGTGGAAATTCCAGTGAGGAAGTAGCCCTGCTGGTCTGTGAGGTTAAGGGCGAAGAAAAAAAAGTTTGTGTTAGATGTCTCCCAATGTTGATCCACGGGTGATAGAATGGCAAGAGCAACAGTAGATGAGGATCTGTGCACAGGATGTGGGATATGCGAGTCCATATGTCCAGAAGTCTTCGAAGTGGGTGATGATGGCAAGAGTCATGTGATTGGTGACTGCAACAATGTAGAGTGCTGTGAAGAAGCGGTCGATAGCTGTCCAGAGGGTGCAATCACTCTGGGTTAACTTTATTATTTTATTTTTTGTTTAGAAGATCTCCTTCAATTGTTTTGACAAGTTTCTGAATACCAGTTACGACTTCTTGGAAAGATGTACCCCATTTAAACAAGTACCCCCCGTTTTGCATACCTGTGAGATGGTACTGGCAGCACTTCGAAATCCATGGAACTTTGCTAACCTCCAGGCGAGGGCAGATGATTTCAACCTCTTGGATAGGTTGACCGGAGAGTACTTTCAAGGTTGTCTCACAACCAACTACACCTATTCTTCCCTTTAGAGAATCCCCGACAAATCTGACCGGTATGCCCTTATATTCTTCAGGCATGTCCCTAATCCGACATGGAAACACAAGAGTATCTATATTTCCTCTTTCGATAATTCGATCAGCTCGCTCAAACAAATTGATTCCTCTTATTTCGATATTGATAGGCTTATCTGTGGTAACCAGGTCATATTTCAGAGCATCTTCCACCATACGTTTCAGTTTACTCTCTGGAGGGTATATGTCTACAAGCTGAACAGTAATTTCTTCTACATCTCCAATAGCAAAATTAATGTGCTCGAACATACCTTTAACAATAATACCTTTTTTACCGGATTCTATGGCTTTCTTGAGACATACTGCCATCTGGTGTAGGCTATTTGGATTGATAGTTTCATCCTCTCTTACGAGAAGTTCTTCAGGATATGCAAGTATCCTAAAGTCCTTTATCTCTTTAAGGAGGCTTTTAGTGGGGTCGCCCTCAATAGCTTCAATTTCTAAAATATGGTTATCCTTTGAGATAGCATATTCTGTAGTGTAGTATGTTTTCTTCCCGATGATATTCTCAATGGGATACGGGCTTACAGCCACATTACGGCAATGGGCAGGCATCAGCATATCAGTTAATTTGATCTGGTAGTCTATAAATGTTACGGTATTATTACAATACTACATTACAATAGAAAAATTTATCTATTTAGATTTTCAAATATCCTCTTTGTGATATAATGGAGGATAGATTTATACCCAGAGATGTACGGTTGCAGATTACTAACCGTTGTAATCTGAAATGCAATCACTGTTTTACAAACGGAGGTGTATCCTTTTCGAACGAATTAAGCACCACTGAAGTAATCTCGTTGCTGTATGAGCTGAAAAATGCCGGGACAGAAATGGTAACCATTACTGGAGGAGAACCTCTTGTTGTGAGGGATAAGGCATTGGCTGCTATCAGGGAAGGAGTTAGACTTGATTTTAAAATGAATCTGAATACTAATGCAACTCTGATAGATGAGGCAACTGGAAAAGCCTTTGGAGATGCAGGAGTACACACCATAATGGTGGGAATGGACGGAAGGCCAGAAAGACATGAAGCTCTCAGAGGTGCCAAGGGATGTTTTGAAAAAACCATAAGAGGGATAAAAAATGCTCAGGCAGAGTGTATTGCTATTAGATTTACTATGACAAAGGACAACATTGGGGATCTACTTTTCATGATCAAATTGAGTGAGGAATTGGGTGTAGATAAGTTCGTGATTAAACCATTCATACCCTCAGGTAGGGGCGAGGAACATGTTGAATTGATGCCCTCTTCAGAAGAGCAGAGAAACGCCATGAAAATGCTACTCGAACTTGAGAAAGATTTGAGTTTAAAAATCGAATATCTCATGCCGTGTTTTGAATTCTTGCTGGTCGATAAGAAGCCTGAGCCCTGCAACTGTGGGAGCGAACTCATGTTTATTTCTGCTGATGGCTCCATAAAGCCATGTGGATATTTCAATGCAGTTCTTGGAAACGTGAGAACAGATAATATAAAGAGTCTATGGCAAAATCACCCCTTGCTGAGAGAGATAAGGACTGTCGAACCAGAAGGATGCCAAGGATGTATCCATGTCCATTCCTGTAGAGGGGGATGTATCGCCCATACTTACAACAGGTTTGGAAACGTGGGCAGGAAGGATGTTTACTGTTTCAGGTGATCCTATGGATGTGGCAGTGTGGAGTCATTATTTTCAGAGCATAGATGTCCAGAGATTTTCTGATTATGTGGGAGGTACATCGGGTCTGTGCAGATCAGCTTTTTCCCTGAAAAAGAAGAAAAATATAATGGTCAATTCCGTCATGTACATGGCAGAAGATGTTCTTGTACTGGCTCCAGAAGGTACTAGGGTTTTTTTACCGGTTGCTCTCTTCAACAGGAATGATGTGAAAAGGATATACCGACCACGATGCCCCATGATCGTAAGTCAAAACGGAAGTGTGACGGTGGAAATGGATGTAATCAAAAAAGCAGTTGCAAAATACCCTGTTCCATCGGGAGTGTACATCAACACTCCTATAACCATAAAAGCCATGGAAGAGATATCTTTTGCCTATAACGCCTCTAAGGGTATCGATATAGTGAAAGATTTCAAGAAAGAATATGACATTATCAACCTTTTTGGAGATGAAAATGTGAACTCTTATATTGCTTGGCAGACAGGTATGAAGGTGAACTCTTTTCCCCATGGATGTGTTTGTCCCACTCACGTTGCCATACCCCCTGAGGATGTAATTTTCCTGTATGAAGAGCTCATTGAACAGCACGGTGAGAGTAAAGTTGGAGTGATACTTCATACCGAAGTAAGCCCGGCTTTACGGGATTGGGGAATGGAAATAGGGGCAGTTATCGGCGACTCCAGCTATATGTATGAGTGTATACAGGATGGAAAGGAGAGTGTATGGATCGTTGCCACTGAAAGAGGGCTTTATGAGAAAATCGCTGCTGATTTTACTGACAAGGTGTTTCATTATGCCGGAAAAGCGTGTCCTAACATGAAATTCATCACCGTGAGAAAGATAAAAGAAGCTCTTCATCATCTGAAACAGGATAGGATTGCAGGAACATGCTATATCAGTTCTGATGGATATGAGGTTGAACTGAATGGCGTGGATCTGGTAAAGAAAACAGGAGATATGGAGACGGTATCCCCTCTTGAGATCGTTATAGACGAAGATGTAAGAGAAAGAGCCCGGAATACTCTCAAGTATCTGGTGGAGTGAAAAATGTATAAAGAATCATGTTCAGCCGATACTGGCTGGACATTTTGTACCAGAAAAGTGAGAAACTCATTATGACCTTGAGAAGTAGAGTATATAAACTACTCCCGGGAAAGAACTGTGGAATATGTGGTGCCGGATCGTGCTCTTCTTTTGCAAACCAGCTCATAATGGATAAAAAAACTACATCCGAGTGCATCTTTTTCATATTTCCTGATTACTCAAAAAACCTAAAACAACTTGAAAGGTATATCGAGAAACTCTCATCCAGACCCCATCCCAGTGTGTATGCCAGAACGACAAGACCATGCACAGAAAATCCAGAAGAGATTATGCTGGAAGGATCTCTGGCCAAATCTTGCCATTCGTTTATTGATCTACATCTAGTTCACAGGATGATGGAATATTATCCGTGGAAATGCAGGACTTCGATACATATGGGGTTGGTTGAAATCTTAAGTAGTGATGGACTCATACCATCTCGTAAGGAACCCATGAAATTGCTTTTATTTGAGAATGGCCGGTTTATCATCCGAAGAGCAAAAGACGCAAAATTTGCCAATTATTTCCTGAAAGAAAATCTGATATATCTATATCCAGCTCTGGTATGCCAAAACTGTGGAAATACAGTAGTAGAGCATTTTTCAGGAGTGGTAAACTGCAATCTCCTTTTTCCAGGCACAAAAATAGATATTCCAGAAGGAACTGAGAAAATCAGGTTAAAGGATGGCATATACAGTTCTCTGAAGGAACTGTATCTTCGATATATAGATAATCCAGCTATTTCATGGATAAAGCTTATGGGTGTGAAAATTTCGATGGAGGTAATAGAAAACCTTCTTTCAAAAAAGCCTGAGAAACTTAAGTTCATCAGGAAAGCTATATTCTCCGAAGTTTGGGACCTTCCTACAACAGGAGAATTTACCTTGATGAAAGGGTTTTCAGTTGAAGAAATGGTTATGTTGGCCAGTTTTTATCGGGCTCAAAGGATATATGAATTGGTTAAAAACTGTGAAAACTGGATTTGAAAAGGGTGGAACAGTAAAAAGAGCCCCCCTCACACTAATTTGATTTGACAATATTTTTCAATTCTTTTACTAGGTTTAGATACTTCGAAGAGCCATCCCCGGATAATTCTACTTCTTCAAACCATCTGACAAGATCCTTTTGCTCTTTTTCAGTAAATACTCTGTCCATTTCGGGAAATAAACCCTCATCCTCCTTGATTATATGCTCTCTGAGCAGTGAAATGTATCCTTTTGAATTGTGAATGAGTTCAGAGACTACGTTCTCACCAGATCTGTATCGGACTCCAAATTCTTGGATTTTACTCACATAATCTCTCCCTATTACATGGTCTTTTTTTAGAGCTTCGATTATATCCAAGAGGTGCTGTGCTCCTTTTTTCATGAGTACATCAAAGAGAACATCCTCCTCTTTGCTATGGTGGTATTTATCTGCGTAATTCCTGAAAAAGTCAGCAGCCTTCAAAAAGAAATCTCCCTTCAGTTCTTCACTTTTGAGGATTTCACATCCTTTTTCTAGAATATCCAGAACTTCTTTGATAATATTATGTTCTTCAACCAGTATGTGAGTGGCAGGAAATCTCTTTTTATCTTTAGTGGCCTCATAGGTATTTTGAGCCTCTCTCTCCACCGTTTCTGCAGCAGAAATTAATTCTTCAATATCTTCGAATTCTTCTTCCATATTATCCCGCCTGAAAAGTGTTAAACACTCCCTATTACATTTATCCCTGATATGTCAGGTATCAGGGAATGGAAAGAATCCTTTTACAAGATTTTAGAGTCATCCTCAAGAATTCGGGATATAACAATTACACCCAGATACTCTCCTTCAGGAGACTCTACCTTTGAATAGATCTTTTCAATGGTTTTATCATTATTTTTGACGTATCTCCGGTACTCATCTCTCATCCCTTTCTTCATTTCATGAATTAACTGCTGAACGAATTTACGCGTAAGAGGTGGGTGAAGAGAGAAGACATCTTTACCAAGAAGTCTTTCTCGTTCTATGGTTTTCCCATCTGTATGAAGAAAAATAACTCTATCTTTTGAGTCTACAAAGGCCACAGAATCACCTGTGCCATGAATGTACTCTTTTTCTACCTCTTTTCTCAAATAATTAAGATCATTCTCTCCTACCAGATGTATGTACTCTTCTACAAGACGTTTCGCCAGATCCTCTTTCAGGTTACCTACAAAATACAGATGTTTCTTTCCATAACGGCCTCTGGATTTTACCTCTTCCCTCTCCACAAGTCTCATCTCATACAATCTCTCGAGAATGGAAGCTACTGTAGAGTGAGGCATGTTGGTACCGTCTCTGTTCAGATGGATCTTTATACTATTCACATCTGCCTTACCCAGCCTATCTAAAAGCTGGAGTATCTTTATTTCATTTTCATCTAAGGAAACTACCATCTCACGTGGATGGAATGGATTAATTTATAAAATTTTCGTTAATTTGAGAGATATTTCTGGTATTTTTTACGAAGAATTATGTTAAATATATATGATATTGACAAAAAATTTCGTTAAATTTATATGGTGTGGAATTCGAACAGCATTTGGGTGAAATATTGAATGAAGTCGAGATACATTGTGGTGGTAGCGTTAGTGAGCATAATTTATGCATCCATGTCGGTGGTTGCAGGGGATGAACCGGGAAAAACATGCATTTCCTGCCATGAGATGATAACTCCGGGTATAGTTGAACAATGGAAGGACAGCAAGCACAGCAAAGTAGGAGTTAAGTGTATAGTCTGCCATGGAGTGCTGGCCGATGAACCTGGAGCAATAGGTCATAACCAATATACAATCTCTCCAGTAGTCTCTCCTAAAGTTTGTGGAAAGTGTCATCCAGGTGAGACGGAAGAGTTTATGCGAAGTCTCCATCCTCTAGCTGGCAAGTATTATGAGTTGCTGTATGACAAAGAAAAGTTACCTTATTTAGAAAGTGAGTGGCCATTTGATTATCAGGGTTTGACAGAACATGACGCCACTCTACGGGGTTGTCAGTCTTGTCATGGCACCAATATGAGTGCTGCAGGCCCGGATTATTACAGTGCAGAAGTGTGGCCCAATGAAGGTATGGGCAGGATAAATCCTGATGGAACTCTCGGGACGTGTGCAGCATGCCATACTGCTCACGAGTTTTCTGTTGAAGAGGCGAGAAAACCTGAGGCATGTGGCCAGTGTCATCTAGGACCAGATCATCCACAGATTGAGATATACTATGAATCCAAACATGGAGCTATTTATCTCACACAGGGCGGTTCCTGGAACTGGACCAAGGATATATGGATTGCTGGAATAGATTACAGAGCCCCTACATGCGCATCCTGTCATATGTCAGGAGTTTATGATTTGGATGGTAATGAGAAGTTGCCCCCAACTCATGATGTTAGTTCAAGACTCTCTTGGGAACTGGAACCAGCTATATCGAAGCGAACAGACAATACTGCGAATATATTTGGAACTGAGATCAGTGATGGCAGCAGTTGGGAAGAGAAACGAGAAAGGATGCAGATGGTATGTGGCCAGTGTCATTCCCCTACATGGGTGAACAATTACTATCAGCAGGCAGATGCTGCTGTGGAGTTGTACAATGCCCAGTACACTGAAGTCAAAAAGATCGAAGATGAGCTACGAGAGAAAGGCTATTTAACGCCTGAATCCTTTGACGAGCCATTTGAATTCAAGATTTACGAGTTCTGGCATCATGAAGGAAGAAGAGCGAGAATGGGTGCCTTTATGATGGGCCCGGATTACGTTCAATGGCATGGTTTCTATGAACTGCTTAGAGATAAGGCTGAACTTAAAGCTATGGCAGATGAGTTGATGAAAGGTGATGAAAAACCAGCTACCAACACACCAGAGCAAACTCCTGGCTTTACAGCGCTTGCAGCGTTCTTGGGTGTTTTGTTAACTATATTCATCCTGAGAAGGAGGGGGAGGTAATGGAAGTAAAGAGACGAGAGTTCATCAAGATGATGGCTGCAGCTGCCTCTCTTTCGGCAGCTGGAGTTCCAACAAGAGTCAGTGGTGAGAACATATTTGATCCGACTATTAAATGGACTAAAGGGGTATGCAGGTTCTGTGGTACCGGTTGCGGGGTGATGGTAGGTACGATAGCAGGCAAAGTGGTTGCGGTAGAAGGAGACAGAAAAAATCCGGTCAATTATGGAAGGTTGTGTATTAAGGGATTTAATCTTCCATATATAATGTATGGAGACGATAAGGTAAAGAGGCTAACTAGACCCCTGATACGTTTTGATACCTCAAAGAAAGGGACCATGGATGGTTTCAGAGAAGCAACGTGGGATGAAGCCCTAAATCTTATTGCATCAAAATTCAAAGAATTTATCGAGACCCATGGGAAGGATTCAGTGGCCTGGTATGGTTCTGGACAGAATTATACAGAAGAGTCATATGCAGCCAACAAGCTGTTCAAGGGGTTTATTGGGACGGCCAATGTAGAGGCAAATGCACGATTATGCATGGCCTCTGCGGTGGGAGGCTTTTTGAAGACTTTTGGTCTGGATGAGCCTGTGGGAGGATACATTGACATAGATTATGCAGATACTTTTTTCCTGATAGGAGCAAACATGGCCGAATGCCACCCCATGCTCTTTAGGAGGGTTGTGGACAGGAAATATTCTGACCCTGATCGGGTAAAAGTCATTGTTGCCGATCCACGGAGAACACCCACCGCAGAGTTTGCAGATTTGCATCTGCAATTTAAGCCAGGTACTGATGTTGCCATGGTCAATGCTATGGCTTACGTAATAATCGAGGAAGGCCTCTATGACAACGATAGTCTTCAATATGTCAAATTTTCCAGTGGATTTGGCGGAGAAGAGATGACCTTTGGAGAGTTCAGGGAATTTCTCACAGATTTCACCCCAGAAAAAGTGGAAGAGCTTACTGGAGTCAGGGCTGAAGATATAAGACTAGCAGCAAGATGGTTTGGCCGAAAAGGACACAACACTACATCCATGTGGACCATGGGACTGAATCAGAGGAGAGCTGGAGTTGAAATCAATACCCAGATACATAATCTCCATCTCTTGACCGGAAAGATAGGTAAGCTGGGTTGTGACTCTCTCTCGTTGACAGGACAGCCAAACGCATGTGGAGGAATAAGAGAGCAGGGAGGTTTAACACATATTCTTCCAGCTCATAGAAAAGTAGCTAATCCAAAACATAGAGAAGAGATCGCCAGGATATGGAGGGTTCCAGTAGAGAACATCCCAGATAAGCCAACATATCACACAGTAGCCATGTTTGAAGCTGTGAACAAGGGAAAAATCAAGGGCATATGGATTAATACCACCAACCCGGCCCAAACGTTGCCCAATGCCAGTAAATACTGGGAGGGGTTAAAAAAGGCCTTTGTTGTAGTATCTGATGTATACCCCACTGTTACGGTGAGATATGCGGATGTAGTTCTCCCATCAGCCTTGTGGGTGGAAAAAGAAGGAGTGTTTGGATGTACTGAAAGAAGATCTCAGCTTGTCGAGAAATGTGCCGATGCACCGGGAGAAGCGAAACCAGATTTCTGGCAGATTGTTGAAGTAGCGAAAAGAATGGGCTATGATCTAGGTTTTGAAACCGAAGAAGAGGCATGGGAGGAATACCGTCTTGCCACAAAAGGTACAGACATGACCCTCTGGGGAGCTACGAGAGGAAAATTGAAGAAAATAAGTGGAGGAGTGCAATGGCCCTGTCCATCCACTGACTGGAATAACATGGGTTCGGCCAAAAGATTTGTTACAAAAGAATTTGCCAGAATGATGAACAATGGAAAAACCATAGTTAGATATGCGGACGGCTATGCTACGCTGTACGATCAATTTCTGGAGGAGGAAGGATCAACATCTCCGGTTAATTATTATGGGAAAGGTGGAAGGGCTATTATATACGCCCACGAGTATCTGCCTCCAGCAGAAGAACCAGATGAAGAATATCCTTTCGTACTGAATACAGGAAGGGTTCTTGAGCACTGGCATACGGGAACCATGACAATGAGAGCCAAAATGCTCAGACAGTTACAGCCTGAAGCTTATGTAGAAATACATCCAGATGATGCTAGAAGGATCGGTATTGTTAACGGTCAGCAGGTTAAGCTAGTATCTAGAAGAGGAGAGTTGGTTGTAAAATCTTGGGTAACACCAAGACCCCGGAGAGGTGTTGTATTCGTGCCATTCTTCGACGAAAACAAGTTAATTAACATGCTGACCATTGATACTCCAGAAAGTCTCTCTAAAGCGAAAGAGCCTGAATACAAGATATGTGCTGTGAGGGTTGAACCCCTCTAATCTCTTTTTTTATATTGGTGATGGAAATGCCGGTCTCAGGTATTGTAGTGGTTCCGTTTAAAGGAAAAGAAAAAGCTCTAGTAACCAGGCTGAATGAGATGGGTGTAGATGCTCTTGGGATAGGTAAAAAAGGCATCGCGTGTGTTGTGGAAGCATCATCATCTAAAGATATTGAAAGGAAAGTGAAACTCATTGAAAGCTGGGATGATGTGGTGAATGTAAGCCTCATCTATCATAATTTCGAGGATGAGACTAGAGAGTTATCCAGGGATTATCAGTGACATCGACTCTTCAAAAGATTATTAGATGAAAAATAGCCCTTACAACTTACTCATCTTATATACATTAACTTATATTTATAATAAAGTAATCATAAATGAGGTTTATTTTTGTCTCATAAGGTTACAGAGCGTTTAAACTAATTCAAGATGACTTCTCGTATTCTTAAATGAATTCTATATTCCAGATTATATCAGAAAATTCTGCCAGAAGTGGTCAATTTTCGATTGAGAAACACAGGTAAAATTCGGCACAATATTTATCTTTTCTCGAAATTAATGCTAAAAATATGAAAATTCCCAGACAGGTATATCGACAGAGAATCAGGAAATCACAGGAGCTCATGGATGACCAGGGAATTGATGCTCTCATCGTTCTCTCTCTTGAAAATTATCGATACTTCACGGGAGATTTGAGAAAACAGCCTAGAATGCTAATTCCTAGAGAAGGTGATCCTCTGGTACTGGTGTTCGAAGGGGAAAAAGAAGAGGCAGAAGAAAAAACAGGTATGGAGATAAAAACTTACAGGGCAATGCATGAAATGATGGGCATAATAATAAAATTTTTCAATTCCCTTGGAGTCGAAACCCCGAAAGTTGGCATCGAAATGGAATTTTCCACACCTGCTTTTTTAATTGATAGATTCAGAATTGCAAATCCCCATGTTGAAGTAGTGGATGCAAAGCCTGTTATCTCTCCCTTAAGAAAGATCAAGGATCAGTATGAACTCCACTTGATGAAAAAGGCAGCAAAGCTAGCAGATACAGCCATGGAAAAAGCCGTAGATATGCTCAAACCAGGAATAACAGAAAGAGAAGTTGCCATTGAGGTTGAATATGTCATTCGAAAGAAAGGAGCAGAAAGACTGGCATTTCCCATGTTTGTCAATTCTGGAGGGAGAAGTCAGTGGTTACACGGCATGGCTACAGAAAAGAGGATAGAGGAAGGGGATCTGGTACTTATCGATATTGGGCCTGTTTATGAAGGCTACTGTGCTGACATTGCCAGGACTGTAGTGATAGGAAAGGCAACAGAAGAACAGAAAAAAATCCATGGATTATATCTTGAGATGCAAGAAAAGATTATTGAGATGATAGAACCTGGTATTACGATTCTGGATATCGACCGTCATAATGAAAAATTTATGAAAAAGCATGGGATGAAAGAATTGTATGTGAAAGGTTTCCTTCATGGGATAGGATTGAATTTCGAAGAGACCCCCTTTCCAACTATTTTTCCAGAAGATCAGATGGAAGAAGTCGAGAAGGGTATGGTTCTCGCTGCAGGACATTCAGTACTGGCCGTGAAGGGAACTGGAGGAGTAAGAGTGGAAGATACTCTTTTTGTGGGAGATGAAGTAGAACAATTTACTTCGTTTCCAAAAGAATTGATGGAGGTAGGATAATATGGCAAAAGCTGAAACTGAAATTGTTGTTTCAGAAAATACAGATAAGATTAGAGAGATTATAATGGATTTGAAGGAACTGGGAACCTGCTTTAAGTTTGTAGAAAGAGTATCAGAAGATGGAAAGATATGGTTTGTTAAAGCACCAATGTCTGCCATAACCAGAACCAAAGAGTTAAGTGTCACTCTGATGAAAAAAGAGCCTGTAGAATGGGAAGCGAGAGGAGAACATTTACTCTGGAGAGGTGGCTTTGAACTGGGAGAAATAGACGAAAGGACAAGAATAAGAGTGTGGTTGTCAGTTGAAGGACTGGGCAATATGGCTACCATTATAAATCCCATGGCTGGAATGCAGATCGGGGGTCAGCTGAAATATTTCATCAAAGAATTAAGGAAAAAACTTGAAAGCCATTAATCGATTTGAATTGGGTTAAATTTGTCCACCCTTGATTTCTGCTGATGTAAGTAAGACCATCATTTTTTCCGATTCTGATGTGCAGATACAGATGAGAAATACATCTTCTAACCCGGAACATACCTTTACCTGTTGAAAGCATCTTGCTGTTGGTGTTTCCCCCGTCCACCAGTCAATATCAGAGATATTTTTGTTGAGGCAAATTTGTGAAAATAGATTGATCAGTTTGTAACAACCCATACATGTCAGGGATAAAACATAAGGGAGTTCCGAAATAGGTGAATGCAATGAAAGTAATAGATGTAAATGAAAAAATCGAGTACAGGAAACATCCTGATGTAAAAGAGCTTCATGACTCTTCCAAGAGTAAAGTAGTTCTGTTCTCTCTGTCAGAAGGACAGGAGATACCACCACATGTAAGTTCTTCTGAAGTTATCATGCTAGTACTGGATGGAGAGGGTAGTTTTCATTCAAAAAATGGTGAGACGGAAGTTAAAGCTGGCTCGATTGCCTTTTGTGAACCTGATGAGCCTCATGGCATGAAAGCGAAGGAAAAAATGGTTGTACTGGCCTTTATAATACCGAACCCATCCATTAATCTATGAACAGGCTAAAACCTCTCTTTCCTCGGATGCACGGTTCGTGGAGCATATGGCTTGCCTCGACCTTGTTAGGATTCGGTCTTGCTGATTTTAAAATATCATTCTCTCTCGTGGTAGCTTTTATAGCATCCCTGTTTATTCTTCTGTCAATACAACCAGCTCATATTATTCTTACCAGTGATAGAAGAGACACAGTATTATATATACCCTTGATAGGGGTTGGGATATTGTTAGTGGTACTTGTTCTTATAGCCCCTCTGACGTATTTAGCCATAATACCCTATGTTTCTATTTCTGCCTTTCTGGTTATACTGAGACACAGAATCAGGGCTTATATCGCTGTTGGCTCTATAATCCTTACCATGCCAACTCCTCTTTTTCATCTTGCATATTATCAATCAGTAAAAGGAATTTTAGTTCCTTGGGTGCTGTTAATCCTTATTTCTATGTGGGGTGTTGCACTGGCTGAAGACCTGCTGTTTTTGAAAAAAATCCGTTATTCTCCCCCCTCATTTAGTGTTCTGGTCTTAGTGGCTTTTATCTATTCATCTCTATGGTACGCCATCGCCATCATCATTCCCGTAGCTATTCTTACACTCACAACTGCCATCATAAAAGTAAAAACAAAATATCTGGGACTCTCGCTACTTGGAATAGAACTGTATTTTGCTATAGCAACTATTGTGGCATATTCAGGGAGTTGAGGATGAATGTTATGTTATAAGAGCCACCAGGTTAATCCATAGCCATGAGCTTGTCAACCATCTCTATATGTTTTTCCTCCCATTTTACTAGGTTCTTGAATATAGAAATCAATTTTTCTGCCGTCTCCTTACCACAGGCCTTTTCCAAACTATTCTTATCCAGATCATCAAGGACGTCTCTGTAGAAATCTCTGGCCATGGTCTCGATTTTTTTAAGGGTCAGGAGTCTTTGATCGATGAACATCTCTTCAAAGTTATAATCCTTAATTTCAGTTATAGGAGGAATCTCAGCGTTTAAACATTCAAGCCCCTCTTTGAGCATGAGCTTATGATATTCCGAGTCTCTGAGAATTTCATAGTAAATTTTTCGCCTTTCAGAACTCTCTTCTGCCAGATATAGTCTCATCAGGATATGGGAGTCGTTCTCTTCTATTTCCAGAGCCCTCTTTATCAGGGCAGGGATTATTCTCTCTTTCATTGGAGGCATGATTTTACCGGCCTCATGAGGACTATTCATATATTATCCTTGATTGTTTCTTACATTTATACCTTTTCATAGTTTGATGACCATTATTTGTAAGAATTTCAAGAAATTATCATGTTTATTGTAAACTCACCAGATTCATCATACGATATGAGATTTGGATGGTAAAACTCGATTAATAGTTCGAGAACTGGCTAAATTAGATTGATATTCAAAATTTAAAATCACTCCCGAGTTACATAAACCCACTTAGCACATATGCTCCTCCTTTTCCAGTATTTTCCTAACTCGCTTTAGATTTAGTGAGGGAAGTCAATACTGCAAGGAGATCTATAAAAAACGTATATAGGGGGTCAGGTTGTGCAGTATTGATGAGCGGAGAGTATCAAACTTTGTATGAATAGTAAAGCAACTATAAATTATGCTATCCATCTTAGATAGGAGCTCAATAATATAGCAAGAATTCCAAGAATTAGGTTCATTATAGCCATTAATCTGAAGATGGTAAGTGCCTGTCCGGCCTTTTTCGCTTCTTCATATGCATGTCCTGTATATCCAACCAGTCTGAATTTTTCTAGTACGTTTGGGCCATGAGGTGCCCGTTTTATATCTTTTGAGAGGTCTCTCCACGCCTCATGCCTGGCTGCATGAATTCCATTTTTCCAGAGTTTACTCTCGGTGACATCGTACACCAGACCTCCAACTACGACAAGAACTTTATCTCCCTTCTGTGACTCTACTTCTTTCAGGGAAAACTCTTTTAGCTCTTCAAGATCCACATTTCTTGGAATTAAAGGTATTTTTTTTAATTGCCTGTTAAGGTAAAAAGTGAGAATTAGAGCTGTTGAGGCCATCACCGCGAAAATTCCCACTTTAAACAATACTACTTTGCCCGCTGGAGAACTCAAAAGGTTTTCAATCCCACCAAATCTGTGAAAGGTAAGATAAATGCCACTCAGTAATACTCCAAACATCCCAGTCCATCCTAGGACAAGTTCTTTCCTTGGGGCTCCACCTGCGGCGACCATATGAGGTGTGTGAATAAGATGAACAAATATAATGGCCCCAATCCAGGTTACAGCAGACAATATATGGATGAATCCAAAGAAGAAAGTCAGATATGGATTAGTGGGTCTCAAAGAAGGTGGCCACGTATGACTCTCCCTAAATGCCTTTCCAATCTCATTTAATTCACCCGTCTGGGAGTTTATATGACAGGTGTCACAGGATTGGCCTGTTTCCTGGGCATACTGCAATCTGGCTGTAACGGGAAGCAGGATAGAAAATAGAATTACTGTTATTGTGAGATATTTAACAATCTTTTGTATTTTCATGATTTAAACCTTAAGCTCATGAAATATTTTTCTTCTGGTGTGGATGTATGTGCCCCCTCTTAACATGATATTTGACAAACAGTGATTTAGTTATGAAATTGGTGTATATGCTCTGCATATACCCATCCATCAAAATAATCCATAAAAATTACTGAAAATCAAGAGGAATTAACTCTCCAAAATTCATTTTAAAGCCTCTATCAGCAATATTTAGCAATTCTATATCATGTGTGGCAATCACTATCGTTCTTTTACCCCGTTCTTTCCTCAGCATTTCCATAACAATCTCTTTATTCTCTTTATCTATGTTAGAAGTGGGCTCATCTGCCAGGAGGACATCTGGCTCATACAATAAAGCGCGTATTATGGTAGCCCTCCTTAATTCTCCACCACTCAACTGGAAAGGAAGGTGATCTGCACGATGAGAGAGGTCCATGAAATCCAGCAAGGTCTCAGCTTTAGTCACAATCTGCTCTCTTTCTTCAGAGTTTAGTTGTAATATTGATGCAGGAACAAGCAGGTTTTCTATAAGGTTCAGAGTCGAGATAAAAAAATCATACTGGAATATATATCCAATACTTTTTCTAAACTCATTCAGCTGAGAACTGGAAAAATCAGCTAGATTCTCCCCTCGTATGATAACTTTGCCAGAAGTGGGTCTGTCAAGCCCTCCCGTAATATTAAGCAGGGTTGTTTTTCCCCCACCAGATGGTCCGGTAATGCAGATAATCTCTCCCGGGTTGATTGTAAGACTGATACCCTTAAGAGCTTCCACCCTGATGTCTCCATCTATATATGTTTTTTTGATATTGACAAGTTCAATCATGCTCCCTCCTATTTCAGATGGCATTGTCCTCACTCCATCTGTCCATAGTTATTCCCTCACAATACGGGTTATCATCTCCTTCTTAGAAACGAAATATGAATATAATGCCGGCATCATTCCAAGGACTAAAGCAATAGCCAGACCAGTTCCACTCACTTCAAGAAACTCTCTCAATTCTATTTCAGTGGTTATCTGAATCCCGGGAGAAGAAGATAGGAACATGTACATCAGATATCCTACTCCTAGCCCGATTATCCAGCCTGTAATGACATTCAGGAAGCCCTCTACTAAGAAAATCTGGAGTATGTAGCTGTCATATGCACCAATAGCTTTAAGGAGACCTATCTCTCTTTTTCTCTCACCCATTCCTGCCAGCATCACTCCTCCCATGGACAGAGCTGAAAAGGCGATTACCACAGGGATGGCAATTTTGAAAACACTCACTGTGCTCTGAAGGGCTCTTAAAGCTGAAGCGACCAGTGTATCCTGAGTGATGACTTCCACATCCTCAGCATGAGTGATCTTCGCCCTCAGTAAGTCTATATAGATGGGATCATCCACTTTGATCAGCACTGCTGATATAAGAGTGGAATAGTCTATCTTTACATCAGGATTACTTTTTAACACATCTCTCATGTCATCCAATCTGATAACTATGAAGTAATCCAGTGGTGTGCCCGTATAAGGCAGATTATAAGCTATGGTAAAGGATTTTCCAAATAAAGGAATGGTCTGACCAGGATTTCCAGGAACAGTGAATGGGAGAATACATTCACCTGTTTTTAAAACAAACTCATCCGGAAGGAAATTTTTGAAAACAAAATCTGTTTCTGGATCTATTCCTACAACCTCAGTATTAGATAGGCCACAGCATCCAAAAGACTCTGAAAGAGTAATCATATACAGATGGGGTGTTGCCTGTTTCACATGATCCATATTCTGGATTTCACTCAGTATTGAATCTTCCATAAAAAATGTGGAAGGCTCCCCAACAAGCATAAGCCCTTCATAAGCGTGTTTGCTACCCTTGGGAATCACCACAAGATCTGCCCCGGCCAGATTACCAAGTTTGTTTACTTCTGTTATAGAGTGAGAGATGAGAAGTGAACTGGAAATCACAATTCCCACTGAGAGAGCAATTACAAATATTGCTACAAATGTTCTAACTCTTTTTCGATAGAAATATCTGAATCCAATTTTTTTTGGTGATGGTACCTCCATATGCTCCTATCCCTTTACTTATTAGATTGAAAAATAAAAAGGTTTATTTAACATTATTGATGTGTGATAAATGGTTATCCTTTATCGGGTGATGTTATGAGTTGGGATAAAAAGAGGGTTTACAGAAGGCTAGTTGACATTCTGGGGGATGAGTGGGTATCCGACGACGAGTTCGTCAGATACACGTATTCATATGATATGTCATTTGTGGATCCAAAAATGCCAGACATCATTGCCCTACCGGAAACTGTTGAAGAGATTCAGGCTATTATGAAAATGGCTAACGAAGAGAAAGTCCCGGTGATCCCATTTACAGGGGGGACCAATATAGGGGGACTGTGCATTCCAGAAAAAGGGGGTATAATTTTAGATTTAAAAAGAATGAATAAAATTGTGGAGATCAATGAAGAAATGAGGTATGCGGTGATTGAGCCAGGAGTCAGCCATGCACAGCTGGCCGACGCTCTATATGAAAAGGGCTTAAGGTTTGGATGGCCTGTGGGTCCACCATCGGCATCTGTACTGGCTTGTGCCATAAATCATGGAATTGGACATCTTACCGGTAGATATGGCCTTAACAGTCAGATGATAACCAGTATGGAGGTTATTCTTCCCACAGGAGAATTGGTAAGACTTGGTAGTGCAGGGATAACAGGTTCATGGCATTCGTTATATCCAGTTCCTAGACTGGATGGCTTGTTTATAGGAACCCTCGGTACCACAGGGATCGTAACAAAGCTGGGTATTGTTGTATCAGGAATCCCAGACTACAGTGATGTGTTAACAGTCTCGGCTGAGAACGTTGAAGATATGACAAATTACATGATCCGATGGGGTAGATATGAAGCAGCGGATGATTTGACCGCAGTGAGCTGGTGGCTAGCTCAGATCCCTATTCCGTACCCTTATAAACCTAAACCGGATGATGAGCCTGAATGGTACAGTTACAGTGTAATAACCGGGTTTACAGAAAAAGAGCTAGAAGCTAAACGAGAAATGTGGGAGATGTCCCTTAAAAAAGAACAGGAAAGTGGAAGCAGTGTGAAGGAGTATGAGTATCCTGAAGAGGCAAAAAAGGCAAGGACTCAGCTTCCAAGTCAGATTGTTGGCTCTACCAAAAATTATGCCAAATCGGCAGGGGGTGGAATTTCATGGCCAGGGACCTTCACTCCAGCTCCTAAATGGCCTGAAGCCTACAATAGATGGAAGGAAATATATATTCGGAGAAATCTTTCCCCTTCTGTCAGAATTACCCTTTATAGGGGGACCCATTACGGGATGCTCAGAGCAATGACACCTTTTGATAAAAGAGACCCAGAGAAGATCAAGAATGCGAGAGATGCTATCGTAGAAGCGTTAAGAGTGGCGCTGGATGTGGGGGGAATACCCTATAAACCACCGCTGGAATTCCAGGAAGAGATATACAAGCGAGCTGATACAGGATATGTGGAGTTGCTGAAGAAGGTTAAGGATATGCTCGATCCAAACAATATCATGAATCCTGGTAAGCTGCTCGTGAGGTGAGATGATGGGGTTTAAAACACTTGAGGAATTAAAGGATGCGGTGTACATGTGCACCTACTGTGGAACATGTAAAGTTGCTTACAGCTATGGTCCTCCTCCACTTTTTGCTCCCATCTGTCCTCAAGGAAATACTTTCAAATTTGACGCTTTTCTGGGAAGTAGATCCAAGTCAGCAATGGCTAAAGCCATCCTAAATAAAGAAGTGGATTGGAGTGACACCATGATTAAAGCCCTATTTACATGCAATGTGTGTGGTGGGTGTGAATATCAATGTCAGACTGATTTCAAGCCTGAAATTCTGAATACCATTGAGGCTCTCAGATATGAAGCTGTTAAAAATGGAAAATCTCTGAAGGAGCATGAAAGGATATCCCAGAATGTTCTCCAGTTTAAAAATCCATATGGAGAGAGTCCAGAGAAAAAAGAAGAGTGGATGGTTAAAAAGGCAGATGGAAGAGAGGTGCTGTATTTTGTAGGATGCACAGCTGCTTTAAGAGAACCCCACATACCGAAAGCGACCGCAGACGTCTTTGACAAGCTGGGTATTGAATTCACAGTTTTAGGGAAAGATGAGGTTTGTTGTGGATCTCCATTAATCAGAATTGGGCAGTGGGATGTTGCAGAGCAAGTAATGGGTGAAAATATTGATAAGATCAAAGAGACGGGTATTAAGGATGTAGTCGCTACATGTGCTGGGTGTTACAAAACCCTCAGCAAAGATTATGCCAGTTTTGAGTTTCCTGGGTATGACAAACTGAATTTCTATCACATAACCCAGTTCCTGAAAGACCGACTGGGACCCTCAGCATCTCTTGGTATGAAAGTTACTTACCATGATCCATGTCATTTGGGAAGACATGCTGAGATATACGAAGAACCCAGAGAAATACTGAACAAGCTTGGGATTGAGTTGATTGAAATGCCGAGAAACAGAGGCAACTCTTTCTGCTGTGGGGCTGGTGGAGGAGTTAAAGGAGCTTTCCCAGATCTTGCTATTCAGACTTCTAAGGATAGGGTAAAAGAAGCAGAATCTTTAGGGGTAGAGGCAATTGTTACATCATGTCCTTTCTGTGTGAGAAACCTTCAGGATGCTCAGCCCTCGATACCGGTATATGATATAATGGAGCTTGTCCAGCGCTCCCTTTAAATTTTTTAATACATGAGAATGGTGAAATGGAAGGGATAAACATGAATTATCTGGAATTAACCAAGGATATTCTGAAAAAAAGAGGAAGAGAATGTGAAACACTGGCCTCGAGCCCCTTAACCACTCCAACTTTCGATCAAATGAAAGCTGTTAATGCCTTCTGGCCAGAAGCTCACTCTGATGTGGAATTGATGGTGAAGTTAGCCTCTGCAGCTTTTGAAGTGGTGGGTTTGAAAGGTATTAAAGTTCCATTCGAACTAACAGTGGAAGCAGAAGCTTTTGGTAGCACGTTAAATATGGGAAAAATGGGCAGAAATCCATATGTGATCAAACCAGCTTTCGAGGATGTCTCTCAATTGACCTTCACCGATGACGTCTTTGAGAAAGGAAGGTTTGACCTGGTTTTCAAGAGTCTTGAAATATTAAATGAGAAATATGGAGATTTCCTCCCAATATACCCTCAAATTGTCGGTCCTTTCACGCTTTTAGGTCATCTGATTGGTACAGAAAAAATGCTGAGGATGACATTGAAGGAAAAAGAAGCAGTAAAAGAGGGTTTGAATGAAGTAACAAAATTCAATATAGAGTATGGTAACAGAGTGATGGAAAGTGGCGGAAACATTTTATGCATAGCAGACCCGACTGCTAGTGGTGATTTAATCAGTCCTAGGAGTTTCAAAGAATTATTAATTCCTATTTACAGAGAAATAGCCAGGAGTGTAAAGGGTGAAATAATATTGCATATTTGTGGTAATACCAGCTATTTCTTGGATTTCATTCCAGATTCTGGATTTGAAGCATATTCATTTGATTCTATGGTGGATGTTAAAACAGCAAAAGAGAAGCTTGGTGGAAAACTGGCTCTGTTCGGCAACGTCCCAACGGTAGAGGGATTGCTCAATGGAACTCCTGAGGTGGTGAAAGAGCTCTCCCTCCAGGCTTTGAAAGATGGGATTGATGTGCTATGTGGTGCGTGTGCCATACCTCCTCAGGCACCTCTGGATAATCTTAAAGCCATGGTAAAGGCTGCTGATGAGTTCAATGAGGGATTTTGCCGGTGAATGTTGGTTCCTCAGCTGTTCTCTTGATCCAGATGAAAGGGAACCAAGAATAGAAAGTAAAAGGAGGGCGGTTTTAAACCCATCTAGTCTCTCTTGGATAGATCCATCCACTGAACTAGAGAAACGAGTTGGTGTCTCTTTTTTTAAAATTGAAGTGGAAAGTTGGTTGCGACCTGTTCCTGATATATATGATTTACCCATGCTCACTGTGGATAACTTTGTGGCTTTTATAGACTCGAATGGATGTTATGAGTATGCAGAGGAAGTATTCAAGGCATGTGTTAATCATGCGGAAGGAATTCCTGTGATGGTGGGAGTTGATCACAGTCTTTCGGGAGGACTGGCAGAGTATCTTTCGAATATCTATGAAAATCTTGTATATGTGGTACTGGATGCTCATTTTGATGCTATAATACCGGAAATCAGATGCAATTTGATCCAGTATGATGCTGAGACAAATCCTGAATCCAGATATTCTCTATACAACCCGTATATCTATGGAAGGCCCAATTCTTACAATGCTGATTCATATCTGTATCATCTATGGGAAAATAACATTGTGAACCCTGAAAATACTGTTGTAGCTGGAGTGGCAGACTATCCCCCTGAACATGCATGGGAAATCGATGATGAAAGAGTAAAGAAATATCTGGATTTCTACACTGGATTTGAAAAACAGGGTGTGAAAATCATACAGAGAGATAGACTCAGGAGCAATCCTGCAGGATTTTTTAAAAAAGTGATGAAAGGTTTCGAAAGGCAACCAGTCTTGCTGTCCATCGATTTGGATGTGGCATCAGGCACATGCATCTCTGGAGTTAGATTTAATGACTATAACGGAATTGGGTGTAAACCATTTATCGACTCTGTTATTTGGATCATCAAAAATTGCAATGTGGTGGGCCTTGATATATGTGAATTCGATCCACTATCTGCTAAAAAGTCCAGTAGCTCCATTGAACTCACAATAGAAGTTTTAGAGGTATTTAATTCAATAAATTCGAAATAATTAAATATCGTAAGATGATAAGCAATTGGCGACGTGGTATTATGGAGTTCATCCTGTTATCCGACCCGGATAAATGCACCGGTTGCAGGATATGTGAGTCTGGTTGTTCTTTGATAAAAGAAAAAATAGCGAATCCATCATTTTCCAGAGTGAAGGTAGTTAAATTCGAAGAAAAAGGAATAGATTTTCCTGTGCTATGTTTTCACTGTGAGGACCCTCCTTGTATGAATGTGTGTCCAGTTGGGGCAGTAGTACGGGAGGGAAAAGCCGTTATAATAAATGATGAGAGATGCATTGGTTGCAAGTTATGTGTTATCGCCTGTCCCTTTGGATCAATATCTGTCAGGGGGAATAGACCTATTAAGTGCGATCTATGTGGTGGAGACCCTTTTTGCGCGACAATATGTCCCACCCATGCTATATTCTTCGGTGAAGAATTTAAATCCGGGAGTGAAAAAAGGATTGAGCTCGTAAAAAGATTTCTTTCTGGAGAAAGGGTGGTCTGATGAATATTTATGGGTGGAGTGGAAGAATTGTCAAAGTGGACCTTTCATCAGGTAATGTCAAGGTATATCCAACGCCCGAAGACATCAGGCTGAATTTTCTAGGTGGACGAGGTGGAAACTCGAAGTTACTTTATGACCTTACAGATGAGAATACACATCCATTCAGTGAAGAAAATCCCTTTATTGTAGGAACAGGTCCCCTTGGAGGAACATTCGCTCCTTCTTCAGGCAGATGGACAGTCACCTCAAAGTCTCCGATAAATGGAATGCTCTGTGATGGAAATAGTGGAGGGCACTTTGGACCAGAGCTCAGATTTGCTGGCTATGACCATCTTATTGTGACAGGTAAGGCAAAAACGCCCTGTTACATCTCAATCAGGGATGATGATATTGAGATAAGAAATGCCAATCACATATGGGGCCAGAATGTCTGGGAAACCGATAGAATTCTCAGGGAAGAGACCGATATAGAAGCCCAAACACTTGTGATAGGACCTGCTGGAGAAAATCTTGTTAAAACTGCATGTGTTCTGAGTAACCTGTCTAGAGCAGCAGGAAAATGTGGCATGGGTGCTGTGATGGGCTCAAAGAATCTCAAGGGTGTTGTGGTTAGAGGGACGAAAGGTGTGAGTCTGTATGATCCTGATAAATTCCTTGAAGAAGCTCTTGCAACCAGAGATGATATACTGACTGATCCTATGGCTCGAAGCCTTTCGACATACGGAACTCCAGCCCTATTAATGATAGCCAATGAACAGGGGTGGCTGAATACCTATAACAGTCAAAGAGGGGATTTTGAATTTGCTGAAAATTTAAGCGCTGAAACATTGCTGGATAAATATATAACCAAGAGTAAAGGTTGCTATATGTGTTACATCCATTGCAGTCATTTTTATGTGGTGAAAGATGGTAAGTATAAAACATATGGTGAGGGGCCTGAATATGAGCAAACTGGAGGTTTTGGATCAGGATGTGGGATATCAGATCCTGAGGCAGTGCTATATCTCAATACTATGCTGAACAAGCTTGGACTGGATGTTATAACCACCTCTAGAACGGTGAGCTGGGCTCTGGAGGCTTACGAAAAAGGCATTATAGATAAAAAAACAGTGGGTTTTGAGCTTAAATGGGGAGATAGTGACTCCATCATTCGCCTTGTAGATATGATTGCTCATCGGGAAGGGTTCGGTGACATCCTAGCTGAGGGAGCTTATGAAGCCGCAAAAAAGCTGGGTGGGGAAGAATTTGTAATCCATACAAAGGGGCTGTTACATTGTGCTTCGGATCCAAGAGGAAAAAAAGCTTATGGTCTTGGATATGCTGTTGCAAGTCGAGGTGGCGATCATTTGAGGGCTCTTCCAACAGCAGAGTATGCCTTTCCACCAGAAAGAGCAAAAGAGATGTTTGGAACAGAAAAAGCCTCTGACAGATTTGCCGTGGAAGGAAAGGCCAAGTTAGTAATATGGAGTGAGCATGTGGCAGCTCTGGCAGATTCTCTTGGAATTTGTGAATTCATGACCAACCTTATTTATGGGTTTTCAGTAGAGCATATGGCGAGATTGTTAACCTTTGCTACGGGAGTGAGATTTACTGAGAAGGATCTGATGGTCATAGGGGAAAGAATAATCAATCTTGAAAGAATGTATCTTGTTAAGCATGGTGTAACAAGAAAAGATGATACCCTTCCTAAAAGGTTTACCCATGAGCCCAATCCCAGCAAAGGAGCCTTAAATCAGGTGGTAGAACTGGAAGTCATGCTAGATGAATATTACCGTTTAAGAGGATGGAGTGAAAATGGCATACCACATAAAGAAAAACTTAAAGAACTGGGTTTAGTCTCATGAAAGAGATCAGGGTAACATATCTGGCGAATATCAGGGATGTAACTGGAAAAGATAAAGAAATAATAAGCTTATACACAGGTACCGTTCAGGAACTCATTGATACGCTGAACGAAAAATATTCTCTTTTCGAACGGGGGTTGCATGCGAGGGTTATGATCAATGGTAAAGTAATCTGGAAAGATTTTGAATCAGAGGAGATACAGGAAGGGGATTCTGTTGTTATTGTTCCACCCATTGGAGGCGGAGATGCTGTAGTTTCAGATGTCTGCAATAAATGTGGAGTCTGTGTACAGGAGTGTCCGAAAAAAGCGATTTCCCTTGGAGAAGATAGGGCATATGTAAATCCATCCATCTGCGTCGACTGTAATACATGTGTTAAGGTTTGTCCCAAAAATGCTATCTCAATTCATCCCTCTGAGGGTGTGATATGTTCTTACTGTCCTGTTAACTGTCAGATTAAAGAAGGAGATCTGGGAGCTTGTCTGAGATATAAAAATTTGAATGGTTCATTAGTCCTTGCCAGGAAAATCGCGGTTCCCTCAGAGAAAACTCCAGATTTACCGCTGGTTACTGGGGTTGGTGCTGGCAATACTCAGCCATGTTTTGTTCCTGCTCCTGTGATAGTTGAGGACACTGTAGAAGATGTGGATGTGGTTACCGTTGTTTCTGCTACACCTCTCAGTTTTAGTTTATTAAAGTTGAAGATTGACACGGATGAGTTCATCGGTGAAGAAGGTGAGGCTGTTTACAGAAATGGGAAAAAGGTAGGTATGATCGTTACAGAGGAATATGGTTCTAAAATGATAGATATCGGTGGGGTAAATGTATTCCAGGGTAAAAATGGAATTACTGCTGCTAGGACTGTTGTTGAAATAGCCAACGGAGAAGAAGTGGAACTCAGAGTCGGGAGAAAGAGAGTGAAAGTGAGTGTGAAGATTGGTAAACCTCCGGTCATCAATGGAGAAGTTATTAAAAGAATGCGTCTTGGATGTGGAAGTGCCGTAATAGCCATGTTTGCACCCCTGTTGAAAGAAGTGGCTGATGAGGTAATAGTGCTGGATTCTCATATAACTGGTCTACTTTCAGAACATTCAGCAGGCAAGTTCTTGGGGATGAAATATTCTGGTGTAGTTCCTTTTGGAATTAAGAGCACAGACGGGAGGTATTTTGGTGAACATGGAGATGGAATCGGTGGAACCCCTGTAAAAGATCCAAGAGATGCAATCCGATCTATCGATTTTGATCAAGCCTGGGACGGAATGAGAATTCTTGTTACAGATACAACAGGCGATCATATTTCCGTGTTTATCTTAGAAAAAAAGAATTTAAAGGAAATTGAACCGGATAAAAAGGCATTGGATGTTGTTAAAACCATCTCTAAAAACTGTGAAAAGGCTAAGGTATCGGCCCTTTACTGCGGAGGGGTTGGAGGTAGCGCTCGAGCCGGTATAGCAAATAACCCTCTAGCAGTGACTGAAGCAGTGCATAAAGGTGAAATAAAAGTAACTGTAGGGGGAGCAAAGGCTTTCATATTACCGGGAGGGGGAATAAACTTCTATGTGGACGTTGAAAAGGTGATGGGTGAGAGACCGTTCACATACATACCCACACCAGCTACAGTTGCCCCTATGGAGTACACCATGCCTAAAGATGTATTTATCCGGATAGGAGGACATCTTAAGAATGTAACTCCATTAAGCAAATTTTTGAGAGAACATGAAATTGAGAGATTATAATGATCTGAATACTTTTATAGATGCCCGTGGAAGATTGCACATTTACTTGGGTCCTATGGGTCTGGTTATTACGGCAGAAAAAGAAAATAGAAGTATTTTCACGGAAGAAGTGATGGATAAATGCGTATTGAAAGCGGTAAAGCTATTATCGGAAGTCTCATCTCACAAAGATCTCCTTTTCAGATGGGTTGAAGAAAGAGAACCGGAAGAATTGCGGAGAGATGTACCAGATGTGGTAGCAATGATGTTCAGAGCAGCTCAAACAGTCTGGAGAAAGAGTGGTGAACCAATCACTCCAATGGCTGCCGTGGCAGGAAGTATTGCTGAACTCATGGTCAAAGAGCTGGAAGAACTGGGGGAGAACGGACTGGATAAAATCGTGGTCAATAACTATGGTGACATAGCTTTTAAGGCGAGTAAACTGATAGTTGGGCTAATTGATGCCTCAGGAACACATTTTGGTTATTTGGAAATAGAACCGCCCATAAGTGATGAGAAAGTAGCTGGAGGGATTTGTACCAGTGGGTTTGGGGGGAGAAGTTTTACTAAAGGAATAGCTGATGCAGTAACTTGCATTGAAAACTCTGCTTCTATGGCAGATGCTTTTGCGACAGTAATCGGTAATTCAGTCTCTGTGGATTCACCGGCTATTAAGAAGGTAAAAGCAGGAGTATTACAACCATTGACGGACATTCCAAGAGAAGAAATAGTGGTGAGAGTAGGAAAGTTAACCAAGGAAGAGCAGAAAGAGGCCTTAAAAAATGGTTTTGAAAGAGCTAAACAGATGGGTGTAAAAGCCTGTATAATCAAAGTGGGAAACTATGTTGCCATGTACCCCGAAGATTTAAAAGGAATTACACTAAAAAAAGAGTATGAAAAAATTGAATTTTGCTAAATGTATCCCCTTTCTGACAAGATGTTTTTGAGCCCCTCTCTATTGGTCTCCAACATGGGCATAAGGGGTTTACGAACTTCCGGAGATTCTATGGCACCCATCATAAAAAGAGCTTCTTTCAGAGGAACAGGGTTGGATTCACAGAAAAGAGCGTCAAGGATGGGAAGTATGCTGTAATGAATTTCCCTGGCTTTATTTAAGTCTCCCTTATTGAAAGCTTTAATCATTTCGGCAATATCCTTTCCTATCACACTTGCGGCTACTGATACCACTCCTGTAGCTCCCAGAGCGAGGGAAGGAAGGAGGAGATCTTCCCATCCCTGCATTACATCCACTTTCCCTTCCGTCATCTGTATCACTTTGTACACCTGACTCATTTCTCTATCTGTTTCTTTAACCCCCACTATATTCTCAAGAGAGCTCAATTCTTTTACAACCTCTGGTTTGAGATTAACCCCTGTTCTACCCGGGCCATTGTACACAATTATGGGTATGTTGATTTTTTCTGCTAGTTCATTGAAGTGAGCTAAAATGCCCTTATCCATGGGTCTCACGAAAAAAGGAACTACAGGCATCACTCCATCAGCTCCGACATCTTCAGCAAATTTACTCAATTCTATGGTCTCTCTGGTTGCACTCCAGCCTGTTCCAGCACATACAGGGACTCTGCCATTAACCTCGTCAACGGTGATCTCTATTACCTTTTTCATCTCGTCAAAATTCAGGCTTGTAAATTCCCCTGTTGGCAAAGTTGTGGAAACACTATCCACATTCTGCTCAAGGAGAAAATTGATGAGCCTTCTCAAACTGTTCTCATCTACTTCTCCGTTGGTAAAAGGAGTCACAAGAGACCCCATCAATCCATGAGTTATCTTCATCTATTCCACCTCCTTAATTTTAACCATCCTCTCGGGCGGGGGTGTGTTCCTGCTCTTTACCACCCTAATCTCCCCATCTATCATGACAAGAGCAATACCCGGTACATCTCCAGCCTCTATTGCTTCTACAGCAGTGTTTCCTACACTCCCCATTGGCGCATCCATAATCACAAGATCCGCCTCTTTCCCTATTTCGATAATGCCCGTGTTAAGGCCGAACACTGATCTAGTGTTTCCTGTGGCCATTGCAACAGCTAGATCTCCTGATATACCCCCAATTGAAGATATCAAACACAAAGTTCTGAGAATCCCAAGAGGAATGACACCTGTACCTGAAGGAGCGTCATTTCCAACAATTATGCGGTGTAAATCCCCTCTATCCTCCACAGCATTGATAACTTCAATAAGCACTTTTGGATTCCCACAATGGACAAGTTCGAGGGGAAAATCGGTCTCATCCACGAGCTTCAGACATTCATTTATAGCGATAGCGGTCGGCCCTCCGTTTATATGGGATACTACATCTGGCTCGATGGCCATCACATCATCGGCTGTAACAGTACTGCTTCCCGGGATGGAAGTCCCTCCCGTATGCATGGTTACCTTCATCCCGTATTTCTGGGCCATCTCAACCATGGGTTTAGCATCTTCGGGTGTAAAAATGCTACCCAATCCTATTTCTCCAACAAGCCATACTCCCTGGGCTGTAACTTCCTCAAAATCTTTTTCAACCAGTCCTTTCTCTAAGATAAGTGCTCCCGCGTGTACTTTTACTCCGCTTGGTCTGAAATTTTCAAAGGATTTTTTAGCCAGAATAGCGAGAGCTTTGATGCCAGCTATATCTCTGGGTCTACCAGGTGTATGGGCTTCACCAGCAGAAATCATGGTAGTAACTCCTCCATGAAGAGAACTGTCTATGAAATCAAGGGTTCGTTGCCGAGGAGTGAAGTCGCCGAGAACAGGATGAACATGGGAGTCAATCAATCCTGGAGTGACAGTCATACCTCTGGCATCTATTTCCTTGTCAACTTTCCCATCATAGTCCTCCTCATAACCCACAAAGGTAATAGTATTGTTTTCTACAACGATGCAGTCTCCTTTTAAAATTGGATTCGAGATATCTCCTGAAAGAATAGTCCCTATTTGAGAGATCTTTAACCGCATGTTATCACCGATATATGATTACTGATGAACTATGAAAATATTTATAGATTTTGATAAAACACAAAATCACGAGCTGAAGGCGTTTATTTTAAAATATCTTAATTTCAGACATTTTTTAGGGATATCACCTTCCCCCCATTCTCTTTCTCACTCCAGAATCGTGGTTCTTGAAATAACATCTTTGGAAACATTTTTCAAAGAGGATGAAGGTTTACCGATTTCGTGACATAATTTATAGAGAGAATATGATAATCGGTTTTGGGGTAAAATTTTAATAAAAATAACACCTCAAATTCGGTGATGCTGTTATCAGATGATAAAGTACGGCACACTATACTGAGTATAGTAAAAGAAGAGACAGGGCCCATTGGCTCCAGAAAACTTTCAGATAAGTTGAAGGAAATAGGTCTCGAGCTAAGTGAAGCAGCGATACGATATCACCTTAGGATTCTTGAAGAAAGGGGATATATAACGAAAGTTGGGAACTTTGGAAGGAAAATTACTTCGAAAGGTCTGTCTGAATTGAAGAGGGCAAATGTTCCGTATCGTGTGGGCTCCTTTCTGGCTAAAAAAGAAGAGCAGATGTACCGTTCTAATTTTGATATTGAAAGTGGAACCGGTGAGATCCTTGTGAATCTGTGTAAATTTGAAAGAAAGTATCTGGATCAGATTCTCGATATATTCAAGGAATGCTACCGACTTGGACTTGCCACCTCCCCCTTGGTTAAGACCACAGAAACCAATGCTTTGTTGAACCATAATGAAGTTGGGTTGTACTACATCAGTGGTATTGCAATTGATGGTATACTGCTCAGACATGGGATGAACGTCAATCTGAGATATGGAGGAGTTGTGGAATTCAAAGACTTCGTTCCTGTGAGATTTATCGATATGGTGGGATATGAATCTGCATCTATAAGTTCTCTAGAGCTTTTTTCAGCTAGACCTTATTCTGTTTTAAGTGTGCTGGATAAGGGTGATGGTGAGTGTCCAGCCACTTTCAGGGAAGTACCAGGAATAGCCTATAACGAACTGATCAAAATTAAGAAAAAGCTTGAGGAGTACTATATTGATGGTGTTCTCAGTATAGGCAAGCCAAATCAGGAAGTTCTTGGCATCCCGGTGAGTGTGGACAGGGCGGGTGTGGCTCTTGCAACGTCATCTACTCCTCTGGCAGTTGCACAGGAAAGAGGAATAGAGGTGGAAGTAGAGATTATGGTTGATGTACTGGACTACAATTCTCTGGAGATGCCATGATAGATCTGGCTCAAAAAATATTAAAAGAGAATCTTGGAGTTAAGAAAGACGAGAAAATCTGTGTAGTAACGGATGAAGATAAGCTGTCTATAGCAAAATATTTTTTTGAGGCGGCTTCCAAGATGAATAATGAGACACTACTCGCTCTGACTCCCTTGAGAAGATATCACAATGAAGAACTCAATAGTCTTACAGAATCTTTGATGATGGCGTCAGATGTCATAGTGGGAGCAACATCCGCTTCCATAACCCATACCCAGGCTAGAATCAAAGCCAGCAGAAAAGGAGCAAGAACTCTCATTTTGAGGGGAGTTTCAGAGGATCTTTTAAAAAAAGCAGGGGAAGTAGATTACCAAGAACTGAAATGGGTCACTGAGCAGGTAGCAGATATTTTTAATAAAGGAAAAGAAGGAATAATTGAGACCTCTGCCGGTACGCTGGAATTCAGTCTCCAGGGCAGAAAATCCATTCCTCTTTACGGGATGGCTCTTGAGAAAGGCACTTTTTGTGCTCTTCCTGATGGAGAATGTGCAATCACCCCTGATGAAGTTAAAACCAATGGTGTTCTACTGATTAATGGCCCAGTCGATAATATTGGATGGCTTAAAGAACCAACGATCTTGGAAATTAGAGAAGGAAAGGTAGTCTCGGTGGATGGAGATAGGAGATTGGAGAACATCTTTCAGCGAGATATAAATTCCAGTGTGGTATGTGAAATAGCTGTGGGAACGAGTAGATGGGCGAGCCTCGAAGAAAATCTTGCGATGGCCAAGAAGGTTATGGGGAGTATTCATATTGCATTTGGGGATAATCACACCATTGGGGGAAAGATCAGGAGCGCGATCCATATTGACGCCATGATCTTAAATTCTACATTAAAGGTGGACGGATCTCCTTTGGTAGAAGATGGACAGTTACTCACCGGGGGTCATCGATAATCAGGTATCGATAAAGATATATATTAATTTAATCATGTTGAATTGTGGTGAATTGGATGAGGAAATACTATGGAGTAACTCGGAGGGATTTCCTCAAGGGGGTGGCAGTAGGGAGCACTCTTCTACTCGGATCCTCGTTCCTTGGATGTGCTGAAGAGAAACCAACTCCAACACCGGAAAAGAAGCCCGAGGAGACACCCAAACCTGAAGGAAAACCAATACGAATAGGCGGTCAGTATGAAATGACCGGACTGCTTGCTACTTATGGCCTGTGGTATGACCGGGCAACGAAAGCAGCCATAGACATTGTAAATCAGATGGGAGGTATTGCAGACAGACCAGTTGAGTATGTGGGGCCTGAAGACACTCAGACTAAAGCAGATGTCGGAGCAGAAAAAATGAAAAAGCTAATTCTGGAGCAGAATGCTGATTTTGTTCTCGGATCCGTTCATTCTGGAGTGTGTATCGCCAGTGCTCCTCTTGCAGAACAGTTCAACACTCTGTATTTTCCGACCGGAATGTCGCATGCTATAACAGCCAGTAAAGGGAACAGGTATATGTTCAGATTGATTACAGAAGTAAGACTTCAGGTTGAGGCCGCTGGAGACTGGGTTCTGGAAAACATCGGAAAGAAGTGGAGTATTGTATATCTGGACTACGCATGGGGTCAATCTCACAGAGACTGGTTCTCAAAGAAAGTTGAGGAGTATGGGGGAAAAGTGGTAGCAGACGTGCCAATACCCCTTGGTTCTAAGGATCTGGTTCCCTATGTAAGCAAAATAGCAGATGAATCAGATGCAGTGTACTATGCAACCTTGGGATCAACTACCATTGGATTCCTGAACACTTACAGAGAGCTGGGTAAAGAAGCAGAGCTATTCAGTGTGATATGTGCCAATGACGGGATAGATACTGAGGGTATTAAGGACATTATAGAAGGCCAATGGATGTTAGAATATTTACCAAGAAGACTTGAAGGCCTCGATACGCCATACCACAGAGCTTTCAGAGAAGCATGTGGAGTCGATCCTGAAGGAAGAGATGTGAATGATCCCAAAAATGTTGTAGTGGGTTCTCATTATTGGGCTCATTTTGAGACTGTATTCCTTCTCAAAGAAGCTATTGAAAAGAGTGGATGGGAAAGCAAGGATGACAATATGGAGTTGATCCAGACCATTGAGGATATGAGGGGTGAGGAAAGTAAATCCTATCCCCAGGGACCCTTCTATATGAGGGCTCAGGATCATCAAGCCTTCGTCAGGACATGGATGTCTAGGGTTGAAAACGGCAAACTAAAAGTGAAATGGGAAATTCCAATGGAAGACTCTATGTATCCGGCTGAGATAGATTACACAAAAATGTAACTTTTTTATTTTTTAATTTTTCAGGTGCAGAATATGATAGATCAGCTGATATTGGGAGGTATTAATGGAATTGTATGGGGTTTAATACTTGCCCTGATCACTCTAGGTTTATCTCTCATTCTTACAATGGATGTCCCTAACGTGGCACATGGAGAACTATATATGATTGGGGCTGTTATTGGCTTTTTTGCCATAGATAAACTCGGATTTTTCTGGCCCGGTCTTGGAGTTGCTATAGTAGTGGTGTTTTTTCTGGGCGTTGCCATTGAGAGAGGGATTTTAAGACCCATTGAGGACGATCCTATACGAATTCTAATTGCAACTTTCGGTTTAATTTTTGTGTTTCAGCATGTGGCGCTCATTGTATTTGGAGGTGCTCCAAGACGAATTGAGCCACCCATTACTGAGTCATTCCATGCACTATCCTTTGATTATCCCATATACAGAATTGTAGTGGGAATTATCGCTGTCATAATTCTGATAGGTCTGTATTTTATGCTCTATCGTACGAAATTTGGTTTGTGGATCCGTGCATCAACTCAGGATAGAGATATGGCCATGGCTATGGGTATTCCAGTAAACCGTGTCTTTATGTGGACTTTTGGACTGGGAGCTGCTCTGGGAGCTATTGGAGGAGTTCTGGCTTCTCCGATTCTTGCCATCGAGTATAGTATGGGCTTGGAAATGACAGTCCTGGCTTTTATCGTTGTCATTGTCGGGGGTATAGGTAGTCTGAAGGGAACCCTGATTGGAGCCATAATCATCGGAGAGCTTGAAGGAATAGGCAGTGTGCTACTCAATCCTACAGAGGCCAGAATGATATCGCTGCTGGTTTTAGCTGTTGTGTTGCTTGTGCGTCCAAAGGGGTTGTTCAAGCGTTAGGAGGTAATGCAGAATGGGATCAAATCCAATGGAGAGAAAGTTATTTGCTCTCAATAAAGAGATCCTTTATTACTTTATATTTACAGTGGTGGTGATAGTTATAGCCATTCTTCAGCCCTTTCTGGGTTATTTCTATAAAGTGCTGGTAACTCAAATTCTGGTATTCAGTATTTTTGCCATGGGATTCAATGTTCTATTCGGTTATACCGGTGAACTGAGCTTTGGCCAGTCTATATTCTACGGTCTGGGTGCCAGCACGGTAGCTCTCACCATTCAGCACCTCTCAGGGGGTTTTCTCACCTCTATCCTTTTTGCTGTAATAGTGTGCCTCGGTGCGGCATGGTTGATCGGTTTTTTTGCTATAAGAGTGACAGGTCTCTATTTTGCTATTATCACTATAATATTCTCAGTTGTGATGTATCTCGCTGCATTAAACTGGAAATGGATTGCTGGAGGAGATGATGGTTTAACCTTCAGAGTGCCAGCCTGGAAGTTTTTTGGTACAACAATCTCTTTCCACAATCTCACCAACGATTATTATTTTGCCCTAATCTTTTTTGTAATTGCCTTTCTTATATACAAGAGGATAGTTGAATCTCCATATGGAAAAGTTCTTCAGTCTATACGGGAAAACGAACTAAGAGCATCCGTTATCGGTTATAATGTCAAGAGGATTAAACTAACTTCTTTCATAGTTGCTGGGGGATTTGCTGGTCTGAGTGGAGCATTAAATGCCAATCTGATCTCTCACTACACTAGTGCCAACCTCTTTACCATAGCCGTTTCAGGTGAACCGGTTATATGGACTCTGATTGGGGGGTCCGGAACCATTGCTGGCCCTATCATTGGTACAGCCATCATGGTGTTGTTCATCAACTATGTGAGTACGACTTTCCGTAATTATCTGATATTCATAGGTATTCTTATAATAGTTGTTATAATTGCAACTCCCAAAGGTATAATGGGAATTTTGAATTCAGTATATGAGAAAAGAAGAAGGAAGACATGAAATAGAGGTTAGGAGACTTCCTTTTGTGAGAAATGAAAGCAAAAAATTCATTAATGGATAATCCTCTCTTCTATATTTTTATAATCATTCTCTATGAAAATTGTAAGCTTGACTCGTTTGTGATATAGTACTTTGCAGAAATAAAGTGGTAGTACCTCTCACTATTATGGGGGGAGGGGTAAACATATTCTGGGGGTTAGAATACTCACTCCTAGCCTGTTTCTACCTGACATATAAGGGAATATCTTAATTATGTGGTAGATATAAAAGTATTACAGGTGATATAGATGGTAACACAAGAAGAAGTAATTGAAAAATTAAAAAATGTGATGGACCCTCATACAGCTCAGAGTGTGTATGATATGGGTCTCATAGAGGATCTGACAGTGGATGGAGATTTGGTTAAGCTAACCTTCAAACCTTCCAGTCCTTTCTGTCCTATTGGAATGCAACTGGCAGTGGCCATTAAAAAGGCAGTAAGGGAAGCGGGAGCGAAGGAAATAGAGATCAAAGTAGTAGACTACATACGGGATAAAGAAGTTGAAGAAATGTTGAAGGAGGTTTAGATGACAACCCTTGATGTCAGAAAAATACCTCATCCTGAGAGGCCTCCTCTCGTCATACAGAAGCTTGAGGAAGAAGGGGAATTGGATTTGATCGTAGAAGTAAATCCTGTTCCTCTCATCCAGATGCTTACCCAGAAAGGATATTCATGCAAGAGTATTAAAGAAGAAGATCACTGGAGGGTAGAAATCCGAAGGTGAGGTCATGGAAGTTCTGGATGTCAGGAATCTGAAAAGAGAAGAGAAGTACCCTCTTATCTTTGAAAAACTGAGGGAATCTGAAGAGCTAGATGTGATCATAGAAACAGAGCCTACTCCTCTTATTAAACGATTAAAGGATGAAGGTTATTCTGTGACTACTACTCAGCAGGGAGATTATGTGAAACTGGAGATTCGCAAACCTGAGATTGTTCCGGGAAGATGTCCTGGGGCTGCCACCATTCTCAGGCCAAAGTTGGAGATAGTTAACTGTCCTGACTGTGGTGCTGAAGTGGAACGGTGGACGGATGAGATAAAGGGAACGTGTGACAATTGTGGAAGAGAGATAATCTTTGATATAGATAGCTGTATTGAGTGGTGTGAGTACGCAAAGAAATGTGTTGGAGATGAAAAATACGAAAAGATTATGGAAGTGATGAAGGTAAAAGAGGCTCTCAGTAGACCACTTCCTGATCTTAGAAAATACATTCGTAAGGAGCGTGAAAAAAATGAAAATCAGACCTGACATGACTCTTTCAGAAGTTCTGCGGTCGTATCCAAATTTAAAACAAATTCTCTTAAAATATGGAATCTGTGACTGCTGTGGAGGGAATTTGAGTCTGGAAAAGCATGCTCAACAAAAAAATCTTGATACAGGTAAGCTGATCAAAGAACTAGAGCAATACATCTAACTACAGATAAAAAAGGAGGAAACAAAGTATGGAAAATGTTCTATACAAAAAATTACCGCTGAGATTCCTAATCACGTCTTTATTCTACTTGGTTGTGGGAGCTATTTTCGGGATCATTGTAACTTTAAAGCCTGAATTCAGAGCTGCTCATGTTCATTTGATGCTTCTTGGTTTTGTCTCTCTGACAATCATGGGAGCCATGTACCAGATAGTTCCCACTTTCCTAGGGGTCAATCTTCGTTTTTCTAGGTTGCCTGATCTTCAATTCTGGTTGTCTAACATTGGTATTATGGGTATGTTTTTCGCATTCCTGTATAATTACGGCCTTTTGAAACTCTTTGGAACGATTTTTGCCCTTGCATCTATTATCTTTGCTTACATGATTTTTGACACAGTATTCAGGGTGAAAGGATGGCATAAAATGAGCCCAGCTGGTTGGTTCTTTGTTGCTGCTATTATATACTTTATTGTGGGTGTCATCCTGGTTGTGTTATCTAGATTGGGGATTGTACCTTTTAACGTTCTAGCTCATGCCCACTTGCTTGTTATTGGATGGGTTGTTATAACTACCATGGGTGGTCTCCATGAATTATTGCCAATGCTGGCTCTCAAAAAGCTCCATTCTCTTACCTTAGCTAAATGGCAATTTTGGCTCTCTAATGTCGGCTTGGTGGGAATGTTCTTGGCATTCACTTTCGACAGAAGTTATCTGATTTTATCCGGCTCTATCTTTGTTGTATCTTTTTATCTATTCTTCTACAATATGGTGCGCTCATACTTTCAGCCGGGAGATCATGATGAAGTCGACATAAGTGCAGTCTTCTTTGTGTATGGATTATTCTACAGCGTCATTGGGGTAACTCTTGGACTGTTGAATCTTGTATATCCTCTCCGGTTTCTTCATGTGCATTTCATCTTGGTAGGATGGATAACTCTCACCATTATCGGTGCCATGTACCACATAGTGCCTATGATGGTCTGGATTGAAAAATACAGCACGAAACTTGGAGTTCAGGATGTTCCTATGATCAAGGATATGTACAATGCAAAACTAGCCAGAACTCTTTTATATTCAACAAATGCAGGTATAATACTGTTCGTTCTTCAGCCTTTAACGGCATATGTAGTGATGGTAGGAGGGATAATTCTGTTGCTCTCCTTCATAGCTTTCACAGTAGAAATGCTGAGCATCTCGAGAAGGTAATTCAGGAAACCACAATTTTTTTCACTCCATTGACTTTTAGTAACTGGTCTATAATTCGACCCGGCACTCTTTTTTCTGTAACAATGGTGAGTTTAGGGTCAATACTCAACTCAGGGTCTTCTGCTATTATAAACCGAATGGATATACCCTCTTTCCCAAGTATCCCTGCAATACTTCCAACAATACCGCTTTTTTCAGATTCTGCATATATCTCCAGTACCCCAAAGTCAAAAAGTTGGGCCACATCTCCAATATATGCGATGGGTTTTATAAGAGAATATACCTTTTTGAGGACTTCATCACGTTCAATAATCTGAATAGTTGAAAGAACTACTTTTCTGTCTACTCCAAGGGTTCTGGCTATTTTAGACGGTGTTAATTCAATATTGCCACACCAGGCTTTTCCATCTCTGACCGAAATGCCCAGTCTCAGAAATTCTTTGGCTACTTCCATCCTTGAAGGGTACTTATCAAATTTACTCTTGATTCGATCCCACATTAAATGAAGATTTATAAAGAAACTTTTAAAGGTTTCCCCTGTATTATAGGTTTACACCACATTATAGTAGTTCAATACCAATTTTTGAGTTTATTCATAATAGAAAGATTTAAATACCATATATGTGGTTGATTGTCGAGTGATATGGATGATAGGAATCGCTACAGTGATACCAAGTAATACCAGAGGTGAATGCGTTTGGCCTGTTAGGGCCTTATAATCTCAGAAAGTTATTTTATTTAGGATTAGGTTCAGAGTTATATACGGCCTTTAAATCCAGTTTTTTGAAAGAAACTGTAAATACCGGATTTACATACAGTCAGTATTTCTCGAGAAAATCTCTGAAAAGATATTTCTGGACAGTTTGCTTGTTTTGCGGGATATATTGTAAAAATATAAGAGAGGGTGTGGTATGAGGTTTATTCGAGCTCTCAGTATAGACAATGGCGCCAATGCGGTGATTGCTGAGATCAAACCGAGATCCCCAAAATATGGAGATCTGATGAGGGGGAGAGACCCTTTTACACTTCTGGATGCATATGAAAAAGGAGGCGCAAGAGCAATTTCGTATATAACTGAGAGCAGATTTTTTGGTGGGGATATGAGACTTCTCAAAGATTTGTGTTCAGTGAGCAACTTACCTGTGTTAAGAAAAGACTTCATTCTGGATATACAAGATATCGATGACAGTGTGGATTGTGGAGTTGATGCTGTCCTGTTCCTCGCAGGCATGGTAAAAGACAGACTGGGGATCATGCTTGATTACTGTCACGATTATGGTATTGCTGGTCTGGTAGAAACCAGTTGCAAGGATGATATTGATATTGCGAAAAAGTATCATGCAAAGCTTATTGGCATAAACAATAGGGACATTACAAAGCTGGAAAAGGATGACGGTGATATCTCTAGAACTCTCTTACTCTCGAAGTTTGTCCCAAAATCATCTATCCTTATCAGTGAGAGTGGAATAGGCTCTATATCCGATGTTAGAGAGGTCATGAAAGTTGTAGATGGCATACTTGTTGGAACAGCCTTTATGCTAGCTAGTAACCCGGAAAAGACTGTAAGATCTTTTGTGGAGGCGATATAATGGTTTCAAGCATTTCTCTAGCATTAAACAAACTGATGTCAGGAGAGGATCTGGGAGTAGATGAAGCTGACCAGCTTTTAAGGCAAATGGTATATGCAAGTGATGTTGAAGTGGCAGCCATCCTTTCAGCCTTACAGACTAAACAGATCACTTCAGAAGAAGTCACAGGATTTGCAAGAGCACTAAGGCATATGGCGGGAAAGATAGAGGTCTCCATGCATGTTGCGGACACATGTGGTACAGGAGGAGATGGCCTGAATACAATAAATGTGAGCACTGCATCAGCCCTCGTTTTATCATGCTTTATTCCGGTTGCCAAGCATGGAAACTCTGGTATAACATCAAGGTGTGGAAGTGCAGATTTACTGAAAGAATTAGGGATTCATCCTTCCCTGACATCCGAGATGGTGAATCTAACTCTCCAGGAAGCTGGTCTCTCTTTTCTGTACGCCCCTTTGATCCATCGAACTATGTCCAGAGTTGCAGGAGTACGCAAAATTTTGAAGATACCTACTATCTTCAATATCCTGGGACCATTATCCAATCCTGTGGAACCAGATTATCAGCTTATTGGTGTTTATAGCCCACATCTATGCAAGATCCTAGCCGAATCGATGCTGATGCTGGGTATTAGGGGTATTGTAGTACATGGCTCTGGACTGGATGAGGTATCTATAGCAGAGGCAACTCAGGTGTATGAAGTGAGGAATTGTGTTGATAGCTATGCTATACAGCCAGAAGACTTTGGATTTGAGAGAAGAAAACTCACAGAGGTTGCTGGAGGAGACAGTAGGTATAATAAGAGAGTCATCTTGGATGCTTTTTCCAATAAAGAGGGCCCAATCAGAGATTTTATACTCATAAACGCTGGAATGGCTCTTTATGCTGCTGAAAGAGTTCAGAGTATAGAAGATGGGATTGAAGCATGCAGACACGGTTTTGAGGATGGTACAGTGTTGAAACACGTGAAAAGAGTTATGGCATATTATAGGAGATTGAGGTGTGGACGTGTTTGAAATTCTGAAAGACCAGGTTTTTATCAAAATTTGTGGAATCAAAGAGGAAAAGGATATTGAACTCCTTACTCAGAGTGGTGTGGACGGAATTGGGTTTGTAGTTGGAAAGGTGAACTCTAAAAGGAGAATCACAGCAAATAAAGCGAGAGAACTGATATCTATGGCAAGAGGTAATGGGCTGACTAGTTTCTTTGTCACTACCTCAACATCTTCAGAGGAGATTATTAGGATCATCGAGCATATAAAACCAGATGCAATTCAGCTTCACGGAGATATTACGTCTGAGGAAGTAGAGAAGATAAAAGAGGATTTTTCAGGAAAGATTTTCAAAGTACTGAAAGTCCCGATAAAAGCTGAAAATCCAGAAATTGAGGCAAAAAAGCTCCTCTTTTTGCAGCAAATATATGAGGTAGATGGTCTTGTCTTGGATACAGATCTCTTGGAAGGAGGAACTGGTATACCTCATGATTGGAGGGTCAGCCGGGAAGTAATTCAGGGAAGCAGTATTCCGGTAATTCTGGCAGGTGGATTAAATCCGGAGAATGTCCAACAAGCTCTCTTCCTGCGTCCTGCTGGAGTAGATGTCTCGTCAGGGGTGGAAATTAGAGGACGTAAAAACAGGCAAAAAGTCTCTGAGTTCGTCAGGGAGGTGAAAAGTTTTGAATTTTACGATTAGAATCACAGAAAGACCTTACATGAAGGAAATTGATGTGTATGAGAGATTTAGGATGACAGATCTCCCATTTATTCTAGAGTCTAGAGAGAAGATGAATAAGAAAGGTAGGTTTACTTTTGTTGGAGGAAACCCTCTCTTCAGGATAAAAATTGGTGAAAGAGGTGTAACGATGGTTGGGGAGACCTCTATTGAAGAACGAATCCTTGATTCTCTGAATCATTCAACTGGAAATCCATTCTCCATATTAAGAGCTGTGATGAACTGTATGGTGGAAGGGATAAAGCCTGTATCGTTACCTTCTATCAGCCTAGAAACATCGGTTTTCCTCGGAGGTCTTGTTGGATATATTTCCCACGACACTGCCAGCTTGATGATAGGAGAAAGTGGAAAAGGTACAGGGGGAAAGATATTTGCTGATTTCGCCTTCTATGATAAAGTCGTTGTTTTGGATCATGTTTTGAAAAAGATGTTTATCGTTGAATTCACAGACAGAAATTCAGATATTCTTGGAGTGTTCAGAAAGTCTGAGGGTAAACCAAAAAAAGAAGTCTGTCGTTTTGTTTCAGGAGATATGGAAAAACTAGAGTTTGTAGAAAAAGTGGAAAAAGCCAGAGATTACATAATGAAAGGAGATGTTTTTCAGCTTGTTATTTCCAGGAAACTGGATTTTTATTACGAAGGAAACATAAGAGATGTATATAACAGGCTCAGGTTGTTAAATCCAAGCCCCTACATGTTTTTCCTCGACTTTAACCCTCTGTATATTTTTGGATCAAGTCCTGAGACCTTGGTGAGTGTTCATAATGGGAAAGTGATCATAAATCCTATAGCTGGAACCTGTCCAAGGGGGAGAAACAGCAAAGAAGATGAAGAACTTGCCAGAAAGCTACTGGAAAATGAGAAAGAGAGAGCAGAACATGTAATGCTTGTTGATCTGGCTAGAAATGATGTCAGAAAGGTTTCGAAGCCCGGAAGTGTCAGAGTGAGAGATTTTATGCAAGTAGTAAAATATTCTCACGTCCAGCATATTGAAAGTATGGTGGAAGGGGAGCTTGACAACAACAAGGATCAGTTCGATGCAGTAGAAGCTGGCTTTCCAGCAGGGACAGTAACAGGAGCACCAAAACTGAGGGCCATTGAGCTCATTAACAGCCTTGAAAACTCCCCTAGAGGAATATATGGTGGAACAGTGGGTTATTTCTCAATTAATGGAAATGCAGACTTTGCTATAGCGATTAGAACCTGTATTTACGATTCTGAAAGGAAGATTGCTACTCTAAGGGCAGGAGCAGGTATTGTGGCAGATTCTGTCCCGGAGAAAGAATACCGCGAGACAGAACATAAGATGATGGGGTTAAAAAAAGCTCTGGGGTTATAAAATTGGGGATTATGAAATGACCGTGGTAGTTGTAGATAACAAGGACTCCTTTGTATGGAATCTGGTGGAATATTTATCCAGAATAGAATCAGATGTGAAAGTGGTGTCCAACATTATTACTTCAGCCTTTCTTGAGAAGAGATTCAGCAATCTGAAGGGAGTGGTAATCTCTCCAGGACCAGGTACACCACGACGGAAAAGGGATGTAGGAAGCTGTATAGAGATCATTAAAAATCTAGTAGAAATTCCGATACTGGGTATATGTCTGGGGCATCAAGCTCTTGGATTTGCATATGGCGCCGAAATAAAGTTAAGTCCATCTGGCCCGGTTCATGGAAAGATCTCTAAGATATTTCATGATAGAAAAACAATTTTCAAAGGATTGCCAGAACCCATGAGGGTTGGGAGGTATCACTCACTAGTTGTAGAAAATCCACCCCGAATTATGGAAGTTTCTGCTAGAACTTCAGATGGAATAATTATGGCATTAAGACATAAAAATCGTCCACTGGAGGGAGTTCAGTTTCATCCAGAAAGCGTTCTATCCCCGCAGGGATTTCTGCTTATGGAGAACTGGTATAACGAATACATAAGGTGACGGAATAGAAAGAAGAAGAATATGGTGGTGAAAGAGATTAATAAATATACCAAATATGGTACATCTGGAAAATTTGGTAAATTTGGTGGATATTATGTCCCAGAACCTCTCATTCAGCCTCTGAGAGAGCTCATAAGGGAATATGAGAAGGTAAAAAAGAATCGAGAATTCTGGAGGCTATACAAGAGCTGTCTGAAAGAGTACGCTGGCAGACCAACTCCTTTAACTCTTGCAAGAAATCTCACGAAAATAAGTGGTGGTGCGGAGATTTATCTCAAGAGAGAAGACCTCTTGCATGGAGGTGCCCACAAGATTAACAATGCCATCGGTCAGGCATTACTCGCTCTCAAAATGGGAAAGAATCGGATAATTGCTGAGACTGGAGCAGGACAGCATGGAACTGCAGTAGCGATGGTTGGAGCTCTGTTTGGATTGAAAACTGAAATTTATATGGGTGCGAAGGATGTCGAACGCCAGAATACAAACGTCTTCAGAATGAAGTTACTGGGGGCTAAGATTCATGTGGTAAGAGAAAGTTCCATGACGCTGAAAGAGGCTATTAATCAGGCCCTGAAAGACTGGGTTGCCAGCTTTGAAACAACCCATTATCTCATTGGCTCTGTTGTTGGTCCTCATCCGTATCCCACTATTGTAAGGGATTTTCAATCTATCATAGGCCAGGAAGTTAAGAAAAAAATGGCACACCCGGATGTACTTGTGGCATGTGTAGGGGGAGGAAGTAATGCCATTGGTTTTTTCCATCCTTTTCTTGATGAAAGTGTAAGACTGATTGGAGTTGAAGCAGGCGGAGACGGCAAAAAAGGCGCAGCAACTCTTTGTGAAGGAGAGAAGGGGGTATTCCATGGAATGTACTCGTATTTTCTCCAGCATGATGGGCAGATTTGTGAAACCCACAGTATCGCAGCAGGTCTTGATTATCCAGGTGTTGGACCTGAACTTGCTTTCCTGAAAGAGTGCGGAAGAATGGAAGTTGTATCTGTATGTGACAAAGATGCACTGAAAGCTTTTCATCTATTGTCTAGGCTGGAGGGTATTATTCCCGCTCTTGAATCGTCTCATGCTCTGTATTACGCTCTTAAGCTCGCAAAGAGTATGGGAAATAATGAGAAAGTGGTTATATGTCTTTCTGGTAGGGGAGATAAGGATCTGGAAATGGTAATTGGATCAGGTAATATGAAATGAGGGTAAAAAATGGCTTCGATCAGAAAAACCATAGAAAAGAGAAAAAGTCTCATTGCATTTATCACGGCAGGAGATCCCAATTTTGAATGGAGTTTCAGGTATATAAAGGCTATTGCAGATGGTGGAGCTGATGTGGTAGAGTTAGGAGTGCCTTTTTCAGATCCGATGGCAGACGGTACTGTAATCCAGTCTTCTTACCGGAGAGCTCTTATCTCCAATGTACGGTTACCTGAAATTCTTGCCTTCGTGAAAGAAGTGAAAAAGAGTATAAACATACCTGTAGTTCTCATGAGCTACTGTAATCCTATTTTTACAATAGGTCTGGAAGAATTTTTCTCAAAAGCAGAAAAATCAGGCCTAGATGGGTTGTTGATAGTGGATATTCCAGTCGAGGAGATAGAAGAAGTGAGTATGCTGAGTAAAGAACATGAAATTGAGAACATAATGCTTGCTGCTTTAAATACACCTGAAGATAGATTGAAAGAGATCTCAGAGTATTCAACGGGCTTTATTTATCTAGTTTCTACCTATGGAACAACAGGTTCAAGCCCATCTGCTCTGGTGGGATCGAAAATCCGGGAGATAAAGAAAACCATAGGGCATACACCAGTATGTGTTGGGTTTGGGATAACGGAGAGACGGGATGTCAGGAAAATGATTATGTCAGGGGCCGACGGAGTGGTTGCTGGCAGTATTTTGGTGAGAATAATAGAAAAGTATGGTGAGTCAGCAGCTCCTGTGTTAAGGAGAAAAGTGAGGTCTCTTAAGGAAGGAACCGAAAATTTTAAATATAGTAAGGAAGTGGGAGTGGATGACTATGATATATGATAACAATGTAATGGAAGTTAATATTCCAGATTTTTGGTTTAGCTTCCGCTATTTCTATTATAGGTTTAGTTACTGAAAATTCCTGCATAGGCTTTGTTTGCTTTCAACTTTTTGCGAATATTTTTTTATAAACATATATTTACAAAAAATATAAAAAGGAGGTGTATAAATGGAAACCGGAAAAAGAAGAAGGATGAAAAAGATAGTAAAGGAAAAAAGTGGAAGAACGGTTATAGTGCCGATGGACCATGGAGTAACAGTAGGCCCAATTCACGGAATCGACGTAATTGAAGAAACTCTGAGCCTGATCGACGCTGATGCTGTAGTTCTTCATAAAGGAATTGCAAGAAAAATGGCCGATAGAATCAAGATGGGGCTGATAATGCATATGAGTGCATCAACAGCTCTTGGAAAAGATCCAAACAATAAGGTAATAGTCGCGGAAGTTGATGAGGCCATCAAAATGGGTGCGGATGCGATTAGCATCCATGTCAATGTTGGTTCAGATACTGAAAGCAGGCAGCTTGAACTATTGGGAAAAATTGCGAAAGAAGCAGAAGAATGGGGTATACCCCTAATTGCCATGATGTATCCGAGAGGTGAAAAGGTAAAGCATGAGCATGATGTCAGTGCAGTGAAACATGCCGCAAGAATCGGAGCAGAGCTTGGGGCAGACATTATCAAGACAAATTACACCGGGAGTATTGAGAGCTTTGCAGAAGTTGTGGATGGGTGCCCTGTTCCTGTTGTAATAGCTGGAGGTCCAAAAGTAAATTCAGATATAGATCTGCTGAATATGATTCATGAGGCCATCAAAGCAGGAGCAGGAGGAGTGGCCATAGGGAGAAATGTGTTCCAGCATAAAAATCCAGAGAAGATTACGAAGGCTATAAAAAGGATCGTCCATGATAACTGGACTGCAGAAATGGCGCTGGAGGTACTGTATGAAGGAAGTATGGTTATTGGATAGAAATGAGGACTGGGATAAAGTTAAAAAAAATGCCATCAATGCTCTGGAAACCGGAATAACCGGAATCATAGTTCGAGAAGAGTTTGTTGACAATATTCGAAAACTTGGTAATCTTCAGGTTGGCGGAATTTACAGAAATGGAGAAAGTCATGGAATGGTAGTTGTAGGATTTGATGGCGAGGGGGAGGGGATTAAAGAATTGCCCGATGAGCTATCAGGAAGCTGGGATTTAAATCTGATGGTCACTCTGAAAGAAAAAAATAAGAAAACTGGAGGATTCGTCAAGATCAGAGATGAGAAGTCTCAGAAGTTTGCAGTTGAAATGGCAAAACTTGCCGATTACCTGTTTCTTGATTTCTCAGACTGGAAGATCATTCCCCTTGAGAATCTGATAGCCTTTTCACAGACGTGCAGGATCATCGCAAAAATGGACAGTATGGACGACATCAAGACTGCATTGTTGACACTAGAGAAAGGGGCAGATGGTATCTTGCTTGAAAATGTTACAAGGGATGAGCTCTCACAGGTTATGGAATCAATTAAGGAACTGGAATCTTTTTTAAGGCTGGAAGATGCAGTCATTGTCAAGATTAAAAAACTTGGAATGGGTGCGAGAGCATGTGTCGATACCACCGATCTTATGGTTGAGGGGGAAGGGCTGCTAGTAGGTTCACGGGCAGGTTTTCTGTTTCTTGTTCATAATGAGTCTAGGGGGAGTGAGTATTCTGCTCCAAGGCCCTTCAGAGTGAATGCTGGAGCCATCAGTTCATACGTCAGGGTTGGAGAAACAACAAAGTACCTTTCTGAACTCGAAACCGGAGATGAAGTAGAAATCGTTGACATGCACGGAAAAGGTAGGATAGCATATATCGGAAGGGTAAAAATAGAAAAAAGACCCCTTATTATGGTTGAAGCCGATCATAATGGGATTCTAGGGACGATCATTCTCCAGAATGCTGAGACTGTAGAGCTGGTAACTCCAGATGGACCTGTCTCAGTCACCGCTCTGAAAGAAGGGATGAAAGTTCTCGCCTACATTGAAGAACAGGCTAGACATTTCGGAATTAAGGTTAACGAGACGATAATTGAGAAGTGAAGTATTGGAGATATAGTTGGAGATATGACTCTGGCAGGAATTGTTTCAACGTTAATTTCAGAACAGGAGTCTCTATTACCTACGGTCAGAAAAAAAGGAGGAGATATAGCTGAGGTAAGACTAGATAAGAATCCCATTCCCCCATCAATTCTCAGAGGCTTTGAAGACGTACCGATCATACTTACAGTGCGCCGGAAACAGGATGGAGGATATTACGCTGGAGATAACAATGCAAGACTCGAGCTGATGTCCTCCTATATTGGTTCAGTCGAGCTATTTGATGTTGAAGTTGATGTTGTGGAAAAAGCTGAAAAAATACTCGGAGATGTTCCATTTCTGGTTTCATATCATAATTTGAAAAAAACTCCCTCTTTTCGTTATCTAAAAACTATGGTAAAGGATTATTCTTCTTATGGACCTGTGAAAATAGCCACTATGGGCCGTTCAAACAGTGATGCTATAAATCTTTTAAAGCTGGTATCTGAGCTGGACAATGTAACTGCTTTTTGCATAGGGGAAACTTTTAAATTCACACGGATAGTGGCTTTTTTGCTGGGCGCACCATTTTTATACACTTTTCTGGGAGATAAGGCAGCAGAAGGCCAGTTGCATACTTCAGAAGCAAGAAAAATCGTGGGGGCTCTGAAATGAGAATGCTTGTGGTGGGTTATGGAGGGATGGGGAGGCTGTTTGGTGATTTTTTCAAGGAAGCTGGATGGAAAGTTGAGAGCTACGATATTTCAAACGACCGCTCCACCATTGAAGCAAACCAGGTGGATGAGTTTGATATAATTCTGATTTCAGTACCCATGGAATCCATTAAAGATGTGGTGAGTGAATTAAACATCAAAAAAGATGCTTTGCTTGTGGATATATCTTCTGTTAAATCTATGGCCAGACCATTGCATGAACTGGGCAATCCGGTTTTATCTCTCCATCCCATGTTTGGTCCTACCTCACCAATAACAGGAGGCCACATTATTGTGGTAGGTGACATCCCTGATGAAAGGGCGGAACACCTGCTGGATGTATTGAAACGTGGAGGAGCCAGACTTCACCAACTGTCTTTGGATGAGCACGAGAGGGAAATGAAACTGTTGCAAGCTCTTCCTCATCTACTCCTGATGTTCAATGCCTATTGTATGATCGATAAAGGATCAATAAAAAACATTTCCATGGCCTCCCCTCTTATGAAAATCATGCACCAGCTCGTTTCCAGGATGGTGGAGCAAAATCCTTCTCTGTATTATCATATAGTTATGGAATTGCTGAAGAATCAGGATTGGGTGGAGAAATCATTCAATAACTTTATTTCAATGATAAAAGAAAAAAATGAATTCAAGCGCGTATTTTCAACCATTCGTGACCATTCTGATAGATCCATATCCAGTGAGTTATTACAAATAGTTAGGCTGATAGATGAGCCGAGAGATATACTAGAGGTAAGGGCTCAGCTGGAAATACTGGACGATCTCATGGTTAAGCTACTATCTAGGAGGATGGAGCTTGCCAGAAAGCTGGCGGAAATGAAAAAGAAACTGGATCAGCCTGTAACAAATATTGAAATTGAGAAGAACAAAATAAACAATATCATACGATCCAACCCACATCTCAGTCCTGTTTTTCTAGAGAAGCTCTTCAAACTGATAATACAGTGGACAAAACAGGTACAATTCGAGCAAACAGGCAGTATGTTCACTCTGGCAGTTCTCGGACCAGAAGGAAGTTTCTCTGAAGAAGCTGCTATAAGGGAAGTTGGTACAAGACTACCTCTGGTTTACTGTCGCTCTATTGGGGAAGTTTTTGAGAAAGTAGAGAATGGGGAAGTCACTTTTGGGCTGGTGCCTGTAGAGAATTCTCTGGAGGGTATAATTGGTCAGACTTTCGATGAACTTGTCAGGAGGGATGTAAAAGTAGTAGGTGAAACATCCATTAGAGTTTCTATGTGTCTTGCAGGGAAAAAAAAGAGAAGAAGTGGAGAGGGTAGGGATATATTAACTCTGTATTCACACCCCGTAGCCCTAGCTCAATGCATGAGTTTTGTTCAGAGCATGTTATCTGATGTTGAAATCCAATTGACCAGAAGTACATCTGAAGCAGCCGAAAAAGTGGATGAGAATTCTGTTGCGATAACTTCTCGACATGGCGCCCTGATGAGTGGGCTGGACATTATTGAGGAAGATATCCAGGATTCTAGGGATAATTTCACTCGGTTTTACCTCATCTCAAAAAATGGAGACAATTTTGATGGAGGAAAGATTACTGCCATGGTCTTCTCTGTTGAAGATAAACCTGGTAGTCTGTTGAAAGTTCTGGAATATTTTGGAAAGAGAGGGATCAATATGAGGCTACTGGTCTCGAGACCTTCAAGAAATGAGAGTGGGAAATATCTTTTCATGGTAGAAGTGGAGGAAAAAGTTAGTATAGATGATATCAAAGCTCTTGAAAGAAAGGCATCCTTTTTGAAAGTCCTCGGATGTTTTGGGAATGCTAGAGAATGTTTCCAAAAAGTTTTGAAAATGTGAAAGGAGGGCAGGATAAAAACCCATAATGGTATATGCAATATTTTATTCCTCAGCTTGGTTGGAACCCATCTCAATTTTTCATAAATAGATGCAAACCAAAAATATTTAAACAGCAAGTTGTCATGTGAGACAAAATCCTTAAATCTTATTACATAAGAAAGTCCATAAGCTTAAATGTATATTGTTTATCGCAGAGGAGGATAAAGATGAAATCCATAGTTGAAGAGGCTCTTGCAAGAGCCGAGAGGGAAAAAAGGGCAAGAATGGCCAGGGAAACTGTAGAAGATGAAGAAATGGAAATTGAAGAGGTTCTACATGAGTTAAAAACGATCATAAGAGTGATTGGTGTAGGAGGCGGGGGAAGTAATACTGTAACCCGGATGAGTGAGGAAGGAATCAGAGGCGCGGAACTAATAGCTGTTAATACGGATGCTCAGCACCTGTATTATACCAAAGCTGATAAAAAGATTCTTATCGGTAGAAAACGTACCAGAGGGCTTGGAGCCGGAAGTTTACCCCAGGTTGGAGAGGATGCTGCAAAAGAAAGTGAAGAGGAGTTAAGAGGTGCTGTTGACGGCTCGGATATGGTATTCATTACCTGTGGTCTTGGAGGTGGAACAGGAACAGGCGCGGCTCCTATTATAGCAGAAGCAGCTCAGGAAGTTGGAGCCCTTACCATTGCTGTTGTAACTCTCCCATTTTCTGTAGAAGGTGCAATACGAAGAGCTAACGCAGAAGCTGGTCTTGAAAGGCTGAGAGAAGTTACAGACACTGTAATTGTGGTTCCGAATGATAAATTGCTGGAAGTCGTACCAAGACTCCCACTTCAGGCAGCTTTTAAAGTGGCAGATGAAGTTTTGATGAGAGCTGTCAAGGGAATTACCGAACTCATAACCAAACCAGGTATCATCAATTTGGACTTTGCAGATGTAAGAACTGTAATGCAGAAAGGAGGCGTGGCAATGATAGGTCTTGGAGAAGCAGATGGAGAGGAAAAGGCAGTAGAATCTGTTAGAAAGGCTCTGAAGAGTCCATTGCTGGATGTGGATATAAGTGGAGCAACTGCAGCCTTGATCAATGTAACAGGGGGCCCTGATATGACAGTGGAAGAGGCAGAAGGAGTTGTTGAAGAAATATATCAGAGAGTGGACCCGGATGCGAGGATCATATGGGGTGCTCAGATTGAGCCAGAGCTTGAAGGTGTTGTGAGGACCCTTGTTGTTGTTACTGGTGTAAAATCTCCTCAAATTTATGGCAAAAAGGAGACCGGGAGGGTTACCCAGAGGTTTGGAATCGACTTCGTTCGATGAACTGGAATTAATCTGAAGAAGATCAGGGATGGATATGGAAATAAAAAACATTCAGCAGAAACTCAAAGAATACTATAATGTACTTAAAATGACTCGAAAGCCTACCAGAGAAGAGTTTCTCAAAGTTACGAAAATTACAGTGGCAGGAGTACTGATCATAGGTATATTTGGGTTCATCATTTATCTCCTCATGAATGATGTGCCGGGGTTGTTGAAATGAGCTTTTTTGCTGTAAAAACCACAGTAAATCAGGAAAAAGCAGTAGCAAATCTCATGGAACTTGCAGTCAGAAAAGATGATCTCAGGATATATTCTATTCTTGCTCCCAGAGAACTAAGAGGATACGTCCTTGTTGAAGCAGAGACATCTGATGATGTTGAAAGGGCGATAAGAGGAATTCCACATGCGAGAGGCCTTATAAAAGGAGAGACCAGTTTTGAAGAAGTTGAACACTTTTTAACCCCGAAGAAAACTGTTGCGAGCATCTCTGAAGGAAGTATTGTGGAGATAATTTCCGGACCTTTTAAAGGAGAAAAGGCAAGGGTTAAAAGGGTTGACCATACCCATGAAGAGATCACAGTAGAGCTGATTGATGCAGTTGTACCTATTCCGGTTACTGTTAGAGGGGACCACGTCAGAGTTATCGATATGAAGGAGGGAGAATGAAATGGCAGAAATCGTTGAAGTTCTGGTAACTGGTGGACAGGCAAATCCTGGTCCACCCCTTGGACCTGCAATAGGCCCTCTTGGATTAAATGTTAAGGATGTTGTGGATAGAATCAACGAGGCTACAAAGGATTTTGCAGGAATGCAGGTACCTGTGAAGGTGATAGTAAAAGAAGACAGGAATTTTGATATAGAAGTGGGGATACCACCTGTGACTGCATTGGTAAAAAAAGAGCTAGGTATAGAGAAAGGTACTAGTGATTCCAGCCAAGTAGTGGGCAATCTGACAATGGAGCAGGTAATCTCCATAGCTAAGGTGAAAAAAGATCAGATGCTCTCGTATGATATTAAGGGAGCAGTAAAAGAAGTTCTTGGTACCTGTGTATCTATGGGTGTGACAGTAGAGGGAAAAAGTCCGAAAGAGGTTCAAAAGCTAATAGATAATGGTGAGATACAGATAGAGGAATAATTTCCATTTTTTCCCTTTTGATTTAACAAGAATCAATAACGCTAATATCAGACATTTTTTGAACAGGCAGATATAACACATATTCCCTTAAAATAAAAATGTAAAGTCTCTCTTTTACGAGTTCTCTTAATTTTATTACTTTATTATTTATCGATTAAATATTTAGCTTTTGTTATGTGTCTCTCTTTACTAAAAGAGCTAACTCTACTCTGGTGAGTTATCATTTGAATTGTCACAAGATTAAATACACCTCTTATAAAAAGCTATAACCGATACCTTAAAATATTAGTTCTGTGGTGAGGTTATGAAAACCCGTAGGAGACCACTGGGTCGCCTACTACGGGGTGGTGAAATGGACAGAAAAGCAGTTGAGAAAGCTATCAAGGAAGCCATTGACAGGGCGAAAGAGCGAAAGTTTCTTGAGAGTGTGGAAATAGCCATCAACCTGAAAAATGTTGATCTTTCCAAGCCTCAGAATAGAATCGATGAGGCTGTATTTCTTCCTAATGGCACAGGAAAACCACGAAAGGTTGCTGTTTTTGCCAGAGGGGAAACCGCTCTGAAGGCTAAAGAAGGTGGAGCCGATCTGATTATATCTCCAGAAGATATAGATGAACTCGCTAAAGATAAGAAAGTAGCTAAAAAAATGGCCAATGAGTATCATTTCTTCCTTGCAGAAGCTCCTTTGATGCCTGATATAGGTAAAAAGCTGGGACCGGTTCTAGGGCCTCGAGGGAAAATGCCAACACCAATACCTCCACTGAGCGATCCCGGTCCATTAATCAATCGACTGAAAAGTTCAGTGAAAATACGAACAAGAGATAAGCCCACATTTCATGCCATAATTGGCACAAGAGATATGGATGTGGAGAAACTTGCAGAAAATGCAGACGAAATAATTAAAAGAGTTGAGAGCAAATTGGAAGACCCGAACCAAAACATTAAATCAATCTTTGTTAAGACGACCATGGGTCCTGCAATCAGGGTGGTTTAAATGTCAGCTCAGAGCGTTGCAGAGTGGAAAAAGGAAGAAGTCAAGGAGCTATCTGAGTTTTGTAATATGTATCCTGTAGTAGCTCTTATTGGGATCGAAGGTATTTCTGCGGAACAAATGCAAAGTATTCGAAAGAAGCTAAAATCCATGGGATTGCTGAGGGTCTCGAGAAATACCCTTATAAGACTGGCACTAGATCAGGCCAGAGATGGTATGGAAAAACTCAAAGAATACGTCTACGGACAGACTGCCCTGTTTTTTACCCATGAGAATCCTTTTGTGGTATTCAAGAAAATGGAAGAGAGCAAGACTGATGCTCCTTTAAAACCTAATTCGATCTCTCCAATGGACATAACGATTGAAAAAGGACCCACTCCTTTCAGGCCGGGGCCTGTTGTGGGAGAACTTCAAAATGTCGGGATTCCTGCTGCCATAGAGAAAGGAAAGGTGGTTATAAAAGAAACTAGAGTTGTTGTGAAACAGGGTGAAAAAGTAAATCCAAAACTGGCTGAGATGCTTGCAAAACTTGAGATCAAGCCCATCAAGGTTGGTCTGGACGTCAGGGCCATTTACGAGGATGGGGTTATATACCTGCCTGAGACTCTCAGACTGGATACCAGCGAGTACTTTAATATGTTTGTGGAAGCAGTTCAGAATGCCATTAATCTCTCCGTCAATGTGGTGTATCCGACAGAACAAACAGTAAAAACCATCCTTGTAAGAGCACACATGGATGCCAGAAATCTGGCCATTAATGCGGGAATTTATGAAAAGGACATCATCAAAGATATACTCGCTCTAGCATACCAGCGACTCATTACCATTGTCTCAATGCTTCCAGATGAGGCCCTTGATGAAGATTTAAAGCAAAGAGTATCAACAATCCCTGTCAGTCCAGAAAAGCCAAAAGTTGAGAAAGAAGAAAAGGAAGCAGAAGAGAAAGAAGAAGAGAAGGAGGAAGAAGAGGAAGAAAAAGCTGAAGAAGAGGCTATTGAAGGATTGGGTGCTTTATTCGGTTAAGTTAATGAGATAAAGGAGAGGTGTGAAAAATGGAATATGTATATGCGGCTTTGTTGCTTCACAGCGCTGGAAAAGAAGTGAATGAAGATGGGATCAAATCAGTATTACAGGCTGCCGGGGTAGAGCCTGAAGAGGCACGAGTGAAAGCTCTGGTTACGGCATTGGAAGATGTGGACATTGAAGAGGCAATTTCTACAGCGGCAGTCGCTCCGGTAGCAACAGCACCAGCAGCAGCACCAGCGACGAAAGAGGAAGCAGAAGAGAAAGAAGAAGAGAAGGAGGAAGAAGAGGAAGAAAAAGCTGAAGAAGAGGCTATTGAAGGTCTTGGAGCACTCTTTGGCTGAAGGAAAACCTTTAATATCTCCTTCTTTTAATCATTATTTGACTGATGGATTTAGTTTTAGGGGAGGCTATGCAGCGGGTCATCATCGTTGGAGCAGGACCTGCAGGACTCTTTGCTGCCCATGAACTGGCTGATTCAGGACTGGAAATCGTTATAGTGGATATGGGTAAGGATATATCTAGAAGACACTGCAACATTATAGAAACAGGTCTTTGTACAGATTGCCAGATATGTGATGTAATCTGTGGGGTGGGAGGAGCTGGGGGAATGTCAGATGGGAAGCTCAATCTCCATCCCCAGATTGGCGGGAACCTGCTGGAGCATGTCTCTGAAGAAAAAGCATGGGAACTCCTTAACAAAGTGGAAGAACTTTTTTGCCCGGATACAATAGACCAGGATGAATATAACAACCGATGGGATGAACTTGTGCATAGAGCAGCAGGAGCCGGAATAGAGTATATACCGATAAAACAGAGGCATATTGGCTCGGATAAATTACCTCGGGTTATCCAGAGAATCAAGAAAAACCTTGAAAGAAAGGGAGTAAAATTCAAGCTTAACACTAGGATTGAGGAAGTGATTGTTGAAAATGGTAGGGTAACCGGGGTGAAAGATTCGAAAGGCAATGTAATGTCTGCTGATTTTGTCATTCTTGGTGTTGGCAGGGCTGGAACCGAATGGATGGAACAGGTGGCAAGAGATCTGGGGCTAACTATGGAGTTTATGCCAATTGATATTGGGGTGAGAGTAGAGGTTCCGGCTGTTGTGTACGAAGATCTAGTGGAAATTAACTGGGATCCAAAATTCAGGATGCATACCCCGAGTTACGATGACATGGTGCGAACTTTTTGCACATGCCCCTATGGATTTGTGATAAAGGACACTTATAGTGATGTCGTGGGAGTTAACGGCCATTCTATGATGGAAGAGAGATCCGAAAATACTAATTTTGCATTTCTAGTGAGGATAAATCTCACAGAGCCAGTTGAAAATACCACGGCTTATGGTCTTTCCATTGCTCATCTGGCCAATACCATCGGTGGAGGAAAACCCCTCTTACAGAGACTGGGAGATTTACGAAGAGGAAGAAGAAGTACTTGGAGTCGAATAAATAGAAGTTATGTGAAACCCACTCTGAGAGATGTCACACCCGGAGACATAAGTATGGCTTTGCCCCATAGGATAGTGACTGATATACTGGAAGGACTAGAAATGCTGGACAGAGTGGTGGAAGGGGTCGCTTCTGACTCAACCCTGATTTATGCCCCTGAAATCAAGTTCTCTGCCATGAGAGTTAAGGTCGGTGAGAACTTTGAAACAGATGTGAAAGGATTGTATACCATTGGGGATGGAGCAGGAATGAGTAGGAGTCTTGTAACTGCGGGATGCACTGGAATTCTTGCAGCAGAAGGGATAAAAAAACATTTAGGGTTACTGAGCTGATATGAAAAAGAAAGATCTGGAAATCCTTTTGGAAGGTCTTGAAATGTTCGACAATCCTCAACTATCTTTGGAACAATATCCAACCCCTCCAGTTCTTGCTTCAGAGCTTCTCTTTCTAGCTTATCTCAAAGGAGATCTTAAAGGAGTGGTGTATGATCTGGGATGTGGACATGGTATCCTTGCCATAGGGGCTAAACTTCTAGGTGCGAAGAAGGTTATAGGAGTTGATGTGGATGCAAAAGCACTTATGATAGCCAGAAGAAATGCTGAAAAACTGGGAGTTGAGATTGAATTTATACACAGTTCTGTTGAAGATATTGAGGGTACCGCAGATACAGTGGTGATGAACCCACCTTTTGGGATACAAAAACGACATGCAGACAGAATCTTCTTGGATAAAGCCCTTGAGATTGGAAAGGTAATATACAGCATTCACAGCAGGGGGAGTGAAGAATTTATAAAGGAGTATGTGAAACCAGCAAGGGTAACAGACGTGGCCTACTTTCAGATACCTATGAAAAAAATTTATAAGTTCCATCGCAAGGATGTAGGGTATATATATGTGGAAGTATACAGGATTGTAAAGCGAAGCTTTATAAATTGTCAATAGGAATTGACAAGATTGTAAATTAGTGTATTAAGAAATTGAGAAGGTTTGAAAATGAAAGCAAGTCAAATTGTATTGCCTGGAGACTTGATAGGTACCTCCGAAGAGTTTATTCCGGGTTATGGAGTATATGAAGAGCGTGGGAAGATTTTTGCATGTGTTGCGGGAGAGGTTGCGGTAGGAAAGGACAAGACCGTCTCTGTAGAACCAAAGACCAACCCGGTGCCCCTTTTAAGAAAAGGAGATGTGATTGTAGGAAGAATAGTGGATATCAAGAATTCCATAGCAGTAGTTGAAATTGCAAGGAAAAAGGGATCAGAGGATAGGGAACTTGCGAATATAGGGCTGGCAGCATTGCACATCTCCAACATAAAAAAAGAATATGTTTCTCAGATTGATGATGAACTCAAACACTTTGATGTCATCAAGGCAAGGGTTCTGGATGAAAATTCACTTCAGTTAACCATAGCAGAGGATAATCTCGGGGTTATTCACGCCATATGCCGCAACTGTAAAGTTGTATTGACCCGGAAAGGTAGTAAGCTTATATGTCCTTCATGTGGGAGAATAGAAAGGAGAAAACTATCTGTGGATTATGGATCAGGTGCGATATGAGGTGATGTAATGGAGGTTAAGGTACTGAATATCAGCAAAGACAGTTTGAAACTTGAAATCCGAGGAGAAAACCACACAGTGCTGAACCTTTTGGTGCATTATCTCCTTAAAGATGATTCTGTAGAGATGGCAAAATACAACACTCCCCATCCCTTGGTTGGTGAGCCAATTCTTGAGATAATTGGAGAAAATCCTGTTAAATCTGTAATTAAAGCTGGGAAGAAGATACTGGAAGATTGCGACCATCTCATTACACAGCTAAATGAAGTTTAAACTTTTTGTGAGAACTGCCGGTTTCGACGACAGTTTTTCTTCTGAAACAGGATATATGGTGGGTTGTGTCTGTAGTGGAGTCTATCCAGAAGCCTTTATGATCCGTACCTTTGAAGTGGATGGAATGGATGCTACTTCAACTATTGTGTCCATGATGGTGGAATCACCATATCTGGAACAGGTAAAAGGGATTTTTTTGAAAGGGATCACTGTGGGAGGCTTTAATGTTATTGATATTCAAGAACTCTACGAAAAGCTGAATATTCCCGTAATGGTTCTGATGAGAAAACAGCCAGATATGGATGAGGTCATAAAAGCCCTGAAAAATCTGGATAACTGGAAAGAGAGACTTAATATAATTAAAAAGGCTGGAAAAATTCACGCAATTGAAAAAGGACTCTTTGCTCAGTTTACCGGTATCGATAAACAAGATGCTCTGGAACTGATTTCACTCTCCAGAAACAGAGGTAATATTCCTGAATCTCTTCGCCTCGCCCATCTAGTTGCTACTGCCATCGTCCATGGAACATCGAAAAAAAGAGTTTGAGCTCTCGTCAACTAACAGAACATTTCTACAGGGTATGTGGGTATCCTGATTCCATACAACTGGTGTAGTATTTGAGGTTTTTCAGAGCAGTTTTATTCCTTTAAAAACGCAACTCTCTTTTTCCCCCTGAAAATTCCAGTAATTTACTTCTCCAGTAGTTGCACCTTTTGAAAATCTGAACCCAGTTATTCCAGTGAATAGACAAAATGTTATGAGTGCTCATCGTCTCTTTTCAATTCTTCAGCCATCCATTTCTTTATTGCAGCCTCACCATATATGAGAAAATCATTTTCAAGTTCTTCTTCCAGATTTGAAGGGTCTATAACCACGAGCCATCCATCTTCGTATGGACTTTCTATCAGAAGATCGAAATCATCTTCCACCTCTCTGTTCACTTCAACAATTCTACCACTTACAGGCATGGTAAACTGACCGACCCATTTCTCTGATTCCACCGATCCAAAAGCTTCTCCCTGTTTAAACTCATCTCCGACTTCTGGAAGCTCCAGATATTCAATGTTTCCAAGACCTTTGACTCCATAGTCATCCATTCCAGCACGAACAACTGAACCTTCCACTAGGGCCCAGATGTGATCTCTCGTATAATACCGTTTTATATCGAATTCAAATCCCTCAATCGTGAGCATACATTCACCGAGTCAATTTCATCAAGCTGATTTAAATATTTTTGCTGACACCAATGCTTATTTAATTTTTTCTAGTATTATTGCAGGACAAACCTTTTTGACCCCTTTAAGCTTCCCAATTTTTTCTGTGAGAATTTTACTCAGGTCCATACCATTTTTACCCCAAATCTCCGCCATTATCATATGGTCTCCAGAAGTCAGATACATAGCTCTCACCTCTTCCATAGAACGGATTTGCTGTACTATGCTCATAAAAAGCCCTGGTTCGGTATCTATTCCTGTAAGGGAGATACTGCTGAATCCAATCTTTTCTGGATTCACTTCGATAGTATATCGTGTTATAATGCCCTGAGCTTCTAGTTTTTTGATCCTCTTTCTGACAGCAGCCTCGCTGATACCAATCTCTCTCGCTATCTCGGTATTGGGAGTTCGAGCATCTTTATGCAGTATTTCAAGAATCTTCATATTTTTTGAGTCGACATAAGCCATGTGAGTCGTTATGTATTGGTACGTTATTCGATATAATTTTTTCTAATATCTGTAATTTTAGTCTAATATAGATTAAAAACGTTTAAATATCTTTATCGTATAATAACAATTACGAACTGAAAAGGAGAATGTATATGATAGAAATGATGGAGAACAATTCGACATCAGTCTTTTCCAATGAAATCTTCGAGATTGAAGATGTATATCTTGGATGCGGTGTAGTGGCAAACTTCCAGATGAAAGTTGAAGCTAAAAAAGACATCTATTTAAAAAAAGCCATAAAATCTATTGAACAGGTTTAAACATCTTTTAAAGGTTTTTGAGGTGATACAATGCCTGTTAAAAAAGTAGGTGAAAAATATAGATGTAATGTATGTGGAAATGAAGTCGTTGTTACCAAAGTTGGTGGAGGCACGCTGGTGTGTTGCAAAGAAGATATGGCCCTCGTTAGATAACCAACATTTTTTTATAGTTTAGATGAAAAATAAATCCACTGCCGTGTATATATGAGGGATTATCATGGGTTGTGAAGAGGACCTGTTTTGTGGGATAAAAAAAGCCCAATCTAAAGAAATGTCAGATCTCGAGAAAAAGCACACTCCTGTTATAGAAGCTCCAGATGCTGTTAAAGCTGGAGAATCGTTTGAAGTTGAAGTAGAGGTGGGAAAATTACTCGCCCATCCCAATGAAGCTGGTCATCATTTTCAATGGATTGAACTGTGGCATGGAGACACTTTCTTGGTTAGACTTGATTTAACGCCGGTTTTCTCCGATCCAAAGCTTGTAATCCGGATCACTCTTAATCACCCTCATGATGATTTCCCTCTCAGAGCTCTTGCCAGATGCAATCTCCATGGTGTCTGGGAAGGGACGAAATCAATAAGAGTGGAGTGAGGGATCTTTTTGGGGAAAGAAGAGCTGATTGAGGCCCTGAACAGGGATCTTTCACTTGAACTCGCATCCATTGTGCAATACATGTGGCACAGTGTGATGGCTATCGGCATTGGGGGCTTGGATGTAAGTGGACTTTTTAGGAAATTTGCCATTCAGGAAATGATGCATGCAGAGCAACTGGCGGAGCGAATCCGATACCTAGGTGGCTCTCCAGTCAGTGAAGCGGCTGAAATCCAAGTTGGTGGGACCCTTAAGGAAATGATAAAGGATGATCTCGATGCTGAAAGGGGTGCCATTAATATATACAGAAATCATATAAAACTGGCTGAAGATGTGGGGGATGTGGTGACAAAAAATCTCCTTGAAGGGATTTTATCTGAAGAAGAAAAGCATGATGCTGAATTAAGCGCGTTACTGGAGGGATGAAAATGGCAAGGTATCAATGTACGGTATGTGGGTATATATATGATGAAGCAGAAGGAGATCAGGAGAATGATATACCTGCCGGGACCAAATGGGAGGAACTCCCAGAAGACTGGGTTTGTCCGGTATGTGGAGCTTCAAAGGAAGATTTTGAGAAAATCTAATACGAAGTTTAATAAGGAATAAATGAAGGGATTGCTATGGATGATGTTGAGGCCCTTGAATTTGCCATTAAAGTGGAGAAGGCCGGGTTGAAGAGTTATCTGGAATTTGCAAGAAAATCCAGAGATATCACTGGGAAAAATATGTTTATCTCTCTCGCAAAAGATGAATTTGCTCATATGGAAATTCTTGAAAAAGAACTGAATAATATCAGGGAGAAAAAGGGATGGGAGAAAGTAGATATACCCGAATCTGAGGTAGAAAAGCTGATACCAGTGCTCGATTCAATTCAGAAAAAGAAAGGAAAATCTGGTATGCAAGAGATTGATGCCCTTGAGATGGCTCTTGAGCAGGAAGAACGGTCTATGAGGTTTTACAGGGAACAAAAGGAAAAAGTTAAAGACCCTGTTGCTAGAAAAATTCTGGAAAAGCTTGGAGAGATGGAACTCTCTCATTACCTTCTTATCCAATCAGAGCTTGATTATATTCGAAATACCGGATTCTGGTTTGATATTCCTGAGTTCTCTCTTGAAGTCTCACAATAGCTGTCTAGAAGGGGATGGATATGAAACTGATAAATCTGACGGATAATGTATACTGGGTTGGAACTGTAGATTGGAATGTTAGGGATTTTCATGGCTACAACACCCCCTATGGAACAACCTATAATGCATATTTAGTCAGTGACAAAAAAACAGCCCTGATAGATACAGTTTACTGGAAATTCAAGGATGTGTATCTCAGAAGGATAGAGAGTGTCACAGATTTTGATAAAATAGATTATGTGATTGTGAATCATATAGAGTATGATCATTCAAGCTCTCTCCCTTATTTGATGGAAAGAGTAGATGGGGAAATCTTTTGCACAAAAAGAGCAAGAGATGTTATTGAGAGAATCTACAGTGATGAATGGAGCATCAATGTAGTAAAAACTGGGGATGAGCTCTCAATCGGGAATAAAACCTTCAAATTTATTGAAACGCCCATGGTTCACTGGCCTGATACCATGTTCACGTATCTAGTTGAGGATGAAATTCTGTTTCCCAACGACGGATTCGGCCAGCATATCGCTTCTTCGGAAAGATTTGCAGATGAAATTAGCTTCGTAGATCCCTATGATGAAGCTGCCAAGTATTATGCCAACATAATCATGCTGTATTCGAAACAAGTCCAGAAAGTCCTGAAATATTTGAAAGAGCAGAACATATCCATTAAAATGATAGCTCCCAGCCACGGACTGATATGGAGAAATGGTGTAGAAAAAATCTTGGATTTATATGGGAAATGGAGCAGTGGAATGGCAGCAGATAAGGTAATTATAGTTTATGATACTATGTGGGAAAGTACAGAAAAAATGGCGTGGGCTATAGCGAAAGGTCTCGAGGAAGAAAAAATGGATTACGAGATATATCTCCTCAAACATTCTGACTGGAGCTGGATTATGAAGGAAATAATGCTGGCTAAAGGCATTCTTGTAGGTACTCCTACCTTGAACCGGGAGTTGTATCCTAGTGTGGCGGGATTTTTGACGTACATGAAGGGGCTTAAGCCTATTAACAAAATAGCATCTGTGTTTGGCTCATACGGATGGAGTGGAGAGGGAGTAAAAAAAGCTGAAGAAATGTTAAGAGAGGGGGGTATAGAGGTAGTTGATTCAGGGCTCATATTCAGGTATACTCCTACAGAAGACGAGATACAGCAATGTATTGAGTTTGGAAAGAGTTTTGCAGAAAAAGTAAGGGAAAAAGAATAGTGTTGTTTTAAGTCCTCAATAGTTATCTATTTCCATATCCATTCAGAATGGTTTACTGGCATTGTTTTCTGCATGGTAATCGAAAATTTTAAATTACCAGTCACCAACTGTTTGGACGAGACCATGAAAGAACAAACAGAAGTTAGGAATCTTAAAGAGGGAAGGTATGTGCTGGTTGGAGACGAACCGTGTACCATAATCAGTATTTCTGTTTCAAAACCTGGGAAACATGGCTCAGCAAAAGCCAGAATTGATGCGGTTGGAATCTTCGATGGTCAGAAAAGATCTTTGATAGAACCTGTTACTGCAAAGATATATGTACCGATTGTAGAAAGGAAAACTGCTCAGGTGATATCGATTTCTGGAGATGTGGCTCAGCTTATGGATTTGGGGGATTACAGTACCTTCGAGCTGACAATTCCAGACGAGATGAAAGAGAAAGTAGCTATAGGAGAAGAAGTCGTCTACATTGAGAGTATGGGTAGAAGAAAACTGATTCCCAGGTAAGTCATGTATATCGGGACTGAATTTGCTGATGCAACATCATCTTTTTCAGAAGCTCGATATGTTGTAATGGGAGTTCCCGTTGATATAACTCAGTCCTTCAGGCCGGGTTCACGATTTGCCCCCTCCAGAATCAGAGAAGCCAGTTGGAACCTTGAAAGTTATTCACTTGAGTTTGAGCTGAGTTTGTCGGAAGTACCTATACATGATTGTGGAGACCTAGCCGTTGAAGGATCTCTAAAAAATATTCTTTCTCATTTGAGTGATGTTATATTAAAGTGGTTGAATGAGGAAAAATTTCCCATTGTCCTTGGAGGAGATCACAGCATCTCCATAGGGACCACTGGGAAGTTAAATAATGCAAGTGTGTTAATTTTCGATGCTCACTTCGATCTCAGAAATGAATTTGATGGAACCAGATTCAGCCATGCTTGTGTCACTAAACGACTTCTCGATATGATGGAGAATGGGAAAATCAAAGAGATCATTCTTGTTGGTGTAAGAAGCGGGACCAGAGAAGAAAAGGCTCTAGCCGATAGGACGGATGGAATCACCTATTTTACTAGCACTAGAATACGGAAAACTGGGTGTGGAGAGGTGATTGACCTTCTCAGAAGCTATGATAGGATTTACATCTCTATGGACATGGATGCCTTGGACCCTTCTTATGCTCCTGGAGTTTCAACTCCAGAACCTTTTGGTTTGACTCCATGGGATGTGAGAGAAATCCTAAGAGAGATCGCCAAAAGATCTTTGGGGATGGATGTGGTAGAAGTAGTGCCAGCTTATGATACGGGTGTAACTTCAGTCCTTGCAGCAAGATTTGTTCATGATATCATTGCCATGAGAGAGTCTGAGATCTGAATGTCATTTTGAGATAATCTTTCTTCTATCTTTGTAAAGCGAAGCTTTACAATTATTCCATACGGTGGTTTTAATACATATGATTCCACAGTTATTCATATGATAGTGGGTGTAAGTGGAAGTCCCAGAAAGGGTGCCACTGAATACGTGCTAGAGAGGGCTCTTGAACATCTGGAAGAAGATAGTTATACAACATCTATGTTTTCAGTAAGAGGAAAGGAAATCAATTACTGTATCCATTGTGATTATTGTTTAAAACATGGAAAGTGCAGATTTACTGATGATATGGAGGAACTTTATGGTCTCTTTAAGAAAGCAGATGGAATTATAATGGCCACACCCGTATATAATGGGGGTTGCAGTGCCCAGCTCAAAGCAGTGATAGATCGAACAAGAGCTATGGTGGCTGTTAATCCAGATGTGTTCGCCGGTAAAGCTGGTATGGCCATAGCTGTTGGAGGAGATCGAATTGGGGGCCAGGAACTGGCCATCCTCCAGATAGTCACTTTCTATACCATCAATGGTGTTGTTTTCGTAGGAGGAGGAGCTTTTGGGGCTAATCTCGGTGCTACTTTCTGGTCAAAGGACACCCTTCAAGGTGTGAGGGATGATGAAGAAGGGTTCAAGAGCCTTAGAAAGACCCTTAACAGATTTAAAGGAGCAGTGGATACATATAGAAGTTTGGAAGATAAAAGTTCTGATGTATAAACTATACCTTATAATCGAAAAGTATTTTTATGATATTGTTAATGTAAATTAACAAATTGTAAAGCAAAGCTTTACAATAAAGTATAAATTAACACCGGTGGTAGTATGACACAGGATCTGAATAAGGAAATATTGAAGGCCTTAAAGGAGATCGGGAGACCAGCATCCACTAAAGAGATTGCAGAAAAAATTGGAGTGAAAACCTCCAAGATCTCTTGCAGAGTTGCTCCTCTTAGGAAAAAAGGATTGCTGGAGTCTCCAGAAAAAGGTAAATGGACCCTTACAGAAGAAGGGAAAAAAGAAGCTGGATAAAGGTCTATTTTTTTATAAATCGTTCAATCCTCTTCAAGGAAAGGACAGGCAGTAAGCTTTTTAACAGACTGGGGACATTCTATTCCAAAAGGTTTAAATAATCTCTTTCTTGATTTCCATCCAATGCAGGTTGGAATCATCTCTATTGGGGACGTTCCTCAGTCTATTCTTAATTTTTTGAACAAACGTTTAAGAGAAATATATTCTATTGAGTTCAGGATGGAAGGAGCAATTGAGATCCCTTCTGAAGCTTTTAATCCTGTAAGAAACCAGTTTCGCTCCTCATCCTTGCTGAGACTCTGTAAAAAAGAGGCAGTAATGAATGGATTTGACAAGATTTTGGGAGTAACAGATGTAGACATATATGCCGATAAAGCGAGTTTCATATTTGGACAGGCAGAACTTCATGGAAAAGCAGCCATCGTATCAATCTACAGGTTAAAAAATAACGGGAACGATAGAAAGGATACAGGTCTAGTTTTGAGCAGGGTGTTGAAAGAAGCTGTCCATGAGATGGGTCATACACTGGGGTTGAAACACTGCAATTTAAGGAGATGCGTGATGTATTTTTCTAAAAATATTGAGGATACAGATACTAAATCCTATCTGTTTTGTGAAGACTGTAAGTATATGCTGGACGGGTATGTAAAGGACATACCTGCCATTCGCTAATCAGATAATTAGATGTTCCACAATCTATTAAAAAAGCTCTTGAGGTTTCTCAGTCTGTCATAAATTTCTCTACCATCTTTATGATTTTCAACCACATAGGGCTCTTTTTTTTCTATTCCACAAATTGTATTGATGAAGCATTTTGGAATTGCTGTCAGATCATACCCTCCTTCAAGAGTAGCAACAATCCTTCCTCCTGAGTACTTCTCAGCTATCTTAAAAAGGGCAGACGCCATAGTGTGGTAAACATTGCAAGAGAGTGTTAGTCCACCCAACATGTCGTCATTATGACCGTCAAAACCAGAAGAAATTAGAATCAGTTCTGGTCTGAATTCATGTAGTATTGGTGTGATAATCTCGTTAAAGGCCTGGATACAACCTGAATCACCTGTTCCAGGTGGTACAGGGATATTTATAGTATATCCCTTTCCCTCTCCACTACCTATCTCTGTATAGTTACCCGTTCCGGGATATAATGGACTCTGGTGAATTGAGATGAATAACACCTGATTTGAGCTGTAAAAAACCTCTTGAGTTCCATTACCATGGTGCACATCCCAGTCTACTATGGCCACGCTCTTGCAGTACTCTTCGAGAGCATATCTAGCTCCAATGGCTACATTATTGAAAAGGCAGAATCCCATACCTCTTGATCTCTCTGCATGATGTCCTGGAGGACGAACCAGAGCAAAAGCTGGTCTTTTATGCTGAAATGTTAGGTCAATACCTTTCAAGATTGCTCCAGCAGCCAGAAGAGCAGCTTTATATGACTCAGCTGAAACAGGAGTGTCCATGTCAAGGTACCCTCCTCCAGAAGAACACAGTGTTTCAACATACGAGATATACTCTTCTTCGTGTATCCTCTTGATCCAGTCCAGTCGTGCAGGATTGGGTCTTATCAGTTCGAAATCATCTAGAAACTCCTCTGATTTTAGATATCCCATAATGCTTGTGAGCCTATCTCTGTTTTCTGGGTGCAATCCAGTATCATGTTTGAGGAAATCTTCATGGTACAGCAAAAAGGTATTGAACATGGTTATATGAAAGGATGATGATTATTTAAAGTTTATCTACCAGTATTTTTTGATAACCTTGTAAAGGGAGTCGGAAATCCTACGAATGGTATAATTCGATGTTTACTGGTTATATTGGAAATCAGAATACTGTTTTAATTGTTTTATTTTATTTTGATTATAGATAATAAACTATCCAAGTGATATTTAAAATTACTCTAAAAGACTCATTGCAATGTTATCCATGGGCTTTAGAAGAGACAGTCGCCGTTAACTTACCTAGCAATTTCATACACTGGAAAGGGCCGTAATCTTTTATTTGGTTTTTGAGGAATTATAGCATTTCCATAAAGCTAAAATTATGTGTTGATGGATGGTTTAAAGGACTGGGTAAAAATAAAGAAATCTCGTCAGTGAAGTGAAAACCTTTATATCCTGTTGTAATACATTCTCACGAGTGATTTCAAAGGAGGTGTTCTTATGGGCTGGGGTATGCGAAATAGATTATCGAAAATAATATGTCCTGAAGATGGTAAAACTGTTATGCTGGCAGTGGATCATGGATATTTCTTGGGGCCCACCACTGGGCTTGAGAATTTAGGAAAAACGGTGATACCTCTTCTCCCCTATGCAGATACTCTCATGTTAACCAGAGGAGCGTTGAGGTATTACATTCCTCCTGAGAGCGATATTCCTATAGTTCTTAGAGTTTCCGGGGGAACAAGTATTCTCAATAAAAATCTCCTCCATGAAGGAATAATCACGTCTATGGAGGAAGCTATAAGGTTAAATGCTGTAGGAGTGGCCTTTTCTATACTTGTTGGAGCAGAATTTGAAAGAGACACCATTCTGGCCTTTACACAGGTAGTGGATGAGGCAGAGCGGTATGGCATCCCGGTTGTAGCTGTAACTGCCGTTGGTAGAGAAATGACCAAGGATGCAAAGTATCTCAGCCTGGCTTCTCGTATGGCTGCTGAATTAGGGGCTAGAATCGTTAAGACTTACTACTGTGAGGAATTTGAAAAGGTAGTTGAGACCTGTCCCGTTCCTGTTGTAATAGCAGGTGGAAAGAAAATCCCGGAGAAAGATGCTCTTGAGATGACATATAATGCCATTCAGGCTGGAGCAGTGGGAGTAGATATGGGAAGAAATATCTTCCAGTCTGAATCTCCTGTTGCCATGATAAAAGCGGTTAGAGCAGTCGTTCACGATAACTTCACCGCTGACGAAGCCTACCAACTTTTCTTGGAGGAAAAAAAGAAGGAGGAGGGCAGTTGAAAGCGGCCCTCTATTACTCTAATAATAATATAAAAATAATCGAAATGGAAAAACCTGAGATAGGTCCAGAGGAACTTTTGGTAGAAGTTAAAGCATGCGGAATCTGTGGTAGTGACGTTATGGAGTGGTACAGGGTAAAGACAGCTCCAAGAGTACTGGGACATGAGATGACAGGAAAAGTGGTGGAAGTGGGAGAAAATGTGGAGAATTATGTGGAAGGAGATAGGATTTTCGTTTCACATCATGTCCCATGCAATACCTGTAAGTGGTGTCTCAAAGGACATCATACCGTCTGCGACACTTTGAGATCTACTAATTACTATCCGGGAGGTTTTGCTGAGTATGTAAAAATACCTCCTATTAACGTTGATAGAGGAGTGTTCCTCCTCCCCCCTGAGGTTTCCTATGATCAGGGAATCTTCATAGAACCTCTCGCTTGTGTTGTCAGGGGACAGAGGCATGTGAGAGTCTCTCCTGGTGACACAGTTCTGGTAATAGGAAGTGGTGTTTCAGGCATACTTCATATTAAATACGCAAAAGCTGTAGGTGCTGAGGAAGTTATAGCTGTGGATATAAGTGATTTTAAGCTTAAAATGGCGGGAAAAATGGGGGCAGACTATGCTTTTAAGGCAACAGATAATGTGCCTGAGAAAATAAAGGAGGTAATTGGGTGTGGTGCAGACGTTGTGATAGTCACAGCTCCAGTCTACTCTGCCATGAAAACTGCTTTTCATTCTGTGGATAGAGGAGGAAGTGTACTGTTCTTTGCCCCTCTGGAGGCTGGAGAGACTCTTCCTGTGGAAGTGTGGGAACTCTGGAGGAATGAGATAACTATTACAACATCGTATGGGGGCAGTCCCCAGGACATAGAGATCGCCTTAAAAATGATTCGTTCGAGGAGAATAGAGGTGGAAGATTTGATAACTCATCGTCTGCCCCTGACAGAAGCAAAAAAAGGATTTGAACTGGCATCTAGGGGAAATGACTCTTTGAAAGTTGTCCTTTATCCATGATGATATTGTTTTGAAAGTTATTTTAGATGTTTTACTTTTGGAATTATTACCGGATGCAACTATTCCAGAACTTAACAACCCCCTTGAAATCGTTTTCAGTTGGATAACTCTAATGGATTAGGGAAGATATGTTTAGAATAAAAAAAGAAACCTTGCGCTCTATGTTTCACACGTTTCTTCGTGTTCGTCATCTTCTTCTCCTTTCTCCATCTTTTCAAGATCTCTTTCAAGGCCTAACTCTTTTATTCGATCCATCTCCCCCCTCTTTTTAAGGTAGTCTACAATTGCACGTCTCAATCCATCAGCGGCAAGGTTGGAGCAATGCATTTTCTGGGGTGGTAATCCTCCAAGAGCCTCAGCAACCGTTTGTTTACTGATTTTCACAGCCTCTTCAAGGGTCTTCCCTTTTGCCAGCTCTGTCACCATGGAGCTGGTGGCTATGGCAGCTCCACATCCAAATGTTTTAAATTTCACATCCTCGATAACATCTCCGTTTACCTTTATGGTGATTGTCATCAAATCACCGCATACAGGATTTCCCACCGTACCAACACCATCGGGGTTCTCGATCTCACCAACATTTCTCGGATTCCGAAAATGCTCCATCACTTTCTCACTATACATGTTTACCTCTCCTTTTTATACAGGGGAGAAATCTCCCTCAGTTTTTCCACTACTTTTGGTAAAACTTCCATAACATGATCAATTTGGGCCTCTGTGGTCCCTCTCCCCAGTGTGAATAGAAGAGAACCGTGGGCCTCCTCGTGTTTCAGACCAATGGCCATCAGGACATGGCTTGGTTGAAGAGTTTTGGATGAACAAGCAGAGCCAGTTGATGCATAGATCCCTTCCATATCCAGGTTCAGTATGAGAGATTCTCCCTCTATATAGCTAAATCTTAGATTTGCGTTATTGGGCAATCGTTCAGTTGGATGCCCATTCAGGTACGACTCTTCTATGTTCTCAAGTATTCCTGCAATAAGTTTATCCCGTAATCTGGCCTGTCTTTCAGCTTCACCCTTGTACTCCTTTCTCATAATCTCTGCAGCAATTCCAAACCCGACTATTCCTGCAACGTTCTCGGTTCCACTTCTCAGACCCTGTTCCTGCCCTCCGCCAAACATTACGGGTTGAATTTTAACACCTTTCCGGATGTATAATCCCCCTACACCTCTTGGTCCATAAATATCGTTGGAAGAAATGGTAAGGAGATCAACATTAGCTCTCTTCACATCTACTTCGATTTTTCCGAGGGATGCCACAGCATCTATGTGAAAATAAACATCTCTCTCTGATGCAATCTTACCTATTTTTTCTATAGGCTGAATGGTGCCAATTTCTCCGTTGGCATGTTGAATGGAGATGAGTATGGTATCCTCTCGTATCTCCTGTTCTACAATGTCCGGGTCTACCCTACCGTTTCTGTCTACAGGGAGGTATGTTATTTCAAATCCCTGTTTCTGAAGGTATTTGCAGGGGTTAATCACTGACATGTGTTCTATAGAGGAGGTGATGATGTGTTTCCCTTTACCTGAATTTCGCATGGCCGTTCCGATTATAGCAATATTGTTGGATTCCGTGGCACCCGAGGTAAATATAATATCACCACCATCCCCATTAATAAATTTCGAAATCCTTTCTCTGGATTCATCAAGAGCTTTTCTTGCTTCAAGACCAGGAGAATGGAGAGAAGAAGGGTTACCAATTCTCTCTGTTAAATAGGGCATCATAGCTTCAATAACCCTTTTATCGACAGGACATCCTGCCGTATAATCCAGATACCCTTTAACGGTTGCCGTTCATATCACCACCTTCAGAAGAACATCGTGGCATCTGCCTCTAAAACTAAGTCATTGAGGGTTGCAGCACCTACCACTTTCGCTCCATCGATTATGTTTCCTTTATCAATCCCCAGTAAATCGGCACTTCTATCGCAGACCATTAACTCAACACCACTTTCAATAGCCTGTTGCATAATCTCTTCAAGAGTTGGGAATTCTCCAATTTTTATTTTTTCAGCCTCTCCTTTTTTAACTACTGTAACTCCTTTTATTACAAAATAAATGATTGCATCCATATCCATACTTTTCGCAGTCATGGCAAGGATAAAAGGGGCATACAGCCTCTCGGGAGTATCTACGCCACTCGTCTGCACATACAGTATTTTCTTCTTGCTCATTTTTCCACCTTCCTGATTAGGAATCGGAATTTACCATCTATCTTTTCAATCTTTAGTAATTCATGGCCAGTTCTTTTGGACCAGCTTTGAATATCACTCTCTGAGGCAGGGTCATCTGCCCATATTTCCAGTATTTCGCCAGGTTTAAGTGTATCCATGGCTATTCTCGTTCTGAATATTGGTTCGGGACAGAATAAACCTATACAGTCCACAGTTTTGTGAGGTTTCACATCGGTCATTACAACTCACCATTGTTTAACAGTGTTAAATTAGCTTTATATAAATTTTGCTCGCTTACTCTTTTTGACTCCCTTCCTCTCCTTCCACACCGGCAATCTCCAGAAACCGCTTGGTTACTACTTCCTCTACAAGGTTCATGAGAGACTGTTTGTCTGAGAGGTCTCCAAATACCCCAAGAGGTATCTGGGCTCCTGCAGCATGAGGATGACCGCCAGCAGACCCAACATCTCCAAAGGCCCTTTTCAGGATATCACCAATGTTTACGCGAATATCTTTGTTTCTGGCAGAAATATAAATGTGTTCTTTCCCAATTCCAAAAACAATGGCGGTGGTGACCCCCTCGAGTTTAAGCAAATAGTCAGCAGCCTGAGGGAGGGCATCCCTATTTCTGATTACTCCTACGTTGGATATCAGATAACTCCCATAGACCTGTCGATTGGTTATGGCAGCCCCGAGGATATCGAGGGTTTCAGCAGACATAGCAGGAGTCTCCAGCTTCTCAATCAGCTCTTTATCCACATAGGGGTATAGAAAAGCTGCAGCAGTAAAATCTGATGGATGTGTATTCCTTTTGAATTCGTCAGTTTCAGATTTAATTCCAAAAAATAGAGCAGTTGCCAATTCTTTGGACGGAATAATATCAAGTTCCTGAAGGTATTTCGTCATTATAGTAGCTGTAGCTCCAACATCCAAACGTATATCGACATATTCCGCCTCTACCTGGTCTACTGGAGGATGGTGGTCTATAACGATATTGATGACCAGGTCTGAAGGGATAGTGTTGTTGTTTCCCGATCTGGAAGAGTCAACAAGAGCAATCTTGGAAAAAGAAGACAAATCTACCTCTTCACCTCGCTTCATGTCCAGTTTCAGCAGGTTCACTAGAGCCTGGTTCTCTTGATGACCAATGTTTCCAAAATAGATAATCTCTGCGTTGACACCCACTCTCTCAGCAATCTCTTTAAGAGTCATAGCGCTGGATATGGCATCCGGGTCAGGATTGTTGTGAGTCAGAATAGCAAGTTCACCTTCCCGGACATCTTCAATAACATGACTTAACTGTCGAGCTCGCCGAACGGACTCTATTCTTGTCAGATAACTGATAACTGAGGTAGCCATTACATTCGAGGGTATGAGAACGACATCCGCACCAGCGTCTTCGAGTTCTTCCTTGCTCTTTGGGTCACTACCTCTGGTTATTATAAATACCGCTTTGTTACGCTCCCTTATCGCCTGAACCACTTTTTTATTGATATCCGGTGAAGGGGTTAATATGAGAACAGCCTGTACAGAATCAAGGTTAAGAGATTTAAGAATGTTCTCATCTATGATATCTCCCACTACTGCATCAAAATTCTGCTCTCTGAGAACCTCTACCTTCTCCTTGGATTGGTCTACAGCAAAAATTTTTTTCTTGGATTTAACAAGTTCTCTAATCACTCTGAATCCAACGCTTCCACAGCCGAGTATTATGTAGTCATAATCCTGTATATCCGGTACAGTTTCCGGACTCTCGGCCTCAGTTTCGGTTGCTATAAGAATCACCTTGTCAGTTGAACATTCGAAACAATGGATTTTTTGATATTTAAAAGTTTAGCTGGTAGGATGCACCATCCGTTATAGATTGAAGTGATTTTTTATGCAGGTATCTCATATCTGAGTGGTAAAAAATTCTGCAAAAAGGTTATCTGGTTTAAATGTTTATCCTTCGATGGTGAGAGATCCATGGAAATTGAGTCAAGATTGTATCAGTCCAAGGATGGCAGAGTAAAATGTCAGACATGTGCCCATTACTGTGAAATCAGAGATGGAAGAAAGGGAATATGCAGAGTAAGAGAGAATAGAGATGGAACATTATTTGTCCTTAATTATGGTGTGGTCTCTTCCATCCATCCCGATCCGATAGAAAAGAAACCCCTTCATAATTTTAAACCCGGAACTTATGTACTCTCTTTAGGAGGTGTTAGCTGTAATTTCAGATGTGAACACTGTCAGAATTATTCCATCTCCTTTGCAAATCTGGATTTTCCTACGAAATACATTTCGCCAGAAACTGTTGTTGAAATGGTAGGTCGTTATAACTGTGAAGGTATTGCTCTCACATATAATGAGCCCAGCATCTGGCATGAATATGCTGAAGACTGTTTCTCTCTAGCTATTGAAAAGGGAATGTATACGGTGTATGTAACTAACGGTTACATGTCGAAAGAAGCCATAAAAGTCATGTCAGATATTTTAAACGCAGCCAACGTAGATGTGAAAGCATTTCAGGAGAATTTTTATAGAAAGGTGTGTGGCGGCTCGCTGGAAAAAGTCCTCGAAAATATCAAACTAATGGAAAAAAAAGGAATATTTCTTGAGTTAACCTATCTGGTGATCCCTTCCAAAAATGATAACTCTGACGAAATCAGGGAGTTTACCCGATGGGTTGCAGATCTGAATAAACGAATACCCGTTCATTTTTCTAGATTTCATCCGGACTATAAAGTGATGGATATACCACCAACTCCTATAGAGACTCTAGAAATGGCCTATGAAATTGCAAAAGAAGAAGGAGTAGAATATGTCTACCTAGGGAATGTTTTTGGACATAAATATGAGAATACCTATTGCCCTAATTGTGGAGAGATGGTAATCGAACGGAGAGGATTTGAAGTTGTGGCAAATCTATTTAAGACAGAAAAATGTCCTTTTTGCGGATATAAGAACAATATAATCCTGTAATAGGATTGTTGGATGAATCTTTCGAATCCAGCATTTGTTTCATTCTCTTCATGTCATGGATACTCATCTATAGATAAATCTGATTTAACGGTTCAAAGCCTGTTCAGTAGTTAAGGAAATTGAAAAACCTTTTTTATATAAATAACCATCTTTTTGGAGACTTTATAAATCCCTTCTGGCTGAGAAATTCCAGACTTTTAATCCCATCTCTAAAATTCCTCATCTCGACCACGTAGGTTAAATCTTTTTCACATGCTTTTAATTTTGGTAATATTGTGTACCAAGGTACGGTTCCATCTCCGAGAGCTAGGTGGGTATCTTTTTTTCCATCATTGTCATGGAGGTGGATGTGGTCTATTTTTTTCAGATTATCCATAAATCCCCGAAGACTTCCAGCAGTATGTGCGTGGCCTATGTCAAATACCATTCCAATGTCCCTATCGGTCCCAAGAATTATTCCCTCCATCTCTTGAAAGGTTTTTATCATGGTATGGGGGTAATTAGGCATATTTTCAAGCATCATACGTAGGCCAAGATCCTGACAGAAATCAGCCAGCATCTGGATGGACTCTATGTTTTTAAGCCATGCTTTATCTGGAAAATTGAATCCATGAGGTCGAAGATGTCCCGGATGTATTACAATCCTGCTGGAAAAGTCTGAAGCAATCTCAATGGCTTTTTTAATCACTTTTAGACTATCTTTTCTAACATCATCTGTTAAGCATGCAATATTTAACTCCGAAAAAGGGGCATGGAATGACATATCCAGAGTGAATATCTCAGAGAATTCAGATATGAGTCTCCTTATATGTTCCTGATTAGATCTATTCAGTACAACTTCCCAACGCCTGATCCTGCTTTTTTCCAGAAATGCTCTAAACCCATCAGGATCCTGATGCCAGTAAAGATAGGAAATCCCGATTTTCACTTATCCACCTCAACAAGAGGCTTCCCATTTTTAGTGGGAGGGGCAAGAAAGTCAATTACTGTCCGAAGGTCATCTGACTTAAGTTCAAGCCTGATTGGGGATAACAACGCATCTTCATCAGTAAAATTGACTTTTCCTATAACAGCAGTCTGTTTGTTAAGATATATCACCGTATGTCCATTTTTAACCCCTTTTAGGAGTTCAGATCTAGCGGCATCGAGAATCTTCTGTTTGTTCAGAAGTTCTTTGAAATGTTTGAGATCGTGGACTTCACCGACTACCATATCTCTTTTTATTTTTATGGTAGATTCAGGAAAAAGCTGTTTTATTGCGTGGATAACTATATTTTCTTCTTCAGTGGGATAAATTTTTGTCTCTACCCTTACGGAAACTTTCATATGATTTCCTCCAGAATCGATTTTACTTTCTTTCTGAATTCTTCTATATCTCCTGTATTATCTATGACCAGATTGGCCATGGCTATGGCTTCTCCCATTCCCCATGAGAGCTCTCTTCTGTCTCTCTCTTTTAATTCTTCAATGGTTGATACGTCATCTTCTCTCTGTCTTCTCTTGGCACGTTCAAATCGTATTTCCAGAGGGCTTTTTATGGAAATAAGAATAAAATCCTCTCCAAATTCTTTCTTAAATCTTTCAACCTCGTATATACTCCTTATACCGTCTATGACCAGCACATTTTCCCCACTAATCCGTCTTACCTTTTCTATACACCTTTTTGCGATAACGTCTTTCCCTTCTCTCTCTCGTAATTCTGTGGCAACTTTTCCAACTATCTTATCTTTCATTTCCAGACCTCGTCTTTTAACCTCCTCTCGAACCACATCTCCCATGTTTATCACTGTCAGACCTATCTCTTTTGCTATTCTGGATGCTTCACTTTTTCCAGCCAGAGGTTTTCCTACAAAAGCTATCAATTTCATGATGACACCAGTTTAAAGAGAAAATCAAAGGTCTCTTTAAATTCTTTGAACTCTCCAATTCCCACAGCAACTCCATCAGAATTTTCAACAGGAAATTTTAAAGCCTTTAGTGGTAATCTTCCTCCCCCAAGAGGTTTCATGGCTATGATTATTTTTCCGGCCTTTTTTGCAAGGGAAATTCTCTCAATAACGGAGTCTCTATTTGGGTACATAAAAATACCCTGCTCGTTTATAGGGGCCATGATAATTTCCACACCCTCAAGGGATAAAATTTCCGGTATGGTATCGGAAGGGTTGTGAGTTGCAATCCCGCTCATGAGGCCCATATCGGTTATTAGCTCGATGTAGGTTTTAATTTCCGCAATTTTTCGGTCGTCTACCCTAGATGCATGAAGAAGTACACCTTTTACGTCAATCTCTCCAATCCTCTCCATTTCCCTGTTAAAGTCTCTAACTCCAGCCGACACAAGGCAATCGACTCCTACATTTTTTATTGCAGTAAGTATTTCAGGATAGGCTATTGCCTGGACACCTACATCCATTTCTCCAGCCATCTCAAATATTTTCTCGAGATTCTTAGGTTTTTTCAGCCAGAATTCCCGGTATTTTCTTGATTTATCTCCAAACTGGGAAGCACCAATGAAAGGACTGGTCCCAAGGAAAAATTTGGGGAGTTTAGTTCCATTTATTCTGAATTTCATCCATAATGGTTGAGATGGATAATCTATTTAAGTTTTAATATAGAATAACATCTGATGGGAGAGTCATTTTTAACAGAGCTGCAGATCAAGGTTTTGGAAATGAGGGCCAGACATATGACCCTAGAGGAGATTGCATCTGTTCTAGGGACAACAAAATCCAATGTATCTATTCTCGAAAAAAGAGCCAGAAAGAATATTGAGAAATCCTATAAAACCATTCAAATCTGGGAACAGATCAGTGCAGTAATGAGTATAGATATACCTGCAGGCACAGATGTGTTTGACATACCTCGAATGGTATATGAGAGAGGAGATATGAAAAAGGTTAAAATCCCCCTCACCAGCGTTGAGATTGTTTCCATGGTCCTCAATGAGCTAGAAGGAGCTATCAGAAACAGAGTCCTCACACGGTCAATAAGAATGTATATTACCAGAAACGGTCGAATGAAATTATCCATTAGGTAGATCAAGGGATTTTCGTATTTTCTGCTGATCAAAACCTGTTATAACCTCTCCATCAATGATGAGTGTGGGGAACGCCATACTTCCTAATTTAATCATTTCATCTGTGGCCTGCTGACGTTCCATCTCATCCAGAAGGTCCACATCTATATATTCATATGTTATATCATTATCGTTTAAAAGCTTCTTGGTTTTTTTACACCAGACACAGGTGCTTAATGCATACATTCTTACAGAATGCTGATTATTACTCCCATCAACCCGGATGAATTCCATGATTGCTGGTAGGTCCTTAATTATTATATACCTTCTGGCTTACACGTATCCAATGTAAAAATAGGGTGTGATATGTATGGGTAGTGTAAAGGATCTGGAAATCGTCAGGAAACCAACTAAATATGAGATGGGAGTGGGCAGATTCATTTTCTCAGATCGTTTTTCTGTATTTGACTGGGGGGCAATGCCTGATGAGATTCCGAGCAAAGGTGCAGCGTTATGCCTGACTTCTGCGATGTTTTTTGAAAAGCTGGAAAAAGAAGGTGTCCGTACCCACTACAGGGGCGTGGTATGTGATGGAGAAGTCTTTCATATCGGAGAGTTGTCACACCCGGTAAACGTAATGGAAATCGATCTTGTGCGAGTGATCCATCCAGAGGTGAAATCATCATCGAGAGGGCTTGAATATGATTATTCTGTCTTCTTCCCAGAAATGGTGAATTTCCTCATTCCTTTTGAATTCATCTATAGAAATGGTCTCCCTGCAGGGAGTTCCATTTTTCAACGGATAGAGAAAGGTGTGGATATAAAGGAATTCGGCCTTAAAAAGATCCCAGAGCCAGGGGAAAGACTTGAAACGCCGATACTGGATGTGAGTACAAAATTGGAAGATACGGATAGGTATGTTACATGGAGGGAGGTAAAAGAACTTGCAAAGTTATCCGATGGTGAGATTGAGAATATAAAGACAGTTCTTTTGAAGATAAATAATTGCATTTCAAAAAAAGTGGAAAAGATAGGTTTGTTCAACGAGGATGGGAAGATTGAACTGGCCTTCACCCCTGAGAGAGAGCTGCTGGTGGTGGATGCTTTGGGCACTCTTGATGAATGTCGGTTCACATATAATGGCCATCATGTTAGCAAGGAAATTCTCAGAAATATTTACAGAAATACTGAATGGTATAGGGAAGTGTGCAGGGCTAAAAAGAAGCTGGAAGTCGAAGGGTTAAGAGACTGGAGATCTCTATGCTCGAATCCCCCTTGCCTTGAAGAAGAAGTGAAAAATGTAGTTGCTGGTATATATCAATCCATGGCCAACGAGTTAACAGGAATCAGATTTTTTGATGTTCCAGGGTTTAAAGAAGTCATTGAAGAGTATTTCGAAATCATTCAGGGTATTGTTAACGACAGTTAACAACATGTAAATCAAAGATTTACAATAGTGAAATAAGAAAATGATGCGAACTTAGAGAATATGGTGCAAATTGAGTTAACCAAAAAATACAAATTGTGTCATGTGTATGGATTGATGGTGGTTGTATGGAAATGGCAGATAAAAAGAGCCTTCTATGGGATGCCTTCGATGAAATGAAGGAGAAATGGAGTTTAAATGAAGATCAGATATTTTACAAAAAAGAACTGCCTTCTGAAAAGATGATTGATCGACTTCCGGAAAGTCGAGTAAAGGATCTAGAAGCATTGAAACAGAAATATCAGCTGGATGATATTGATTTTCTATTTATTGTGGGTGCTGCTATTGGATTTACTGAAGGTCAGACCAACGTTAAAAAGATTGTAAATTCTAAAATATCTGAGATAGAGGATTTTGTAAATGGAATAATTGGGAAAAAAAAGCAGAAGGGCTGATGTAGCCGATGAGAGTTGCTTTCAAAGTAGGATACATAGGGGAGCGATATAAGGGCTCTCAATATCAAAAAAATGTCAGAACAGTAGAGGGAGAGTTGTTTAAAGCCTTTAAAAAAATGGAGTTATTTGATAATCCAAGAGAAGCACGTTTTGCCACTGCAGGCAGAACCGATGCTGGTGTACATGCCATCGGGCAGGTAATTGCATTCGATGTTCAAGATCCAAAACAAGTACTCCCTCGTATCATCAATTCATACTTGCCAGATGATATATTTGTATGGGCCCGAGCTTTAGTGAACGATACGTTTGACCCCAGAGGAGATGCAGAGGCAAGAGAGTATCGCTATATCCTTCATGCTAGAGATCTGAATATTCCAAGGGTAAGAGAAGCTGCAAAGCTCCTCGTTGGCACTCATGATTTTTCTAATTTTACCAGAAAAGCGGGAGAAAAAAGGAACATCAGGACTGTAAAAAGTGTAAATATCAGAGTGGATGCTGATCTGGTTATGATTGACATTCTTGCCAACGGATTTACTTGGAATATGGTGAGGAACATAATTCGAGGACTGGAAATGGTAGGATACAGAGAGCGAGAGGTCGAATGGTTCGAAGATATGCTGAATCCAGAGCAGTATGAAGAGCATCTTGAACCTGCACCACCCTATGGACTCATCCTGAAGAATGTGATATATAGAGACGTGACCTTTGAAGTGGATGATTATTCAAAAAAGAAAATAATGACTCATCTTAGAGATTACCTGTCTTACCATCTGGTCAGTTCAAAAATTTTTGAGTGTATGGTGGGTGAACTTGAATCCCGCTAAAGGGTTGGTAGCATAAAATCTGTTTAATCTATAGAGTTTTTGATGAGTATTCTCCGAGAGTACAGAATTCTATATATGGCAGTGGCATGAGCTAAAACAGCAATGAGTATAAGAGAGACTTCTATATATCCTGTGATAAGCCCAAAAAACAGTATGATCATCCGCTCAGCTCTTTCCGCAAATCCTACAGCGCATTTTTTGATGGCATTTTCAGATCTAGCCCGGACATAACTGACCATCAAGGCACCTGAGAGTGCTATTACAACATACAACCAGTTTATTCCGCTTAGCCCAATCCCTATGAACAGAGCAATATCCACATACCTGTCCATCACCGAGTCTAGGATACCACCAAATTCTGTTTTCATACTGTAATTCCTGGCCAATGCACCATCCAGGGCATCAAATCCCCCGCTAAGCAACATAAGAATAGATCCAACGAAATAATTGCCAGTAGATATGATGCTGGCGCTTATGAGTCCTGTAAGAAATCCTATAAAGGTAAGGTGATTTGGAGTTAAACCGGCTTTTCCAGCCAGTCTGGCGAAAGGGATAAGGATGAAGTTAATACGGTCTTTCTGTCTACTTAGCATATAATATGGTCTGGTTCAGCCCTATAATAAAATCTTTGGTATTTAACGGTACTATACGGGTTTAGTAGATATTGCTGATATAGAATTTTCGTTATCTCAGAGGATATCTGGCCTTCCAATGGTTTTATACACTTTAATTCCAACTATGGAACCAGCTATTAGGTTGAAATAGTACATAACTCCTCTCCAAGCAAGGACAAACATACCCATGATATGGCCAGGTGCAAGGGGAGAGAAGAGAGCAAATGCAACTCCTTCGGCTATTCCACTGCTCCCAGGTGTAAGGGGAAGAAGCACTACTATGTAAACAAGAAGCTGAATCATCATGACATTTACAAGGCTTCCATGAATACCGAGGCTTAACATAATAACCCAGGGGACAGAAAGGTCGAGTATCCAGTTCCCCAGAGTTCCTACAGATGCAATTGCTATGGATTTTTTCCCGCTTTTCATTAGGGTTATTATGGAGGAATAAAAAGCGTCTATTTCATCTTCGAGTTTACTGATCAGCCTGCTGTAGTCTTTTCTCATGATTTGTTCCATTTTTAGAAATATTTTCTTCATCATGGATTTCATGATTCCAGGTCTTGAAATGAATATCAAGAGCAGACAGGAACCAACTATGAGAAAAACAAGGGCCATATGGATAATCTTTAAAATAAGGCTACTTATTCCAGATCTCAAAAGAAACAGAGCTATAATGGCCAAGCCGGTTATGGTAATGACATCGAGGAACCTACCTCCAAGGATTACAGCAGTCGCCTCTCCATAGGACAGACCTTTCTTTTTCAAGATATAAATCCTGAGGGGCTCACCACCTGCTGATGATGGAGTAATGCCGGCAAAAAATAAACTGGGAAGAAGCGCTTCCAGAGCATCTATGAGAGATAGATCTCTTCCCAATCCCTTTGATAAATGTTGAATCCGCAAACTCCAGGAAACCCATGCCAGTGAGTGAAGTAGAAAGGCTCCTCCGAGGATAGAGAATTCGACATCACCAAGAGAGAGATGAGACCTAGTGTATACAAAAATAAGGAACATTGCCCCGAAACTTATGGAAATTGGAATTGCGATGGTTTTTTTAGTAAATCCCAACTTCTCACCCTCATGTTTTCCAATCCTCTAGCTGGATCGTATTTTTATGCCTAGTTATAAGGACTCTGATAAACGAAATGAGATATAAACTCAACAGGATAGGAGAGTAAATAAAGTAATAAGCGAATAATTCGGGCAAGCCGACTCCATTCCACTTAATCTTTCGGGCTATTATGGATATAAGTCCCATCCATACAATAAATGATATGATCACTGGAAGCATTTTTTCAAGTATTGAAATTGTCAGGGTAATAGACGAAAACATGATGGTTGCCAGGGGTAAAGGAACTCTTAGAGCAAGGAGAATGATGGCTGCAAGAATCAATCTTCTCAGGATCGAGTCAGATATTAATGAGAGGCCTATATACAGCATGGAAGGAAAAGACAACAGAAGGGAAGGTACCCATGCTTTTGGGTTTCTAAGTATGAATCCTATGTGGTCGAGGAATACTATAGCACCTCCAGTTCCCCACCGTTTCCTCTGGATATACCATTCTTTCAGAGACGTCGGAGCTACAGTGGCAACTCCAGGGTTCATCAGGGCGATTTTCCCCCTCTTTTCAGATGCTCTGATACCAAGATCGATATCTTCTGTAATGGTAGGTCTGAATCCGCCAATTTTATTAAAAAAATCTCTTTTGACCGCAAAACATGCACCATTTAATGCAATCAATATGTTAAATTTGTGAGAAATGAAATTGGAGAGAAAAGAGTTCAAATAATCCAGGTTTACTAGTCTAGCTAGAAATCCAGAGGATATAACCTCTTTTCTTATATCTACAATATCTTTTTCTTTGATTTTCTCAGCCACACGGCTCAGCAAATCTGGTGGAATCTGAACATCAGAATCAATAAAGAGTAGCACGTCTCCTTTAGAAAGTGATACGCCGAGATTGAGAGCACTGACTTTCCCTCCTCTCTCCCCCCTTTCAATTACTGTTGCAACATCCCTCCATCGTTCTATATCCTTTTTTGTAGCTGAGTCAGGTTCATCGACAACAATTATGATTTCTCGCGATGGATAAATATCCTTGGTTAATTTGTCCAGAATATCGTTTACAAAACCGGAATGTTTGTACACTGGAACAATAACGCTGATCATGTGCATGTTAATTTTTGTTACCATAGGTGTTGTATTTTAATCTTTGGTTCCGGTGAGTCCTGTTGAAGTATAAGTTCTATCAAATTCTTCATGACTCATTTTAATTTCTATTTTTGGACTTTATACCTTTTAGCCCAAAAAATCATCTCATCAAGCTCCATCTTTTTGGATTCTATTGATACTTTCTTTAAATCCTTTCTTATTCTGTCATCACCTCTTATTGTTAACTTTTTTCTTTTATCAGAGATGGATGAGTATACTTTTTATTCTGAATGGAGCGAAGGTGTACGTTGCCGATGATAGAAACCCTAGCTAGGGTAGAATAATAAAGAATAAGATTATATGTTTTTTGCAACTATTTCTGGTGCCATAGATCTTAACAGTGGAGGTTATGATGAGATCTATTCTAAAATCGATACAAAATACATATATGTAATGAATAATGATAATATTTTCAGCCATTGCAGTATGGATCATCTTTTAGGAGACAATAGTTTTCTAGGGATTATCTAGATTGCAATGGACTAATATCTAAGGGAGGTGATAAATTGTCAAAAAGTGTGGGATTGCTCTACATTAAAATTTCGATAATTTTTCTGCTGATAGGATGTATATGGGGCGCAATCATGACATTCCCTCAGGTTCATGAATTTCTTGAAGCAGGGCCTGGAGGCATTATTTCTGGAATGCATGCTCACTGGAACCTATTAGGATGGGTAACGGTGGCTTTGATGGGTGGTATATATTATCTTGTCCCCAAAATGAGTGGAAAAAAATTATACAGTGAAAAACTTGCCAGAATACAGCTATATCTATTCGTTCTGTTCTTAGTTATAGTGAATATCTTTGGAGTTACTGCAGGATACAAAGGAGGCATTCTGTTCCTTGCAGGTAAAATGGCAGAAATTGAATCAACGATCGGTCCTTATATGATGGCTGTGACCATAGTGAGTGTGCTTGAAGCAATAATACCAAATTTCATGTTTGCATATAATATTTATAGAACCATTACGGGAGAGTGATAGTGATGTCCATTACATTAATTAAAATTATATATTTTTTAAGCTGTGTTTCCATAATTTTTAGATCCATCTTGAAAAACATTATTTTTAAGAAAAATGTAAAAAGTAGTTCAAGATAACAAACTCTCAATTCCGATCTTTTTCCCCGATCTAGAATTCTTGCCGGTCTAACCCGTTTATTTCAGGGCAATAACCATTTGAATACTTTTTCCAAATAATTACAAGGAATAAAGTAAAAAGATCAGGCCGTTGCTTCAGCTTTTTCTGCTGTAACGGCTGGCATCGGTTCAGAAAGTACTTCAAGCTTTTTGATTTCAACTCTTCTCAATGGATAGATATTTTTGGCTGCTTTATATATGTCCGATGAAATCTTTCCAAGGACTATTTCTTGTACAAACTGGACGAACTCCAGTTCCTGACCCCTATTAAGGATAATATCTCTCATAACTCGTCGAATCTCTCTTCTCTGAGATGTCTGACATCGTTTTATGGTGAAGCACACAGGCTTTACCCTGATTCTATATCCATCTTTTGTGGTTAGATCAACAACATCGTCAATCATTGAGGTCCGTCTGCGAGTCAGACTTGTCAGATAATCTCTGGTCATTTCATATTTTGTCAGTTTGGTATAGGCAGTCTCTCCACTGGTATTGAATATCCTGAACGTGAGCTTTTTGTAATCATTCTGGTTCGAATAATCATTTATGAGAGATGCGAGGGTGGTCTCAACAGTCCTTCCGATGACCTTTTCAGGGTCATCTGCCAGAGTGTTTCCTATTTCACCGGATCCAAAGAATTCAGGAGCGAGAATTCGATACCACTGTTTGCTTTTCCACTTGTCTTTTACTCTCCTTGCCTGTTTTTTCCTTGCCAACAGTACACCTCCAGTATTGCAGTAGCAACCTTCATCTTCACCATCTTATATTAAACTTTTTCTCTGGCAAAGAATTGCTCTTCACAACACTATAAGGCTATTGGATATGAATATTCTCGAGGGTTTTTATGGCTATTCCGGCATTTGCAAGATAATCATCTACAGTAGCAATCAGACTGCCAATATTATACCCGGTTATTTTCATAGATAGCAAGTCGTCTTTTACTCTAACATCCATATCTGGCAGGTCATCCGGTCTCAGGGCTTTGAAGATTGTCCAGACTTCTGGGTGTTTTATGGATACAGTTACTGTGATTTCAGCCACTTTTGGCATAGTTCATCCACCTTTGCAATAAATTCCTCCTCCTTTCCAGGGGAAAATACAGCCGCTGAGGCAACATTGTGTCCCCCTCCACTTCCCCCAACATAGTTTGCAGCCTCTCGCATTACGAGACCAAGATCAAGTCCACTCTCCACGAGTCTCAAATTACCACGGATAGAACATTTAACAACGTCTTTCTTGACATTTAACACCAAGAATGGTCTATCAGCGAATTTGTAACGAGACAGGACGGTTGCAATAGGACCTGTGGTAGAAGAGTTATTCAAGAGAAGGTATCGTATGCTTGTACCTTCTTGGACGAGATTCTCTACTTCACCTATTTTCTTAATTACACCATACTGAAAGGTCTTGAATGCCTGAATGCCTTGCTCCAAAAAATTCCTGTCTCCAAGAGCCAGACCGAGACCTATCCCATACAACCCCATCCTGCCACATGCATTCAAAACATCAGTAAACATAGTGGCATTATTGATAATTTCTCGAGGGATATAGTAATTTTTAGAAAGAAGTTCATCCATTATATCAGGGTAGGCGTTCATTTTTAGAACTCTAAGAGCTATTGCATTGTTCAGCGTGCGAAGTTCACCATCATCCAGACTGTCAATGTGTTTGGTACCATCAACATGTAGCCGGGTAAGGAAATCATTTAGTGAGTCATCGTCATGGAATCCCAGATAAGGTTCGGTTGAAAGCTTCAAGGCATCATAAACAGACATGCTGTATAACGGAACGCCACCTCTAAATTCTATGAACCCCTTTCGGATACCATCTTTGACAATAATTTCATTGGCACCTGTTATTTTTTGTTTATCTCCTATAGCTCCCACAAGGGCAAGAGCAGAGAGATCCAGATTATCTCCGAGCTCTTTTGCTAGCAAATAACATGTGCCAGCAGCGGATATCTCATAGGAACCATCGATCCCTCCAAGATATGGATTGATATGCAGACAGGAAATACTGTCTCTTGGGTAATGGTGATCCACCACCATGACGTTTCCCTCTAAGGCATTAATGGCATCTCCATGTCCACTCCCCATATCTGCAAAAAGAAGAAGTTCATCGGATGATGGATCAAGGCTTATAGCAAAATCAACATCAAGCCTTTTGAGGAACTGAATGTGAAATCTCTTCCCTTCTCGCAATAATGCTCTTGCAAGGATTGCAGCGGATGCTATACCATCTGCATCATAATGGGCAAAAATTCTGATAAAATTAAACTGGCGGAGATATGTTACGCCCTCCCTGACATACTCAGTCAGTATCTCAAGCATTTGGGCTATTACCTCATAAGGAGTATCTTAGCAGTATTTGGATCATATTTCCAGTCTTCGGGAAGAACGCCCTCGTTCTTATAGTATTTTACAAGCCTCCGTATCTTTGATTCAATCAGTTGGAGCCCTCTTTTATTATGAAAATCTTTTCTGTGCTCGGATAGATGGTCCCTCAGTTTCAGGGCTTTAACCATGAGGTTTCTCAGATCTTCTGGGATTGTGAATTCCTTTCCGTTCTCTTTTAGTATTTCAGTAATCCTCTTTCCGGTTATCTGCCTGACAGAAGGAATCCCGTAAGTATCTCTGAGGATGATTCCTATCTGACTCGTCTGATATCCAGCATCATACAGCTCAAGTACTTTTTTTACAACTTGTTCAGGGGGTATCTCTACCCATTCTGGGGGAGAATCTCTATATACTCTTTTTGAGCCTGATTTCCCCTTTCTCCTAGCATACATCCGTGCCATCTAATTCACCACTCTTAGCGCAGATTTATGTACCACTTTAAAAACTTTTCCATGGCCTTCCTTCTGTGAGAGATCTGATTTTTCTCATCCCCCATCTCGGCAAAAGTTCTTCCCCGATATTCAAAAATAGGGTCAAATCCAAACCCCTTATTTCCTTTGATCTGAAAGGATATCCTGCCCGAAACCTTCCCCTCAAAGAGATGGACTCTCCCATCAAAAAAAGCAACTATTGATTTAAAATATGCCCGTCGATCCGTCACGTCCCTCATAAGCTTCAAAATCCCCTCGTTTCCAATAGTCTTATACACATAAGAGGAATACACTCCTGGAAAACCATTCAGGGAGGGAATAAAAAGGCCCGAATCCTCCAGAAAAAAAGGTTTTGGTGCAAGATCTTTCAATGCCGTAATGCTTAATCGGGCAACTCTCCTTAGAGAAGTCTCCTGATGTTCTGGATAGTGAATGTCCACTCTTTCAATCTTCACACCGTACATCTCTCCTATTCTTTTTGCCTCTCTGTATTTTCCATCGTTAGAGGTTATGAAATACAGCATACAATCCTCCGAAAGGATTATATTAGCGGGGATTAGAAAAAAGTAACGGTGAGTGAATGGAACGGGAACGGAATAAAAGCCATCACGAAAAGTTATTCAAAGCCTCGTTGAATCCCACCAGAAGGAAAATGGTACATACTATAGGTGTTTTTGGAAAGACCATAGAGGAATTGAAGCAGGAAATGAAGCTGGATGATTTCCTTTTTAAATTTAACTTGGATTTTCTGATACAGAATGGATTTATTGAAGAAAAGGATGGTAAATTAAAGCTTACTCAGGATGGAATAGAACTTCTTGAATCGGGATAAGTTCTTATGGGAAGCCGTCTTTGTTTTTAACGAAAAAGTTTAATAGTTGGGTAAATAGAAGAGGATGTTATTCATGAGCACGACAAGGGCTGAAGAAGAAGGGATCGATGAACTGGTGGGTAATCTGGAGTTTGAGACCACTGCGGACATAGAGATACCGAGCATCATCGCTGATCAGGTTATTGGACAGGATCATGCAGTGGAGATCATAAAGAAAGCTGCCGTTCAAAAACGACATGTCATGCTGATAGGATCTCCAGGCACAGGAAAATCCATGCTGGCACAAGCGATGACTGAGCTGTTGCCAAAAGAAGAACTTGAAGACATCCTTGTTTATCCGAACCAGGAGGACCCCAATAATCCAAAAATTCGAGTGGTTCCAGCTGGTAAGGGCAAAGAGATTGTGGAAGCACATAAGGCTGAGGCTATGAAAAAGGCCCAGACCAGAAATTTCTTTTTGCTGATGATGGTCTTCTTTATAATAGGGTATGCGGCGATAAATGGCCAGTTTATTTGGGGTGTCATAGCAGCTGCTATGCTCTTTCTTGTGCTTAGATACATAATGCCCAAAGAGGAGTCAATGGTTCCTAAGCTGCTGGTCAATAACTCAGGCAGGGATATTGCACCCTTTGAAGATGCCACTGGTGCTCATGCAGGAGCCCTCTTTGGAGATGTAAGGCATGATCCATTTCAGTCTGGGGGACTGGAGACACCAGCCCATGATAGGGTTGAGGCTGGAGCCATCCACAGGGCTCACAGGGGTGTGCTATTCATCGATGAGATCAATACTCTCAGGATTGAATCTCAGCAACACCTCCTGACAGCAATGCAGGAAAAGAAATTTCCGATTACTGGCCAGTCAGAGAGAAGTTCTGGGGCTATGGTTAAAACTGATCCCGTTCCCTGTGACTTTGTTCTGGTTGCAGCCGGGAATATGGATGCTCTTTATGGTATGCATCCAGCCTTGCGATCCAGAATCAGAGGGTACGGTTATGAGGTGTTCATGCGAGATACTATGGATGATACCATGGAAAATCGTCGGAAACTGGTGAGATTTGTCGCTCAGGAAGTAGCCAAAGATGGGAAGATACCTCATTTCAAAAGAGATGCAGTAGCAGAGGTTATTAAAGAGGCGAGGAGGAGAGCTGGCAGGAGAGGTCAGCTCACTCTCAAATTGAGAGATCTCGGTGGGTTGATAAGAGCTGCCGGAGATATAGCCAAGGCAGAAAAGGCTGATGTTGTAACAGTGGATCATGTTCTCAGAGCTAAAGTCATATCAAAAACAGTAGAGCAGCAGTATGCCGATCAATACATTGAGAGGAGGAAAGTATATAACCTCTTCAAAACCACTGGAGAGGAAATAGGCAGGGTTAATGGACTGGCAGTAATGGGTGAAGATGCAGGTATCGTCTTGCCGATCATTGCTGAAATAACACCCGCCATAAGTAAAGAAGAAGGGCAGGTAATAGCCACGGGTCAGCTTCAGGATATTGCCCAGGAAGCTGTTCAGAATGTATCCGCCCTTATAAAGAAGATTACCGGAAGGGATATCTCCAGTATGGATGTACATATTCAGTTCGTTGGAACTTATGAAGGTGTTGAAGGAGATTCAGCCAGCATATCTGTGGCCACGGCTGTGATAAGTGCCCTTGAGGGTATACCGGTGGATCAGAGTATTGCTATGACTGGATCCCTTTCTGTAAGAGGAGATGTGTTGCCTGTTGGTGGGGTGACTCAGAAAATTGAAGCTGCTTTGCAAGCAGGCATTAGGAAGGTATTGATCCCTGAGTCAAATGTAGGTGACATCAACCTAGATTCAAAACATGTAGATGAGATTGAGATTGTTCCTGTCAAAAATATTAATGAAGTTCTGGATCACGCCCTTGTGGGAAGGAAAAAAAAGAAATTGCTGGAAAAGCTCAAACAACTTGCTCTCCAGACTTTCCCTGTTGGCAGCCCGATTCCTCAGGGTTAAACATGAATGCCGTGACAGATTTTTCAGAAATAAAAAAAATTACCATGGAATCCCTTTCAATTGTTATTGAAAATGGTATAGTCGAAAGTATCTCTCACAGATCCGGCAGTGCCGTTGGAGTACGGGTTCTGAAAGATGGTGTGTGGGGGGTTGCAAAAACCACTGAAGAGAAGGTGGAGGAAGGATTGGAAAAGGCTCTTAAAATAGCCTCCAGTCTGAAAGGTAAGAGCAAGACATCTTCTGTAATAACTCTGGGCACATCCAGTATGAAATACGTCCATAAAATGAAAAAAGACCCAAGAGAAATCGATGTGGAAGATAAATTGGTTCTGTTGAAGGAAATTGAAAAACATCTAAGAAACAAGGGAATAGCCAATTCCAGAGTTATTTATTTTGAGAGTTACCGGTGGGTAGATTACGAGGATTCTACAGGAATTGAAGGAACGAGTTTCGTGCCTAGGACAGGAGTCATTGTATCAGCAGTTTCAAAGGGAAATGGAACCCTTCAACAGTACAGCGAACGAAGATTTGGAATAACAGGATTTGAAATTTTTGACAGGTATGATTTTCCACAGATTGCTTCCAAAACGGCTGAGGTAGCCATTAAGCTCCTTGATGCAAAATCTCCTCCGGGAGGCAGGCAGAAGATAGTAATGGATCCTGCTCTTGGAGGAGTGTTTATCCATGAAGCTCTTGGACATGCTGTAGAAGGGGATATTGTTCTTCAAGGAGGTTCCATACTGGAAGGCAAAAAAGGAGAGAAAATTGCATCCTCTAATGTGAACGTGTATGATAACCCATCTCTTATGGAATATGGGTTTTATCCCTTTGATGATGAAGGCATTCGGGGGGAGAAAAGAGAGATAATCCGGAATGGAGTAATGGTTGGATATTTAACATCACGAGAGACTGCAAAGGACCTTGAAGGATCAGGAGGAAATGGCCGGAGTGAGGGTGTTAATACTCCGCTGGTAAGGATGAGCAATACGTATCTCGCTGAAGGAGATCGTTCTCTTGAAGAATTGCTGGAAGAGGTAAAGAATGGGGTTTTTCTGGCAGGGTCCAGAGGAGGACAGACAAGTCCTCTAGAGGGCATATTCCAATTTAATGCAGAATATGGTTATTTGATTAGAAAAGGAGAGTTTGCTGAAATGCTCAGGGACGTCTCTCTTTCAGGCAGAACCATGGAAATTTTGCGTAATGTCATTCTAGGTGATGAGGTGAAGTTTAATCCTGGTATGTGTGGAAAAAATGGTCAGAGTGTACCGGTGAGCGACGGAAGCCCATACATCGCTACTATAGCAGTGGTGGGAGGGAGTGTAAATGGATGAACTCAGTCATGTAATAGAGTATCTGGAAAAAAACGCCTCTGAATTCGAGATATTTCATCAGAAATCCAGAAAGTTTGTTGCAGGTATAGAAAAGGACCAGATAAAAGACATGTCATATTCCTGGGATGATGGATATGGGGTGAGGGTTATTATAAATCGAGGTACAGGGTTCTCCAGTTGTACCACTCGAGAAAGTCTGATGAATTCTGCGAAATATGCTGTAAAACTGGCTAAGCTGGATGATTCAGAAGAAGCAGAAGGTCTCCCTCCATCAGAAAGATATCCAGTGGTGACTGGCACTTTTGATCCAGCCATCCAGTCTATGGAGGTAGATGATTATGTTGATTTGGCCCTTTCCATGATTCATGGTGCCTTGGATTGTACCAGAGATGGTGGTGTAGAGGTCCTTTCTGGAGAGGTAGCCGGAGAGATAAATGAAGTTCATATAATTAACTCTAATGGTGTAGAAGGAATTGAAAAAAGTACCGCACTGGGTGGACTTGTGGAAGTGAAGGCTAATAGCTCTACAGCATATGAATTTGACGTTTCTCGAAACAGCCGCCTGAACTTTGAGGACATAGGTAAGCGGGCTGCCAGGCTGGCCCTTGATAGTAGAAATGGTATAGACGTTGAAGATGGGGTGTGGGACACCATTCTCACTCCAGCAGCTTTCGATAGCATCCTGGCTAATACCCTTTATCCATCATTATCCGGAGAAAGTGTCTATAAAGGACGGAGTATGCTAATCAGATGGCTGAATGAAGAAGTGTTTCCAGGACTGACCATTGTTGATGATGGAACTCTACCTGAAATGCTCTTTACATCAGCTTTTGACGATGAAGGAAGCCCTTCTAGGAGGACTACTCTTGTGGATCAGGGCGTTCTGGTAGGTTTTCTTTATGATCATAAATATGGAAAGAAAAGTGGTAATGAAACTACTGGAAATGCCTTCAGAGAGAATTATGGTTCCCAGCCCCATATAAAGCCCACCAACATCTGTCTGGAGTTTAATGATATAACTTCAGATCTTATGTACGATTCTGCCATAATGATACACTCTTTTATAGGTGCCCATACGGCCAATGCCATTAGTGGAGACTTCTCACTGGAAGGTAGAAACGCCTTCCTTGTGGAAAATGGTGACATGAAACCTCTGAAGAGCGTTATGCTGTATGGAAATGTGTATGAGGTGTTGAAAAACATTGCATGTTTTGGCAAGGATGAACGTCAGGTAGAACATACCATCTCCCCTTCTGTAAGAATCAGAGGAATGCACCTGAGTGGTTGATATGATACCAGGCTTGGAACGATATTTCAGTATCTTGGATGGTAAAGCAACTGCGAAATATTTGATCGCAAAGTGCACTCCCGCCACTCCAGAAAAAACTCTGGAAAAGATGTGGGAAGTACATGCAGGGATTAAAGCCACTTTCCAAAAAATGCTTGAGAAAAACAAGGTATCGGATGAAATTCCAGATTATTCCTATCTCGATCTGAAAATTGATATTCTTAAAAAAATGCTGAAAAACTGTGCATTTTGTGAACGAAGATGTGGAATTAATCGATACAAAACAGCAGGATACTGTGGGTGTAAAGTGGAGTCATATTATTCATCAGAGTTCCTCCATCTTGGAGAAGAGCCTGAATTAATCCCATCTCATACCATTTTTTTTAACAGATGCACGTTCTCTTGTGTGTATTGTCAGAATTACGACATAGTTTTAGCTCACACTGGCAATCCGGCTATGCCTGAGAGACTTGCGGAAGCAATTTTCAGGAGAAGTTTGCAGGGATCAAGGAATGTCAATTTTGTTGGTGGAAATCCAGATCAGCATGCCCATACCATCTTGATGGTAATGAAAGCATCCAGCGTAAACCTGCCTATGGTCTGGAATTCCAACATGTATCATTCCAAAGAGCTTGCTGAGATAATTGAAGATGTGGTAGATGTATTTCTAGCTGATTTCCGTTATGGTAATAATACATGTGCAAAAAGACTATCCAATGTTAACAACTATTGGGAAGTAGTGACACGAAATTTTAAGAGTGCTTATGAAAACTCTGAAATGATCATTCGACATCTCATTCTGCCGGGCCATCTTGAATGCTGTTCAGAGCCCATACTACGGTGGATAGCAGATAACCTTGGCCAGAGTGTTAGATTCAATCTAATGTTTCAGTATTATCCTACCTATAAGGCATACGAGTATCCAGATATCAGCAGACGTCTGACCTATGAAGAAAAGAAAAGGTCAATTGAGCTAGTGGAAAGGTATGGGCTAATCAATGTAATCCGTTAGACATCATGAAATACGAGAATTTCCATAGCAGTTTTGTAGTATCAACTTGTAAGTTAGTACCACAATGGGTGGTTGGTATAAAAAATGGTGAAATATTATTTTTATTTGGAAAATAAAATCTTGTTTTTCCCCAGAGACTTAAATATTCGCCCAAAATAGATGGACAGAAAATGTTGGCCCAGAGGAGCACACGAGACGTCATAAATATCAGTCTCGCCGGTTTCCGGGCCTCTCGATATCTCTATAATGTAAGTGTATTTTTGTATATAAAATTTAGATTTTTCTTAGTTTTGGAAGTATGATCTCTTTAACTTTTTCAGATTCGCCTACTTCAAGCTGATGTGAGATCGGTAAAAATATCTGGCGAAACTTATTTATTTTCTTTTGGTACTCGTGATTTGATGATAAAAATTGCTGAACACATCTATTTCATCGAGGGAAACAATAGAGGGTCTTTTCCATTTGCCAATTCCATGCTCATTAGAGATGAGCAAACTATTCTTTTCGATACGGGTATTGGTATCGAAAAGCTGAAAGAACTGAAAGATATGGTTGACGTGGTCATAAATTCCCATCTGCATCCAGATCACATGCCGGGTAACTGGATTTTTGGTGATAAAAGGATCATGGTCTCTGAGATTGAGTTTGACCAATGCCATCTGAAAACTCTTGCCAGAAGGTATGTTAGTAGAGAACTTGAGGACAACTGGATTGAATTTGTTAAATCAACTACAGGTTACCGGGATTTTCAGCCCACAGATAGCTTTTATGATGGAGAAGTTCTAGTATTTGGAGAAATAGAAGTAATTCCGGTGCATCTCCCCGGGCATACAAAAGCTCATTTTGGCTTTTACATTCCCGATGTAGATTTGGTATTTGGAGCAGATATCGATCTCACTTTTTTCGGTCCTTGGTATGGTCATAGAGAAAGCAGTATAAAGGAGTTCATCAGGTCAATAGAAGATATAATTCGCCTTGATCCAGTCATTTATCTGTCAGGCCATAGAAAACCAATCTTTGGCAGATGGGAAATATTGGAAGAGCTCGAGAGATATCGCAAAGTGATTGAGGAAAGAGAGAGAAAAATTTTATCTCTTGTTGATGGATCAAAAGATGTTACGGACCTTGTGGCTGTATCACCAATTTATGGGAAGAAACCATATTTGAAGGATTTTCTGGATTATTGGGAAGAAAAAATGATCCTCCATCATTTGAAAGAGCTTGAAGAAAAAGATATGGTGAAGAGAAATGGGAAGTGGATCAGGTTGAAAGAAGTATGAAAAGTTACGCATAAAATCTTATATGGCATTTTATGTGAACAACGCTACTACCATAATTTAATCATACGAAACACTTAAATAGTAACAACAAGTATTAAATTTTTGTAGTAAAGTAATACTGAGGGATTATAGTGCATATACCTGATGGGTTTATTCCTCTAAGTCATGCTCTAGTTTATTATATTATGGCTCTAATTATAATGTTAAAAGCCTTCAAGTGGGTTTTTAGCCATCTCCACGAGTCTAGAATTCCTCTGATTTCTATGCTTGCTGCTGCTGTATTCGCTCTTCAGGCTCTTAATATACCGATTCCATGGGGTACTTCAGGGCACCTTCTTGGAGCCGCAATGATTGCCATTATTTTTGGAACCCCATATGCAGGAATTGTAGTAATCGCCCTCGTCCTCTTCATTCAGACTTTTTTATTTGGGGATGGAGGTTATACTGCGTATGGAGCTAACTTGTTGGCAATGGGTATTGTGGCCTCATATGTTGGTTATTATTTTTTTACATGGACTCAAAAAATAACCAAAAAATTAACACTCGCTGTATTTTTTGCAGCATGGTTCAGTATCGTAATGGCTTCTGTGATAATTGCGTTAATGCTTGGTGTGGCAGGAACTTTTCCCTTCAAACTTGGTCTTTTCTACATGGGTTTATACCATCTGATCATCGGAGTTGTAGTTGAGGGAGGGATAAGTGTCCTCGTAATCCACTTTCTTGTTACTGTGAAACCTGATGCAGTAGACAACCCTTTATTTAAGGAGACCCTCATATGAAGGAAACAAAATTTCGTATAATTGTATTGTTTGTAATTCTGGTTGTAGCTATAACGGCACCTTTTATTGCTTCTACCAATCCGGATGGACTGGAAAAGACTGCAGAGAATATAGGAGTAGAAGCAAAAACGTATTCGAGCCTAATGCCGGATTATACAATTCCTTGGATCGAAGGAAAATTATCTGAGTCTTTTGCAATGATAGCTGGAACATTACTGGTTATGGGTGCAAGTTATGGGGTATTTGTGATTAGGAAAAAGTATTTCGAGGGATAGATATTGCACATCCTTGAGGCAAAGAACATTTATTTCTCTTATAATAATGGACTTCAAATACTTCGAGGCGTGAATTTTAAAGTTAAATCAGGGAAGATAGTAGCTGTAATTGGTCCAAATGGTGCCGGAAAGACCACTCTGTTCAAACATTTCAATGGTCTATTATTTCCTGAGAGGGGGAGTGTGTTTGTCAAAGGAAAAAAGATCCGGAAGGAAAACCTGATGGAAATTCGCAGAGAAATAGGGTTTTTGTTTCAGAATCCAGATGATCAGATTATAGCTCCAACGGTTTTTCAGGATGTGGCTTTTGGTCCATTGAATTTCGGTTTTGATGAAAATATGATTGAACACAATGTAAGAGAAGCCCTGAAACTTGTAGGAATGGAGGGTTATGAAAACAAATCCCCTCACAATCTCAGTTATGGTCAGAAAAAACGCATTGCAATAGCAGGTATTCTTGCTTATCAACCGTCCATTATGATACTGGATGAACCCTTTGCGGGGCTTGACCCGGAAGGGGTAAGAGATTTCAAAAGATTATTGCTGAAACTGAGGAAAGATCTTGGCTTAACTGTTGTTTTTTCCAGCCACGACATAAACGCTCTTCTAGGCTTGGTTGATCGAGTGCATGTAATGATAGATGGACAAATTTTACTCGAAGGAAAAACTGAAGAAGTGCTGAGCAACCCATCGCTCGAAAAAGCAGGACTTGAAATGCCGGTGCTATTCAGAATATATCACGCTCTTATACATAAAGGAGTAGAAATCCCCTTTCCTGCTGATGAAACTGAAATTGTAGAAAATCTTGTTAGGATATTGAATGATGAAAAGTGAATCTAATACCGGTCTGATAGTTGTTTATGCCTTTGCAGGAGTAGTAATAGCAGTTAGTGCCACAAAAGTATTGACAGGTATCATCATTTTCTTTTTTAGCTCTATGGTCTCTGTTTTGTATTTTAAAATACCTTTTAAAAATTTTAAAAAAATAGTCTTGATGATACCATTTGGTGGATTTATCGCCTTGTTTCAGCCTTTTACTAAGGGAGAACATGTCATAATCTCTCTCTCCTTTATTCACATATATGCTGAAGGACTGGACTTTGGGTTATTGCTACTGAGTCGCCTCGTAGCCTCTTTCAGCTTTATCGTCTTGGTTTCATCCTTACATGAGCATGAAATTCTTGCAGCTATGAGGTGGCTAAGGTTGCCTACTCAGTTTATATTTATGCTATCCTTGACAGTACGGTATCTGAAAGAATTTTATACCATGCTGAATGTGCTGAAGAATAGCATAACCTGCAGAGGATTTTCATTGAAAGCAAAAATGCCTTACAAAAGGAAAATCAGAATTGTATCTTACCTGATGGGAAGTCTTGTCGTGAGTTCCATAGAACGGGGAGAGCGAACTTATGAAGCAATGGCCTCAAGAGGTTATTCTGTCTCATCAAAAATTTTTATGAGAGAATTCAATATAAATATCCGGGAACTATCTCTTACTGTATTACTGATCTCTTGTGTAAGTCTAATAAGATTATTGGAGTTATTATAGTTAATAGAATCTTGAAGGAGGAAATTACCTAGAGAGGGTATTCTCAGATCTCTAAAATAATATGGTAGGCCTGATAAAGAGTGAGACTCCGGAAAAAAGATAAAAAAATGTCCTCAGGCACTGACCTGAGATGGTGTAGAGTATCTTAGATAGAGTATTCCTGCCAGTAAGGCGACTATGAGAGCTAACTGAATCAGCGAAGTCTCTACGGTCGGATATATGCCAAGGAATCCAATCTTGGGAATTCCAAGAGGAGTTGAAGGCATGACTCCCGCTTCCTGAAGTTCAAGTATTCCTTTACCAGCAAATCTGAAAGCCAGGTAGTATAGCAGAGCACTGGTTCCTGCAAAAAGCTCTCTGACTGGCATTTTTATACCAATGTACCTGAACAGGAGATATACCACCAGTAATGTTCCAAGGCCAATTGCAAATCCTCCAACTACTGGCAGTGAAAACCCACCAGCATCTATGGACAGAGCCTTATAGAACAGTACTGTCTCAAATCCTTCTCTGTATACTGCTATGAAAGATATAGCTGCAAGACCGAGGTTGCTTCCCGTTGCTATTGCACCATTAACCCTACTTTCTATATACTTTTTCCATTTTTCTACATGTGCCTTGCTGAGAAGCCAGTAACTCACTGAAAATAGCACGACCACTGCAATAAGGAATGTAGCTCCTTCAACAATCTCTCGTGCTTCTCCGCTCAGATCCAGTATCTGCTCCATCAGGATTGCTGTAATTATACTCGCTATAATTGCGATTCCTGCCCCATATGCCAATGATTTTATCCGTTGACTCTCGCCCATTTTAATGAGGTAGGCTGCAACAGCTCCTACTATCAGTATAGCTTCAAACCCTTCTCTGAATATAATGGTGAATGACTCAATGAACAACTGTATGGGACTCGTCTCCGCAGTTAGAACTTTTTCAATCTTTTTAAGACTGGAGCGGATATTATCGGTCGCCCCCTCGATTGCAGATATATCTTCCCTGTTTTTTATTCTCTCCTGAAGTATTCCAATCTCTTCTTCAATTCTTTCGTTGAGTTCTCTATCTTTGGTAACTACGAGGCTCTCTATTTCTTCATACTGCCTGAAATATAGAGTGGATGCGAGATTAAGTGCTGTATCTACATTACCTGCCCTGTATTCGTTTTCGATTTTGTCAAGAGTTGTTAGCATCTCTGCAATAATCTTATTTACATCGGCATTGTTGCTCAGATTGAGTTCATTTTTCAATTCCTCAACTGCATTACCAACATCCCCCTTATTGAGGGCGGCAGTTTTGATCTCTTCTGATAGCGCAAGGAGCTCTTCTTTCTCAGGGTGGTTTGAGATCTCTACTATGAGTTTAAAAGTATCAATGGATATTATAGCTTTTGTGTAATCAACATAGTCAGCAATCTCTCCATTGGTCACCCCTTCAGTATACTCTTCTTCAAAATACTCAATCAGAAATGGCAGGTTATCCACGTTCATAACGGATGGCTCAAGTAGTTGTATGCTTTCATCTAGGTATATCTGAGAGTCCTGACCATTATTTATGGCTATTATAGCCTTGTCAACGTTGACTCTGATTTTTTCAACGTTGTCAAAGCTCATGCCAGAAAGTCTTGTGTTCAGTTTTGTCAGCAATGAGACAGCTTCTTCTGTATTTCCAGTCATCAGTAATTCCTTTGCAGCCTTAAGGTTGACCAATACCTTTATTTCATCATCATCTGTTGCTGCTGCCTGACCCACTGCCAGCATAATAAGGGCGAACAGGACCATCCATATTTTTCTCTGTTTAGGCATACCTAAAAAGAGGTCTCCTTAATATAAATATTTTTTGGTGACCCTAAAAACATATCTGTTTTTGAGTCATCATCACTCAACACATGATATAAACCAGCCCCTTCTGCAATAATATTGTAAAAAAATATTGTTATAGCAAGAATTCCAAAAATAAAAAATAATCACCTACCACCCCATCATGGGGCAGTGGTAGTAGCCATAACCAGATTCTCTTTCTTCTTCCATCCACACCGGCCATTTC
>Ga0180887_118_pt1 | contig 151673 bp, 155 predicted proteins | sample Deesub1362A_J573_FD_124184 | JGI IMG/M metagenome (GOLD analysis project Ga0180887, IMG submission 124184) | Archaeoglobi archaeon JdFR-42 | reverse complement strand
CCCTCTCGTACACCTCCTCCCCAACCCAAGCTCGGTTGACTATCTCCTCCGGAGGATGATACACCCTCTCCTCTCTGAGAAGGGATGTAATGGTCTTTCCATCTCTCTTTTGCACATCTTTTAGATTTGATTCCATCAGAGATTATAATGTAGATCCTACTCTATTTAAATTTAGTTATTATTAATTATTAACAATAAAACAACTCTCTGGATTTCGTATTTTAGAGCAGTAGTGATATGAATAAGTAATATCCCTCTACGACTTTCGCCATGTATAATCTTAGGATTACAGTTCTTTTTTAAATCCTAGTATATAATCCAAATCCACTACTCCAATTGCGGCAACTGCCTCTCCGTTTATATTCCTAATGGGGGCCACCACTACAGGATAACCTTTGTATTTTCCATAAGTTGGTACAGTTCGGATTACTTTGTTTTTTTTAAGAACCATTTCAAGAACAGGTCCTGTATAATCATTGTCAATTACTTTTCCGTTCTCTATTAATACTCCCCTCCTTTTTTTTGTACGCATAGCTACTGGGCATCGATTTATTATTTCATGAATAGCCAGACCAAAAGGTATCATTTCTAATCCACTCATGTTCTCGTACAAGGGCAATCCCAAATATCTGTGTATCATGTCATGTATCCTGAAGATCACTTCCCTCTCTTTCATAATACTACCTAATTATTAATGAATATTTAAGGTTTGGTATGGCCAAAAGGTGGCCAAAAGGTATGTCATTCAGTAAAAACTTTATACATGTATATACGAAGTAAAATAAAGATGGGATGTAAGCTCTGTAAGTGGCTTAGCAGAACTGCTGGGATCGATGATTTGAATCGAAAGATAATTGATCAGCTTAAGGTTAGAGGATATCGAAGAGTTGTAGAGGAACTAGTTAACAGAAAGATTTTTGAAGAATTACTTGAAGAGAAGGGTCAGCTTCCTCCACCTGAAGAAGTAGAACTTGCATATAGCATAATCCAGTTTGAACGGAAAAACAAAAACATAAGTGATGTAGCACATAACGAACTCATGAAATTTCTCTCAAGGTATAATCTATCTTACGGTAAACTCAAGCAGGAGATGATTTCTCACACAACTCTCAGAAAACATGTTGTGGAATGCCTTGGATATTCTTCTCACCATCCGAAGAAAAGGATAGAAGAATATTTTGTAAAACGTAAAGCTGGAATTGAATATGGAGTTAAAATAATTCTGCGAGAAGTGGAGAGATTAAAACAAAAAAAGATATTACCAGATACATTCCAAGTAGAAATCTATGCTGTATGTCAGAAATGCAGGAAAGAACTTCCTTTGCCCGATCTGGATATGAAAGCTCTTCAATGTAATTGTATCGAATCATCTGAAGCGAGATCCACTGAGAATCTTTCCTAAGTCTACAACCCCTATGGCTGCTATGGCCTCACCTCTTTCATTTCGGATGGGTGCAACAACAACAGGAGTTCCTTTGTATGCCCCAGTCTCGGGTATGGTCCTGATAACTCGATTGGTTTTAAGCACCTCTTCCAGTACTGGCCCGGTGTAATCGTTGTCTATAACTTTTCCATCTTCCACCCGAACGCCATGACTTTTCCTGCTTCTCATGGTAACAGGATAGCGGTTGACTATCTCATGGACCGCAAGGGCGAAAGGGATCATTTCATAAGGTGTCATGTCTTCATAGAAAGGCAACCCGAGATACGAATGTATTATCTGGTGTATTTTCAATAAGGCCTCTTTTTCTATCATTCCATGATTAGTTATTTTTACGTTTAATATAATTTTTCGTCTCCAGTCTTCATCACTCCCATTGGGTAACATATAAATAAGTTTTGTATGTAGTAGCAAATGGTTGTTCACAGGAAAAATCAGTTTTGAGGATTTGTTAAATGAAAATAAAGTTTTATAAAGGTTTATAAAGTATTAAATGCCTTTATAACTGTCCTAAAGGAAAACACATGAAAGAATGCTTATATTTTCCAGAGACAAGAGGTATTTGAGGTGATAAAAATGAAAATAAAGATCGTCGTCGCCTTACTGGTACTGACCCTCTTGGGAAATATGGTTACCGTGAGTGCAGGCCCTATGGACAGTTATCAGAAAGCAAGAGATCAATACGGAAAGGCCAGGGAAGCTTATATGGAAGCGAGAGAAAAGTACATGGGTGTTGAGAGTAAGGCAAGGGATCTAAGAAACAGCATGACTTTTGAAAATGCCAAGAGATTTCTGATAGCTGGAGCCGAGATGATAGAGAGATGGTTGGAAAGACTCGAAAATCTTGTGAACAATACTAGGGGTCTAAACGATGAAGCTAAAGAGGAGATATTGGGTCAGATTGCAGAATACAGGAATATCATTGAGGAAAAGAAAAATAAAGTTATAAATGCGGAAACACCCGAAGAATTAAGGGAAGCAGCTCGCGAGATGAAAACTGCTTGGATGGAAATAAGGGCTGGTATCAAATCCATTGCTGGACAAGTGGTTGTGGCACGGGTAAATGTGATAATTGAAAAAGCTGAGCAGGTGGAGTTAAGAATAGAAGAGAGAATCAATCTTCTCAAGAGCCAGGGAATTGATACTTCTGAGCTGGAAATGCTGCTTGAGGACTACAGTGAAAAAATAGATCTGGCAAAAGAAAACTTAGAGAAAGCCAAAGAGAAATATAAAGAAGCATCAGAAGGTGAAGATGTAGAGAACCTTTTGAAAGAGGCCAACAGTTTTCTGATGGAAGCAAATCGATACTTGAGAGAAGCTTTTGGTGATGTAAAACAGATAATCAGAATATTGAAATCTATACAGTCTGGTTCTGTGTTTTATGGGAATAATACTGGAGAGGTATTTGCAGCAGGTAACGGGACTGCCAGAGTAGAAGGGACAGGTATTGTGGTAATCAAGGGCAATGGAGTCCTCGAAGTCACTCCAGGTGATGCCGTTGTATCCATAACGGGCTTCGGCGAAAAAAGCAGAAGCGGCTCTACTATAACATATGAGGGCCAAGGAAAGGCAGTAGTTCGAGGGAAGGATATATCGGTAAAACTTGAAGGAGAGCATATAAGATTATATGCTAAAGGGTATGGGACCCTGTACCTTGAAGGAACCGGTGTTTACAAAGTGAAAAAATTACCAGATATGGACATGACAGATGAGATTGAGTACAGCGGTAGTGTAACTATTGAGTTCGGAGGGGAAGAATAATGAAACTGTTGCTAGTACTTTTCTCCCTTCTGGTAGTGGCAGGACTTACAGGATGTGTGGGTGAAAAACCAGTTTCTGAGACGCCCATATTGGAAAAGGAATCTCCTACTCCAGTAGTCAAGGAATCAACCCCTTCCAGCATTTCCGAAACTAACAAGGCTACTACTCTTCCTGAAGAAGACGATGAGGAGTTACAATCCCTGATGCAAGAGCTATCGGAACTGGAATCTTTAATGAGAGATCTAAAGGAACTTGATGGGGTCAGCTTTGACCTTTAATCTATTTTTATAACTTTTTTAGTTTGCTATTCGGAATTGAGTGAAAAAGTTTATTAATGGTTGTTCTGTATATTTTGGCGTGGCACCCTCTCCGCGGTTAAAATTACTGATCCTCTTTTTGCCCCTCCTTCTGCTGATGGGGTCTGCCCAAGGTGCGGTCATTCATGGTGTTGTATATTCTTGGGAAACCTTCGAGCCCGTTAAGAAAGTGATAATTACTATAAATACAACTCCCGAGCAGAGAGAAGTATCAGAGGATGGAAGTTACTCTTTTACCGTGCCGGATGGAGTTTATGTCATTAAAGCCTACTATTACCGGCAGCAGTCGCTCATACTGTATGGAGAAGAAATGGTGTCTGTGAAGGGGGAAGGGGATTATATACTTGATTTGGTCATATTCCCCCCTCTGGCTGACATCCAGTTTCTGGAGGATCCAAATACCATTGATTTTGCTCTGGAAGATTCGACGGGGTACAAGATTCAATGGATTCTTGGTGGTGTAGCAATCCTTATTGGGGCAGCAGTATTTCTGGTTTTAAAGATATATGGTTTAAAGAGGCATAGCAAGTCTACAGGCAGAGATATTCCACTGCAACTTCCCGAAGATCTTGTAGAAGTTTTGAAAATAATCGAGAAAGAAGGTGGGCGAATAACTCAAAAAGACCTTCGAAGAAAACTTGGATTTTCTGAAGCTAAAGTCAGTCTGTTAATTGCAGATCTTGAGCGAAGAAATCTCGTTGAGAAGGTGAAAAAAGGGAGAGGAAACATAATTTTCCTGAAAAAAAGCTCTTTTGAAGAAAAGAATAATCATTTATGAATCACTGGTTTTACAGTCAGTGAAACTCTTACCAGTATAGATATCATGAAACTTCACAGAACTTTGTATGGAATTCTTTAATTTGTTCTTTAGTGCCCAGAACTGCCAATGTCATCCCTTCTTCGATAACGGTCTCAGGGTGTATATCAAGGAGTTTACCATCTCTATCCTGTATGCCTATCACTAGGCACCCTGTCTTTTCGTGGATACCTATTTCTTTTAGAGTTTTCCCCTCCATTGGATTACCCTTTTCCACGGTATGTCTTCCTATTTCTACTCCTTCATGCACCCTTTTAACTTCTTCAGAAAGCTCTCTCCCTCTCAGCAATACCCCACTTAACATCTGGGCAGATATTGAGGAAAGAGGAGCGACATAATCAGCCCCTGCTCTATAAATTTTTTCAACGTTCTCTACAGCATTGGCCCTTGCGATGACTGTTATCTCAGGAAACAAGTTCTTCACTATAAGGGTAGTGAATATAGTGTCGATATCATTTGGAAGAGCCATTATAATTAGTTCAAATTCCTTCAAATCTAAAGTACGCCATATATGTTCGTCCAGAGCATCTCCCTCAATGAATTCAATCCCCTCTTCCAGAACTTCAGGTTTTTTCCTGTCTAGGACGAGAACCCTTCCGGTATGGCGCACAATCATCCTGGCAGTTACTCGACCTACGTTTCCATATCCAACGACCATAATCTTTCTCTTCATGTTCCTCCCATAGCTATCTCCTGCAATTTTCGGAGCTGATTATCAGTGCCAGTGACGAGCAATACAGAATTCTTTTTGATATATTCGTCTGAAGAAGGATTGATGATCAGTTCTCCATCTTTCCAGAGGCCCACGACATTACATCCAGTTTTGTCTCGAATTCTTGCCTCTTTAAGAGTTCTATTTACGAATTCGCTGCTTTCTTTAACGAATATTTCCATCAATTTGAGATCACCCATCACTTTGATGGCCGAGCTCAGTTTTCCGGTGATGGGGTCAAGTGCCTTTTTGGCTAGGTATATCCCCAGCAGACCCTTTGCCGATACTACTCTATCAGCTCCTGCGTATGTAAAATATTTCCCGTAAGTGGGGTCTTCGACTATGGCCATTTTCGGAACTTTTATATCTCCGAGAGTCAGCAAAATCTCAGCATTTTTCCTCTCTTCTTTAAAAGCAAGAATGATATATCTTGCTTTATTTGCATTAATTTTCGAAAATGATTCAGCTGAGAAATCTCCTAAAACACAGTTTATGTTTTTTTCAAGTAAATTCACTGCTGTATCACGGTCATCCACCATCACCACGTAATCTACACGATAGAAAGATAGGTCAGAGATCAGTTCCCGTACCAACTCGGAGTAGCCGCATATGACCATATGGTTTTCTCCATCATATGATGTAGGAAGAGTAAGCCTGAATTTTTTCTCTACCCACGGAATCACTATGAAAGGAACACCCACTCCAAACAGATATGCTATCCCCGTAAGCTCAACGATTATGCTGAAAACTCTTCCTATTTTGGAATAAAGCACTATGTCTCCATATCCCACTGTAGTTATAGTGGATATGACCCAGTAAAGAGAGTCAATAAATGTATAATCATATCCTTCGAGCCTGCCCAAAAACATGAATATGGAAGAATAAACAAGAACTGATATTATTATCAAAAAAATTAAGTAGAAGGTTCTTTTCCGGACCATGCTACTCAGGATGGTTTATCCAGTAGTTTATCTTTTTTCAGAACTGTTCCATCTCTGGAGTGAGGTGTTCTGTACAGGGCATCCAAGCCTTTCTCCATTTCTCTTGCTTCGTCTGCCAGTTTCGCGGCTACTCGCATCATTTCATGGGCAGATGCCACCAGTGGTATATACTTTTCCGCCTCTTTTACCATAAAACACCCTTTTACATTCACATCAGCTACTTTTTCAGCTATTGTGTAAGCAGCCATGGCCTTACCACGAGCATAAGGATTGGAGAATCCACCATACTCCACTGCCTTTTCTGCAGTGATGACAAGCTTTGGAAGCTCCGGAGTATTACCCGCCTCTATTTCAGATATCACTCTATCTAGTTCTTTTTGGACCGCTCTGAAAGCTCCAGTTACTGCAAGGACTTTTATTACATCAGAATTAAAGAGTGCCATTTCGGTTGGGTCAAGGAACTCACGGCGAGCACCTATCATGGAATCAGCATTGACCAAAATGTAACCATACCCTTTTTCTTCAAACTCGTCCTTAGCTTTTTTAGCAGGAGCATCACTGATCACAATTACAGGTTTTCCCTGAAAAGCCTCTCTTGCCGCTTTAGGCCCAGGTAATGCAGCATTTGGGCTAGTAACTATGACAAGGTCTGGATCGAACTCTTTCAGTTTTTCGGCTGCAGATGCCTCGTCTTCTTGCATCTTCGCTCCTGTGGTAACAACTCTTACACTGATATTCTCTCTATCAGCTCTTTCGTCCAGAAGAAGCTCTACGAGAAGGGCTGTCCCAATTGCACCCATTTTAAAAACGCCTACTTTTACCATCACAACTACCTCCCTTTATACTCCACAATGATTCAAATAAAAAGTTTGTTAATTTATCCTGTGTCCCTCATCTCTGTCTGTTCTGTCTGAAAACTAGAACTTTTCCAGTCTGCAAAGCTACCTTTGTAATCGTAAATGTTGCAATATCCCATTTCAATCAATTTTTTTGCTGCGATGGTGCTTGCAGGGCAATTTATATCTTTTGAGTACACTATGATCTCCTCGGCATCGTCAAGTAATTCTCTGTTATTTTTTAGTTCGGTTATGGGAATGTGGATCGATCCCGGGATACGTTCTTTAATCCATTCTTCTTTTTCTCGGACGTCCAGAACAAGTGTTTTGTATCTGCTTTTGATTTTGTTCATCACTTCTTGGGCAGATATTTCTATCGGTTTGAGATATTGCGGGTCATCACATGTGAAAACCCTTTCTCTGGTGATATACTCATAGGCCGAATATGCTGCCCTCACACCTTCTGCGGCAGCAGTAATTGCCTGTTTGAAGCTCGAATCCACCACATCTCCAGCAGCAAAAACACCGCGAATGCTGGTTTTACCATCTCTATCGATTATTATCTCTCCTTTCTCGTTCAGTTCCACACCGAGATGACGACCCAGCTCTGATAAAGGATATCCTCCAATCGCAACAAATAGAGCATCCAGCTCAAGTTCTGAAGAACCATTATGTTCTCTATCCAGGATCACTTTTTTCAATCTTTTTCCACCTATCACCTCAATCACATTGGTATTAAGGATCACTTCAATGTTCTCAAACTGTTTGAGGCGTTTTGCGTTAATAGGCTCCGGTCTCAACATCTCTCCTCTGTATATAATGTATACCTTTTCAGCATATTGGGCCAATAACAGTGCCTCTGAAACTGCAGAATCGCTCCCTCCGATCACTCCTACCTTTTTTCCTTTATATAGTGGTCCATCACAGAGAGCACAGTAATGTATTCCACGATTCTCGAAAGTGGATGAGCCGGGCACTTTCAATTTTCTTCTTTCAGTTCCAGTAGCCAGAATTACCGCTCTGGCTCGAATCATGTCTTTCTTGGTCTCAATATAGAACATATCCCGATTAGGCTCTATTTTTAAGACAGTGTCTTGGCGTATTTCCACGTTATAATCTCTTGCATGTTCAAGAAGTTTTTTTGTAAGATCTTTGGCTATGATGTGTTTGAAGCCCGGATAGTTCTCAATATCTCTTGTTAGGGTCAGAGTACCCCCCATCTCTTTAGCTATTAGGACAGAATGAAGCTCAAGCCTTCCAGCATACATGAGAGCTGAAAGACCAGCAACGCCTCCGCCTATTATGGCAACATCATATATCAACTATATCTCCTCAGTAGGGTAACCTCCATCTCTCCAGTCTGCCAGACCACCGGCAAAATCACTCACATTAAATCCCATTTCAGCCAGTTTTTTTGCGGCTGTAGGACTCCTCTCACACTCAAAGCTTGAACAGTACACTACAATCTCTTTGTTTTTGTCTAGGATGGATTCAACTCCGTCATCTATTTCTTCCAAGGGGATATTGATGGCCCCAGGCAGATGTTCCAGCTCATAAGACTCTTTAACTCTCACATCTACCAAGATAAAATCTTCTCCTGATTCCATTTTATTTTTCAATTCATCTCTTGTTATGGTCTTCATAGTATCCCTGCTATATCTATTGATTTTACAAGATAAAAATGTTACTCAGAAGAATAAGAATTGCAGAATTAATCCTAAAATTCGATCAGGCTCGACTGATGGATAAAGCATTTCTCTCCGGGTATCTCAAGCGGATACAGATCAGTTAGACACGCCAGACACAGATCCTCCTCTTTTAATCCGACGCTTTCTAAAAGCCCCTCAAGACTTAGGTAGCCAAGGGAATCTGCATTGATCATAAATCTAACTCCTTCCACAGATTTATAAGCGGCTATCAGCTCTTCTCTGGTCGCCATATCGATTCCAAAATAGCATGGAGCTATGATGGGAGGACTACCGATTCTCACATGTACCTCATTCGCTCCTGCTTTCCGCAACATGTCTACAATTCTTCTACTGGTGGTCCCTCTTACAATACTATCATCTACTAGAACTATCTTTTTCCCTTTAACGTTTGATCTGACAGCATTCAGCTTCAATCTTACGGAACTCTCTCTCAATTCCTGTTCTGGCATTATAAATGTTCTCCCAATGTATCTGTTTTTTATCAGAGCCTCTAGGTAGTCAATCCCGGATTCGATGCTGTAGCCGACTGCGAAAGTGGTACCTGAATCAGGGACAGGTGACACCAAATCAGCTTCTACAGGGTATTCTTTTGCAAGTCTTTTTCCGATCCTCAACCTCACGTCGTAAACGTCTCTGCCATCGATAACCGAATCCGGTCGAGCGAAATAAATGTATTCAAAGACGCATTTGGCCATATAACTGCTTTTGTAAAGTTGATGACTTTCAACATCTCCATCCTTGACTACTATCATTTCTCCGGGCTTAACATCTCTGGTCAGTTCTCCTCCAAGGGTATCGATGGCAGCACTTTCTGAGGCAAAAATCAGCCCATTTTCAGTCTCACCCATGCAGAGGGGTTTAATCCCCAGTGGGTCTCTGTAGGCAATAAGAACATCGTTGATGAGCAATGTGAGAGAAAACGAACCGATTAACTCTCTGGTTATTCTCTTTATGGAATCCTCTAGACTATGGGAGATAAGATATTTCGCTAGGAGCTGAGCAATAACTTCTGTATCCGATTCTGAATGAAATATCCGTCCTTCCATTTCAAGGTGACTTCTAAGAACATGGGAGTTGACGAGATTTCCGTTATGAGATATGGCGATATCTCCTGCACGAGATCTGACAACAAAAGGCTGACTGTTCTCAAGGGTGGATGAACCGGTGGTAGAGTATCTTACATGGCCAATGGCAACATTACCCCTTAGCCTGTTAAGTATATCTTCATTAAAAACATCGTTAACCAGGCCCATGTTTTTATGAAGCTTTATGCCGTTATCATAAGAAGCGATACCAGCAGATTCCTGACCACGGTGCTGGAGGGAGTATAAAGCATAATAGGCAAGATGTGGAGTAAGAGATGGATTATCGCTGTATATCCCTACAACACCACACAACAGGGACCACCATTACTTTCCTTTTTTTGATTTCCAGCTATATTTATTAATTCTTTTGCTTTTTCCAAATCCGCAAGCTGCACAGACTCTTTTACTCCGATGATACGCAACCTTGCCACATCGTCTGCATTTAATATGAACTCTTTTGTTTCGTTTGCCCATAGAAGGCGTTCCTTTGGACATGTTTCATTACCTCTTTTTTTCTTTGAAAAAGCTTAGGGAGAGACGAAAACCACGGTATCTCCTCGTATAATAACGGTCCCAAGAGACCTGATGATCTCTCCTTCTTTGATTTCCTCTGCGTTATCCAGTACAAGATTCATATGCATGTCATATCCTCTTAAAGACCCCCTGAACTCTCTTCCTCCTTTAAGCCTTACTATCACAGGTGAGTTCAGAGCATTATTCAGCACATCCAGCGGTCTACCCATCAGTTATACCTCCAACCAATACAGTTAAGTCTATGTTCTGCCCATCCACAGGAATGTATATAGACAGTTTGAAACCAGGCTTAAACGTATTTAAAAGTATCGGAGGGAGAGGCATCAGGATAAAAGCGCGCTATTTTCTGAAAAAGAAAGAAGCGAAGAAACTAATGATTGAGCTAAAAGAAAAACTGGAATCATCTATTGACCTTGGCCAACCAAAAATGGAAGTGATAGATTTTGGAGAACCTCCCAGGATAGTTCTGGTGGATAACGAGCCTTTGATTATAGACTACGATGGGAGATATTTTTTAACGGTTCTGGGAGCATTGAGATATAGACCTAAAAGCAAAAGAGTAGTTGTAGATAAAGGAGCCATTCCTTATGTAATGAACGGAGCTGACATCATGCGACCCGGGATTGTTGAAGTAGATGAGAACATATGCAAGGATGATTTTGTTATTGTCGTAGAAGAAGAGAAACAAACACCCATTGCAATCGGCATCGCTCTCGATGATGGGAAAAATATGAAAGGAGATAAGGGTAAAGTTGTTAAGTCTATCCATTATGTGGGAGACAAATTATGGAAATTTTTTACCGGAACGAAATGATTTAAATATATAGGGGAATCTTTACAGTAGAGGTGTATCTGGAATGAGTGTGTTTGATAAGATTCTGGGTGGTAAAAAGGAATATCCGGTCGGAGAGTACAAGGAGTTGGATCTCAGCGAATACGAAGAAGAGTTACTGGAAGAAGAGCCCGCTGAGGCTTATGTGAGGGTTGCTGAACTTACCAGCCTCAACGAACTGGCAGAAGTCAGACGTCAAGTGTACGAGGGAAATATAGTCATTGTGGACATTTCATTGATGAAGCATGACCGTCTTATGATGGACAGAGCTATAAAAGAGCTCAAAAGAGTTGCAGTAGATGTAAGAGGAGACATTGCAGGGCTGAAGGAAGACCACCTTATAGTAACACCTACAGGAATTAAAATCGACAGAAACAAGATTACCGGAGGAGAGAAGTGAAAACTTCCTGTCCGGTGTGTCGTGCTGAAGTACCAGTTGTAACAAAAGTTGAAAACATACCTTACTTTGGAGAAGTAATGCTCACATCCGTTAGCTGTGAGTGTGGATTCAAACATGCAGATTACATAATTCTAGGAGTTAAAGAGCCAGTCAGGTACGTTCTTCAGGTGAATCCATCTACTCTATTTTCTCGGGTTATCCGGTCAACTTCAGGTACCATTAGGATACCCGAACTGGGTGTGGACATCGAGCCTGGGCCAGCATCTCAGGCCTTCATTACCAATGTTGAAGGTGTGTTTTATCGGATAAAATCTGTTCTTGAGATGGTAACGAGATGGGGTGAGGAAGATAAGACAAAAAAAGCTAAAGAGCTTCTTAATACTATTGAGGAAATACTAGCTGGAAGAATGAAAGCAACTTTAATTATTGAAGACCCTTTTGGAAATAGTGCAATTATAGGGGATAGAGTTGAAAGAGAACCCATTTCTGAAGAAGAAGTAAGGAAACTGGAATATGGGATGACCATCCTGGATATTGCAGGAGTGGAAAATGAGGACGATTTACTGGGATCATGAGTCCAGATCTGTATTTTTGATAGATCAGACCAAACTACCTGCGAATTTTGAGTACATCGAATGCAAAAAAGTTGACGAGCTTGTGGACGCAATAAGAAAACTGAAAGTTCGAGGAGCTCCAGCCCTTGGGGTTGCAGGAGGGTATGGGATAGTCCTAGCATCTTTTGAGGTTGATGGCGCTCTTGAAGAGGTTATCGGACATATGAATGTTGCAGCAGGAATTCTTAGAGATACAAGGCCTACTGCGGTAAATCTGTTTTATGGCATCAATCGGGTTCTTAAGGTAGCCAGCACTGGTGATTCTGTTGAGGAAGTGAGGGAACTAGCTGTTAGTGAGGCTGAGGCTATCGCAGAAGAAGACATCAAACTTAACAAGTTGATTGGAAAACATGGAGCAGGATTACTGGAAGATGGAGATGTAGTGATGACCTACTGCAATGCAGGAAGACTAGCCTGTGTTGAGTGGGGTACTGCCCTAGGCGTGATACGAAGTGCCATAGAACAGGGAAAGGACATTCGGGTTATTGCCTGTGAAACTCGGCCATTAAACCAGGGATCTAGACTTACCACATGGGAGCTGATGGAAGATGGTATTGATGTCACATTGATTACTGACAACATGGCTGGTTTTGTAATGAAACAGGGAAAAGTTGATAAGATTATCGTAGGGGCTGACAGGATAGTAGATGATGCAGTTTTTAATAAAATAGGGACGTATTCTCTCTCTGTTCTTGCCAAAGAGCATGATATCCCGTTTTATGTTGCAGCTCCATCCACGACTTTTGATCTTGGAAAAAAAGAGTCAGATGTTGTTATTGAGGAAAGAAATAAGAAAGAACTGATTTTTTTTGGTAAACACCAGATTGCCCCAGAGAAAGTTAAAGTGTACAATCCGGCCTTTGACTCCACTCCTCTGGAAATGGTTAGTGCGATAATAACAGAAAAAGGTGTGATTTATCCCCCCTATGCCAGAAATTTCAGTATAATTAGATAACTTTTTTGTGGGGTGATATCAGTTGTCCATTTCACCTTCAACAGTGATCGTGAAGGCCCCTTCCCGCCTTCATTTTGGGATTGTGGATATGAAAGGGAGTCTTGGGAGGAAATATGGTACCGTGGGAGTTTCCATTGAAACGCCCCATACAGTAGTGGAAATTCAAGAATATGATGGATTGCTGGTTGAGGGGTCTGATGGCTCTGTAACAGAAAAAACCAAGAAATATGCGATTCAGATGGCAAAATTCCTGGAGGTTGATCCTAATTTCAGAATTGTTTTGAAAAACCTCCCTCCTGCCCATTCTGGATTTGGCTCTGGAACTCAGCTGGCCCTCTCCGTTGGGACAGGAATAGCAAGGCTGTGCGACGTTGACCTCCAGGTGGAGGAAGTGGCTTGGATATTGAAGAGGGGGAAAGTGTCTGGAATTGGGATTTATGCCTTCAGATATGGTGGATTTATTATTGATGGAGGGCATAAGATCGGAGATGAGTCTCCACCTCCTCTGATTTTCAGGCAGTCTCTACCATCAGACTGGTATTTTGTTATTGGAATACCTGAGCTTGAGGAAAAGATATCTGGGGTGGAAGAAAAGAAATTGATGAATCAAACAGCAAAATTCCTTGATGAGGACGTAGTATGCAGAGCCTCTAGGGTTGTGTTGATGAAGCTTATGCCGGCTGCTGTAGAAGGTGATATTGTAGCTTTTGGCCAGGGAATGAACCTTTTTGAGAAAGAGGTCGGAAGGATGTTCTCCTGTACGCAGGGAGATGTGTTCCGACATCAGGTTATAAAAGCAGGCGTAGAGTTCCTAATGCAACATGGTGCTTATGGTGCAGGGCAAAGTTCATGGGGGCCAGCTTTTTATGGCCTTGTGAAGGGAGAGCAGATTGCCAGTGATTTGGCGAAAAGGCTCACTAAATTCCTAGAAAGAAAGGGAGGAGGTAATGTTCTGTTTACTAGAATTAACAACACTGGCGCAGAGATAGTGGTGCGAACTCTCTCATCTCCGTAAGAGTTGTATAGGTCTCTAGATGCAATATTCGTTAATCTTATGTTTTACGGGGGGAATGGGAAAAGTGTAGATTTTGGAGATCATGGGATCGTAAATAGAGAGTTCATGTAATGTTTGCAGATAAAAATCTTCCAGAGTCTTGGCCTAGTACCAGAGTCGTCCCTTTGTACGATTAAAAGTCGTGAGAATCCTTTTTGTGTATACCTTTCTGTGTATACTATCTGCTGAAATGATACTGATGCTCATAAACTCGGTAGTGGTTTCCATTAAATCAGAAATAGGTTTATTTCTTCCAAATTTGAAGGTCGAGAGATATAATGGAATCTCCAAACCCTAGATAGCAACGCCGATAAATAAATGCCTGAATAAATAACTAACCCCGGGTTTTTATAATCTTTGCTGGAGTAATGATCCAATCTACCTTTACGTCCTTTTTGGTGACCAAATATGAGAGATCTTCGAAGATTTGAATATCATGGGCTATTACCACCACAAAACAGTCATCTCTTAGCAACCCGGTGTTATGTAGGAGATGGTATTCTTTATCCCCATACCCACTCCCCTTCCCTATTCTATTTCCCTGTAAATCTACAGCAACACATCCTTGGAGGAAAAGAGTAATGGGTGGAACTATGGTTTTTAGTTCTTCCAAGGATTTTTCAACTCCATGTTTCAACATTCCTGTGATGGTAGAGGCTTTTTTAGGATCCACTCCTCTGAGTAAAAGAAAACCTCGTAGATGTGGTTTTGCGGCGATTAGATACTTTCTGTGCAGAAGGGTTAGCTCTCTGGCTTTTCGTAACACAAAATCCGGGGCAGAAAATACGGATTTTGCCCTTTTGAATTCTCCAAGTTTTAGCAGATTCATACAGGCTTTTTCAGCTCCTTTGAAATTTGGAATTCTCCCTCTTGGAGGTGGAAATCTCGAAATACCAGATTCTTCAAAAATTTTCCATACTGAATCTCTCACTTCCTGTTTTGAACCGAATTTCACAGTTGTATTTTGGGATTGAGGGGTAAAAAATTTAACTCCGGATAAGTAATGGCATTACGATGAGTGTCAGTGAAAGTAAAGGAGAACTTCTGGAAAGAATTCGGTGGCTGAAGAACTCAGATGTGGCGGAGGTAGTAAAACAGAGGATTAAAGAGTTTAAGAGCTTTAATGAAAAATCAAGCAAAGAGTGGTTTTCTGAAATGTGTTTTTGTATTCTAACTGCAAATTCTTCAGCAGAGCTCGGTATGAAAATACAGGACAAATATGGTCTTCTTTTCTTTGAGAGCCAATATGATACTCTGAAAAATATATTGAAAGCAGAAGGCCACAGATTTTATAATAAACGAGCTGAATTTATATGTTCGGCTAGGAGATACGGAAATATTAAGGAGATTATTTCAAGATTCAGATCTGGGAAAGAAGCCAGAGAATGGCTAGTAGGACATATAAAAGGCCTTGGCTATAAAGAAGCAAGTCATTTTCTAAGAAATGTGGGATTTGATGATGTTGCTATTCTGGATAGACATATTATGAGAATCTTGGAAGAACATAACCTGATTGGGGAAATACGCACTCTGACAAAGAGAAGATATCTTGAAATTGAAAGAATCCTGGAAAAAATAGCAAAGGATGTGGGGTTAACCCTCGCAGAACTGGATCTGTACTTGTGGTATATTAAGACAGGTCAGATACTGAAATAAGAGATCAATAGGGAAAGAGAAGAGGTCACAAACAAATAATCTGTTTATTGATAACACTTATATACCTTTTGTTCAGAAACCCTACAATCAATGTTGCTGGACAGGATGAGATCTGAAGTTGAGATGACGTTGAGGCACCTTGTTGTTCTTAAAACTGTAAAAGAAAACGAACCCATTGGGATTTTTAAGTTATCAGAGTTGCTGAAGTTACCTAACCACAAGGTACGATATTCGTTGAGAATTCTGGAGCAATCAGGCCTAATTCGGCCTTCACCCCAGGGTGCAGTTGTTACTGAACGATATGATGAATTTAAAGGCAGGATAGAAAATGAACTTGAAAAGGTTCTGGAAGCGCTGAATGAAATACGATCCATTTCAGAGGAAATAAAAGAGTTATAATTTCTTTTTATTTGTTAAAAAATTAATTGTCGTTTACGTTTTCCAGTGACATCATGGCAAATATCATGGCAGATTAAACTTAAATCGATAGAAAATTATACATGTACAGGTATCATATGTGTTCTTGTGGATATCTCTGTGATGCTCGTGGAACTGAAATTTCCTGGGAATATAGGGTTTATTGCTAGGACCATGAAAAATTTTGGATTCAGGGATTTACTGTTGTTTAACTGCGATATTCAGCCCGAAGCCTATCAATGGGCAAGTCATGGAAAGGATATACTCGAGAATGCCATTGAGGTTAGATCTTTTGAGGAAGCAATCTCTGGCTACAATTTGGTAGTTGGAACCACGGGTATTACCGGCAGAACGGCTGATCGACACTTGAGGATGCCTTGGTATACTCCAGATGCTTTAAGGGAGTTGATTTTAGAGAAAAAGGGAAGGGTTTTACTTCTTTTTGGAAGAGAGGATCATGGACTTTCTAATGAGATACTCAAGCAATGTGATGTGGTTGTATCCGTGCCTGCCTCAAAAGATTATCCTGTGTTAAATGTATCCCATGCCGCAGCCATAATTTTTTATGAGCTGAGTGAATATAAGAGATCAGATGAAGATAGAAAAGAGAAAATCGAAATGGCAGACCATAATGACCTAACCAGACTTATTGGATTCATGGAAGATGTGCTAAAACGTGTGGATTATCCACCTCATAAGTTACAGAAAACACTTTTAATGTTCAGGAGAATTCTTGGGAGGGCTGTGTTAACGAAGCGAGAAATTCAGACGTTATTTGGTGTTATCCGGGAAATTCAAAGAAAATTGGGGGGATCTGAATGAGACAGAACTCTCTGGAATGGATAATAGAAAATCGATGGCTTATAATTTTTATTGTTTCAATTCCGTCGTTAATCCTGCTGGCCCTGTATCTTTTCTCACCTCTGATAGATGGAATCGTGATGGGGATTGTGTTTGCTTACGTCGGGAGACCTGTGAAGGATAAATTATGTTCCCGGCTTAAGTTTGGAGACAAGGTCTCCGCTCTTTTAGTAACTCTTCTTATAATTCTTCCCATTGGCTTGCTTGTTACTTTTGGCCTGATTGAAGGTATCAATCAGCTTATATGGCTTGTGACTCACCAGGCAGATATTGAGGCCGCTATAATGCGGATCTTGAAGGATCTCAATGTTCCAGAAGAATTTCTCAACCGCCTATCCCAGTTTGTGCCAAATCTGTTTTATTACGTTCAGGGATATGTTTCCAGATTCACAACTGTAGAGACAACCATCAAACTTCTCGTGTTTTTCCTCAATTTCCTGATATCAGGTTTTGTCTGTTATTATCTCCTTGCAGATGGCTCTAAATTTTTTAATAAGGTTCTCTATATAATTCCCGAAAAAAATAGAGGAAAAGTCAAGCAATTTTTTGTAAATGCAGATGAAATCCTCGGAGGATTGTGGTTTGGAAATTTCCTTGTGGCTCTGTTAATAGCTTTTGCAAGTATTCCGTTTTTCCTTGCCTTTAACGTTCCCCTGGTAGCTCTCCTTGCTGGATTGATGTTTTTAGCTGCCTTAATCCCTATATTTGCAGAGTGGATGATAATCGTTCCAGTGACTATATATCTGATATATTCGGGTAGTTTTGAATTGGGAATAGTATTCCTCGTCTCTGGAGCTGTGGGGCTATATATAATACCTGAGCTGTTTTTGAGACCGTATCTGGTAGGGTATACTTCTCGGATACATCCTTTGCTGTTGATGCTGGCCTTCATTGGAGGTGGGCTTGTAGGGGGTATTGCAGGATTTTTTTTGGCTCCCATGATTGTAGGTATACTCACCGCTTTATACAGACTGTATGTGGGGTGACATTTTGAATTTGTTTCCTTTTTTCCTTGGCGTATTTACCTCTATTTTTGTTATCGTTAATCCCATTGGAACTGTTCCTGTATTTATTTCTCTTACTGAAGGGATGCCAGTAAGTGTTAGAGAAAAGATTTCAAAAAAATCCTGTTTTTATGCTGGTGGTATCCTGATACTGTTTGCGATAGGTGGAAATGCGATTCTCGAGATGTTTAACGTTACTCTCAGCGGTTTGAAAATAGCCGGTGGTTTCTTGCTCATGATAATATCCATCGATATGCTTTTTGGCAATCCCCCCAGAACGAAGTATTCACGGGAAGAAGAAGGTGAGGCTCAGACTAGGGAAGATCTCGCTATATTTCCACTGGCACTTCCACTTTACACTGGTCCCGGCTCCATAACCACAGTAATAGTTCTGATGACTTCTGCAGAGGGTTGGTTAGCAAAATCTCTTATTCTAGTGAGCATCGTTCTAACCTATGTTATTGTAAGGCTAACCCAGAAATACAGCAATCAGATTTATCGAATTCTCGGGATGAGTGGTACAAGGGTGTTAACGAGGATTATGGCAATTCTTCTAGCCACGATAGCAGTAGAATTCATCTGGAGCGGGATCCAGGATAAAATTGCGTTACTCCTATCCAGTATGTAGGAGCTAATTCACAGGGAAGGTTTACCTTTGTTGGCAAATAAAGACATGAACTCTCCGCTATCCATAACACGAAAAGCAGGTAGTCCTCTAAAATCATTCACAACGAACTCATGTAATCTTTTCCAACTGGATGCACAACAGTCTTTCAATAAAATTGTGTAGAAATCCAGGCTGATTGCATCAAAGGCGGTGGATAATACACACACATGAGTGTTGATGCCAGCAAGAACCACCGTATCGATTCCCAGTTCTCTGAGTGTTATATCGAGATCTGTTCGGAAAAAAGCTGAAAACCGCCTTTTTTCAATGATTATGTCCCCTTTTTTTGGAGATATTCTATCGACAACAGTAAGTTCATCTGTACCCCTAACAGCATGTTTTTCCATAAAATTAAACAGCCAGTCATTCTCCAGATAGCTATCATTGGCATATATTACTGGGATCCCCCTTTCACGGCACCACTCAAGTAGTTTCTCAATCTTTGGTAGTATTTTTCTATGGTCTGATTTAAAGTAGGGCTCATTACCTTTTATCATATCTATAACGATTACAGCCGGCTTCATACTCTTTCCCTTGCAATACTTCCAATGAATTCCTCCATTCGATCTGCAGCGATTTTTAATTTTTCCATGGAGACTGCATACGAGCAGCGTATATATCCTTCACCGGTTTTCCCAAAAGCTGTTCCCGGAACCACGGCAACTCCATAGGATAAGAGTTTTTCTGAGAAGCTTTCAGAAGATAATCCAGTTTCACGGATGGATGGAAATGCATAGAAAGCTCCTTCTGGCATCTGGCATGAAAGGAAGTCATTGAGTCGATTAACAAAGAACTTCCTCCTCCTGTTGTATTCATTACGCATTTTGTCTACTTCCTTTGAGCCATTTTTTAAAGCCTCTATAGCCCCCATCTGAGCTGAAACCGGAGCACACAACATACAGTACTGGTGAATCTTCAACATAGCTTCCATGATATCAGAAGGCGCAATAGCATAGCCAATCCGAAGCCCAGTCATGGCATGGGCCTTGGAGAATCCATTAAGAATGATAACCCTCTCACTCATTCCATTCAGGGAAGCTATGGATACATGTCGTCTGTCATACGTGAGTTCTGCATAAATTTCATCTGAAATTACTATCATGTCTTTTTCTATTACCGCATCGGCTACCTCTTCCAGTTCTTTTTTTGAATATGTAACTCCAGTGGGGTTGGATGGGTAACCTAGGATTATGGCTTTGGATGGTGGATCAGAGTGGTTAACAATGTCTTCATAATGTATTTTAAAGCCAGTCTCTTCTGATGTTGGAACCAGAACAGGATTTCCATAGGCAAGTTTTACTAAAGGGATGTAAGAAACATAGCAAGGTTCAGGGATGATAACTCTCTCTCCAGGGTTCAAAATCCCTCTAATGGTTATATCAAGACCCTCGCTCACACCGGTGGTTATCAGAACGTCGTCGGGACTCGAACTCACGCCGAATTTTTTGTAGTAAGAGGATATAGCCTCCCTGAGCTCATATATACCCCAGTTGGAGGTATAAGCTGTGTATCCTTTTTCTAGAGAGTATATTATTGACTCTCTTATGTGCCAAGGAGTATAAAAATCAGGTTCACCTACCCCCAAAGAGATGATATCTTTTCTGGTGCTGATGAGATCAAAAAATTTTCTGATCCCGGAGGGAGGGATCTCTTCAAGTTTTTTGTTAATTCGAATCCCCACTTCACTTCCTCCTGTGTCACGGAGCTACTGCAAGGCGTCTATCCTCCTCATCCTCGAAAAGCAGTACACCCTCTTCTTTGTATGTCCTCAACACAAAATGTGTGTTGGTATCTCTCACCTCTGGAAGAGTGGAGATTTTTTCTGCTACAAAAAAGGCAACTTCCTTCATATTTTTTCCCTTGACTACGATCTGAAGGTCATAATCTCCTGAAACAAGTCGCACTGAATGCACCTCAGAAAATCTTGCAATACGTTTGGCAATGTTATTATACCCGGTCTCTCGATTCAGGCCTACTTTTACATCTATTATGGCGTATACATCCTCTTTACCCTGTTTCTCCCAGTCTATAATGGCTTTATAGCCCAGAATGACCCTTTCATCCTCTTTCTTTTTTATGTAGTTTTCAATCTCTCTCTCACTGTATCCTGTTATTTCTGCCAGCTTCTCAAGGCTGATTTTTGCGTCATTTTCCAGTATCTCAAGTATCTCATCCAACGCCCACACCTCTCTGGCCGAAAGGTCTTCTCGAAGATATTTAACTCTGTCGGAGATGTGTCACAGACCTCTCTTTTAAGAGATCTTAAGCACTGGAAGTGAAGAGCCTCTCTGATTGGTCTCCTTTTCTGGTTTTTATCGGTTTACGTCCCTCAAAGGAAAAGGAGTAAAAGGCTGGAGATTTATGATAAAAAGTCAATAGAGGTTTGTTACATCTTAGATGACTTTTGAACTCCTGTGATGAGCTACTACGGACCTATTGTGCCTGGCTATGAAAGTGATAGAGGGTGCATTGAAAAAAGTTGAATAGGGAAAGTTTATCTCTTGCGGCTGTAAGGCTCGTTGAGCAAACCCGTCCAGAAGCCCCTGTGTGAGCGGGGAAAGAGGGAAGAACGATTCACTCTGGATATACAAGTTCTTCTCCAGGTTTCAGAATGACTACCCTGACGTCAGGAACCTGCTCTGCTGCCAGATCTTTGAATTTTTCAGGATCTTGCTGAATTACTTCAAAGGTGTTGTAATGCATTGGGACTGCAACTTTTGGAGATACCAGTTCAAGGGCCTTCACCGCCTCTTTTATTCCCATGGTGTACCAGCTACCTATGGGCAACAGCATAACATCTGGTTCATACAAATCGCCAATCAGTTTCATGTCGTAAAATAGCCCTGTGTCTCCGGTATGATAGATCTTGATACCATCCATTTCAATGATAACTCCAGCCGGACTCCCGGCAGAGATCATCTCTCCCTCATCTTCTATATCTGCTGAGTGGGTGGCTGGAGTCATGGTTATTGGCACACCATCTACCACTGCTGTTCCACCGATATTCATTCCAATTCCTTGGGCACCTTTTCCATTTACAAATTGTGAGACTTCGTGAATTCCAACTATCTTACTTCCTGTTCTTTTTGATATGCCTACAGCATCTCCAAGATGATCTCCGTGGCCATGGGTTACTACTATAAGATCCGGGTTTAGCTCATCTGGTGTGACAGGAGCCACTGGGTTTCCAGTAATAAAAGGGTCAATTAACACTTTTTTACTACTTTCCAGCATAAAGGCTGCATGTCCCAACCATTGAATCTTCACGCACATCACCACATTCAGGTTAACCCCTACCATAATAAAGATATGGGTTTTGAATACACATGATCTTATAAACCAGGAATGATTTGGATTCAAGACCTATGAATTAAGCATGATCATATTCTGAATCTGAGAATGGCGGCGATACCACCAAGGGCCATAACCCGTTTTCCAGGTTCAAATTCACCACTCATGATTACCACTCTTCCACTGGCTCGCTCCACTTCAAAGAGCATAGCATCAATATCCCATGTTTCCCGTTCCTTCCTGAGATACTCATCAACAACGAGGAGCGTTTCAATAGCTCCATATGTATGGGCTCTCTTAACGGCATCAATGCCATAAACAGCCTTTCCTTCTTTTCCTATTTCTTCCATTAATTTATCGACATATCTGGCCTCATTGGCAATTCTAACATCTTTAGCAAGTCTTTCCACCGCACCCCGTTTTAGCACTTCAAGAAATCCAGATGTGCCGATGGAAGAGGAATCTTCTATAATAACTTTGGAGGCCATTTCAGCATCTCTATCTTTGAGAAAGCGAAAAAAATCCTCTTTAGTAAACCCAGGACCAGCCACAATGGCAAATTCGAAAGGTAAATTTTTCATCTGTGATAGTACTTCTCCAAAAAATTCTTCCCGATAATTTCCCTCACGTTTCCCATAGCTCATTGTAATAGTGGAATATTGCTCCACTCCGAACTGACGAAGTATGCCAATGGAAGCCTCACCCTCCTCTATGGTGACAATAATGATTTTTGGCTGTGTTGAAGCTTTTACTGCATCTTCAATTCTGGTTAATTGTTCCCTTTTCCACTCTTCTTTGATTATGGATAGATCTTTGCCAGTATCTATATTCAGAGTGTGGTAATTTCCCTGTCCCGTTCCATGTTCTATAATACCATGAATCCTGAGACGATTGGCGTACCTGTGATACTCAACTTTCTCTACCCTTACACCCAGTCTGACAGGCTTTTTCTCAGCTTTATCCGGTCGTATTTTGTCAGAAGCCTCTTCAAGGGTACGTTTTGTTAAAGCGAAAACCAGATCTCCCTTCTCGATTATGTATTTCAGGTGCCATAAGTCATCGAGGTTTTCTGGAAGGAGAGTAATCTCGCCAGAGTTGCCTTTTAACCGTCTGGATAACACTCTCATTTAACCACCATATCTGATTTTCCAGGTGGAAGGAATTTTGCAATGCTATCGAACTTGCATATAGAGTTCACTGCGATTTTATCCTCGTCTTTTGCTATGGAGTACAGATATCTGGATATAGCCCTGGAAAGTTCATTGTGACCTGTGGAACCTATTGTGAGTTTAACCAAGTAATCTGCATGTTTCTCTATAGCTGATGGAGGTCCCCCTATAACTCTTTGTTCTTCAAGGTTCACGCCAACAGCAACTCCCACCGGAACGCTGAGATAGTTCCTTTTTCCAGTGATATAGAAACTGCCCTTGGGGAGATATTCTCCTGATTTTGGGGATTTTGAAACCTGTTGGGGTGAGACATAATAACATTCTCCCTCATAAACTCCCCCTTTCCATAAGGAAGAATAACTTACTGCAAACTGTGCTGCCTCAAATATGGTTTTATCTCCTACCTCTTTTCCTTCGGTTTTCACCACCACCACAGGGCCTCCCGGATATTGAGTATGGAAAAACAGGTCGTGTTTCTCCATTCTCTTGGTGACGATCTCCTCATTCATGGATGCGTTTCTTCCTCCAATAACGATAAATCCTTCAGAGGATTTGAACCACCTGTATTTTTCATACCAGCTGACTTTTCTCCTTATCTTGATAGTGGGAACTGAAACCTCCTCTACGATCCTCTCTTTTGCTTTTTCAATCTCTTTTTCTGTGTTTTTTATAGCTTGAATGACCCCCTCTTTCTTCTTCCTTGCTCGCTTGGAAAGTTTGTAATATTGATCTGCTATCTGGTGAAGAGTTTTTTTGAGATTCAATATGAACTCCATACCATCTATAACCACAGTGACACTGGATTGTTTGGGATCGATATCTTTAATCAGGGATAGTATCTCATTCCCTGTGCTCTTTTCTTCTTTTATAATCCGGGCAATCTCCTCCCATGATTTCTGTTTGAGGGCAGCATTCAGCGCGTTGTGTATTCTCTCTAATAAGGTATAATGTATGTATATGGCATCTCCTTTTTTTTGATAAAGGGACTCTTCTCTTTCAAATTTTTTCATAGCCTCTTTCTGAGATTCGAGTCGCCGTTCAAGGCGCAAAACTCTAGAATCGACATCTGTTTCTCTATGTTTTTCCAGTGATTCAAGAATATGACGGCTGAAATACTCGTCTAATGCTTCATTAAAATCCTGAAATTTCTTCTTCTCCTTATCTCGATATATCTCAAGAGGGAATGGCAGCGCATCGATCATGGTGCCATTGTCCAGAATGATTACAGGATCGAATTCACCCGATTTAATTGGAGTGAATACTTCATTAATGGCTCTTAAGATGGACTCGATATCATTCTCATCCAGTTCAATCCCCTTTCTGGTTTTTTCTACGCCAGCCCTAAAACAAATTTCTTCTGCATATATCCCCCCAAGGTTAGTTCTGGTGGCCAGTATCTTTACAATACTCTTTTCAGAGTTCAGTAGATCTCGTAGTTCATCTAGTCCCATGCTGAAAGGATCTGGCTGAGATGGAGGATAGGTGTATACTTCTCGTTGTTTTACCCTTCTCGTTGTGGATGTTAATGTTTTGAGGGGCATTATTATCATACCACTTTCATCGGTCAAAATGAGGTTACCCTTAGTGAATAGCTCACATATCAAATGGAATTTCGCATCCTTTCGGGAAATTTCTATATCAACGATTCTGTCGAAATCATACTGCTTTATGTTCTCTATTCTCCCATTCTGGATATACTTTCTCAAAAGCATGGCGAAGGAAGAGGGGAATCTGGGACTTATTCGGGGATATTTTGTAAGGTGTATTCGTTTTCCTGCTTCAATGACCAGATCTACCTTTGTTCCTGCGTATATCCGGATCCGTATTTCGTCCGGAGGGTAGTGGTAGATCTTCTCAATTTTTCCCCCTGACAAGAATTCAAGCTCAAACATTATGGCTTTTATGTCGATGTTGGACATGGATTCTTTCATAGCATAGGGAATGAAAAAGTTTACATATATCAAGGTAATCATCCCCTCAAGATGAGTAAGGAGAAAGAGCGGAACAATAAAGCAGAGGAACAGGTCGATAAGAAGATCCGCTATAGAGAAGGAATAATAAAAACTTTTGTTGCATCAGTATTTGGTATAATTGCTGGTGCCATCTCATTTGCTTTGACTGGCCAGGAACGATCACGGGACGTTTTTGCCATTCTGATTCTTTTCTTTTTCATATATATCCAGAAATATTTCCTTGGCAAGTTTGGAGTAAAAACAGATGAAATGGGTGGAAAAGACTGGTTTTATGTGGGTTTCATAACCTTTGATCTCTGGTATGTTTCTTGGGTTATTTTACTAAATCCCTGATAAGGGTAGATGCTATGAGGATAGCTGTTCTTAAAAAAGAAAAATGTCAGCCAAAACGTTGCTCTCATGAATGTCTTAAATACTGTCCTATGGTGAGAACTGGAGATGAGACAATTGTAATAGAAGATAAGGCTGTTATTTCCGAGGAACTATGTTCTGGATGCGGGATATGTGTAAAAAAATGTCCATTCAGTGCTATATTTGTGGTGGGATTGCCAGATCAACTCGAAGGAAAGGAGATACATCGTTATGGCCAAAATGGATTTGTCCTGTATGGTCTTCCTGTGCCAAGAAGAGATAGCGTAGTTGGGTTAATAGGACCAAACGGAACAGGTAAATCCACTGCAGTTCGGATTTTAAGTGGACTTATGAGACCAAATCTAGGGAAAGAAGAAGTCAGTGAAGAAGAAATATTGGAGTATTTTGCTGGAAGTGAACTCCTCAATTACATGAAAGAACTGTTTGATGGAAACATTATTGCCTCTCATAAGCCTCAGTATGTGGAAGCCATTCCAAAAGCTGTCAAGGGCACTGTTAAAGAACTGCTCGCTAAAGTTAATGAGACTGGAGAAATGGACGAGTTAACCTCAAGAATGGGATTGGAAAATGCTATGGAAAACTCGGTAGAAACCCTCAGTGGAGGGGAGCTTCAGAGAGTGGCAATAGCTGCAACTCTGTTAAAAAATGCTGACTTCTATTTCCTTGATGAAATCTCGTCCTACTTGGATATTTATCAGAGAGTTGAAGTGGGAAAACTCATAAAAGATTACGGAAAACGTGCCCCTATCCTGATTGTGGAACATGATCTGGCCATCCTAGATATGGTGGCGGATTTTGTCCATATTGCTTATGGAACTCCTGGAGTATTTGGGGTTATTACTAAAATTAAAGGAGAACGAGTTGGTATTAATCAATATTTAGAAGGGTATCTTCCTGAAGAAAATATACGAATCAGAAGTGAACCCATTGAGTTTAATGTTCTTGCTCCAAGAGCAAATGTAGAGCTGGAAACTCTCGTAAAGTTTGGAGAGTTCACAAAATCATATGGCAATTTTACTCTCCATGCAACAAGTGGTGAAATACGAATAGGAGAAATTCTCGGCATTGTGGGCCCTAACGCTATAGGGAAAAGCACTTTCGTAAAAGTTCTGGCAGGTGTAACTGAGCCTGATACAGGAAAGGTGAACCTTAAATTGAAGGTCTCATATAAACCCCAGTATATCAAGGCAGATCTCGATACGAATGTAGGTCTTTTCCTCGAGTCTATCAATCCAATGATCCGGTCCAGTTATTATCAGACAGAACTTGTAAAACCCCTCCAGTTGTCAGATCTAATGGATTCCAGCCTTCAGGATTTGAGTGGAGGGGAGTTGCAACGAGTAGCTATAGCAGCCTGTTTGATGAGGGAAGCAGACCTTTACCTCTTGGATGAACCATCAGCACACCTTGATGTGGAGCAGAGAGTAATGGCAACCAAAGTAATCCGGAGGTTTGCTCTGAGCCAGGAGAAAAGTGTCATGGTTGTGGATCACGATGTTTATCTGATTGACCTATTGAGTGATCGATTGCTTGTATTTTCAGGAACTCCTGGTAGAGACGGCAGGGTGATGGGGCCATTTGAGATGAGAGAGGGAATGAATCTTTTCCTCAGAAATATGGGTATAACTTTTAGGAGAGATGAAGACACCAAGCGTCCTAGGGTTAACAAACTTGGTTCCAGACTGGATAGAGTACAGAAAGAGACTGGAGAGTTTTATTATCCCCTTGAGAAAGTTTCTCAGGAATGAACTCGTGTTTAATGGAATGTAATAAAATTTTAATAGGGGAGAATGCTATTCAGTAAAGATGATCAAAGAGCTGCTGAGGATCGCCCGGGAGATATCTCATTTTGTGAAATACGAGGTGGATTACCTTGTGGAAAGAAATGAGGGTGAAGCAGTGGTGAGGATGGGAGCAGATGGAACTCCCACAAGAAAGATTGATATGATAGCAGAGGAGGTCATTCTGGACATTCTATATGAAAAAGATCTACCGGTTAAAGTCATTAGTGAAGAAGCAGGAGAAGTGCCCATTTCTGATGATTATGAATATGTTCTCGCTCTTGATCCAATCGATGGGACCTTTAATTCCTTGCGAAACATACCGTTTTATTCTATTTCAATGGCTTTTTCTACATCAAATAGCATGAAGGACATTTTTTTTGGATATATATTTGACCTCAGTGGGGAAAATGAATATTATGCAACAAGAGAAGGGGCCTTCAAAAACGGCAGACCTCTGAAAGTTTCTAGAGAGCGAGAACTGTCTAGAGCGAATGTGATTTATTATGGTGGAGATGACTGGAAAATTGTTGACAGAATAAAAAGAACTCGTTTGCTGGGTTGCGCATCTCTTGAGTTGTGTCTTGTTGCTGAAGGTAAGATGGATGCTTTTGTAGATTGTAGAAATTCTCTGAGAGTCTTTGATGTGGCAGCCGGAATCCTGATGGTATCCAGTGCAGGAGGTAAAGTATCTAAAGAAAAAGGGCAAGAAGTGGATAACGGCATATCCATAGGTGAAAGGATTAATATTGTGGCTTCTAATGAGTTGCTTCATGACTCTCTGGTGGAGGCTTTGAATGAAGGTTAAAAGAATTGGGATAATATCGAGGAGAGATAGAGCATCTCTTAAATTAAGTGAGCAGATATACTGGTATCTTAAAGATTGCGTTAAGGTTACAGTTTCAAGAGAGTTATCCCATCTGGTGGGAGAAAAGATCAAATTCAGGCTGGCTGATTCAGATCTCTTGGTGGTTGTCGGTGGGGATGGAACCATTCTAAGAACACTCCATCTCTTGGATGAACCAGTCCCGATACTTGGTGTGAATACCGGGGACATAGGGTTTCTGACTGAAATTGGTGGAAACTACTGGGAAAAAGCTTTGAGGAAAATTTTGAGAGGAGATTTCACCATTGAAAAGCACACTAGAATTGAGGTTATGGTGGATGATGTGACCTTCCCAGCCTCTATGAATGAAGTGGTTATTGTAACCGCCAAACCTGCAAAGATGCTCAGCTTTAATATTCGTGTTAATGGAGAGATGCTGGATCATTTCAGGGCAGATGGCATAATTTTTGCAACACCTACCGGGTCAACTGCTTATGCTATGAGTTCAGGAGGGCCTATTGTTGAGCCTTCCATGGATTCTATAATAATGGTGCCTATGGCACCTTTCAAGCTAAGTGCAAGACCATGGGTGCTCCCTGGTAATTCGAAGATCGAGTTTACCATGGAGAAAAGGAGTAGAGAGGCTATAATTGCTGTGGATGGTCAAGTCTCCAGGAAAATATATCCGAACCAGAAGGTTATTGTGGGGAAATCTGACTCACCCGCTCTTTTTGTTAATCTGGGTATGAGTTTTTATGAAAAGATGAGGAGCAAGATAAGGAAAATTTACTGACTCAGTTTTATCAAATCCCCGATTAACATTTTTTAACCTTTTTTGATGTATGTCATCTCTTTTCGTTTTTAGTCCATTCTGTACCCAATCCCCTCTCCCCTTGCAACAAGCTCATCCTCTCTATGAACTCTCACTTCAAAAAAGGCGATTTTATTCCCTGTTATTCTTTTAGCCTCTGCGATTAGTTCATCTCCTTCAAAGACTGGTTTGTAGAATTCAGTTTTAATATATATGGCCATTCTCTTCTTCCCATCTGTATTTCCGGCAATTGCAAAGGCAAAATCTGTTAGTGCTGTTATAAATGCGCCATGACATACGTTGTAAAAATTGAGATGTTCTTTTTTGACAACTCCCTTAACTTTTGCGTAGTAATCCCTAATCTCGATTACCTCAACACCTAACAACTCTCTAAATCTATCCTGCTTTAAAAAATTATCATATTTTGATTTCATTTTCTCTCCAACTCTCATCAATTTAATTTAAGTCTTTCTGTGAGTGGTAGAATGATGTGTTATAGAGTAATTCCTGATAGGTTGTTGGTTAAGCCGTTTACCATTGAAAGTGTAGCTATATTTTACAATTCATCAAATTACATCGACATGGTCATCTAACTCATACCCTTGGTCCCAACTTGAAAATTGGTTATGCTAGTATAGAAGGAATGAAAAATAGATTAGGAGAAGAATTATATAGCATTTTAGCCATATCTCCCAGGAGAGAATGCCGGAACTTTTTAATGAGATAAAGGAAAGTCATCTTGAGTTTTACTTATTGAGTGGAATCAGGGGGAAGGGGGTATTATGGTGCTTTTCGATTCTCTAAGAAAAGTAGAAGGCAAAGTAAAAAACCTGAAAGATTTAGCAGTTAAAAAATATAAGCATGCAAAAAAATTAGAAAAAATGAAGATTGAACTTTTAATGAGGTTTGAACTAGATGAGTTGAAGAAAATATGTGAACTCCAGGGTATACCTACTTATTATTATGCTCTAAATCCATTGGATCCACTTTCTGAGAATAGGATAGAACTAGAGAATAAATACGAGCTGATTGTTGAGATGCTAAAAATCTCACTAGATGATATAATCGATTATGCAGAGAGGTATGGTGTGGAGTATAGAGATGTACTGGAAGAGCTTGAAGAATTTGAGAGATTGTTTCAGGAAAAATGGAATAGAAATACTATAGTATTGACTCAGAATCGGAGTTTGATTAGAGGAAAATATCGGGTTTAGGGCCAGTTCGGCACGTCATAAATATATGTGATTAGGATGTCTATGAAGGGAATAAAGGTCTCTTAACGTAATCCTTGACAATAAAAAAGCTCATAATGAGCTAATGCAAGAGGAGTCTCCCGTCCCTATAGGGTTCTTGTTGTCGGTATGTTGGAAATTCATCAGAAAGCGATCTCATACCGTATTCTTATTATTTCACTGATACTATTTTACGTACTTCTGTCAAGCTGTGTAGAATATAACACTCATGTAGTTCATTACATTGAATAACTTTTGAAAACCAAAGGAAGATTGAGAAATGGACGAAGCAACAGTATACCAAAAAATAAATATAGGACAACCTTCAAGTTAAATGCCGGAATTTCGGAGAGATGAGGTAGTCGCCTCTGAAATCCCCTATCAAGTGGTTTGAAGGCCGTTCGTTTCATCTAACATGTGAAATCCATTATATCTTCTGGATGTGGTGGATACAGGACGGGCCGGTAGATCAGGGGTAGATCGCCACCTTGGCATGGTGGAGGCCTGGGGTTCAAATCCCCACCGGTCCACTATTTTAAATATGATCTGAAATAGTTGAACAGTTAATGATATATTGCCAGATTTATTTTTTAATTTACAAGTGAAGATAACATTAAATAAAATACCCAGATCATATGCATCAGTCCTGAAATTGCCTTAAGTTCGTGAGGTTATTTCCATGTCAATCGAATTCAGAATAGAAAGGGAAAGAAGCAGATTCTTCAATCTAGTCGAAGGCAGAGAAGAAGAACTTGAAATAGAAATCCGGTTTGATCCCCTCACCAAAAAAACTTCCCGCATAGTGAAAAAACCACTCCCCATATCTCAAGACCCGGATATTCTCGAAGAAGTTGAGAAAAAGGGTTTTTGTCCTTTTTGTCCAGAGAATATTTATAAAGTAGCAACGAAGGATACTAGAATCCTTTCAGAAGGAAGGCTTGAAAAAGGAGAGGCTATTCTATTCCCAAACATTTCTCCCTATTCGTCTCACTCTCTTGTTGTAAGAATTACGAATCCCCACTATCTCTCTTTAGATGAATTCACCCCAAAACATTTCATTGATGCCTTTGAAGTAATCCAGGATTACATTTCCATGGCAAAAAGAGTAGATGAAAAAGCAAACTATGCCAGTATTAATATGAATTACCTGAAATCTGCTGGTAGCAGCATTGTACACCCTCATATTCAGGTTATGATCTCAGGGATTCCCACTGATTACCATAGAAGAGTTTTTGAGGCAGGAAAGAAGTTTTATCAGGAGTATGGCAGGAGTTACTGGGAGATACTGGTGGAACAAGAGCAAAATGGACCAAGGCTTATTGGTAGGACAGACATCTTTACCTGGATTACAGCCTTCGCTCCTAGAGGCTTCGACCATGTGACAGGGATATCTCCAAAAAATTTTATAGATTTCAGTAAAGGAGAATTTTTAAATTTATCAGAAGGTATTACTCGGGTTTTGAGAGCGTATAAGGAGTCTGGTTATAATTCTTTTAACTTTGCCATTCTAATTCCACCGTTAAAGGAACCACAGGGGTTTGCCACCATAATCGACATAGTTGCGAGGAGTAATCTTGATAAGTATTACTGGAATGACTGTTTCTTTCTAACGAAGCTCCATGATGAGGGATATGCTAGCTCAACTCCAGAAGAAGTAGCAAAAAAACTGGAAAGATACTTTTGATGTCATCTAGATCGTAAAGAGAGATAAATGAGGATCATTCCAGCAGTAAACATAACACTTTGAATGGTATGTGCTGTGACTAGGCTTTGAAGGAGTACTTCATAGATAATCCCCTCTATGATAACAGCAAATGAAATGACTGCAAACCCTGCTCCTAAATATAGAAGAGATGGATCAGATTTTTTAACGTAGGAACGATAGCTCAATAAGGCTATGTAGACTCCAATGAGGAAACTTACGATTTTGAATATCATCAGTATTATGTGCATAGGAGAATGGGTCACTTATCTCACCTCTTTAAGGCTTTTCCACATAGAGGCAAGACGATCTGCCTTGTCCTCTTCAATTAGTTTAACTTCAAGACCATTTCCATCCAGCATGACGAGGATTTTGCTGATGTTGGCTTTAAATATTCTGTAATGGTGGCCACGATCGTCTAGTTTCATTCTAATAATTTTGACGAGTTTATCGTCCTCAAGCTGTTTAAGCAATCTGTATACAGTCTGGAGAGGGATATTACAGTGTTCACTCAATTCACTGGCAGACATTTCATGTTTCATGAGGGCCACCAGAATTTTATACGAATGAACATTGCAGAGATGCTGAAGAATTCTTTTCTCCGTCTCATCCATGAACAATCTCTGGTTAGAGACATCATTGTATTAAAGTGTTATCAGACATTCTCATGAAATGAGAGTTGTTATTGTATCTGCTACTTTAAGTAAAAGGCTAGATAAGGAAAATCCTCTTCCTTCAAAACATTCCTGAAAAGAAGGAAAGTTTAGTATTTTCCCGGAGGATTTGATAAATCAGTTTTACTCTAGAGGATAAGGACGGTAATCTCCTTCTTGTAAATCTAGTTCTCTTATTTCTTCTAATCTTTAACTAATAAACGTGTTTATTCTCATTTCATGAGAATGAGTATCCCTGTTTAAGTAGTTTTTTTAAAATTAACTCATGGCACAGTCTTGGTTAATACCCGTTTTGCGGTAAATGGGGGCATAAAATGAAAAACGGACATGAGGCTGAAAAGAAGGAACTCTTTCAAAAAGTTCGGGATGTGCTTAGGGATAGATATTGGAACAAGCTCGTATTTGGTGCAAGAAATACTCTTTCGAAAGATAAGGTATCAAGACCTGTTCACGATGTGTTTGAATATGTGTATTCCGCATGGGAATCAGATCTCGATAAACGGAGTGAAACAGCTTACAGTGGCTCAGTGTTTCTCTATTCTGTTCTTAAAGGAACTGGAAGGCGGTTTACTTCAGATGTAACAGAAGCCAATGAATTGCATGAGGTTGGAAAAGAACTGGCCTCTTTTGTCTGGGAAAAGCTCGAAAAATCGTCCTCTGGAAAGGATGTCAGAAATGGTGATGGAACTCTGGCGGAGATATGGTATCAATTTTCAGAGTATTTGTGGGAGGAATTCAAAAGCGTCAAATTCAGGCGGATGGAGGAAGAAAAATGAGCAGAGTAAATATAATCAGAAAACAAATGAGTGGAATTAAAAAAATATGCCTCTTTGTGTTATTGATGTTGAGTTTGAGTGTATTTTTCCTTCCGGTCATAAATGCTGATGAAAGCTCGATTGAGGATGAATGGCTCAATGACCCCCATAATCATCCTGACGATATTAGAGTAATATATATTAAAGCATATCAATTTGGATTCGATCCTGAAATAATAGAGGTAAACAAAGGAGATAGGGTGATTTTCAGGATAATCTCTGAAGATGTAACTCACGGCTTTTTTATTGATGGATATACTCCATCTCCAGTAGATCAGAAGATCGTCATCGAACCGGGTAAAATCATTGAGATAGGACCAATAACTTTCGATAAGCCTGGTAAATTTAAAATCAGGTGTTCTGTGACCTGTGGCCCACTCCATCCTTTTATGGTGGGTGATATAAAGGTAAACCCCAATTTTACATACTATTCCTACTTGGTTGGAACTCTCTTCGTTGGCATGCTCACACTAGTTTATGTTAGGAGAGGACCAGAGAACAAAATGCTTGGGATTTCCCTTGAAAAAGAAATTGATCTTCTCAGAGTGAGAGGTATAGGTCCGATTTTAAAACGGATTCTCCAGTGGAGAGGATTTCATTTTGCAGTACTCTGGCCTAGCCTGCTGATTTTTGCAGTGGTTATCGTGGCAGGGTTTGTTGGTAATCCAGTTGGGAACAAGAATTTCTCTATTGCTGTGGTGTGGATTTTATGGTTTGCTCTGGTTGAGTTTATGATCCTACTGGCAGGAAGGACATGGTGCACAGTGTGCCCCCTTCCTGCAATAGGTGAATGGATTGCCAGAAGAAGGCTGTGTGGAGTACATAATGTGAGAAAATGGTTTGCCCTCAAACTTAAATGGCCCAAGCGTCTGAATAATATGTGGCTTGGTGCTCTTCTGTTTCTCACCATGTCTCTCATAATTCCGTGGCTGGTTACCCGGCCGGTGGTATCAGGATTACTGTTTGTAGTTCTGATTGCTGTAGGCACCATATTGTATATAACGCATCCTCCACGGAATTTCTGCAGGAGTGTATGTCCGGCGGGAGCTTACATAGGACATGATTCGAATGCTTCCATATACAGTGTCCGAGCAAGAGATAAAAGTATCTGTGATAAACATAAGGCAAAAGAGTGCATTCGGGGTAGTCCAGAAGGATATGGTTGTCCATGGAAGCTTTATCCAGGAGGCCACGATGAGAATACTTACTGTGGGCAGTGCTATGAATGTTTGAAATCCTGTCCCCTTGATAACATGACTGTTAAAATACGGATGATTGGAAAAGATTTAGCACACATGGCTGCAAAGGCGAAAAATAAGTTTGATGAGGCGTGGATGGGCTTTATAAGATTTACTCTGGGAGTTTTCTATATTCTGGTATTCTTTGGTCCTTATTCCTGGATCAGAGACTGGGGGAATATGGGCGTTAATTTCGGAGCTAATCTTGCCAGCATTGGGTTGCTCACTCCTGGAGTAGAAGGGGTAGTAAATTGGTTTAAGTGGGCTATTATGGTGGCTGGAGTAGCACTTGTAGCTTATCCAGCCGTATTTTACACCTTCTCGTGGTTCTCAAAAAAAGTTGCAAAAACGGATCAACCAACGAAACATATATTTCTGGCTTTCAGCTATGCACTGATCCCTTACATAGTATTCATATGGGCGGCATTCGCCGTTGCAATCCTCTTGGTATTCTGGGCATATCCGATAACAGCCTTTTCAGATCCTTTCGGATGGGGCTGGAATCTTCTTGGATTTAAGTTCAAATGGGATCCGTTTATTCCTCAGTCTTTGCCATATGTGCTAGCATCTCTGTCCATAATAGGGATGGCTCTTGCCATTAATTCTACTTATAACATAGCTCGCAAGATGCTTGGAGGACATGACAAAGCCTTTAGGGCTACATCGGTCATGGCATTGCTACATATCTTGGTAGCCATTGCATTTGTCTGGGTGGTAGCGGGGTGATATATATGAATAGAGGAATCTTCTGGGAAATTGTAGCATTGGTGCTTACTATTGCAGTAATTGGAACAGTATCCCTTCCGTTGCTGGATAACTATGTCATGCCAGAAAAAAGAGAGCCCAATACAATCCTGATAAGGGCTTACATACAGGAATCGGGTGGTTTTGATCCAGGAGTGATACGGGTGAAGAAAGGAGAAACAGTGAAACTGGTGGTAGAGGGGATGGATGTGGTTCATGGATTTAAAAGCGAAGCTCTTGGGATAGATCTTGGGCCGATAGAACCAGGGGAAAAAAAGGTGGTCGAGTTCACTCCTAAGGAAGAAGGAGTGTATATGTTTGAATGTACCGTGGTATGCAGCCCCATACACCATTATATGAGGGGCATAATTATAGTGGAAGGTGAGTGAGATGGGTAAAATTAGGGACTTTCTATCTTTTCCTCCTGTAATATTCTTCTCATTAATACTCATAGGAGCGGTGGTGGTTTTCGGTTATGCATCTGTCGTAGGAGAGCAGGCTGAGGAAGAGCCACCTCATGTGACACCGGTGGTAGAACTGGAGGATAAAGTGGTTAAAAAACCAGCAGAAATTACGGTGACTTTGAAAGTTCTCGCAGGTCATGGAGATGGTGGTCACGATCATAGAGCTGATGAAGAAGAGAGTTCAAATGAAGGGCATGATGAAGTAAAGAGTGTAGATGAAGATGCAGATCATAAAGACCAAGCAGATGAAAGAGGACATATCACAGGTCAGAATGTGGATGAGCATTTAGATGAGGAGGATCATAAGGATAGTGAAGATCATTCGGATGCTGAAGATCACGAAGAGGAAGTAGATTTCGGTGGTTTGTATGCAAAAATAGTCGTTTATTCCCCACAAGGTGGAATCTATACAGAGAAAGTAGGAACCACAGATGAAGAAGGCATGGTAAGCTTCACCTTTTTGATTGATGAAAACACCCCTCTAGGAAGATACAGTGTTTTACCCCTCCTTGGAAAAGATGAAAGCCTCCTCGTGATAGGAGACGCAGCTTTCCTTGAGGTGACCTGATGTATCTTTTTATGTTTCTCCTCCCCCTCCCCTCTTTTTTTCAGAAATATTACATTGATCCAATTCTCTACGATACTGGATACAATCCAGTGAATACCCTTACGTGGGCATTGCTGTTAGTTCTCTTCGTCCTCTTTCTTTTCAAACTCCTGAGGAAGATGGAAGTAACAGTAGACAGAACCTTTGTGGTGGCGAACATCCCTTACATCCTCTCAGGAGCTCTTCTGAGGGTAGTGGAAGATGGAGAGCTAGTTGCTCCTCCTTTCAAATACTTACTGATTACACCCCTCATCTATTTTCTCATCTTTTTTGTGGCTATCACAGCTTTATCCATCGCAGTCTTTCTAAAGAATCGACGCGGATATAGATATGAAAGGGTGTATGCAAGTATCGGTGTAGTGTGTGTTCTTGCTATAATCTTCATACTGGTATCCGGGCTTAATGTTATAAATGGAGCAGTTCTTCTGGCTGTTTTTGGAATTGCATCAGTCCTCACGCTTACTTTTTATTATGGGTTTCGAGCCATCTACTCGCCTTTAGCCACGACCATCAATTCAATGGTGATTTTTGCTCAGATGACAGATGCAACTGCTACTTTCATAGCCATAGATTTCTTTGGTTACTGGGAGAAACATGTTTTGCCGAGATTAGCCATTAATCTCACAGGATCTGGCCTTGTTATGTTTCTTCTCAAATTTATGATTTTCATACCCATATTGTACTATCTTGACAAGGAGCTCAGGTCTGAAGGAGAGCTGAATAACTTCATCAAATTCGCTTTGATCACAATTGGTCTTGCACCAGGAGTAAGAGATGCTGTTAGACTCACCTTTGGGGTTTGAGGAGATAGAAAAGAGGTGTGAAAATACAAAAAGTGAATCAGGAGGTGAAATATATGAGGAACATGAAAAAGGTGTTCAAATTAGGAATCTTGGTAGTGTTGGTGGCAGCACTGCTGGTTTCTGGATGTGTGGACAACTCCAAAAAAACTGAAGAAGTGCAGGTAAACGTGGAAGAAGGCCATGATGAAGTGGTGGTTGTAAAGGAAGGGACACCGTCTCTGACTGTGAATCTGAAGAACTTTGAGTTCTCTCCATCAGAGCTAAGAGTTGATAAAGGAGATGTAGTTGAGTTTAAGGATGAAGAAGGAACTCATACAGTGACGATTATAGAGGGTGAACATGGGGAGATGGTAGATGAAACACTGTCAAAAGGAGATTCATTGCTGGTTAAATTTAATGAGGATGGCGAATACAAACTGGTATGCAAGTTCCATGAGAATTCAGGGATGATCGGTACAATAGTAGTGGAGTGAGACGTGTTTCCTTAAATTTTTATTATTTTTTATTTATTTGATTTTGGATGGATGAGAATGGGTCAATATACCGAGCTGATAAAAATTACAGTATACAACAGCAAAACTCTGTTTTTAACCTCCTTCATTATCGTTTACTCGTTTTTGACTTTTTTTGATGCATATCTATATAGTCTTGTGTTCGGGTATTCTGCGGAAGTTTCAGTTCTCATAGCTCTTTCCCGTTTCTTCATCTACCTTCCTTTTTCTCTGCTTTTGGCTTTATATGTGGTTTTTGTAGCACCATCTTTCAGGTTGCGAAAATCCAGAAAAAATGGAGCAGCAGGATTTATGGGCGCAATATTTGCGGGAATCTTCAGTTTCGTTGGATGCCCACCATGTTTATTTGGCTTACTAATACTTCTATCTTCTCTGGGATTACTTACCGGAGGATTGTTTTTTTCCATCTTACTCGTTCAACAATATTCTGGGATCATATTCGTGATAGGGATAGTCGGAATGATTGTCGGATTATATGTTATGATGAGATCTATGGTATCCTGCAGGATATTCCCTGTTACAAATACTTAATGAATTAATATTATAAAATTAACCACAAGATTTATTTAGTGGGGGTAATACCCACATTCATGCAACAGCTTGTTTTCGATCTCGACCCTGACCTAGTGGAGTATATAAAGAATAAAGGCAGAGATTACAGGGTGTGTACTTCATGTGCTGGACCCGTGATATTGCCAGTGGAGTATAAAAAACCAAAAGAGACGGATTTCAGGATTAAGATTGGTGAAAATACCTTGTTTGTGTCTGCTGTTCAGGCAAAGTATATAAGGAAGTTCACCAGAGACATGGTGTACGATGGAGAAGTATAGGTTTATAGACCATACAGCTGACGTTGCCTTTGAAGTATTTGGCAGATTTCCAGAAGAGCTTTTTAAAAACGCAACTGAAGCCTTTGCATATGCTTTTGTATCTGTAGATAAAATTAATAAAGATACTAAAAGAGAGATTCAAGTAACAGGAGAGAATCTCGAAGATTTGCTGTACGCTTGGTTAAATGAACTGGTGTATTATTTTGATGCAGAATTTTTTGTCCCTCTGGAGGTAGAAAAAATTAATATAGAGAAAATCGAACAATCAGATGGTAAAACCATACTACGTCTGAAATCCAATGTCGTAGGTGGGAGGATCACACCAGATGTGGTAGATGTGGCTCCTAAGGCCATAACCCTGCATGATTTTAAAGTAGAGCAGGTAGATGATAGGTTCCGAGCACATGTGCTAATTGATATTTAGGAGGGTGAGTATGGAGAACATTTTCAAGAAAATAGATGATTATCTATGGGAGTTGCCAAGAAACCATAAGTATGGAATGAGGGTTCCAGCCTGGTTTTTCGTTTCTAGAAAGATGATGAACGCCCTGGAAAAAGGGGCTGTAGAGCAGGCAGCTAATGTTGCCATGATGCTAGGAATTCAAAAGGCCTCGCTGGTTATGCCTGATGTTCATGTGGGATATGGTTTTCCAATTGGTGGAGTTGGTGCTTTTGAGGTAAGTGAGGGAATTATAAGTCCCGGAGGTGTGGGTTTTGATATCAATTGTGGTGTGAGAGTTTTGAAGACAAATCTTAAAGTTGATGAGGTTCGAAATAAAATAAAAGAGCTCATAGACCAGCTTTTCATCAATGTACCCTCTGGTGTCGGATCCCAGAGTAAATTGAGGGTAACTGACAGCCAGCTTGATGAGATTTTTGTATCAGGAGCTAAATGGGCTGTTGAGACTGGTTTTGGAAAGAGTGATGATCTGGAACATTGTGAAGAAGGAGGAGCCCTCTCAGGAGCGAAACCTGAAGTGGTGAGTAGAAAAGCTAGAGGGAGAGGGAAACCTCAACTTGGAACCCTTGGTAGTGGTAACCATTTCTTGGAGGTTCAGTATGTAGATAAAATTTATGACGAACAGGCGGCCAGAGTTTATGGTTTAGAGGAAGGAAATGTGGTGGTGATGGTTCACTGTGGTAGTAGGGGAGCAGGGCATCAAATTTGTACAGATTTCCTTATGATACTGGAAAGGGCTTCGAGAAAGTATGGGTTCAAATTGCCTGACAAACAACTGGCATGTGCGCCCATTCAATCTGAGGAAGGTCAGAATTATTTTGGGGGGATGGCAGCTGCTGCCAATTATGCGTGGGCAAACCGGCAGATAATATCTCACTGGGTTAGAGAAACCTTTGAAAAGGTATTCAGAGCATCAGAAGATGATCTGGGGATGGATCTTGTGTACGATGTAGCTCATAATATTGCGAAATTTGAGGAGTATGTAGTGGATGGTAAAAAAGTAAAGGTTTGTGTACATAGAAAAGGTGCAACAAGAGCCTTTGGACCTGGAATGACTGAAGTTCCTTCAGATTACAGGGATACGGGACAGCCTGTTATCATTCCCGGTAGTATGGGAACCCCATCATATATTTTAAGGGGAACTGAAAAGGCTATGGAACAGAGTTTTGGCTCTACCTGTCATGGATCTGGAAGAGTGATGAGCAGAGCGGCAGCGAAAAGGAAGATACGAGGCAGGGAAGTTAAAAGATCTCTTGCTGAGAGGGGGATCTACGTGAGGGCAACTCATGATGCGCTGCTGGCTGAAGAGGCACCAGGTGCTTATAAACTGAGCGATGATGTAGTGGATGTGGTGGATAGGGCTGGAATCTCCAGCAAGGTGGCGAGATTACTTCCTTTGGGTGTTGCTAAGGGATAAGTAGATGGGATGGCCAAAAAGTTTAAGAACTATTGCCATGGACTGGGTAGGAGTGATGGAAAAATTTAAATTTCATTAGTGAAGGTACTCATCCTTACGTTCCATCGGATGAAATGGGGTTGGAGATAGAAGATTTGAGGCACATTATGTTTGAAGAATTGGCGTTTGCAAAACAGACTGGTTTATGGGCTCGTAGCTCAGTCAGGCAGAGCACCTGGCTTTTAACCAGGTGGTCAAGGGTTCAAATCCCTTCGAGCCCGCTATTTTTCCCTTTTACAGAGGCTATAGATGGATTATATGGTGGATGGGTATATAAGGAGGCCGGAAAGCTCGGCCAGGAGGTAAAAAAATGAAGATTAAATTACAGGAGCATATACTTGTTCCGAAACATGAGATTCTCTCGAAGGAAGAAGCTGAGAAAGTGTTAACCGTTCTGAACATTAAAAAGCACCAGCTTCCAAAAATACGTAAAGAGGACCCAATTGCTAAAGAGATTGGTGCAAAAGTTGGTGATGTGATTAAAATAACGCGAAACAGTCTCACTGCGAAAGAGGCTGTGGTGTATAGGGTGGTTGTGGAGTAGGTGGTGTCGTATGCTGGATAGGGCAGCTCTTGCAAAATCGTATTTTACTCACGAACGATTGGTAAAACATCAGCTCGATTCCTTCAACTACTTCATTGAGAAAGGTCTTCAGAGTGTGATTGATGAGCAGGAAAAAATTGAGACAGATATACCTGATACATATGTTAAACTGGGCAAGATATCAGTTGGAACTCCAATAGTTAAAGAAGCTGATGGATCTGAGATAACTCTTTTCCCTCATGTGGCCAGAATCAGAAATCTGACATATGCTGCCCCTCTGTATCTCACAGGGACAGTGGTGGATCAGGGAGAAGAAAAAGAAGAAGAGACCGTACGTATTGGTATGCTTCCTATAATGGTGCGGTCATCCAGATGTAATCTTAACACTGTTGATGATGTGAGCAAATATGGAGAAGACCCCCTTGATCCGGGAGGATATTTCATAGTTAATGGCAGTGAGCGGGTTTTGATGAGCCTTGAGGATCTGGCACCAAACAAGATTTTCCTTGAGTTTGAAGAGCGATATGGTGATAGGATCGAAGTGGCCAAAGTCTTCTCTCAGAAATTTGGGTATCGGGCTCTGGTTATTGTTGAAAGAGGGAAAGATTCTCTTCTTGAAGTATCGTTCCCATATATACCCAAGAGGTTAAGCTTTGTAACATTGATGAGAGCTCTTGGGGTGGAAAGCGACCAGGAAATAGTAGGAATGGTTTCCAACGATCCTGAAATACTGAAATACATGCTTGAAAACTTGGAGATGGCAGAGGTTGAAACTCAGGAAGAGGCCATTGAGCTGATCGGAAAGAAAGTGGCTCCGGGACAGGCAAGAGAGTATCGTATAACAAGGGCCAATTACGTAATTGACAATTATTTGCTCCCACATCTGGGGACAGAAGAAGAAGACAGACGTGCTAAAGCTTTTTTCCTAGGAAGAATGGCTGAAGCAGTGTTTGAACTGGCCCTTGGTAGAAGAGGAGAAGATGACAAAGATCATTATGCCAATAAAAGACTAAAACTGGCAGGAGATCTGATGGAAGACCTTTTCAGAGTCTCTTTCATCAGACTGGCTAAAGATATCAAGTACCAGCTTGAAAGGGCTAAGGTAAGGAATCGTGATTTAACTCTTGCAACGGCCGTCAGAGCTGATGTACTGACTGAAAGAATAATGCATCCCATGGCGACAGGGAACTGGGTGGGTGGCAGAACTGGTGTTTCCCAGCTCCTAGATAGAACGAATTATGTCTCTGTGTTATCTCATCTCAGAAGAGTAATCTCCCCTCTGTCTAGGTCTCAGCCACATTTTGAAGCAAGAGATCTACATCCTACACAATGGGGAAGAATTTGCCCGTCTGAAACCCCGGAAGGTCCTAACTGTGGTCTGGTTAAGAATTTTGCTCAAATGGCAGAAGTATCGACAGGAGTGGATGAGGATATTGTAAGACATATACTATTCGATCTGGGAGTTGAGCCGATAAGGAGGGAGTTCTGATGAAAAGTAATTCATTGGCCGGTGAAGAGTTAACCCTTGAAGCTTTACCCGTAAGCTGTAAAGTGTACGTTAATGGGGCTTTGGTAGGATTCCATAGAAATGGGGAGGAGCTGACAAAGAATATTCGAGAGTTAAGGAGACGAGGAAAGATCTCTCATCAGATAAATGTGGTTTTCTACGAAGATACCAATGAAGTCAGGATAAATACAGATCGTGGAAGAGTGAGGCGCCCTCTAATAGTTGTGGAAGATGGTACCCCCCTCCTGACTGAAAACCATGTGGAAATGCTTAAAAATGGAGAAATAACTTTCGATGATCTTGTCAATGAAGGGGTGATCGAGTATATAGATGCTGAGGAAGAAGAGAATACTCTCATCGCCATAGATGAGGAGAGTTTAACCCAGGAACATACCCATCTGGAAATAGACCCCTCTCTCATTGTGGGGATATGTACCGGTTCAATCCCGTATCCAGAGCACAATGCAAGCCCGAGGAACACCATGGGCGCAGGGATGATAAAACAATCTATTGGATTTCCGTGTTCCAATCTCAGATACAGACTGGACACAAGAAGTCATGTTCTTCATTATCCCCAAATCCCCCTTGTTAAGACATCCACCATGGATGCCATTCTATTTGATAAAAGACCTGCAGGTCAGAACTTCGTGGTGGCTGTGCTCTCCTTTGAAGGATACAACATCGAGGACGCCCTAATCATAAATAAAGGGAGCATTGATAGGGGCCTGGGAAGAAGTCATTTCTTCCGGACCTATGAAGGGGAAGAAAGGAAGTATCCAGGAGGACAGGAAGACAAATTCGAGATACCCGGGGGGGAGATCATGGGGGCTAGGGGGGCAGAAGCCTATGCGAGACTAGATGAGGATGGGCTGGTACATCCTGAAACAAACGTTGGCCCCAACGATGTGCTGATAGGAAAAACCAGTCCACCTAGATTCCTTGAAGAACCCACTGAATTTGGGCTTACTCCTCAGAAAAGGAGAGAAACTTCAGTTAACATGCGTTCCAATGAGAAGGGGATTGTAGACATGGTGGTTCTGACGGAATCGGAAGGAGGGTCAAAATTAGCTAAAATTCGGGTGAGGGACCTCAGAATACCAGAGCTTGGAGATAAATTTGCCTCGAGACATGGTCAGAAAGGGGTGATAGGGATTATAATCCCCCATGAGGATATGCCCTTTACAGAAAGTGGTATCGTTCCTGATATGATCGTCAATCCACATGCCATACCCTCCAGAATGACTGTAGGTCATGTTCTTGAAATGATCGGTGGCAAGGTTGGCTCCTTGGAGGGTAGGAGAATAGATGGAACTGCTTTTCAGGGAGAAGTTGAAGAGGACCTCAGGCAGGCTCTTTTGAAGTACGGTTTCTCCCACACAGGTAAAGAGGTAATGTACGATGGTATTACTGGTCGGAAGTTCAAGGTGGACATCTTTGTTGGAGTTATTTATTATCAGAAACTTTACCACATGGTGGCTTCAAAGATTCATGCACGATCAAGAGGTCCCATACAGGTTCTAACAAGACAGCCCACTGAGGGTAGGGCGAGAGAAGGCGGTCTCAGGTTTGGAGAAATGGAGAGAGATGTACTTATAGGTCATGGTGCAGCACTGGCATTAAAAGACCGGTTGCTGGATGAGTCGGATAAGGTAGAGGTTTATGTCTGTAGTCGATGTGGAATGGTGGCACTCTATGACAATAAAAGGAAAACAGCATACTGCACGACATGTGACGACGATTCAGACATTTATCCAGTGGAAATGAGCTATGCTTTTAAGCTCCTTCTTGACGAGATGAAATCTATGGGTATAGCTCCGAGACTTGTACTCGAGGACAGGGTATAGGGTGGTTAAAATGGCACCAAAACGAATCAGAAGTATTAAGTTTGAACTGTTAAGCCCCAGAGAAATCAGGAAGATGAGTGTAGCCAAGATCATTACTCCTGATACCTATGATGATGACGGGTATCCTATAGACATGGGGTTGATGGATCAGAGGCTGGGGGTTATTGATCCTGGTCTGAGATGTAAAACCTGTGGTGGGAAAATTGGTGAATGTCCAGGACATTTTGGTCATGTGGAGCTAGTCGCTCCTGTAATCCATGTAGGTTACGCCAAGTTAATCGGGAAGTTGCTGAATGCTACCTGTAGAAATTGTGGCAGAATTCTGCTTCCTGATAAAAAACGGGACGAGATTGTTGAAGAGATAGAGCGGAGAAGAGAGACTGGAGGAGATATTGAAGACCTTGTAAAAGAGGTATTTGCTATTAGCTCCAAGACAAAAGAGTGCCCTCACTGTGGGGAGCAACGTGTAGACATCAAATTTGAAAAACCCACTTTTTACTATGAGAATGAGCATCGCCTCACTCCAATAGATATAAGAGAAAGGCTTGAGAAGATCCCAGATGAGGATCTAAAAGCTTTTGGTATGGATCCAGCGAGTGCCCGTCCGGAATGGATGGTCCTTACTGTATTGCCAGTCCCTCCTGTCAACACTCGTCCTTCAATAACTCTCGAAAGCGGTCAGAGAAGTGAAGATGATTTAACCCATAAGCTAGTGGATATAATAAGGATTAATCAGAGATTCCAGGAGAACAAAGAAGCGGGAGCCCCTCAGTTGATTATTGAGGATCTGTGGGAGTTGTTGCAGTATCATGTGACTACCTATTTGGATAATGAGGTCTCAGGAGTTCCACCAGCCAGACACAGAAGTGGCAGACCTTTAAAAACACTCTCACAAAGACTCAAAGGTAAAGAAGGAAGGTTCAGGGGAAGCCTGTCAGGTAAAAGGGTTAATTTTTCTGCAAGAACGGTTATATCCCCAGATCCGAATTTGAGTATTGGAGAAGTAGGTGTGCCCAAAGCCATTGCAGAAGAGCTTACAGTACCCATGTATGTAAGCAGGTACAATCTTGAAGAGGCGCGAAAATTCATTCTCAGGACAGAACATCCAAAGGCCAACTACGTTATCCGGCCGGATGGACGGAGAGTGAAAGTAACAGAAAATAATGCTGAGGAAGTTACAGAGAAACTTGAACCAGGATGGGTAGTGGAAAGACAGCTCATGGACGGGGATGTCGTACTCTTTAACAGACAGCCATCTCTTCACAGGATGAGTATCATGGCCCATGAAGTCAGAGTTTTACCTTATAAAACTTTCAGGCTCAATCCTGCGGTGTGCCCTCCCTACAACGCTGATTTTGATGGAGATGAAATGAATCTACACGTACCACAGTCTCTTGAAGCCCAGGCAGAGGCTAAAATTCTAATGAGTGTTCAGGAACATATTCTGTCACCACGATTTGGTGGTCCAATTATTGGGGGTATCCATGATCATATCTCAGGCTTGTATCTTCTGACCAAAGGAGATAACAGGTTTACAAAAGAAGAGGTTATGGAGATAATAAAACCACTTGATGTCAAGAAGCTTCCAAAACCTGCTTATGAAATAGATGGTGTGAAATACTGGACTGGAAAACAGATTTTTAGTCTGATTTTACCAGAAGGCCTGAATATGACATTTAAGGCGGAGATATGCCGTAATTGTGATGTGTGCAAAGAAACTGAGTGTGATATAGACGCCTATGTGGTCATTAAAAATGGAGTTCTGGAGCATGGAACTGTGGATGAGAAGGCAATTGGAGCCTTCAAAGGTTTGGTGATAGATCAGATCGTCAGGCAATATGGAACAGCAGCAGCTAAAGAATTTCTGGACAACACAACCCGGCTGGCTATCAGGGCTATAATGCACATGGGATTCAGTTTTGGTATAGATGATGAAGACATTCCGCCGGAAGCAGTCAGGCAGATAGATGAAGTGATGGAAGAAGCTAAGAATGAAGTAGCAAATCTTGTGATGGCCTTCAAGAAGGGTGAACTCGATCCACTGCCTGGAAGAACTATTGAAGAGACCCTTGAACTGAGAATAATGCAAAGTCTTGGCAGGGCAAGGGATCGAGCCGGAAAGATCGCCGGAAATTATCTTGGGTTGAATAATTCAGCAGTAATAATGGCCATATCTGGAGCGAGAGGCTCCATGCTGAACCTCACTCAAATGGCGGGGTGTGTGGGTCAGCAGTCTGTTCGAGGTGAAAGGATCAAGAGAGGTTATTCAGGCAGGAGTCTGACACATTTCAAGCGAGGAGAGCTTGGAGCAGAGGCTCGTGGTTTTGTCAGGTCTAGCTATAAGAAGGGACTTAATCCCCTGGAGTTCTTTTTCCATGCAGTCGGAGGGAGAGAAGGTCTGGTTGATACTGCTGTTAGGACATCTCAGTCAGGGTATTTGCAAAGGCGATTGATCAACGCTCTCCAAGACCTTAAGATAGAGTATGACGGAACGGTTAGGGACACCAAAGGAGCAGTGGTCCAGTTCAGATACGGAGATGATGGTGTAGACCCAAGTAAAAGTTATCGAGGCAAGGCCATTGATGTGAAGCGGATTGTAGAGGAAGTGTTAAGTGGGGGTTAGTGGTATGGATATCAAAGAAATTGAAAAAGAATTAAAAAAATACCCTTTCCCTGAAAGCGTCAGAAGAGATATACGAGAAGAACTGGCAAAACTCGATCTCAATAAAAAGTCCCTTAAAAAAATAATTGATAGATGCTATGAGGAGTATCTTAGCAATCTGATGGAACCTGGAGAAGCTGCCGGGATTATTGCTGCTCAGTCAATAGGTGAGCCAGGAACTCAAATGACCATGAGGACCTTTCATTATGCAGGTGTGGCAGAGATCAACGTCACTCTTGGTTTACCGAGACTTATTGAGATCATGGATGTGAGGAAAACCCCGAGCACTCCGATAATGACCATACGCCTTCAGGACGATTACTCAAATGACAGAAAACTTGCAAGAGAAGTGGCCAACAGAATAGAGGCCACATACATCACAGATCTGGCTGACATATCTGTGGATATTACCGGAATGAAAATCATTCTCTTCCTCGATGAGAAAGTGATGGAACGAAAACAGGTGGATAAAGATGAGCTGGTGAAAAAACTGAGTAAAAGTCTGAAAGTTGATGTGGAAGAAAAAGATGGCAAGTTATACCTCTCGCCCAAAGAACCATCTTACAGGAAACTCCTTCAGACTGTGGAAAAGATGAAGGATATTGTGATAAAGGGGATAAAAGAGATCCGTCGGGTCATAATACGGAAAGAGGAAGGGGAATATGTTCTCTATACTGAAGGATCAAATCTGAAAAAAGTTATGCGTGTAAAAGGTGTGGATTACAGACGAACGACGACAAACAACATTCTGGAAATAGCCGAAGTTCTTGGCATAGAGGCTGCCAGAAATGCAATAATAAAGGAGGCTCTGGACACTCTAGAGGAGCAAGGTTTAAATGTAGACGTCAGACACATTATGCTTGTAGCCGATATGATGACTAACGATGGTGAAGTGAAGCAAGTAGGGCGACATGGAGTGGCAGGAGAAAAGGTTAGCGTGTTATCGAGGGCTGCCTTTGAAGTTACGGTGAACCATCTCCTTGAAGCTGCAATCAGGGGTGATACAGATAACCTTTCTGGAGTTACTGAAAACGTGATTGTAGGTCAGGCTATTAAGCTGGGAACTGGTGATGTAGAACTTATCTCGAAACTGGGAGGTAGAAGTAAATGAGTGTGGATATAGATAGAGCGATTAGAAAAGCCATTAAGAACGGAAAAGTATACCTTGGGTCGAAAAAAACTTTAAAAGCTTTAAGGGGTAAAGAGGCCAAAATGGTGATTGTTGCCTCAAACTGTCCTAGAAATATTCTAGAACAGATAGAGAACTCTGATGTTCCGGTGTATCGGTATGAAGGAACCAACATTGATCTAGGTGCTGCATGTGGAAAACCTTTTTCTGTATTAACCCTCGCAGTAGTAGATCCAGGAGATTCAGAAATTCTCCAAATCCAGTGAGGGGGTTTAATGGGTATCAGGCTGTCTACAGAAGGTATCAGATATCTTACAATATTTGAGTCTATAACCGGCGCTTCAGTGAAAGATTGTGTGGTTGATGAAGATAATGACAAGATTATTTTTGTGGTTAAAAAAGGTGAAATGGGACTCGCAATAGGACGGGGTGGCTCGAATATAAACAGGGTTAAGAAATTGCTGGGCAAAAAGATTGAAATAGTAGAGCATTCTGATGATGTGGTTGAGTTCCTGGAGAATATATTTAAACCGATCAAGGTAAAGGTATCCATGACCGAGAGAAATGGTAAAAAAGTGGCGATTGTTAACGTGGATTTCAAGGATAAGGGACTCGCTATAGGAAAAGATGGAAAAAATATAAATAAGGCAAAAGTGCTTGTGAGCAGACATCACGATGTTGATGATGTAGTTATCAGGTGATGATTCATGGCAAGAGGATTATTTGCGGCAAGAAAACTGGAAAATGACAGAAAGAAATTCAGATGGAAGGACAAGAAATATGCGAGAAGAGTATTGAGACTCAATATAAAGGCTGACCCCCTCGAAGGTGCACCTCAGGCAAGGGGTATAGTTCTAGAAAAAGTTGGGGTAGAAGCGAAACAACCCAATTCTGCTATCCGAAAATGTGTCAGAGTTCAACTAATAAAGAATGGAAGGCAGGTATCTGCTTTCTGTCCTGGAGATGGAGCCATAAATTTCATTGATGAGCATGACGAGGTTGTAATCGAAAGGATTGGGGGTGCTATGGGTAAATCTAAGGGAGATATTCCTGGAGTGAGGTTCCAAGTTATCAAGGTAAACAATGTATCCCTTGAAGAGTTGGTCAGAGGACGTAAGGACAAACCAGTGAGGTGAAAGTTGTGGAAAGTACTGAAGAAATGGGTAAATACAGTCTTACGAAAGAAGATGTTCTCGTTTTCGGAAAATGGGACCCTACAGAAGTAGTAGTTGAAGATGCTGCAATGGCAGATTATATAAATCTTACTCCAAGATATGTTTACCATAATTGTGGGAGACATGCTAATGTTCCTTTTGCCAAAAAAGAAGTTTTTATTGTGGAGAGATTGATCAATAAAGTGATGCGGAAGGAGCATAATACCGGAAAAAAGCAGAAAGCCTATAGCATAGTAAGGGAAGCTTTTGAAATCATTCATAAGAAGACAAAGAAAAATCCCCTTCAAGTTTTGATAAAAGCTATTGAGAATGCAGGCCAGAGGGAAGAAATTGTAAGGCTCAAATACGGTGGTATTGCCGTTCCAAAAGCGGTAGACACATCTACCCAGCGAAGAGTGGATCAGGCCCTCATGAACATTGCTGAGGGTGCAAGAAGAGCGGCCTTTAAGTCAAAGAAGTCTATTGAAGCATGTCTGGCTGAAGAAATCATTGCTGCAGCAAATAACGATAATAAGAGTTTTGCCATATCGAGAAAAGAAGAGAAAGAAAGGGTTGCCAAGGCTGCCCGATAAATGATAGCCAGATAAACCAGGTGAAGAAATAATACAGAGGTAATGGAGTATGGGAAGACGCAAGAAAATGGTTGAACGGGTAAAACATTTGATGAACTATCCGGACAAGATACGTAACATTGGAATAGTAGCCCACATAGATCACGGAAAAACCACCCTCTCCGATAATCTTCTTGCCGGAGCAGGGATGATATCAGAGGAGTTAGCTGGAAGGCAACTGTTCTTGGATTTTGATGAGATGGAACAGGCTAGGGGCATAACCATCAATGCAGCTAACGTTTCCATGGTTCATGAGTTTGATGGAGAGGATTATCTTATAAACTTGATTGATACCCCCGGCCATGTTGATTTCGGAGGAGATGTGACAAGAGCCATGAGGGCTGTAGATGGTGCAGTGGTAGTTGTTGATGCAGTTGAAGGTGTTATGCCTCAGACTGAAACTGTTCTGAGGCAGGCTTTAAGAGAGAATGTGAAACCAGTGCTTTTCGTTAACAAAGTTGATAGGCTGATCAATGAACTCGAAGTTGATAAACAGGAAATGCAAATGAGGTTGGCCAAGGTAATCAATCAGGTTAACAAATACATAAAATCCATGAGGCCGGAAAAGTACCAGGAATGGAAACTTGATGCATCTAACGGAACTGTTGCATTTGGTTCTGCCCTTTACAAATGGGCTATATCAGTTCCGGCCATGAAAAAAACCGGTGTTGGATTTAACGAAGTGTTTGACCTCTGTAAGGCAGGGAATATGGAAGAATTGGCAAGGAAAACCCCTCTGTTTAAAGTCGTTTTGGATATGGTTGTTAGGCACTTACCAAGCCCTACTGAAGCACAGAAGGAGAGAATTGGAGTAATATGGAAGGGAGATAAAGAATCTGAAATTGGAATGGCAATGCTTAACTGCAATCCAAACGGGCCAGTGGCTTTTATGATAACGGATATTAGTATAGATCCCCACGCGGGTGAAGTTGCCACCGGGAGATTGTTCTCAGGTATGTTAAAGAGAGGGACAGAGCTATACATCAGTGGCACTTATGCAAAGAATAGAGTCCAGCAAGTAGGAGTGTTCATGGGTCCAGACAGGATTGAAGTAGAAGAGATTCCAGCAGGCAATATAGCTGCCGTAGTTGGACTGAAGGATGCTTATGTGGGATGTACTGCCACCACCCTCGAAAAAATGATGCCTTTTGAGGAAATCCGGCATGTCAGCGAACCTGTTGTTACTGTAGCAGTTGAAGCTGATGATATGAAAGATTTACCAAAGCTTATAGAGGTTCTCAGGCAGGTCTCTAAAGAAGATCCTACTCTCAACGTGCAGATCAATGAAGAAACGGGTGAGCATCTAATATCTGGGATGGGAGAGCTCCATCTGGAAGTAGTGATTGCAAAGATTGAAAGGGATAAAGGTCTCAGGCTTAGAACTTCACCTCCGATTGTGGTATATCGAGAAACCGTTCAGGGTATTTCAGAAGTTATAGAAGGCAAATCGCCTAACAAACACAACAGGTTTTACATTCAGGTAGAACCACTGCCAGAATCTGTTGTAGAGCTTATAAAATCCGGCGAAGTATCCATGAGGATGGATAAAGTAGAAAGGCGAAGGAAATTTGAAGAAGCAGGTCTAAATAAAGAAGAGGCCAAAGGTGTTACAGAAATATTCCAGGGCAATCTCTTTATAGATGCAACTAAAGGTGTACAATACCTCAGGGAAACCATGGAGTTGATTCTGGAAGGCTTCAAAGAGGCCATGAAAAATGGTCCCCTGGCAAGAGAACCATGTCAGGCTGTCAAAGTGAAGCTGGTAGATGTGAAGTTGCATGAGGATGCTGTGCACAGAGGCCCGGCTCAAGTGATTCCTGCTGTAAGACAGGCTATTCATGCAGCTATTCTAACCGCCAAACCAGCAATTCTCGAACCAATGCAGTTCATATTCATTTCTGTTCCACAAGAGTTAATGGGTAATGTAACCAGAGAAATTCAGGGTAGACGGGGTCAGGTTCTGGACATGAATGTTGAAGGTGATATGGTAACATTGAAAGCCAAGGCGCCAGTTGCAGAGATGTTTGGATTCGCAGGAGATATCCGCTCAGCCACAGAAGGTAGAGCTTTATGGGCTACAGAGCATGCTGGATTTGAGCCCATACCTCAAGCAATGCTGAATGATATCGTTATGGATGTTAGAAAGCGTAAAGGTTTAAAACTTGAAATACCCAAACCAACTGATTACGTTGGCTAAATAATATATATGAGGAAAAAAATCTCGTAAGGAGGATGATAAGTATGTCGGACCAGAAACCACATATCAACCTGGCAATAATAGGTCACATCGACCACGGAAAATCGACACTGGTAGGCAGGCTTCTGTATGAAGCCGGTGAAGTTCCAGAACATATTATCGAACAGTACAGAAAAGAAGCTGAGGCCAAAGGAAAAGCAACATTCGAGTTTGCATGGGTCATGGATCACCTGAAAGAAGAGAGAGAAAGGGGTATCACCATCGATGTCGCTCACAGAAAATTCGAAACAGACAAGTTTTACTTTACCATAGTGGATTGCCCAGGCCACAGAGATTTCGTTAAGAACATGATTACCGGAGCAAGCCAGGCAGATGCAGCTGTTCTTGTGGTAGCTGCTCCAGATGGGGTAATGGCACAGACGAAAGAGCACGTATTTTTATCCAGAACTCTGGGCATCGGACAATTGATTGTTGCTATTAACAAAATGGATGCCGTGGATTACGATCAGAAGCGCTTTGAAGAAGTGAAGAAACAGGTGTCTGACCTTCTTAAGATGGTGGGTTACAAGCCTAATGATATACCAATGATTCCCACCTCAGCTTACAATGGAGATAATATAACGAGTAAGAGTGAAAGAACTCCCTGGTATGATGGCTTTACGTTCTTCGAAGCTCTGAACCAGCTTAAAGAGCCTGAAAAACCTGTAGACCTACCGTTAAGAGTGCCTATCCAAGATGTCTACTCCATTTCGGGTATTGGAACTGTACCAGTTGGGAGAGTAGAGACCGGGAGAATGAAAGTCGGAGACAAAGTGATCTTTGAACCACCAAAAGTGTCCGGAGAAGTAAAGTCTATTGAGATGCACCATGAGCCCATTCAGGTTGCAGAGCCGGGAGATAATATAGGCTTCAATGTGAGAGGCGTTGGGAAAAAAGACATTCGGAGAGGCGATGTTTGTGGTCATCCAGAAAAACCACCAACTGTCGTGAAAGAATTTACCGCTCAGATTGTGGTCCTTCAGCATCCAACGGCCATTACTGTTGGATATACTCCGGTGTTTCATGCACATACAGCTCAGGTGGCGTGTACCTTCATGGAACTTTTGAAGAAACTGGACCCCAAGACCGGACAGGTCAAAGAAGAGAACCCCCAGTTCCTCAAAACCGGTGATGCTGCAGTAGTTAAGGTGGTTCCTACTAGGCCAATGGTGCTTGAAAAGGTTAAAGACATCCCACATCTCGGTAGATTCGCCATCAGGGATATGGGTACAACTATAGCTGCTGGAATGTGTATAGATCTTGTACCAAGGGACTAAAATGAAACAAAAGGCGAGGATCAAGCTCTCAGGTGTTTCCCCTAGGGAATTGGATGGAATATGTCAACAGATTAAGCAGATAGCTGAGAGAACAGGGGTTTCCATATCGGGGCCGATACCTCTTCCAACAAGGCGTCTGGTAGTGCCTTGCAGAAAAAGTCCCGATGGAGAGGGAAGTGAGACCTTTGATCACTGGGAAATGAGGATCCACAAGAGGCTGATAGATATCGATGCAGACGAGAGAGCTCTTAGACAGTTGATGAGGATCCAGGTACCGAGGGATGTAAACATAGAAATAGTTCTGGAGAGTTAGACTCCATTCTTTCTTCTATTATTTTGACTGTTTTTAGATTAAAAGATCAAATTCGAATCTTTTGCCTTATTTAGAAAAGTTCTTTCGAGTATGCACCGATCTATCGATTTAATGAAGACGTTTATGAAAGATGAAGTTGAAAAAATACATGAAGGTATCGTCAACCTTACATGGAAATAAAAAACATATGCACTTCAAGATCATTCCATACCTTTTACTTTTGTTTTAGACCACTGATAACCTGTCCATGGGTGTCTTCTTAGGGTATTGAGGTCGAAAGTGCTTTCTACAAAGTTATTCTTTACCCCCTTCATCCTTTACTCCTTATTTAGCATGTCTTCGGCAAGCAATGCTGCCCCCTTGGCAACCATTCCGTCTTCCTTAATGATTTCTACCCGACATGTGAATGGAGGAGGTAGCATGGTATTGACATCTCTTTTTACAATCTCTTGCGATAACTTGTTTCCAATGCCACCTCCTATTGCAACGAGTTCAAGGTCAAGAATTGTCACTAGATGGGTTACCTCTTGAATAAACAATTCATATCCTTTTTCTCTGAATATCTGTTCTGAGTTTTCTTTGATCACCCTTTTGAAATCGTCGTACTTTTTTTCAAGAGACCATCCTGAAAAATAACATTCGAGATGATTTCTACCACCGCATACACATAACATATCAGGTATTCTTGCGATTGAGTGAATAACACTATGTCCAATCTCTCCCGCTTTTCCTCTCCCTCTAAAGAGTTTTCCATTCAGAATCAAACCCATGCCAATGCCTGTACCCACAGTAATGCCAGCCATATACAGTATTTCTGGAAATCTTAATTTTTGAACCCCGTAGGCAAAGCAGTTGGCATCATTTTCCAGAATGAAAGGAACAGGAAGGTTAAATTGAAAGTCCTTGTACCGCAGGTTGGGTGCTTTGACTACTCTTCTGTCCTCCAGCCATCCAGCGATACCGATTCCTATTGCTTCTGCTCCAAATCCTTCTGCTTCATTGATAAGAATGCTGTTCAGTTTTTTCAGATTGTCTTCATTTGAAGGAATTCGTTTTATATGGTAAAACTTCTCATCGTATCCTGTAATCTCGATTTTGGTCCCTCCTACATCAACTCCAAGGATTCTCATACAATGTTTATTTGTTATTATGATTAAAAGCCATATCGATATTAAAATTTGCATTGTAATTCTTACAGAATATTTGGAATTCTCTCACCTATTTGCCCTGATTACAGTGAGATATTCATAGAATTCTTTCTCCAATAAAGCGTTGTAAATGTCATCAGGTGAAAACAAAGCCATCTGACATTAGAATCAGTCAGCTAGAGTTTTTTAAATCACGTTTCTTGTAGAGCTAACAATACAATTTATAATGAGCTCATATAAAATTAAGAACAGCTAACAAAATCTCATTGAGGTAAATTTATGGGTGTATGTGGAGTATATGAAATCTTTTTTGATGGTCAATATGAGTTTAAGTTTTTTAGTTATAAAAAAGAAGAAAAAAGAAATTACATTTTGGGTGCTCCAGGGCGGAGCTTCTCCCACTTGGCAAGACCGAAGAATCTCACGCTAACTTCTTCTTTGAACTCTTCAAACTGTTTAACGAGCTCTTCCAGAGCTTTCCGTGTATCCTCGTCCTTCACATTCGCTACCAGTTCATGTAAATCGGCCATTTTTCAGCACCTCTCACTCAAGGTTTCTGGCTTTTCTTGCTTTTCTGAAATCCATCACCGAACGTATTGGTGTTCCATCTGCCAGTGTTAATGGAACAGTCAGGTCATGAGTCCATCCAAAACTGGGCATAACAAGACCATGTCTACCTGGCCCTCCAGCAACAATTACTTCTATGTACTCAGGCTTCGCTGTGGGTGGGACTTCACCATCAAACCTGTTCCATACCCATTTGGGCCATTCTGGCATCAGCCCCCCTCTAGGTAGCTCGTATCCTATCTGCTCGAAGAACTGCTGGTCCTGTCGACCATATTCCCAGATGAACATTCTGATGTCATCTATGTCATACCCATCCCTGTGAATAATTTTTGCATACTCAGGACTAACGACAATGAGTATATTACCCCAGCGCTCTGATGCAAGAGTAGATGGGTTCATTCCCGCCACACACACAGTTTTTGCATATGAAAGCAATAGGTCTTCTCCAGTCTCACTTCGGTGGTCCTGGACGTTATGGGGTCCTTCTAATCCCATCAGTGTTACGGTGGAGTCTTCTCTATCGTATCCACGTCTCACGTGCAATGGGTCCCACGGGCTCTCTTCTTCATTCTCGGCAACCACAAAAGAGTATTTAGTGGGAGACCCATGGGTAGCGTGATCTACAATTCCAGCCATCCCTCCTCCCAAGTTAAGCATACACAGAGAGATGGCCCTGCCGACTGTGGCGTTGGTTCTCCATCCAGGCCCAAAACAGTTGACACCACCGTTGAAAGTCAATTCTTGAATTACTGGTCCGTTAACGATGGTTAGAGGGTGCACAGGGTGAGTTGTAGTGATGATACCCTCTATATTCAGAGTGGTGGCAAGCTGATTGTAAGCTTTGTGTATCAATCCCATCACTGCATGCATTACTACAGGAAAATGTCCTGGGATGCAGCCAGCCATTACTGCATTAATGGCAATCTTTTCTGGAGTTACAACAGAGTTCCTCGGTGGGAAGTACCCCAGAATTTCGTCGGGTTCTCTGTCTATGTACTTCATCATCTTGAGAACTCTCTCTTTTGTAGGTGGGACAACAGGTAGTCCATCAGTCCTTCTGTTAGTGTAGAAAAATTTGTATATGTCGTCAATTGGCGGCTCTAGCTCGAGAATCGGCCTTCCTTCTTCGTCTACAGGAAGTTCAGCCACTTTGGATTCGACCACTTTCCATTCCCTTGATGTTAACTTTACATCTGCCATGATATGCCTCCATTTATTTCTCTTCCTCTTCTTCCTCTCCGACTTTTGCCTCAATAGACACGGCCTGGAGCGCTTCTACCCAGCGCCTACCCGAGTAGCGCTTAATTCTCTCTTCTTTTGAAAGGGTAAGCATCCCGATGGCGTCATCGATAACCGGTCTTACTCTCTCTCTGATATCCTCGGGGGTTAGACCCGCAAGGGGATGTTTGAGGGCACTTATGGGCAAATCTGGTTGCCCGAGAGCCTCAGCAACTATAGCCCCGAGGGGAGCAAACGCGGTCGAACAGAAGGTCGCCACAGGAACACCCTTGCTCTCGAGAATTAGCGCATCTCGGATAGTCCAGGCCGTGCATGATCCTCAATCACAATGGGCTGTTATCACAGCGTCACATTTTTCTGCAAGCTCACTGAGGACTTCTTCCGGAGCGACATTGCCTGCAAGTGGCTTCTTCCTGTAGATCCACTCTTTGACATCGTATCGCTGAGAGAGGAACTCCTTAAAGGCATTCACTGTCTCATCTGCATTGGGCTTGGCGTTGTCCAGGAGACCGATGACCTTGCCATCCAATGTCTCAATGCCGTCGTTGAGTTCAATGGGTTCTGCAGTGGTCTCACCGAGTGGATCCAGTACGTTTTTATATCTTATAACTATCTTTTCTGTCTTCAAATCAACACCTCCAGCTTAAATTTCAGCTGATAGCGCCTCAATTTTCGTCTTCAGCTGCCATCCCTTGTCTGTTATTCTCAGTTTTGGACGGGAGGACTCCTCGAATTCCACGATAAACAATCCCTGTTCAACAAGCTTCTTGAGATTTTCTTCCGATAGAAGCTTAGGAAATTGTTCCTGGAGTAATTTCAGGTCCAGAGGGGAGTAACCTCCTAAGGCCGGATTGCTACTGTACCATTGCTGAAACCTTGACATCAGTTGAAATAGCTCACTGTCTGCCAGTTCTTTAATTTTTTCGTTAATCTCTTTTAACGCTTCTGTCAAATCACTCCCTCCGATATAAGGCGTGAATTTGAGTTGATTTTCTAATTATTTAAGTATTACTATATGTAGCGAATCTGGCCGAAATGAGAAGAACAAGACTTATGGCGCTGTTTTATTAAAAACACTTTTGATATTAACCTGATTTTTTCATGATATATGATATAGGGTCAAGGGATGTCGCAAATGAGTCATCAGCTCCCACAACCTTAAAAGGGGTAAAGATCACTAAGGCCCTCCCTCTACAGTATTGGTAAATATTACTGTTCAGTCTGTACCACGAAGATTTGGGCCTTCTATTACTTGTGAGATATTCTCCACTGATATTCCAGTTGTTGAGCAGTATCAATGGAGGGGTTTTGAACTGTATCTTATGATATATTTTTACAAATTGTCCAGTTTCAATGACTCTTTTTCCGAGATTGTAGATCCTCATTAAGGAGTCAGACTCAATCTTTTTTTCTATTTTGAGTTCTCCTGTTGAAGGTGGATGGCCATAGAACAGGTTAAAATGGAGTTCAGAGAAAAAAATCCAGTCCTTTAGATGGATGTCAGTCACTTTTTTCAGAAGTTTTAGAATTCTTTCGGCAATAGCTGGATCATGAACCCATGTACACTCAGAACAGTTCCAGATAAGTCTGCCATTTTTGCGCGATTCCGTGTAGTTTCCACCAAGTTCAAAGTTCAGACAGGGATAAAATGGACAGAAACACCAGGTACAATCCTGTCCTTCATGATGGCATGGATAATATTGACAGGTTACTGACATTCCGGTAAGGCCCTTATCTATAGCTGTTTGAATGTGTTTTAGGGTCCTTTGTCTGAGAGTTTGATTCTTTGTCACATCAAGTTGAAAATCAGGATGCAATAAAAATTTAATCCTTTTATATCTGTATAACTTAACGCAAGTTAAAATAAGGGCTGATTAGAATTGTCAACTACAATTGTTAACTACAGCTGACAAATTGTAAGTCTACGACTTACAAAACCCTAAATATTGAAAGTAAAATTCTCGTTTAACCTCTAACACATTAGTGTTATTAGCAATGATCTGACTATCTCTTTGTATCTCCTTGTTGCCCTCTCATCCAGAAGACTCTCTAGAACAGTACGATCTCCAGAGATCTTTTCAACTATAGAGTGGAAACCAGAACTAAAAACGCATAGAAGAGATTGAGGGGATGAATAAAAAAGATTGATATATTAAATCCATCTCGTAGGACAGGTATCGCAAGTTATTTCTATCTATGATTCCCATTTCAATCGATGACAGAAAAAATGGATTATGCAAAAGCTGGAGTCGATATTAGGAAAGAAGAACAGGCTATACGGGCTTTGAAAGATAAAATTAGATTTTCACGCACAGGGATCGGAAAACCAATTCTTACAGGACATTATGCAGGAGTAATCGATATGGGCTCTTTTGCTTTAGCGTTAACTACAGATGGTGTCGGCTCGAAAGTTCTTGTTGCATCTGCTATGAGAAACTGGACCACAGTAGGGATAGATTGTGTAGCGATGAATGTTAATGACTTATTTGCCATCGGGGCAGAACCTGTGGCTTTTGTAGATTATATTGCTATTGAAGATCCGGATAAAGAAATTCTTGCTCAGATAGCGGTGGGACTGGAAGAGGGGTGTAGACTGGCAAATGTCACCTTAGTGGGTGGAGAAACTGCTACTTTGCCAGAGATTATCCGAGGTTTTGATCTAGCAGGGACCGCTGTAGGAGTTGTGAATAAAGAAAAGATTATCACTGGAGAGAAGATAGAGATAGGGGATGTGATTTATGGAGTGCCGAGTAGTGGGATACACAGCAATGGTCTGACATTAGCACGAAAGATTGTTGATAAGGCAGGACTTGATTATTCTGAGCCGTTTGGGAATCACACTCTTGGAGATGAGCTGTTGAAACCAACAAGAATCTACCTGGAGATCCTTGAGGTAATAAAAAAAGTCGAGGTACATGGATTGGCTCATATCACGGGAAGTGGATTGCTCAAACTTAAGCGTCTGAAAAATGTTGGTTATAACATTTATGATCCTTTGAAGCCCCATGAAATCTTTAATTTCCTGATGGATGAGGGAAATGTGGACATAAAAGAGATGTACCGTACCTTTAACATGGGAATGGGTTTTGCCATAATTTTATCTGAGAACGAAGTTAGGGATATTAAAAAGATTATAGATGGAAGAGTGGTTGGAGAAGTGGTGGAAGAGGGCATTTCAGTAGAGGATGTGAGAATAGACTGAAAGTCCGGTGAAAAAACCACCCTCTTCATGCTTGTTAGAAAAAATTTTTATAATGGTATTACGTGTGGCCTTTAAAATGCGAGTAGTAATGAAGTTTGGAGGAACTTCAGTAAAAGATGGAGACGCCATCGGGCACGTGGCCAGTCTAGTGAAGCATTTTTACGAGAGGGGATATGAGATAGCAGTTGTAACATCGGCAATGGCCGGTGTAACTGACAGTTTAATTGATGTATCTATGAGATTAGTTGAGAGTGGAAAAACCACTCTGGTTAAAGAGTTCATAGCCTCTATGACAGAACGTCATCATGAAGCATGTAGAAAAGCTATCGGTGATGAGGATATACTTGAGAGAACCCTTGTAGAAATAGATCAAAGACATGATGAACTTGAAAAAGTACTTCTTGGAATCGCCTATTTGGGTGAGCTTTCATCAAGATCAAAGGATTATATTCTCTCCTTTGGAGAAAGACTCGCAGCTCCAATAGTATCAGGAGCCATATGCTCTCTGGGGATAGATTCTTTAGCGATTACAGGAGGAAATGCCGGGATTATTACGGATGAGAATTTTGGTAGAGCCAGACCATTAATAGGTGTGGAAGAGAAGATAAGGACTCGCATTCAGCCTCTGATGCAGATCAAAAAAATGGTTCCCGTTATATGTGGATTTATAGGAGAAACAGAAAGTGGTGCCATAACCACTTTGGGACGAGGTGGTAGTGATTACACTGCTACGTTAATTGGGGCAGGAGTGGATGCTGACGAAATCTGGCTCTGGAAGGAAGTAGATGGGATTATGACTTCTGATCCAAAAATCGTTAAAGAAGCTAGGGTCATCAGAGAGTTATCTTACAGAGAAGCAATGGAACTATCTTATTTCGGAGCTAAAATTCTCCATCCCAGGGCTCTTGAGCCTGCAATTCGGAAAAATATTCCTGTAAGAGTTAAAAATACTTTTAATCCAGATGGTGAAGGAACAAGAATTGTACGGGAGATCAGGGCAAAGGAGGATGTAGTTAAGGCCATAACTCTTATTGATAAAGTAGGTCTCATCAATATCGGTGGAGCTGGTGTGGACTTTGCAAGTATCTTGGCTGAGACCTTTAAGTTGCTTGCGGATAATGGAGTAGGCATTGTAATGGTTAGCCAGGGGTCTTCTGAGCTTAACTGTTCCATCGTAGTTGCTCGAGAGGATCTAGCCAGGGGATACAGAGTTCTAAAATCGATAAATAATGATTATCTGGAAGTAAACACCATCGAAGACATCGCTGTCATCGCCATTGTGGGTGCAGGAATGGCTGGCACTCCTGGGGTGGCGGGAAAAGTTTTCTCTGCCATGGGCAGAAATAAGATCAATGTAATCATGATAAGTCAGGGCTGCTCTGAATACAACATTTCATTCGTGGTAAGTACGAGGGATGCAGAAAAAGCTGTAAAAGTTCTCCATTCGGAATTCGAACTTGAAAAGATTCAATGAGTTTAGGCCCCTCTACATTTGTGTTGGTTGTAAAATATAGTTTTACAATTTGTCAACATTAGTTGACAATGTCATCCATCTCCAAGGAAGGATAAAAGATAAACCAAAAAGAATTTATAAATTATTCAGGTACAACCATGCGATGTCTGCACCATCTACAGAGATAATTCCTCAGATAATATTAAATCTTGCCGTAATGTTGTTTGCGGCTAAAATATTTGGAGATATAGTTGAGAGATATTTTAAACAGCCAGAGGTTCTCGGTGAGCTAATTGCTGGTATAATTTTAAGTCCTTTTGCTTTTGGCCCTCTGTTTGGGTTTTATCCAGTAACAACCGGTCCAATTCCGGTCTCGCCGGAGATAGATATGATTGCCAATATTGGAGTTATCTTGCTACTGTTTCTGGTAGGTATAGAAACCGATTTCGAGAAGTTCATAAAATTCGGCAAGGTTGGAGGATTGGTTGGATTTGCTGGAATAGTTCTGCCCTTTTTTCTCGGTTTTTACACAATAGAGTTTTTCTATAAAGGACCCTATGCCTATGGAACTGCTTTGTTTACTGGAGCTATGATGACTGCAACCAGCGTTGGAATTACTGCAAGAGTTTTGCAGGACATGGGGAAGTTGAACACAGAGGAAGGCACCACCATTTTGAGTGCTGCAGTGATCGATGATGTACTGGGCATAATCGTCCTTGCTATTGTTATTGCCATCGCAGGCGTTAATGGCGCACCGATGAGTACATGGGAGATCTCGGTAGTTGTGATCAAAGCTATAGTATTCTGGGTAGTGCTATTGTTCTTCGGTTTGAAATTTTCTGATAAAATCTCTCAATTCCTTCATCTGTTTAAAGGTCCTGGTAGTCAGCTGGCAGTCGCTATCTCTTTTGGACTTTTTATTTCATATGTGGCCTACTTGTTAGGACTGGCTATGATAATTGGAGCATATGCAGCTGGCCTAGCTCTGTCATCCTCTGCTCATAAAGAATTTCTTGCCCAGAGGTTAAGGCCAATTTATGAATTTCTGGTTCCGATTTTCTTTGTTGTAATGGGGATGCTTGTTGATGTCAGAAAGATACCAACCATAGCTGAGCTTGGATTGCTGATTGTAATATTTGCGATCCTTGGTAAGTATGTAGGGTGTGCTATAGCAGCATATGTGGGTGGATTCAATAAAACAGGCTCTTCCAGAGTAGGATTTGGCATGATCCCGAGAGGTGAGGTTGGATTGATTGTAGCATACTATGGACTTTCATATGGAGTTGTTACTCAGGAGATATATGTAATTGCAGTTGTGATGTCATTTGTTACCACCATGATAACCCCAATGCTTCTAAAATACTCTTTCGCCAGAGGTCCCGAAAGTGGATGGACTGGTGAGAAGTTTTTGAAAAAGAAAAAGGCATAAGAACAGATATATGTAATGTTTCACTTCTTGGAAAGGCTGAAGAGGATCACTCGTTCCACTACCAGATCGGGTATTCTCTCTTTCCCAGCAATGGACACCTCGCTTTCAGTTAGGTTAAAGGCGTTGATAATATCTTCCTCCTTTTCTGGTATGAAGTCTAGGACCTGTTCTTCGGATAACATATTCCTTATCGAATCTTCGATGTGTTTTGAAGGAGGAATGACGACAATTCCCACCCGATTTAGTCCAGTATGTAGGCCAAAGTTCAGGGCCTTTTGTATCTGCCTTTGGGCTGATACATACAGAAGAATCTCCATTCCAAGAGTGGATGAAATTGGATTTTTGGAGAAATTTTTGATGGCCTTTTCTACAGCGACTTCTAGATGTTTATGCCCCGCAATCAGATCTGCATTTACAAACTGGATAGTGACGCCAAATTCCTTCTCGAGAGATCTTATTTGAGCGAGAAGCTCTTCTATGTGGTCTATGCGGATGATACCTTCGAGGATTGAATAGTAGGGCACCTCAAAGCACCCTTCGTAGCATATCCATTTTAATTCCTTTTTCGCTCAGGTCATATCTGATTATTTCTTTAGGTATTTTAAGGCCCGGCATTTTTCTGAATTTGACCGTTCGTTCAAGTCCGGTCTCTTTTTCATGAACCGCCATCTCAAAAACTCCGTCAACTTCGTACATAATGGCAGTTTCAGTTCTCGGGTCATGCATACCTTTTCCCATAGTCATCAAAATGACGCTATCATTTTTACGAACAACCATTGAACAGAATTCTATGAATTCTATGATTTCATCGAATTTGTAGTTCAGGATAAAATAAGACAGGGAGTCAATAACACATTTCGTAAAGGACCCTCTGTTGATAACTGATTTGGTGTGATTAAGCGGGTCATACCCGCTCCTAAGGTACTCTGCTGCAGATAGAGAGGTACCTGATTTTGAGAGAAGAGTAGGGAACCGCTGAGCGAATAGATCAACCACCTGAACAGACTCTTTCGTGAGATTTCTGTTAATCTCATGGAGTTTTTCCCATATTTCTTCGGCAGTGGAGTTGGTAGAAATGAACAAAGGTCTTTTATCTGAAGGAAGTGTATTTGAAGCTATGAAATGATATCCGAAAACTGCACCTCCCGCTCCAGGTTCTTCTAGAAGAAGAAATATGTTCCCTGTCTGATATCCACCCCCTAGGAGAGTGTCCAGGGTTTGAATCCCAGTGGAGATATACTCTGCCAATTTCCACACCTCTCGATGTATCCAATTGATGCATGCACCAATACAGGTATTATCTTTTCGGGGATAATTTATAAATGTTTGTAAAATATTACTTCATCAATGCTCAGATTGAACTGGGAAAAGGTAAATGGATTGATACCAGTTGTGGTGCAGGATTCCAAATCCAAAGAGGTACTTATGATGGCCTACATGAATGAAGAGGCCTTTGAGATGACACTGAAAACCGGATATGCCCACTACTGGAGTAGGAGTAGAGAGAAGTTATGGAAAAAAGGTGAAACATCCGGGAATGTTCAGAAGGTGAAGGAAATACGGGTGGACTGTGACAGAGATGCGTTACTTTTGCTGGTTGAACAGATAAATGCAGCTTGTCATACAGGGCATTACTCCTGTTTTTTCAGAAATATTGAAGGTGAAATAATTGGTGAAATGTATGAACATAAATAAAATTCATGGTGATGAAATGTGAATAATAAATTGAGATATGTAATTGATACAAGTGTTCTGGTGGATGGCAGAGCAACTCCTCTGGTTGAGGAGGGTACCATCCGGGGAACTGTAATCGTTCCAGAATCTGTAATTGCTGAGCTAGAAAGCCAGGCTAACTATGGTAGAGAAACAGGCATGGTGGGGATTAACGAAGTAAAGCAACTCCAGGAATATGCAAAAGATGGGTTTATAGAGCTTAAATTTGTAGGAGAGCGACCAACGATGGAAGAGATCCAGCTTTCAAAAGCAGGTGCTATTGATGACAAAATCCGAAAGGTGGCAATTGATGAAGGGGCTATACTGGTTACGAGTGATCGAGTTCAGGCTGATGTCGCTTCTTCGAAGGGAATAGAAGTCTTGTTTGTTAAACAGGAAAGGCTTGATCCTTATAGGATAAAAATCTGGGACTTCTTTGATCCTGAGACCATGTCAGTTCACCTGAAAGAGAGCGTTCCACCTCTTGCTAAAAAAGGGAAACTCGGTGCTTTAAAGTTGGTGAAGGTCAGGGAATCTCCATGCAGAGAAAGAGAGTTAAGGGAGATGGCCCAGGAAATCCTTGAAGCAGCGAGACAGAATCCTGACTGTTTTATAGAAATTGAACGTCTTGGAGTGACGGTGGTGCAACTTAAGGAGCTGAGGATAGCTATAGCCAGACCTCCATTTTCAGACGGTCTTGAAATTACTGCCGTGAGACCAGTGGCAAAAGTGTCACTGGATGAATACAACCTCAGCGAGGAGTTGAAGAAACGATTCATTGAAACTCAGAGAGGTATCCTGATTGCTGGGCCCCCGGGAGCCGGAAAGTCTACTTTCGCTGCAAGTCTTGCAGAGTATCTTCTGGGTCAAGGATATATTGTAAAAACTATGGAGTCTCCGAGGGATCTGATAGTGAAAGATGAAATAACTCAGTATTCTCCTCTTGAAGGAAATATGGCCCTTACGGCTGATATTTTGTTGTTGGTGAGGCCTGATTATACCATCTATGATGAAGTAAGAAAGACATCGGACTTCCAAATTTTTGCGGATATGAGGCTAGCAGGAGTAGGGATGATAGGTGTAATGCATGCTACTCGTCCCATCGATGCCATCCAGCGGATGCTCGGTAGGGTTGAACTGGGAGTCATACCACAGGTGGTGGATACCATAGTGTTTATCGAAGCTGGAAAAGTGGCTGAAGTTTACGAACTTGAGTTTACCGTTAAAGTCCCTTATGGAATGTATGAAGAAGACCTTTCGAGGCCAGTTATAGAAGTCAGGACCTTTGAGGACAAAGAGGTGAAGTTTGAGATTTACACTTATGGCGAGGAAATCATCGTGATGCCCGTGAAGAAAAAAGAAAGGAAAAAGTCCTATGGCGTTATTGAAAAATCCCTTGAACAGGTAGTCAGGAAATATGTTTCTGAGGCGAAAGTAGAGTTGATATCGGATAGGAAGGCTATTGTTATGGTTCCAGAAAACGAAATCCCTCGTATTCTTGGGAGAAAGGGTAGTAATATCACAGCCATTGAGAAGGAGTTTGGGATAAAAATAGATGTTAGAGAGCTAAAACGTGAGAATAAGATTGAAGCCATGGTGGATGAGACTGCCAGATACTATATAATTCAGGCTCTTGGTCTGGAAAAGAAAACGGTGGATTTATATGTAGATGGGACCTATTTGTTCAGTCCTACTGTCAGCAGTAAAGGATATATACGGGTGCGCAAGGATAAAGAGCTTGGAAAAATTTTGGCCGAAAATATGGAAAAAGGCAGGAAACTATACATAGTCTTTTAGAGTATATCAGGGGGGATGGATATGATTGAAGATATTTCCGAGATACAGGAGGTTACCAGGAAATTCGAAAGAGTTGGAGCCCATTCCCATATCAGGGGACTCGGTCTTGATGAGGATCTCAGAGCCATAGATGTGGCGGATGGACTGGTTGGCCAGAAACGAGCGAGAGAGGCAGCGGGAGCAATTGTTCGTCTGATAAAAGGAGGTAAGATGGGTGGAAGAGGCATTCTGATAGCGGGTCCTCCAGGAACTGGAAAAACCGCCATTGCGGTTGCCATAAGCAAAGAACTTGGTAAGGATTTACCTTTTGTGCAGTTGAGTGCGTCAGAATGTTATAGTGCTGAAATGAAAAAGACTGAAGTTCTCATCCAAGCAATGAGGAAAGCCATAGGAGTGAGATTAAAAAGCGTGCGAAAAGTACTGGAAGGAGAAGTGGTGGGCCTGGATTACAACATGGTACCTCATCCCTATAATCCCTCTATGAAAGTGCCAGATTCTGCAACTCTTACTTTAGCAACAACCGAAGAGAAAAAGAGCTTTACAGTGAGTGGAAGAGTAGCCATGCAATTCATGCAGGATGGTATCTCTGTTGGAGATGTCATCATGATTGACAGAGAATCAGCAAGAGTAGCGAGACTGGGAAGATCTGGAAGAGGTGAAAAGAGCTATGATCTTGATAGCAGAGATATAGTTCCGGTTCCAGATGGGAAGGTTGAGAAGGAGAAGGAATTCGTTTATACTGTGACTCTTCATGACCTCGATGAAGCTAACGCACGAAGACCTGGATTGCTTTCTATTTTCGCAGATACCAGCAGAGAAATCGATAATGAGGTACGACAAGCGGTGGATGAGCAAGTCAAATCATGGGTAGAGGAAGGTCGAGCCGAGCTTCTTCCGGGAGTCCTATTTATCGATGAAACTCATCTCATGGACATTGAGCTATTCTCGTTCATGAATAGAGCTATGGAATCAGAATTGTCCCCAATAATTATTCTTGCCAGTAACAGGGGTTATGCGAGAATAAGAGGGACGGATATTACAAGTCCTCATGGAATCCCGCTTGATTTGCTGGATAGGCTTCTGATCATAACCACAGAACTTTACAGCAGAGACGAGATAAAAGAGATCTTGAAAATACGGGCTATGGAAAGTGACATCGAAATTGAAGAGGATGCCCTCGATTATCTCACTGATATCGGAGGAAAAACTAGCCTCCGGTATGCTACCCAGCTGTTGGCTCCAGCCGCAGAAATTGCAGGGTTGAATGGTAATCCCAAGGTAACTAAAGCAGAAATTGAGAGAGTAGAAGGCCTTTTCGTAGATGTATCTCAGAGTAGCAAGTATTTGAAAGAGTGGGAAAAAGAATTTCTCCAGTGATTTCAAAGCTTTCTAGATTTGATGTTTTTAATTCTTTTGACTTTTTTATGATCTTCGTTGTTCCGATATAGAGTGTGAAAAACGTCAGTAAATACCTCTCTTGTAGATTTAACCTGAGAGATTCTCTTTTTCAAGGATATCAATCAGCTCTAATAAAGAATTGACGACGTAATCTGCTTGGCTTGAATACGCTCTGTTCCGTTCATGCAGTAGTAAAACAGTTTTTGTCCCAGCTTTATGACCCGCTTCTATGTCAAAAAAAAAGTCTCCTATATATAGAGCGTTATTGGGGGAGATTTTCAAGTAGTTGAGGGCCAATTTAATAGGCTCTGGTGACGGCTTTGGAGGAGCATCTTCCCTTGAAATTATGCAGTCTACATGGATTTTAAAGCGCTTCAGTATTATTTCAACAGACTCTCTGCAGTTTCTTGTAACTATGCCAGTTTTAATTTTTCTGTTTTTAAGATACTCTAGGAGTTCTTTTACCCCTGGATTCAACTTTGCTGAAAAAGCTGATGAAATTTCCATGTTCTTAAGTTTTTCAATAGCATATGAGCGATCTGGTTCATTCATATTCTGAATGGCCTCTAGGATAAATCTCTCTTTGATACCAAGAGCCTCACGAATTGCATCAAAGTTAAGATTTAACTCCACCAATGTTCCATCTAGGTCGAAAAGTACGGCCTCAAATTTCACAAGAGAAAAATGTGGAAATGATGTAATAAAGGTTTGTGGTTTCCATCTTTCATTACTACTCAAAAAATTATTAGTTTCGCTCCACACCAAAAGTATTTTTATAACTCTTGTAAGTATTAACAGTTTAAGAGACCTCCCCTCCAGTCGTCCCTTTTTCCTTTTTTCTCTTTTTTTACCATAATACTTATAACCCTTAACCTCTGGATTTATGTCTGATCTAGCAAGAGGTGTGGGCTCGTGGGGTAGAGGATATCCTTGCGGGCTTCGGACCCGCCGACCCGAGTTCGAATCTCGGCGAGCCCGCTTTTTTACTGATTATAATATTATAATGTCCTATCTTTGACAGAAAACCACATATTTCGATAATCTTTTTATCTAATACTGTATACAATATATTCAAAAATGAAGATAAACGTAATTTTGATCATATTTATCTATGTTATCCTAGTCCTTTATAGTTTATGTGAAAAGACTATGGAACGATTAACTGCTAGGAAAAACGGGAGTTATATTATAATAGACTTGCAATGCAATTCATTTACCTTCTTTATTTTCGATCTGTATATATAGCATACACCAGAAAGAAAACTCCGAATATACTGGCAGCTATGGCGTCATAAAACCAGAATTCGGTTGGAACGTCCCATAAAACAGATCCTGTAAACATGACACCCCACGCTATAAAGTATGAGACTAATCCACATATTATAGAAACCCACGCTATAATCTTCCACAGAGTTTTCATTTTACAACGTATCATAATTAGATACATAACGGTACATAAATATTGCGGTCGTTCTCTGTGGTGAGTGAATGGCTGGAAAAAGCTATGGATAATTTTTTGATAGGGCTACAATCTCTTGTTACAATTCTCGCAGTATTCTAAAAACTTTACTACCACTATATGCCGGTCATGGCACGTGAAGACAATTTCTGATTGGGTGTGTATTCAAGTATGTGTTGTGTAGATTCTCTCATTTACTATTGAAACTTGTGGAGGTGGTGTGGGCAGTAAATCCACTATGTTTAACAGTTGTAAAGTTCTGTGAAACTACTATAAACTCGAGTTAGAGATAAATGGCCCTATTATTATTCATGAAATAATTATTTATATGGTTGCAAAAGAGTAAAAAATGTAATGTATCGGTTGATCATTGAGACTTCTGAGAGACCAAAAGAGTCTACAGAAAAACTCGAAGAAATTCTTGAGCTTTATGAGGCGGAGGAACTGTATTATCATCAGATACTTGACTCTGTAACAGAAAAATTTGAAGAACTTGAACAGATGGACCTCAGGGTTTTTATCTGTGAAACTACAGATTATGCCTTGAAAAAATTGAGAGAAACAGGTTTATCTGGGAATATGCTTGATGAACTCTCAGAGTATGCAAAGAGTGGTGTACCCTTCTCTTTCGATGTAGATGATGTGGATTTCGTCTTTATTTTTGTATCTGGAGATGGATCTTATCTCAAAGCTAACAAAAAAGCTCTTGAAGGTCTCTTTGCCCATGAGATTATGCATGCAATCCACAGAAAAGCAGGGATTGACAGAGATATAGAAATCGGAGTAGAGAAGGTATACAATGTGGTTAAAGCTCTGGCAGAGGAACTTCCGGTGAAAGACTCCCAAGATATAATGAAAGATGTGCTTAAAAAAACCATCTTAACTCTTAAAGACATATTTGCAGATCGCAGGATCATGGCGCGCTCTTTCACAGATAGTTATCTTGAGCATCTATATAATCTGATAGGTGTGAAAAAATTCTGCCCTGCCCCAGATTTTGGAAACGATGATGTTGAGAATCTGGTGGAGAAAATTAAATTTGAGATTCAGATCATGAGCGCATGGTTGCCCATTGTGGATCTCGATCATCCTAAAGCGAAAAAAATAATGGAACATATTGAAGAATGCTATGAAGTTAATCTCAAAGAAGTAGCAAAACGCTTTAGAGATCTCGAAATTTTATATACCCAAAAATTTTCCATGACTGTAGATTTTATTATGGAGTTTATAATATCCGTGACACGAGTTGTGTATCAGATCCTCGCGGGAGATATGTTCGTAGTCAATCATCTTATCTCTGCCATGTCCCTGATTTCTGAAACAGGGGTTCCTGAGAAAGATCTGATAATAACTACATTATTGAAAGCTATTCACAATATTATGTTCCGAAAGAAATCTAGGGAGAGAGAGTATGAAGATAGATTAAGGGAATATGAGAAGGCACTGAAAGAACGATTGACAGAGGAAGATTTTGAGGAATGGATGGAGATAATTGATGAATACGATAAGGATGATCTTCTCAAGCTCCCGCTCTTCCTTATGGTGAAGTATGCTAGAGAACAAGAACTGAATAAGGTGGATGATGATACCCCTCTCAATGCCATTAATCTGATCGCAGACAGCGCTTACGAGGTTACTAACAATTCCTTGTATATAGATATCAGAAACTGTATTATTTTGGATTTTCCCAAGTTTGGAAGGGATCACATAAAAAAAGCAAAGGAATTGTTGAAGTACGAATTTGCACTGCACAAGCTGATTTTTGACGACATCCTTGATGCAGATCTAGCTATGAGCTTGCTTAAAAACTTCGATAAGTTTGATGTCGAAATAACCAATGAACTAGTAGATGGGGTCATCACAGTAATAAAAGCCTATGGAACCGTTCAAAACAAAGAACCAAAAGAAGAGCTGTTGCCGATCCTTATACGTTCCCAGCTAAATACTGGTGTAGATTCAAGACTTGTTACCCGAGTAGCTCTTTTAGCCCTGAATCTGAATTTCGATTTTGTAGGGAAGATCGTTGAGAAGGTATCAGATATTAAGTCTGAGTCGTGAAGTAGATACCTTTTCCAATCTCATGTTTGAAGACTGATTTGCACATCCAGTGAATAGATAGTTAAAATCAGTCTGTCGAAATATATCTGGGCCGTAACGGTGCTGCCGTTAAGTCCAGTCTGTAATACTGTGTTGTTAGTGTATCCCCTCATGGTCTCGAAATAATCTTCCCAGGCGGAAGCGTAGTCAGAAGTAATATCCATATTAACGTACCCACCACCCTCAAATATCCTGGTTTCAGAGGAGTTGAATAATACTGAAAGGTCGACAAATCCGTTTCCAGCTATGAAATCGTCTCCTTGGATTTTTACAAGGGCTACGAACACAACAGTCTCATTGTTAATACTCTTTTTGTATATGAATATCCTCGGTTCGAAAATCATAGAAGTTTGGTTCAGTTCCCTCATCCAGACCCCTCCGTTCTCGAAACCAATCACATAGTTCTGGTAAGCATATTCGATAACTCCCATGTCGCTTTCATAAAGGTATTGTGTAGTGTTGTTGCTCCTGATCTCAAGGCTAATATTATTGTCGTGGTCGATGTAAATCCTCCCTTCGTTCATTAGAATTCGGATACTTTTCTCAGGGTTGTTCATATAGGCAGTGTAATCAACCACATTCTGGATCTTTCTGAATCCTTGTACCATACTCCTGTACTTGACAACATCTTGGGCATCAGAAGCCATAGAAGAAGTTTGAACAAATACGAGAGAAATTGCAGCTATAATGAGTCCTAGAACCATTATATAGCCTAGTATTTCTGATACAGCCAGTTCAGAATAAATGAATTTCTTCAGTTCCGACGATTTTTCATCCTCTTCCATGTTATACCTCTATGTTTACCGTATATTCTGCTATGATCAGCCTGGTAAAGTTTAAACGTGCCGTATTTCCGTTTACAGTGGCATTGATGCTCTGGAAAAACTCACTCCATTTATCGGCATAATCTGATGTAAATGTTATCTCGACATATCCAGAGGTCTCAAATCTGTTTATCTGGGAAGAGTTATATCTCACAGTAAGGTCCGCAAATCCTTTACCTCCTGCTGAACCGCTTCCCTGTATCTTAATAAGGGCCATGGTAATCGATCCATTATCCACTGTGATTCTTGGAGGAGTGACAAGTAAGTCATCCACCCACACACCTCCATTTTCAAAGACACCCCTATTGGAGCGGTATGTGTACTCTATTTTGCCCATTGAGTCATTAATCTCATGTATCAACCCTCCTCCGGGATCATACACTCTAACAAGAAAATTATTTCCATTAGAGATGACAATGGAGCCATCAGAAAGAGCTATCCTGATAGTGGTTGTTGGGGCAACGTCCATGTAAACTTTGGCAATCTGCTCATTAACAATAGACATCTGAGATACGATATTTCTCATCCGTATCTTATTTTTATTCTCGTCTATGGTTGGAAAACCATAAACCAGCAGGATGGAAGTACCGGCTATGAGGATCGCTATCACGAAAATATTTCCCACTACTTCAGAAACACCCAGATTCCCTCTTTTTCCAACTCTCATTTCATTAGATCTCATTGTAGCTCAACCTTTTTGGCTCCTAGGCTTGTCACGTTAATCTCTCCAGGGGGTAAGTATATTGTGGTGAAGTTCACTCCTACAAAAGGAAAAGGTAGAAAAGTTACATTGGACGCATTTGGGACATTTGTTTCTGTTACTGATGCTGAAGTTGGAGTGACAAGAAAACTCACAGTCCATGTTTCGTTAATCCGGATAGATGGTATTTCCCATCTAATTATAGTCGTCCCGTTGCTGTAGGTGACATTTGCTCCAGAAGGTGTCTCAGAAAGTATTACATCGGGTGGAAGCACATCTGTTACAGTAACATTCTGAGCAGCCTTCTCTCTTAACTCTCTAGCAATCTGTTCATATATGCTTTGTAACTCTTCAGAAGTAGCAGCAAAATAGTAATTATTGGGTGAACTTGCTATCTCTTTCAATAATGTTGCGTTAGCATCTGGTCCAAATCCAATGGTGTATATGAGTATGGATTCATTGTTGATAGTTGTCTGTTTGGTGACATTTGCTTCGTCAAGAGCTTCCTGAATGGCCAAAGTTTCAGAAGGTTGCCCACTGGAGGTAATAGTGGGGTTTCCATCTGACAGAATAATCATCACGGGAATGTTTCCTGCTGTTGTGTTGGCAACAAGTTCTTCCCTGGCAGTTTTTATACCTCCTCCAAGTGGGGTTCCACCATAAGCCCACAGGCCATCTATACTTGAATTTGCCTGATTGGTATCATTGGTCAGAGGCTGGTCTAAAGTTATTCTAGGCGTCCTGCCACTACCTCCCGTTCCACCAAACGAGACTACACCAACCTGATCGCTCCCCCTCAAAAATCCGTTAAAGGTTTTAGCTGTGATCTTTGCAGCGTCGATTTTGGCTATAGATGTGTAGAGGTAAAAGTCCTGAGTTCCATAGGGGAAATCAGCCACAACGTAAGCTGTATAATTCCCTCCACCATTGGATTCTTCGTAAGCGCCTGAGTAAGGCCCATAACGAGTTGCGCCTTTCTCTACCCACAGGTGAAGTACCTTGCTACCGTTCACCGGAGTGGCCTCAATTTTCAGATTCTCTACAGATGGAATTTGGAGATTGAACGTGGTGGCATTTCCATTAAGAACGAAGCTTGAAGATGATACAAGGGTTCCTGAGATATACCACCATCCCCAGAAATAGCCGTTCTTCTCTACATCCACATTGACTGTATCGCTGTCTGTTGGATAATCCGCTACCACAGCGATCGTCCATTCCCCCTCGACAGGATTCTGCACATAATACAACTCTCCGTTGGTTATAAGATACTGGGCCCTTGCAAAATCGCCGTCTGGAGATTTAACCCATAGATCGACATCTTTGCCATTGTTTGAGTATGCCATAACTGTAAGACTTGAAAAACTGCCGTCTACTGTTATGTTAGATTCCCATTTGGATGGAATTGCGGTTCCACTGTTGGATGTGTATAGTGTATACCCGTTATCTCCATAATAATCTGGATCCATGCTACCGGAAACATCTGTGACATGTATCACGCTGATATTTCGGGCTGTTGAGACTATCCCTCCACCTCTGATATACAGGGTTATTCTAACAGGGTTGTTCGGCTCAGTTGTATCAGGGGTTACAAATTTATCCGCATGAAGGAAGGGATCAGGAGTAGATGGTAGGACTGTTATATTGATCGAGTCTGTATCGGAATATCCAAGAGCATCCCAGACTGTCAGTGTTGCAGTGTAGTTTCCTGCCACATTATATGAATGATCTTCCAGAGAGTTGGAAGGATTGTCAGAGTCATACTGTCCATTTGCTGAGTTTCCATCTCCAAAATCCCACTGATACCAAATGTCTCCTTCTCCAGTGGAATAAGTCATGTCGAACGTAACGTTGGTGCCAACTTCTACCTTGGTGGGATAAGCCAAAGCTACAGCCGTGGGTTTGAGATGGGTTGAACTGGTGTATATGAGTTCGTGATCTTTTTTCAGGCTGATTGTATAACCCATAGGGATAATCTGAAGAGCCAAGTTATTCAGAGGGACGTATTCAATCTTATTGAGCTTATCTGATTCAATTTTCAGGACGTAGTCCCCCCCAATGTAAGTGAATTCAGCCCGATAATCGTAGTCTCCTATGGCGTATGGCATGTACACCTTGGCTCTGATGTACCCGTTATCGGGTGCGATCAAGGATATATCGGTCAGCTTGGTCGCAATCTGATTACCTATGTCCTGAAACTGGTTTTTCATTGCTACCCTTGTGGGAGTTTCTATAAAAATATCGTTTAACTGAAGTACTATCACCCCCATGAAAACTGCCAGTATTCCGATTATCAGGATGTATTCAAGAATTATTGAGACACCCCTCTCATCAGATGACAATCTGTCTGGTGTGTTCATAATCTACCACCGCGTTACTGAAAATGATTTTCACCGAAAAAGAGGTGATATCTCCGTTGATGTTTGTTTTAACATCGTAAACATCTATATCTGCATAAGCGCCATGGAGGGCATACATCATTGTTATCTGCTTATCCAGTTCTCTGACATATGTCAGAAAATTCTCAGGGTTATTAATTGCATAGTATACCAGTTGCTCCTCCACAATCCTGTTTAAATCTCGTATCTCGTTCTTTGGAAAATTAAGCTGAGTTAATGCAGATTCGGTCCCTGCCAGCAAATTCTGGGTATATAACAGGGATAGACCAGCAAGTAGGACTGATATTAGCAGAGCCATAATTATCAGGATTTGCCCATTTTCATCATCTGTGAATTTCTTGGTACTCATAGATTTCATATGCGCCATAGTATCAGTCTCACCTCCAGAACCACTGGAAACTCACTATTGCTGACACTCTCAATATCGGTGTAATTAACAGGTACTTTAAATGGAGAATCTGAGACAAGCTGACCATTTCTCAAAACAATAATTTTAGTAGCCGTAACTGTGTCTGGAGGATTGCTTTTATTTGTGATTGGATAGATACCAGTCTGATTAGTGGTAATATTGAAATAGGCTATTTCTAGATTGTATTCCAGGTTATCTGGGAGAATGGTATCCAAGCTGTTAAGTAGTTCTGTGGGATATACTGAACTGTTGAGTTTGGCAATAGAGTTTTCAAGAGTATCATTGGCATCTGACTGAGGGTTACTCAAGATGTTGAGGGCATCCAGTCCATATTGCCTGATCTGGACATCCACTATATCCCCTGAAAGGGGTGATACAATCAGTGTGCTTTGAAACAGGAAATATGCTACGACCAGTATAAGAACTCCTGCTATCACACCTTCAAGAGTGAAAGCTTGGCCTCTATCCTTTGATCTGCTGTTACCACAGGATAACGACGAGCTTGGCACCAAGTCTCCCTCCCACATACTCCCCTCCGTCCGTAACAACAACATATCCTTGGATGTTATGGCTCTGTATCCACACATACACTGTTTCAGAATATCCGTTTACATAATCCGTAATATCGAAAGTGGTGATGGTAGCGTTTCCTGAGACGTTTATTACCAGATTTCCGTTTACCTTGACATTCATCCAGGGTTCACTAGCTGTCTGGTTAGTGTTTCTATCTTCCACCACAATAATAAAAGCACCAATGGGGGGAGTCACATTAAAAGTGTTAACAGTGGTGCTTGGGGTTCCAATATTGCTGGAAATGGAAGCTATTGCAGTCAGGTTATCGTAGGCCACTATTCTCTCATATCTTGCTACTTTTCCTATATCTGGGACTGGATTTCCTACGAGAAGCAAAGGTCCGGATTGGTTTCTGGCGTAATTCACCTGCCCGCTATTGCTGGCAAATAGCTGGAGTGAGATATTATAGTCGTACTGTCTAGTAGGTGTTTCAAGACCTAGGGCTCTTCTTACAGACTCATATCCATAATTGTTGTAGAAATCATTAAAGGCTGCTATCTTTTCTACACTCAAAACGTTCGCTCCTCCTCCAGATAATCCTATCCTTAAATCCACATTGAGGTGATTTTCCCAATCTGTGCCATTGGCACTCCCATTGTTCCAAAACCCACTATCTTCGGCAAGAATAGCTGAGGTCCGGTAGGCAAGAGGATACAAACTCAGTTCCTCATTCTCCACTACAAAAATAGATGGGATGTACTGGGCCACAAAGATGAAGGCGATCATGAATATTGAGAGTCCAATTACTACATCTAAACTGAGTTCTCCTTTTGTATTCATCGTACTTTATGTATTCAGTTACCAAAGTATTTTAATCTTTCTCATGATTACAATAATGATGGAGTTCTTTGACCAAACGACTTAATTTTTCTTTCGACCTTTCCAGTTTTAAGTTGGCCTGTTCTACTACAATAGAAATATAGGATTCAGGGACAATAAGACTACCATTTTTTACGAGAGGCACTTCCATAATTTCAGTGGTGCTGATCTCTACAACAGCCTTCCATGAGGATATACCTATTATGGATGTTCTTTTAAATCCAGCATTAAGCCCCATTTCGACAAGCAACTTGGCTTTACTCAATGAATTTGCAGCGATGTGGAATATGGGCCCCTCTACCCGCAACCATCCTTCTCTGGTACATTGCTGGAGAGTGCGATATACCTCTTCCCACGACACAGGGAAGTGCCATTTTCCTAGAAGGATCGATCCGTGTTTATCTCCAAATTTTTCAACGTCCAGTACTGTTATTCTACCCTCGCAACTTGAAAGAGTTACGAATTCAGGATACCTATTAAATCCATCCAGAATCGGGATTATCCCTTTATCAACCTTTCCAGAATTGACTGCATTGCGGTATTTATCATATGCCTCTCGTTTGAATGATCTCCACCGTTTTTGGACTTTGCCATTGTGTTTCAGAAGACTATGCTCTTCACCAATTTCATACCATGCCCATGCCCAGATCACGCATTCGAAAGCCCTTATAAGGTCCTTCTTATTCATAAAATAATCTGTGTCTGCGAGATAGGCCTGGATATTCTTTATGAAATCCATTCCATGTATCTCTTTTTCAAGTACATTGCTCATCCGTATTTCTAGTCGTTGTTTCCATCTTTTAATCTCTGAAATGAGCTGATTTTCAATATCCATATCACTGATAAATGACCATGCAGTTATTTATAGGTTAATGCCATCATTACTTGTAATGAAGGTTGAATGCCCTCATAGAAGGTTGACATTACTGGGGACGGATAAGGGGGACAACAAGTATTATCGATGTGAAGATTGTGGATGCGGCATCATCGTTTCACCGGAAGGTCAAGCATGGCAGATCCCTCCGAAGACCCAAATCCAGAATGAGATGGAGTAGCCCTATACCATACTATATGGGTCGAGGAGTTTTTCTGCCTTTTCAGAATTCATAACTCCATCTTCTACGAGAACCTCTTTAATGGTTTTGCCAGTTATATATGCCCTTCTTGCTATTTCTGCAGCTTTATGGTATCCTATATAAGGAGAAAGGATTGTCACGAGAGATAGACTCTTCTCAGCGAGTTCACGACATCTTTCAGAATTGGCCTGTATTCCAGATATACATTTCTCATTGAGAGTGTCTATGGCTTTGGATAGGATGTGAATAGAAAAGAGGATGTCATGGGCAATAACAGGCATAAAAACGTTCAATTCCAGCTGAGCTGACTGATATGCCATAGATACAGCAGTATCATTTCCGCATACTTGAAAACACACCATGTTAACCATCTCCGCTATTACTGGATTTATCTTTCCTGGCATTATAGACGAGCCAGGCTGGACTTCTGGAAGAGTTATCTCCCCTATACCCGTTCTTGGACCTGATGCAAGGAGTCTTATATCGTTGGAGATTTTTATCAGACTCAGTGCGATCTCTCTCAGGCCAGAACTAACCCGCATAGCTCCAAGAGTATTCTGTGTTACTTTGAAGAAGTTATCTGCCTTTTTAAAGTCCAGTCCAGTCATATGGTTGATCTCACGAATGGCTATTTCTGAAAATTCCTTTGGAGCATTTAATCCTGTCCCTACGGCAGTACCTCCGAAATTAAGCTCTAAAAGTGAATTAGACGAAATTCGTAGATTTCTGTAGTTTTCTTGCAATGTGGCAGCGTATCCAGAGAATTCCTGTCCGAGGGTAATCGGTACAGCATCCATCAGATGAGTTCGCCCGGTTTTTATATCCTTTGAGAATTCCTTTGCTTTTGATGAAAAGACATGGATGAGTCTTTCACATGCAGGAAACAGCTTGTTATAGAGGCTTTCAAAAATCGTAATATTCATGGCTACATGAAAGGTATCATTGGTGCTCTGGCTCATATTAACATGGTCATTAGGGTGGATAAGGCTATAATCTCCTTTATCGCCTCCAAGGATTTCAATAGCCCGATTAGCTATCACCTCATTTACATTCATATTCTGAGAAGTTCCGGCACCAGCCTGAAATACATCGAGAGGAAACTGATCATCCAGTTTCCCTTCAATAACATCGTCACAAGCCTGTATAATTGCATTTCCTATAGTCTTTTCTAGTTTCCCTAACTTCATATTGGCTATAGCGGCAGCCTTTTTTACTATTCCTTGGCTGCGAATGAATTCTCTTGGGAACCACAATCCGGAAATCGAAAAGCTCTCCATAGCTCTTGCTGTCTGGACCCCATAATAAGCATGGGAAGGTATTTTAACTTCTCCAAGAAAATCCTCTTCTTTTCTGAATTTCATACTTTATTCCATGCTGCGAAAAGATAAAACTGTATCTCTAGATATATATCTTCAAGAAGATAGGCAGATATGCTTGACATCACAAATCTTTGCTTATTTCAAGAAATTGAGTTACAGGTTAGATTTCGACACCTTTTCTTGGTTTTTTATCCATCATGTATTTGAGTTCAACCATTTCTGTGGCGATATCTGCAATGTCGATTATTCTTCTTGGGGCATTTCGACCAGTCAATACAACGATGATATCGCGATCTATAGAGTTGAGGAAATTAAGTACATCCTCCTCATCAAGCAAACCCAAGGAGATAGCCACGTTTATTTCATCCAACACCAGAACATCAACTCTATCCTCTGTAATCAACTTTTTAGCGAATTCTAAACCTTTTTTTGAAAATCTAACATCTTTACGAGGGCGATCTCCAGGTTTAAAAAACTTTCCACTTCCAAATTGGTATATCTTAAAATTTTCTGGGAGCAGTCTGGCTGCTTTAAATTCTCCCACCTCTTTCATGCCTTTAAGAAACTGTATTACTACTACCTTCATATCATGACCGAAAGATCGGAAAGCGAGTCCGAGAGATGCTGTCGTCTTACCCTTCCCACTTCCAGTGTATATGATTATTGTAGGCCTGATCTTCAACCTGTCACCCAGATTCGGAATGGAGAGGGTTTATTTAATATTTACCATATTTTGATTTCAATCCGAAAATACACTCGAAGAATTGAAACAGGTACATTAGAAAAAATGGAGATTGGAGAATCTACATACGGGCAGTTACCTTCTTCCTGATGTAAAAGTCATCTTTCAAACTCCTACCAGTCTGTTTTTCCCATTCTTCAATTGGGATTCCATATTCTGTCTGGATTTTATCACGGTACCATTCGGGTATCACATTAAAAGCACAGAAAGGTATGATTCTTCCGTCAGGGGTGGCATAGTGTATATCGCATCTCATCACCCTGTTAATGTCATAGTTGTAGAGATCCTGGAAATGCATCATTCCGATGAATAAGCTTTTGAGATGGAACTGTCCGAGAGAGTGGTAGTCATGTTTGATAAGCACATCGTAGATTATTTTCGCGAAGTTGAATTCTCCCGGTTGTTTGTCTTTGTCTATGAATTTTCTTAGATTCAGTAAAAGTTTTGCCCCTACAATGAACCTGCTTCGTCCCTTTTTAATCTCCTCTGAAGCTTCTCTAAGAAATTCAAAAAGTCCTTCAACATCAACGAACCGAGTTATGGGTATCAGTCTGTCTCCTTCTTTGAATACATAGGTGGCCATGCCACATGCGAAGTGTATAGAGAGTTCATACTGCGGTCTACCAGTCACCGCCTCTACAAACTGGGTTATGGGGCTTACACACGGTACCGGGTAAAAATCCTCCCTTCCTATTTCCCCATCCATCTGGTCCTCGATTCTTTTTATCAGATCAGGGATGGTGATCCTGAATTTCTCCCTCTCTTTCTTGGTCATTCTCCCAACCAGAGAGACCGGCTGGAAATTTACTGATCGAATTATATCGATGTTTTCAAATCCAAAACGGATAATGTTACCCGCTTCATGATCATTAACGGTATTGAGAATCGTGGGAACAAGGACAATTCCCAGATTGGCTTTTCTGCAGTTTTCCAGCACTCCCGGTATCTCCCAGTGGTTTTTCTTATTGGTCTCGGAAGTGGTGCCATCAAAACTCAGATATAGAGTGTTAACCCCAGCCTCTCTAACTTTTTTTGTAAATTCGAGATCTTGAGAAATCCTAATTCCATTTGTATTGAGCTGAATATGGTCAATTCCCTCCTCCTTTATCATTTTTATGATGTCTATAAGATCTTCTCTGAGTGTTGGCTCCCCTCCAGTTAGCTGTACGGCATTTCCAGGGACAGGCTTTTCGCTTTTAATGAGTCTAACCATCTGTCTAATTTGCTCTATGGTTGGCTCGTAAATATAACCAGCTTTTTTTGCGTAAAAAAAGCAGTACCAGCATGACAAATCGCATCTGTTGGTCAACACTATGTTTGTTAATGCTGAATGGTTGAGATGAGTTCTGCACAACCCGCAATCAGTGGGACAGACAGGATTCTCTTTCTCTATGTTTGGGTTCAATAACTTCTTACCTTTTGCCTGAAAACGGCTAGCCTTCTTGAAAAGTCCCACGTCACCCCAGTAAACGTCTTTAAAATATCCATGAACCTTGCATTCTTTATCGATCATTACCCTTCCATTTTCTTCGTATATGTTGGCTTCTATGATGCTTTTGCACTCCGGGCACAAAGATCGAGTTTTGGATGGGAGTATGATTTCATTGGTTTTTAGAGCCATAGTACCCTCCTATAAGTTATCACCTTATTATAATATATTAAAATGTCGTTCATTTCTTGAGTGAAATGGTTAAGGATTTATATATATGTTTCGAATCATAGTAGGATGCTTACTTTGGTTCTATCTGCAATATGGCTCATGCTTCCGGCATATATCCCTAACAATGTTGCCGTGCTTGTGGGGGGTGGGTTACCCATTGACATGGGGAGGCATTTTATCGATGGTAGGAGGATTCTTGGAGATGGAAAAACTTTCAGAGGTTTTTTTGGAGGATTGGCCGGTGGAATAGCGGTCGGCGCACTGGAGTATATAGTGGAAGTTAGTACTGGAATCTCTCTCTTCTCGTCTTTGAGTTATTATCATGCCATTCGGGTAATTGTGCTTCTCGTCTTTGGCTCTTTAGCTGGAGATATGGCTGGCAGTTTCATCAAAAGGAGGATTGGTCGTGAGAGAGGCTCGCCGGTACCATTACTGGATCAATTAGATTTCGTGGGAGGAGCTTTTGCCTTTGGTTTTGCTTTTGGATCCCCTTATATGGGATCTCTTTTCACGAAAGAAATCGTGGTAACTGTCCTTGTTATAACTCCCATTCTACATATTTTAGTAAATTATATAGCTTATAAAATTGGCAGGAAAAATGTACCATGGTGATATTGTGAGGTGTCATTTATGTGGGAAGGAGGAGCTGCTAAGGAAGTGTCTTATTTGCCAGAGTTATGCATGCCCTTCTCATTTTGAAGTTATGCTTGGTGTGTGCAGCTCATGTCTGAGAAAGGAATGAGAGATTATCTGAAAAATCGATTAAAGGAAGTTGGGGCAATAAGATATGGGGATTTTATCCTTTCTTCTGGAAAAAAAAGCAATTTTTATGTGGATATTAAATATGCATCTACATTTCCAGATATAATAAATGCCATTGGAGACCTCATGGTGAATATGCTGGATAAGAAAATTGCAGGGATTGCTTGCATGGAGCTTGGGGGTGTACCGTTATCCGTTACACTATCTTTAAAATCCTCTTTGCCTTATATAGTTTTCAGGAAAGAGCGAAAGCAGTACGGGGGGAGAGAAGAATATATTGGCTCTATTCATAAGGGATTCCAGTATGCTGTGGTAGAGGATGTTACCACCACGGGAAATTCGGCATTGAGGGTTGTGGAAAAAATCCGAGAGAAAGGAGGAGAAGTATCTCAGGTGCTAGTGGTGGTGGATCGAGAAGAAGGGGCAAGGGAGAATTTACTATCCAGTGGGTTGGAGAACTTCACACCTATCTTTAACAAATCTGAATTGCTGGAGCTGGTGAGATGAAGGCATTATTAATTGGTGGAGGAGGTAGAGAACACGCTATTGCAGATGCAATAGTGAAAAGTGGGATAAACCTGTATGCAGTAATGAAAAACCGGAATCCTGGAATATCCAGACTGTGCAAAGAGTTTCTGGTAATAAATGAAACTGATGTCAATGCGGTGGTAGAGTACGCAACAAAGAAGGCTGTGGATTTTGCGATAGTGGGGCCAGAAGCTCCACTAGCAGAGGGTATTGCTGACGCTATGGGGGATAAGGGAATACCATGCATAGGTCCAACTAGAAAGGCAGCGAGACTTGAATGGGACAAAGCCTGGGCCAGGAGATTCATGAAAGAGCACAAGATTGATGGATACCCTGACTTTGGGGTGTTCGATAATGTGGAAGAAGCAATTCAATTTGCCTCTGAGCTGGGAGATTTCGTCATAAAGCCTTCTGGTTTGACTGGAGGAAAAGGCGTTAAAGTGATGGGAGAGCATTTCAATTCAGTAGACGAAGCAAGAAAGTTGATGGAAGATGTGGTGAAAAGCCATAAAATAGTGGTGGAAGAACGATTGATTGGAGAAGAATTTACTATTCAGGCATTAGTAGATGGAAAGACCATTGTGGAGTTTCCATGCGTTCAGGATCACAAGAGGGCTTTTGAGGGGGATACAGGCCCCAATACTGGAGGAATGGGCTCTTACTCTGATAGAGATCACCTCTTGCCCTTTCTTGACAAAACGGATGTGGAAGAAGCTCTTGAGATAATGGGAGACACCATAACTCATATGAATAAAGAAGGAATTGAGTACCGGGGCATTCTGTATGGGCAGTTTATGGCTACATCCAATGGAGTGAAATTAATTGAGTATAATGTCCGGTTTGGGGACCCAGAGGCTATGAATGTGTTACCCATTCTTGAATCCGATTTTGGAGAGCTGTGTATGGATGTCCTTCAAGGAACCCTAAAAGGCGCTAAATTCATGAAGGTGGCAACGGTATGCAAGTATTTGGTTCCAGCAGGATATCCCGAAAATCCAATGACAGGAACAAAGATAGATGTTCCAGTTGAGGATTCTGAACTCCTGAAAGTATTTTTTGCGAGTGTCTATGAAGAAGACGGGAGTATTTACACAACTTCTTCCAGAGCTCTGGCTCTTGTGGGTCTGGGAGAAAGTATCTATGAGGCAGAAGAGAGAGTGGAAAAAGCAATAAGTTTAATAAAGGGTAATCTATTTTACAGGAAAGATATAGGAAAAAAACATCTGGTTGAAAGGCGTGTCAAACATATGAAGGAATTAAGGAGTGGGATATGAAACACCTACTCTCTATTTCGGATTTAACTTTGGAAGAAATTGAAGACATACTCAAAATGGCCGGTAAGTTGAAAGAAGACCGGTATAGAAACAGAGTATCGGATTACCTCAGAAACAAAAGCCTCGCAATGATTTTTGAACATCCATCCACCAGAACCAGAATTTCTTTTGAGGTGGCTATGGCAGATCTTGGGGGTCATGCTCTGTATCTCTCATGGAACGATCTTCAGCTTGGAAGAGGGGAAACCATCAAAGATACAGCCATGGTTATGGCTCGTTATGTTCATGGGGTTGTGATTCGCGCCAGAAAGCATGAAACTGTAGAAGAGTTTGCTAGGTATTCTGAAAGACCAGTAATAAACGGTCTGAGTGATCTGGAACATCCCTGTCAGGTTCTGAGTGATTTATTTACCATTGGAGAGTATAAGGGCAATTACAGGGATCTCACAATTACATGGGTAGGGGATGGAAACAACGTATGCAATTCCCTGGTCTTGGCATCAGCTATTGTAGGGATGAAAATGGTAGTCTCTACTCCTGACAATTACAGGCCAAGAGAAGACATTATTAAAAAAGCCAAGGAGGCGTATGGAGGGGATATAGTCGTTGAACCAGATCCAAAGAAGGCTGTGGAGAATGCGGATATCATATATACCGATGTGTGGGTTTCTATGGGAATGGACAATGAAAAAGAAGATCGTATCAGGAATTTCAAAGGATATCAGGTGAACCAATCATTGGTGGATAAAAGTAAAGATGATGTTATTGTTATGCACTGTCTTCCAGCTCACAGGGGGGAGGAAATTACATCTGAAGTTCTGGAAGGTACTCATTCTGTAGTTCTGGATCAGGCTGAGAATAGATTGCATGTCCAGAAAGCTATTTTGGTTAAGCTGATGTCGGATATCGAGTTTGAAGAATAAAGTCAGGTATTGTCAGGTGTAATTGACAAATAAAATAGTTTAATATTAGTCAATTAGTACCACATCTTTTTTTATGCCTACCCTGAAATGTACGGGGCAATGTTAATTCCTTTGAGGGTCGAGATCGCATAATATGGGGAATTCCAGTCTCATGCGTTTCCGACATCTGGTTCAAGGTATGATTGCCCTCGTCATTGTTTATGGTTGGATTCAGCTATACAGGTTTGTCAGGCATTTTGATTCCAATGGCCAGTACCCCTTTGTTCCAAGGCCTCAGTTTATAGATAGTTTTCTCCCTATTGGCTCATTGGTAGCTTTGAAAAACTGGGTTATTAATGGGGTATTTGATAAAGTGCATCCTGCAGGACTGGTGATATTTGTTGCAGTACTTGTATCAGCCATACTGCTCCGGAGGGGGTTTTGTAGCTGGGTATGCCCTGTTGGCTCTCTTTCTGAGCTGTTATGGAAATTCGGGAATAGAGTTATGGGGAGGAATGTTAAACTCGGGAAGCATGTTGATCTATTTGCAAGATCTATCAAGTATCTGGTGTTGATATTTTTCCTCAAGGCTATATTGCTGGATATGAACTCCTTTGTTGTTTATGCTTTTGTCAATTCTCCCTATTACAAAATTGCTGATGTAAAAATGCTGGATTTTTTTATAAATCCGAGCGATTTGACCCTCATGGCCATAGCCTTTCTCGTCGTAATGTCTTTTGTGGTGAAAAACTTCTGGTGCAGGTATATATGTCCTTATGGGGCGTTACTTGGGGTCATGGGCTTATTAAGCCCCTTTACAATACGGAGGGATGTAACTAAGTGTACTGGTTGTAGGGGATGTTCTAAGGCATGTCCCGTATACCTTGATGTTGCCGACCAGAAAAAAGTCACCTCTCCCGAATGCATGATGTGCCTTGAATGTATTGAATCCTGTCATACGAATGCATTACATGTGAAAACCATTTTTCCCTTTAGAATCTTTGCTACACCTTTAAAGTCTTGGATGTATCCTGCAATGCTCCTTGCCATATTTGCACTCGTACTCATGTTGGGTATCCTGACCGGCAACTGGAGCAGTTCTGTTAGTTACAGTGAATATGTCCAGCTTATACCATTGAGGTTTATGATAACCCACTGAGATTGGTCAAACCTCTTTAATCTAGAATACTACACCCAAAATTATAAAAACTCCTTTACAGTTTAATAGGATGGTGGACCGGATGAAAGTTGATATTAAAGATCTGGAGATCCTTTATCAGATAATGGCAAAAAACGAGATAAATATTGAAGCTGTATCCAAGGAGATGGGTATACCAAAATCCACCCTCCATTATCGTTTGAAAAAACTGCGGGAAAACAAAGTCATTAAGGGCGTATATTATGATGTAGATAGTGAGAAGCTCGGGCTGGATATAACTGCTATTTCTTTGGTAAAAGCCAAGTATTCAAAAGGATATGGGGATAGAGTTGGAAAGAAACTTGCAGATATACCCGGCGTATGGGCTGTGTACTTTGTGCTTGGAGAAAATGATTTTGTTGTTCTGGTCAAAGCTAAAGACCGAGATAGTTTGGGCAGGATTATGGACCAGATCAGTGAGATACCTGAAGTTGAGAGAACCTCAACAGCATTTGTTCTCAAGGTTATAAAGGAAGAAAAGAATATTCTGAAAAATTATAGAAAAGAAGATATAGAGAATTACTTCTCTGACTAACTCACTTACCCCCTCATCTCTGGAATAACTCCCGAGAAATTATCAGACGCATGATCTCACTAGTCCCGCCCCCAATTTCAAAGAATTTGGCGTCTCGGTAACCTCTCCCTACTGAAGAGTTCTGGAGAATACCATGCCCTCCATATACCTGAACCGCCATTCTGCTCACAGCAATGGCTACATCAGCAGCAAACAGTTTAGCCATGGCCGGTATGGCTGGAGTGTATGTGCCATTATCGTACTCCTGAGCTGCGTTGAGAGTAAGGAGTTTTGCAGCCTCCAGCTTGGTATGTAGATCAGCCAGTGCCCACTGAATTCCCTGAAAATCACTGACAGTTTTATTAAACACCTCTCGTTTTTTTGAGTAATCTATTGCCTTTTGTAACATTTCAAAAGCCAGTCCTATAGCTATCCCTGCTTGGGTTATTCTAGCCGAGTTTAGAGAGTGTAACGCTACTTTCAATCCCCTGCCAGCCTCTCCAAGGATTCTCGTATCCGGTATTTTGCAATCAAATCTTAACGATGCAAGACCACTGCCTCTATCGCCAAAAGGTTCTAATGAGCGGGCATTGACACCATCTTCCTTTTCTACTATGAACGCTGTTAGTTTGTCATCTAGTTTGGCGAGGATAATAAAAATCCCACAATACATTCCATTGGTTATCAGGGTTTTTGTACCTTTGATACTGAATCCACTATCTGTTTTCAGGGCAACAGTTCTGGTGGCACCAACTACATCACTTCCACCAGAAGGCTCGGTAGTTGCTATAGTCCCAAATTCTCCTCCGGCAAGTCTGGGTAGATACTCCCGTTTTTGCTCCTCGTTTCCGAAATTTTTAATGGCTTCTATGGCTATATGGTGTGTCATAAGAGACCTCGCGACAGATGTGCATATCCTTCCAATCTCCATCATTGCGATGGTAAGTTCAAAAATACCTAGCCCTTGGCCTCCATGGATCCTTGGAGCCGTGACACCGAATAAACCTCTCTCTGTCAGAATTCGAACAACCTCTTCAGGGATCATGTTCTCTTTGTCAATTTTTGTAGAAAAAGGTTTGATTTTTTCTGCAGCCTTTCTGGCAGTTTTCTGCACCTCTTTTGTATCTTCTTTCATCATGTATTTGGGAATTGGTATCATATGAATCAATGAGGTTGAAGTAAACAAAGGTAAATAACTGTATTGGATATGTCACTTCTTTTGGAGCTAGTATAAAGGAGGATCAAGATATATGCTCGTATTTCATCGCAACAGCCATACTATCACCTAACTTCTCATAAAATAAACAACAAGATCATGACTGAAATGTAGGAACAATGGAAGATGGATAAGGGATCAGACAGAACCTGGACATTTTCGCGCATACAAGGTATAAGAAGATGTGAGAATGGGTTTTAGACTATTTTACATACTTCTGGGCTAAAGTTTTTATATCATGAACATTGTAGAGTTACCGTCATGATTAACTTTATGAGAATCTCTTTCTTGAAGAAAAGCTCATCCTATAAAATTTTTTCATCAGATAGGGGATTGTCGAAGACAAATTCTGTCAAATTTGATATTTATTCTCTAAAAAATGTAATTTTTCCTTTGGATATGTCTATTAAAAAAATGTTTACACATGATGTAGAAAAATTTTTTGGACGAAAAAATTTCGGATTTTACAGGAACTCATAGAAAAATTTATATACTTATTGTTATCATTATAATGATTGGAGGTGAGGTGAATGTTTAGAAAAGATGAGAAGGGAGTATCGCCTGTTATAGGCGTCATTTTAATGGTGGCAATAACGGTCATTCTTGCGGCAGTGATTGCAGCGTTTGTCTTCGGGCTTGGCGGTCAAGTAGAGACGAAGAAGAGTCCTGCTATCTCTGTGAAGAGGATTAATTCGACTGCAATTCAGCTAACATTGCAAGATAAGGGTGGAGCCAGTACTATTCAGAATGTTGATATAACCTCTCCATATTCTGCAACAGATGTGCTTAATGCCACTGATCCGTGGGATGTAGGGGAGACTGTTACTCTTAATAATGCTGCTTTGACGTCTGGCTCTCACTTGGTTGTTGTGGCAGAAGTGGACGGAGAGGATCAGGTAATCTTGGATACAACTATCTAAACTTAAATTTTTTTTCTTGTTTTATTTTATCTATTCTCCCTAAAATTGTGAACAATTTAATTCTATACATATCCTGTGAGATCATGCAGTAAAAATAATAGTACTAAAACGATTCTCTCAATTATAAAAAGCCGATTATATTTTCTTTGCTTTTTCTACAAAAGGTTTAGTTTGTTTCGGTAATTCCACCATTTCTTTAAGTTCTTCTTCTTTAATGCGGTAGTATTCATGAGCAATGAGGTCTCTTAAAAATACTAATCGTTTCATGGCTTTCGAAAATTGTCATCAATAACTCCCTCTCTGTGGAGTAGTTCAAAAATCCCTCTGTATCGTGATGAGAACCAATTTCTTAAGTTAAAGAGCCATATGAACTCGATTTTGAGTATATAGTTTAGAGCATAAGGTAAATGGGGAACTCCTTTATAATATTTATTTATAATGTTGAAAAAAGAAAAATATACCAGTAAAAACAGTAAAAATAAAAGTTCTAGCAGACGTTCCTGATGAGAAGAATAAAGCTACTTATTGCTGCCGAGCTATATTAATGAAGGCTCCATAACATTAAAACCAGCTGCTGATCTGGCTGAGCTACCAGTCTGGAATTTTTATACATGAGCTGGGAAAAATGAAAGGATAGAGTTATTAGAAATCGCTATTTTCACTAGAAAGCGTTTTGAAACCCGTTCCACTAAGATTTGAGTCAGATCTTCTTTTCATTAGCAGTGAAAATATTTAGAAATCGTTGAAAGCTTACATAGCGAAACACCCTTCATGTGGAAATTTATTCTTGCTTTCTATCGGAAAGTCTTCGTTAGTAATCCATTAGAAAAATACATATAATTAGCGACGAATTTGTTCTATATCAAGAATCCTGCATATAAACCCATGAGCATCTGGATATAACTCCATCTGAAATCTAGATAATCATACAAGAATATAAAATAAATGAATCAAAATAGAAAAGGAGGTAGTATGTCCGAGATTGTTGTGGGTCTTATGAACAGAAGACTTGCTGAGATTAAACAATTGCTCAAAGAGATTGCTCAGATCGTTGATCTTGGTATGGAGAGGTTTTTATCAGACTCGTACGTTAGAGATGCAGGAAAATATAAGCTTATTGTAGCTATTGAGGCTACTATTTCAGGTGCAATCATATATCCGTGAGAATCGTTAATGAGATTCCAGGAAGCTACTCGGATTGTTTTATAATTCTTGGTAAAAGCAGAGTAATTTCTAAAGGTCTGACAGAAAAACTTGCTGCAATGGCTAAATTTAGAAATATGCTCGTTCATAATTTCATTTTTACTGGAAAATAGAGGATAAAAAGGTTTATGAAATATTACAAAAAGATGTTATTGATTTAGGCGAGTTTATCAAAGAAGTGAAGAATTACGTTAGTAAATAAAGAAAGAATAAGAGAAAAGATCAAGGAAGTTTTGGCTGAAAAAGATGAAGTCATCTTTGGTTATCTCCTTGGTAGTTTTAATGAGGTTTATTTTAGAGATATTGATATTGCTGTTTATGTGGATGAAAGTAAAGTTAAAGACATCTTAGATTATGAACTCATGCTTTCTATAAAAATTGAAAAGAATATACACTTACCAGTGGATGTTAAAATTTTGAATTCAGCACCAATGAGCTTTAAATGCAACTCCATTAAAGGTGAGCTGTTGATTAGTGAGGATGAAGAAATAAGATTCAGATTCATAGAAATGACTTTAATGGAGTATTTAGACTTTAAACCTGTAGAAAATGGGTTGATTGAAGAACTATTGTCAACTTGATTGTTTGACTTGGTTATCGGGTAGATAAAAAATTAAAAAGGAATTTCTGACCGATATTTAGGAGGTTAGTAAATTGTAAATTTTCAAATTCTAATTTACAACACTTTGAAAATATTTATTAAAATATAATTATGATTGGTAATCTTGTGAATCGAACCATAGGGTAAAAATCTCTGTTATCTATCTCAAATTGATAAAACAACCAAAAAAGATTTATATATGAAAATGCAGTATAATAACTCAACATCAATGCGACGATGGGACACGGAGGGTGATGGCTTCAAATTCGACAATCGCCGTCAAGGCGATTAGTCATGCCTTTTTACACTAACGAAATGGATTTCAGCGACTGTCGAAGAGTAGACTTTATATAGGAAAAAAAGTGAATGCAAAAAGCAAAGCAAAAAAGCAAGTAATTTATATAAAAAGGTGGTAGGAAAAAGGGAAGATTTAAGCTTGCTTAAGGAGGTTTGAGAAAGTATGAGTAAAGGTATGAGTATAAAAGGGAAAATCGGACTCACGGTTTTACTGTTGATCGCGGTGCTGGCAGTGACTGCAGGGGCTGTTAGTGCAGCAGATACATTAGACATGCTAAATGAGGACAAATATACATTGGGATATGAGATCTACGCAAATGGAACAGCGAATATAAGTGTGTTGCTCGATACAACCACGAATCTAGGAGCAGGGAATGTTACTGTCCAATTCAATACTTCGCTAAATTCCACTTTAGGAAATTTAAATCTGACATATGTACCAGCTACATCATATCGGTACCAGGGAACGTTAAATCTGGTGTATGGTTCAAGCGTTATTGCAAATGAGACAGCTGGAGTTGGTAGCGGTCCGGGAACATATATATATGTATATTATCCAAATGGGACTTCTCCGACAGTACAGAGGACTGCCTATATAATGGCAAATGCTTCTCAAAAAGATTCTTGGTATATCGGTGAGCTCGTACAAGTAAATATCAGCCCAGCTTCAACTGCAGTGGTCACTCTTGAGCCAGATACAGCGAATGGAACTCCTTCGAGTTCGTCATTTGCACCAACGACAGTGACAGACGGCGGGTATGGTGATTTGGCAAATGATGGGTTCGCAGGTTTGTTCCTAGATCCCAATTCTAATGCAGCTAATTTAGCACCAGGTTATCATTGGATCAAAATATCATATGATGGTGGGTTGACATATACAACAACCGGAAGGGTTTTCATAAAAGCGAATAACTTAGTGGTCTCCTACGTAGATGGATCAATTTATTCTGGAGAATCATTAAAAGTAAAGATTTTCAGTGCTAGAGGTCCTTATGTGCCATTGAGAGTTGAAATTAAGGATCCCTCGGGTGCAGTGGTCACTGAAGGAATTGAAGCTTGGAATGATCCAGACACATTTGCAGGTATTTCTGGGAATTATATCTGGTTGATAACTAACACTAACGGCTTTGCATACTTCCAGTGGAATACAAGTGCAGTATCTGGTGGTATTCGAGATGGGGCATACACACTAACGGTGAGAGATTATAGAGGTGCTGTATGGTCCGTCTATGTGAGTAATACTGGTGCAGGAGTTTCAGCGAATGTAGTCGGGAATTCCTCATGGTACCAAAATGGAGATATAACTGGAGTTAACTTATTTATGACCGATTTTGCTAAAGTCCTAGAGGAATCATCGACATTTACTGTAGGAGCAGTCACAATCTCCGTCAACGTTGACCCGGCTGAAGTCACGAAAGGAGATTACATTTATATAACAGGTTCGACAAACAGCGGAAAACAGGTGAACCTCACCATTACAGGTCCAATGAATGGTAGCTACACCGACACAATAACTCCTGCTGGAGATGGAAGCTTCTCCTTCAAGGTAGATACAAGTACTCTCGACAAGACTGGCACTTACAAAGTTAAAGTTGAGACTGACGGTACTGATGCAAGCACAACCTTCACACTCGCCGGAGCATCTCTGACAGCAGATGTCTCTGCTACAAGTGTGCTGAAAGGTGAGAGTGTAACAGTCAGCGGAACCACGAACTTGGCTGACACTGGCTCTGTGTATGATGTACTGAGATCTGGTTCATTCAACAAGGTCAAGATATGGGTAGCAACTTCGAGTGATCCGAATGATATATATCAGGATAACAATGGAGTAAACCAGACCTTTACTGTTGACATCAGCGATGGTACATACAGCAAGAAGATAAGCACAACATTCTATGACAAGGGAACCTATGTCGTCTATGTAGAATTATATGAAGACCCAACAACGATACTTAAAACAAAGACTCTGACATTCTCTGTACAGTCTCCAGAATTCACTCTGTCGGCAGATAAGAGTGAAGTGGTTAGAGGAGCAAGTGTAACCTTCAGCGGTCACACAACCCTTGGAACAGGCCTGAAAGTTGACTTCGACTTTGGTGGCCTTGTTGGAGCTGCAACTACTTACACAGATGCCAATGGAGACTACAGCATGAAGATTACAGTGCCAAGTGATGCTGACATCAAGTCTTACAAGATTACTGCAACATTGACTGATGCAGAAGGTAATACTCACGATGCAAGTGTGACCATATCTGTGGTCGAGCAGGCCATTTCAATAAGCGTGGACAAAGAAACCTTGATCAGAGGAGATTCATTCACTCTTACAGGCAGTTCAACAGTTAAAGATGTGCCGCTCAGGGCATATTTCATCGGTCCATCTGGTACATTCGCTGGCTTGACTGAAAAGACTGGAGCTGAGAACCCGAATGGAACTCTCGTTAATGGATTGCCAATAACAGTAACCTCTGAAGGAACATTCACACAGACTTTTGCTGTAGACATCGGTCAGGCAACCGGTGTGTACAAGGTGTATGTATATGCACCATCCAATGCAACCATTGTGAAGAAGACTGATCCATTCGATGTAGTAGTCATCAATGTGATCAACCCATCGATCACCAGTCTGACGATACCTGAAGAAGTGGTACTGAACGAGAAACTCACTATAACGGGTGCTACAGACTCACCAAAGACTGGAAGCACAACTGTTAATGTGAGAATCGAAGGTCCGAACATTGACAAGCTGTTGACAGGTAATGCAGTTGCTGGAGACAAGACTTTCAAGGTAGAGTGGGATACGCTTCAGAGTGCGACAGACTCATCCAAGAACCTTGCAGTAGGTGAGGAATACACAGTAACAGTAGATCTCGTGTATGATGGTTCCGGTGTTGATTCCGCACAGGGATCCTTCAAGATAATCAGACCCTACATACATGTAGCAGCACCAAGTGCAGTCCAGATAGGCGATGATCTGGTTGCAACAATACACACTAACCACGGTAAGAACTGGGAGATCTGGGTCTCCATGACAGGTCCGAACCTGCCATTGGGAGACTACATGAAGAAAGTCTACACTGATGAGAACGGAACTGCAACAGCAACCTTTGTAACCAAGGGTCTGTCTGAAGGTACATACACCATAACTGCAAGAGACTTCAGTAAGACCAAACTAGCTGGTCAGGATGAGAAGGATATATTCCAGATCCCACCAGACAGTTCAGAAGCTGACGAGAATTCAGCAGATGACGATGCAGTGTACAGTGTGGATGTCCTGCTGACCGTAACTGCGCCAGCAGCCAACATTCAGGTAACTGATGTCAAAGTATCTCCATCGCAGGTTGAAGTTGGAGAGCCAGTAACCATCAAGGCAACAGTAGAGAACTCTGGAGATCTTGAGGGTTCAGCAGACATAACTCTGAAGGTTGCAGGCACTGAAGTCGCTACAAAGAGTGTGTCTCTTGGTCCAGGAGAATCTGACATCGTATCCTTCACAGTGACAGAAGATACACCAGGAACTTACAATGTTGACGTGAATGGCGTTACTGGAAGTTTCACTGTGAAAGCTAAACCAACACCAACACCACCGCCAAAGACACCAACACCACCACCAGCAACTCCGAAACCGACAACACCACCACCGACACCAACTCCGACACCAGAGAAACAGCCTGGCTTTGAAGCAATCTTCGCAGTGGTAGGACTGCTTGCAGTAGCCTACCTGCTCAGGAGAAGACACTAAACCAAAAGTTTTCTCCCCTTTTTTATTTGTTTTTTAACAATAAAATAAGATTTTGAATGATATTTTTACTGATTGAGATTTTTACAGAAAATCTGGTTGTTTATAGAAACATTAGAATCTATCAATGTAAGCTACTAGTTCTGTGGTAAATAAGGGTTTAGACTCTTACATACCCCTCTCTCAACGCCCACTTCCTATATGAGAGAGATTAGTGGCTATATAAAGAAACATGTCTCACTCTGATTGCCATACCAGAATCCATCTCTAGCATCTCTCTACCAGACATAACCGCTTTTCCCACCCCAAAACATTGAGAGTTGTAGAAAACCACTTCATCTCCAGACCTAATTCTTCTATCAACGTCTACAACTCCAACTGAAAATATATTCCCTTTCGGAATAAATTCGTCGATTTCGACGTAATAAGTATGTAGTTCAAGCAACCTTTTAGCAAAGACCAATGAAATAGTCAGTGATCCTGTTTCTGGGTTGATCACCCCTATCTGGCTAGACTCATCAAAGAAGGTCAGTCTGGGGTATCTACCTTTCCACGTTACCCGACCGGTAATCACTTTGTTACTTATTTTACCAAACTGGTAATCAATGAAGGCCGTTAGCATATCTTTGAAGAGGGTATGATTATTCTCTATGTTCAAAGTATCCATAGTAGATTTTAAATTGGCAAGAGAGTTTCTATCAAGTATGTTGCCTTTTGAAGTGTAAATAACTTCAACTCCTATTTGGGGTTCTATTTCCTGAATAGCTTTTAGATATCCTTCATCAAGGTGAGCTATTACCTGTTTGAAATTACCCTTCTCAAGAAGTCTTTTCAGATGATGTCCTACATATGCTATCTCTTCTCTATCCCACTGTCCAGTGACAGGTGTATCATAATGGGCTGCGGGATAAATCAGTTCCATCTCTCTTGGGACAACAAGAGGTGAGGAGATTATGATCTCTTTGATATTTCTGTACCCTATCCATTCTCGTATCTTTCTATGAGTTCGGGACAGCATGTAGGGTTTTTTTGCAGAGCATGGTAAAAGTAGAACGGCCTCGTCTCCCTGATATATTTCTTCAACTCGATTAAAAAAACGGATAATCTCCGGTCGGTTATAGGATTCTCGAGAGTTTGGATAAATCATGGATTTTTTGAAGACCGGGATTCTTTCTTCGAAATACTCAAATTTCTGATCAGCGTATCTTATATAAGCAGTCAGATACGGATTGTTTTTACACTGTTTTTCCACATAATTTCTCAAAACACCTCTCTCTAGCAGAAATTTCACTTTTCTCAATTCTTCGTTTAATTTCAATGTGTTGTGTTCTGCTAGCAATTTGAATTTCTCTTCGTGAGACAAAGACCTTACTTCATCGACGGTATTGCTGTTACACACTCTGCATTCACATGGAAACCTCTTTAATGAATTGAAAGGGAATATTCCCTCCTGTGTGAGATAGTTCCCTCGAAATCCTTCTATGATTGGTATGATATTATCGACTACATCCACTCCGGTGTAGACCAGTATGGAAAGGTTTTCAGGAGTTGCAATAGCCGGAGCATAATATATCTTCGAAAACTTCGATATCTTTGAAGTCAGAGTATTCACAAGCAATGAGGGATTGTTTTCTATGATCCTCAGGCCTCCAATAGTTTCCAAGATATTCTCAGTCGTCAGTTTTTTTATTGATTCATATAATTCTGGGTATCTCTGCTCCAATATCACAGGAACAACGTTTCTTTGAGAGATACATGAAAGAGTTTTATCTCTGACGTCGATCATGAAGGGGATGAAATGAACGTCATTGCCGATTTTAATGGTTCCTGATCTACCTCCTTCACGGTGCTCGACATCTAAAATTTTTATCTTTTCCTCCGTCATTTAACCTCCCTGAAGGACACGTTAGTGGGAATCTGGTCAAAAAACTCGGATATGAGGTTTTTCCATCTCGTATCGCAAATAAGAGTGATCCTTACATGCTTGTTCTTCTCAATAAATTCTTTCAGATTCTTTAATCCTGTTTCTATGGTCTCTGCTTCGATTATTGAGGGTATTTCAGCATGTCCAACCGGATAGCTCTCTTTCAATGCCCTATGGTATATTCCGAAGGGTGGCTTGAAGTAAAACTCGGCATCTATATGAGGACTAAAGGAGATAGAAACCTCTCTATTTTCGATTTTCAGCTCTAGAGTCTTCTTTTGGTGGCGAATTACAGCAGGTCTGTAGCAACTCTCGATACCAGTATAGAAAAATGTTCGCTTGTAAGATGGATCAAATCTCTCTATAGTGCTCGCAAAATCTTTTTTAAAAATTGCATTTCTCCATCCTTCCAGCAGACTCGGATGGGATCTAATCCTCATCTCAACCAGTTCAAATAATGTGTTGGATTTAATGGCCTGTTTGATTGTATCCAGCTCTGTAAATGTTGTATGGAGGTTATGGATCGCTAAAAGCCTTTCTTTATCTTCAGAAGTTCTTAGTTCTTGGGGGGTATAGCTGGAACAGACCTCACAGTTACATGGGAAATAGTGAATCTCGTTGAGCTTCAGGGTTCCTTGAGGAGTTAGGTATCGGTCATTTTTGGCATATAGAGCATAGGCAGCAGAATCAAATATGTCACATCCAAGGGCTACAGCCACAGCAAACATCATAGGGTGGCCTGCACCAAATAGATGCACCGGTCTGCTAGGGGAAAGGCATTTCTTGACCTCTATTATAATCTCGGTAACAGTGGAGTATTCGTAGTTGTCCATCAGGGGTACCATTCCTCCGATGGCATAGATATCGAAGCCAATTGATTCTGCAGTTTTTACTGAATTTGTCCTTAGATCACAATAGGTTGAGCCCTGTATTGGACCAACAAGAAGTCGGTCATCACCAATTTCTGAATGAATTTTCTTGGCCTCTTTCAGTCGACTGGAGGTGGTTTTGAGATCTTCTTCAGCCTCAGCTCTTGTTACATAAGGTGGAGTCGGTATATCTAGAGGTGTTAGTATGTCAGCTTGGATGATATTTTGGAATTCAATAATTTCGGAGTTTGTTATCTCCACATCTCCATATACTGATAGCTGATAGGATCCTGAGTCAGTCATTACAGGGCCTTGAAACCCTATAAGATCGTGGATTCCCCTTTTCACGGCCTTCTCTCTGAGATTATTTGTTCTGTAGATTATGTAGGCATTAGTTATAACACCCTGAGCTCCCAACCTTCTCAGCTCACGGGGATGTATGAAATCGATATTTGGATTTATAACAGGAAAGAGTGTAGGAGTTTCTATGACTCCATGGGGTGTTTTTAATTTCCCAATTCTTCCCATGATGTCCTTGTCGGTTATTTCGAAAGATCCATTTTCCATTATTTTTCCCTCGGCATCGCTATTACCTCTCTGATTGTTATATCAAAAAAGTTGTTCATATGGGCGGGATGTATTATTACTGCTGTATCAGCCCCTCTTCCTTTGCCCCCTACAGCTACCACATCTCGGTATGGTATAACCCCTGCATCTGCTGCCATTACTGTTATCTCAACACATACTTTCAGACCGTGACCAAACAGACTGCGCAATGCCTCAGCAATGGCCTCGGTTCTGGACCCTCCTCCAAGTTTTCTGGATATAGAGCGCTCAAGACCAGCGAGAATATGGGATTGTATCACTACGGGAATCTCCCTTTTATTGAAGAATTGTCTGTATTCTTCCTTTAGCTGTATCCTTCCTGGTTCAGCATATCCTGCGTGGTGAGTAACAACCACCAGATGTAAGTCATGCTTCTGCTCTTCCAGCAGTCTTGCAGCTTTATACCCTACCTCTCCTGTGGTACTGGCAACCACCAGATAATCTATGTTTTCCTTCACAGCCCTCTCTATGGCCAGTCTCAGCACTTCATCTGTGTTGTGTCTTCCGGCCTTCTCAAAATAGGTTATTTCTTTCTTTATCCCTTTCATACTCTCACCATAAATGTTAATGCAAGAATCATGAGAATTATGGTCAGTAATAATGCTATAACTGCATATTTAGAATTTCCGAATACTATAGGGATAGGTCCAATAAGAATCACCCCTCCACCTTCAATTTTTTTCTGATGAGATGTATCCTGTAACATCTCTGCATCTTCACTAGGAGAATAAACCTCCTGAAGATCTCTCTCAGGGATTTTGGGTATTTCCTTCTCTTTTAGAAAGGTTCGTATCAACATGAGAAACCCAATGCCCAGAAATAATATGCCGAGGTATGTTAGAAAGCCCATCCCTACCACCTCCACATCAAAAACATAATGGCAAAGAAAATAGCAGCTATGAGGATGGTAATCCCAGCCATCTCGGAAGAACTTCCAAACACAATGGGAATGGGCCCTATCAACACTACACCACCGTACTCCACATTCTCGGCTATGTTATCTAACACGATGAGACTGAGACCCATCAGAATAACTGCGATTCCAATCAGAGCCCCAGGTCGAAGCATATGAAAGAGTCTGGTAAAGAATTATATATCTTTTGTCCAGAGATTCATTTGTGTTGATTGTTGATTTCAACCCTCTCAAAAGAACTGTGGTATCCTCTGATGGGGAAGAATACCCTCTCGCGAAATTATTGCCGTTGAAGCTGAATGAACGAAAATTTACCAGTAAACCCTTTGATCCCTGTTCTGCATGCAAAGGGATCTGTCTTAAAGATGATATGGATTGTTATGGTGAACACGTGGTGTATATAGCTGCATATTCAAGACAAATCCTTAAGGTTGGAGTAACGAAGAAAGAACGATTACCTATCAGATTGCTAGAACAGGGTGCAGATGCAGGTTTTATTGTGAATGAATTTAGTGATGGGCTCTTGGCTCGGAAGTATGAGCAGGAAATATCAAATAAGCTGGCCATCCGAGATATGGTAAGAGCTGAAGAAATCGCTGAGGGAGCATTTTATTTCCCAGATTTTTCTGAGTTTGCTGACTTTGTAAGGAAATATCAGCCAGAGAGAGTGTACTATTTTGAATATTTTCTCCCACGATTGGATCAAAAACCATTGAAAATCAGGTTGAAGAAGGGACGTATTATTGGAGGTACTCTGGTAGGCAATAAAGGGCGTATAGTGCTCCTAGAACATGGGGTTTACGGATGGTTCAGCGGGGATGAACTTGTAGGGTGGGATGTAGAAAAGTCTGAAGCTAATTCTGATATACAAACTTCTCTGGAAAAGTGGTGATAAATTTTAGATCTGCCTGCTCTTTAAGCAAATCATCATATTACGACAAACTCCTGGCAAATTCCAGCAGCAAATCTCCATGGAAATCTTATGTCAGATTATGGTGGGAGATCTTGGAGGTATTTTTTTGATATACAGGAAAAATAGAAATGAAAATATTAGAAAAGAAGATCTCCATTGGTACCAGTGATATCAAGCACAGTTTCCAGATCGATCTCAAATCCTACCACTGGATTTACCAGTTCAAAATTTTCTAGGACCATGGGATGAATCTCTCCGAATATCCCTAAAGGTCTATCAGATATCGAGATTGCTCCACATCTCCCAGAGATAAACGCACTATCATGTCCTTCTTCAATCTCATATCCTACATTGATTTCAGCCATTAGTCTTTGAATCACTGAACGAATCTCCGCAAAGTTCGCATTTGAATGTGTAATCACTCCTGCCAGTCTGAGGTGGTTGTGGTCTGAAATCACCACTTCTCCAACCTCAAAAAGTTTCTGAGGTAAGGGATTATGTTTGTTGATGGAGAGGGTTTCAAGCAAATTTGGAAGGAGATCGGTTCTCAGTATTGTGTAGTCTTCGGAAATGGGATGCATAACATCTGTGTAATCTTTCTCGGATCGTCTCATTTTGACATACTGTACTTCAGGGCTGGTAAGAGTAAAGGTAAGAATTTCAAGAAAACCCAATCCAGTCATAATCTCTCTAACTAATTCTTTTAGATCCTCCCATGGATGAGTGGCCCCTATAGTTGAGACATCTGGGTAAATTGGCTTCAGACGGTCGTATCCATATCCTATTGCAATATCCTCAATAATATCCCATGGATGCATTATGTCGGCTCTATATGCTGGAACCTTAACTTTTAGAGCATTGCCGGGGGTTACGCCATATCTCATTTTCTCCAGACTGGAAATGATATCTTCCCTGGCCAGTTCAGTTCCAAGGAGGGATGATATTTCGTCGAATTCAACCTCAAGATCTCTTGGAGATAAGTCTGGTGTTCTAAAAGTCTTCTCTCCATCCACTATGACTATGGATTCTAGTTTACCCCCTCTGTCAGCTAACATTGAGACAAGTATGTTCAAGGCTTTTTCTACAGAATCATCCAGTCCGGTAACGTCAATGAATAAATCAGAGGTATCTTCTGTCAGCCGCGTTCTCTCGCAATTTATAATGGGGGGCATGGAAAGAACTCCCTCGTTAGCATCGATAATTATAGGATATTTGTCTGAACCTTCCAGAATGAATCCGAATTCAATTCCCTTTTTATGATATTCGAGGATTTCTTTGATGGACATTTCGTATGAGTAGTCTAAAGGTACAAATTCAAAGTTCTCATCTACTGTGGTATATTTGAGGGGGAATTCAATTACAGAGAGATCATGAATCCCTATTGCAACTTTCCTCCTGTTACGGCCTATGGTCCAGTGCAAATCTTCCTGTAATTCCACTAGAGACCGAATTACTTCATCGGTAAGTCTTATTTCTCTGACAATAGCCCCCACGATATTGGGTCTGACTTTTTTGACTGATGGATCAATAGTCAGTTTTTCCGAGCTATCTTTAACTTCATACTCTTTAAGTCCTGTTTCCAGCTCAAAAATACCTCGCAAAGCCCTTGCAACACCCTCAACACTGTAGAGGTCTGGTCTGTTAGGGAAAAATTCCACGTCAATATGGTCTTTTTCTATTCTCTCTATATCACTCCCGAGCATTGGAAGGACCTCTATAATCTCATCTATGTCCTTACCAACCATCTTTTCCAGTTCGTCAGTGTATAATCTTACCACTGGCATACCGGCACTCTCCTCAACCAGCTTACGTCAACCTGATACAACTTTCTCAAATCTTTCAGGCCTAACTTGAGCATGGCAAGCCTGCCTATACCTAGACCCCATGCCAGCACCTTGTGTTTTATTCCCAGAGGTTCAGTGACCTCTTTTCTGAAAACTCCTGCTCCTCCAAGCTCAATCCAGCCCATATCAGGAATATACACTTCAGATTCAACAGAAGGTTCTGTGTAGGGAAAGAACCCCGGTCTGAATCTCACGTCTTCAAATCCCATCCTGATATAAAACTCTCTGAGGCATCCAAGCAAATGAACAAATCCAACGTTTCTGTCCATAACAACTCCTTCTAGCTGATCGAATTCAGGTAGATGAGTTGCATCGATAGCCTCACGCCTGTAAACTCTATCAATGCAGAAAGCTTTAACTGGAGGTTCCGGATGCAGGGCGAGATAATGGATGGTTAAGGCGGTAGTATGAGTTCGCAATACTAGTTGTCTTGCCTTTTCAGGGTCCCATTTCCCACCCCAGCCAGTAGAACCGGTTTCACCTCCAGTTTCATGAACTGCTTGTATTTTTTCGATAAGATCCTGTGGAATGTCTTCAACCCTCCTTTTGAGATAGAAAGTATCTTGCATGTCTCTCGCTGGATGATCCTGAGGTTGAAATAGAGCATCAAAATTCCAGAAAGAAGTTTGTATGAATTCTCCCTTTATTTCGGTAAATCCCATCTCCAGAAAGATTTTCCTAACATCTTTGATGATACGCTGATATGGATGAATCTTACCTCCAAAAATGTCCTTCGCTGGTACGGTCACATCATATTTCAAGAACTCTTTATCTTTCCATTTTCCTGTAAGTAAAATGGCTGGAGTAAGCTCATCGATCAGGTTTTCTACGTCCTCTTCTAAAGTTTTCCGTAAGGTAAAATATAGACGACTCTCTTCTTCATCCCTAACCAACCCTCTTTTTACCAGAGTTATGGCGATCTCTCTTTCTTCTGGAGTTAAATCACCCTCGTTTCTGGATATTTTTAGAAGGACTTCTTTCTCTGGCATCTCTAACTCATGAACGGGTCTGACGATTCCATCTGTTATCTCAATAACACCTTTTCTGCGAAGCCAACCCAATCCGATCTCAAGGGTCTTTTTGGGGAATTTTTTCTTCAACTCCTGGATTGCACTCTCTCCGTAGTTGAGTAGATAATCAAAAACCAGTTCTTCTGGAAATCCCTTTGCGAGATACATCTTTCCCTCTTCAGTCACCTCATATTTTTCCCTCTTTTCTTCTCTGATTTCAGCGAATCCCCTGTCATGGAGGAGATATACTCCCTTCACGATAGCATCCTTTGGTAATCCACTTTGAGCTTCTGCCTCTACTGGAGTGTACTCTTTGTCTTTTTCTAGACTTTTCAGGATTTTGAGTTCAAGTTTTGATAACATGATTTTTCACCTTTATAGCATCATTAAGGCAGTAGAATCCTGTTTTACCATTTTCATCACATAATTATGTGGTATTCTTTTAACCTTTCCCTTGCCTCCTCTCTCCCCTCTGCGAGATTTTTCAGGAATATGCTCAGACGTTCTGCTGTCTCTTTCTTACAGGTTCCACAAATTCTTCTACCACCTCTACATTCGGAATAAATCTCGGCCAGTTCTTTATCGTCTTCAACCAGATGGAATAGAAGCATCTCGTAGACACTGCATGATTCGGGCACCCCCCCCAGTTTTCGTTGTTCTTCAACTGTAACCCTACCTCCAGTTTTAGCTCTCATGATCTTCTTATAGCCTTCATCCGGTTTTTCGTTCATGGCTATATAGCTTTCTGGATTGCTACTCGACATTTTTCCACCGGTAAGGCCACTCATGAATCGATGATATGTGGAAGAAGGGAGTATAAACCCTGTTCCACCATGTTTGAGCTCGAATTTTCTTATTTCTACGTCAGCTTTTTCAGGCTCTATGCCGTACACGTCTATATGTCCTTCGTAGATCTTCACTTTTGCTGTTTCAAAAATTGAGGCGAGTGGTTTCAGCAATTCTGGATTTCTTCTGCTACGTACCCTTATGTACGAATCTTTTCTTTCAATAGAAAAAAGTCTGGTTCTTGTAGCAAGGTCCCGTGTGAGCCTTAAATGGGGATCTTGGTCAGGACCTACAGGAACAACCACAGGTTTTGGCCCATCATATTTACCTAATTGAGGCATGAGTATGTCTGCACATTGAACAATTACGCTCACCATATGGGATATGGTGGTCTCTCCAGAAAAGCCGTATATGCCTTTCAACTCAGAAAAATTGGCTTCGATTCCAAGTTCAAAAGCGAGATCGCGGACATCTCGAGATCTTGACTGGAAATATATGATAGCACCCTCTTCCAGACCAAGAGCAATGATGTTAAGAACATATTCTTCGATTCCTAGCTGTTTGCAAGTATTCCAGCTTATACCCCGTACAGAATGGGCTTCCATATCAGCAATGCCCACGTATGCGTCTCCCCCTGATTTTTGATGCCATATGATCTCTTCCATTACCATCTTATTTCCAAAATGAGCCTTTCCACTGGGCATGAATCCACTCATTACCGCAAAAGGCATCTGTTCTCGTATCGCTTGGGCAATTCTCTGATAATCTCTGTGACCGAAGATGATGTTACGTCTCATAAACCTGTGGGGATTAGGTACGAAATCAAGAACATTGGTAAATGGTTCAATCCCAAATTCTGCAAGCAACTTAGTGTAGTCCTCTATTAACACTGATCCCCATGGATCCAAGAATATTTTTTCTTCAATTTCTTTTTTATCTTTCATATCCTGACCCTCGATATATTGATAAACCTGATATGAGACCCTTCTACCAGAGCATACAACATTAACTTTCTGACGTTATGGGCAAGTCTAACAGAGCAGGCCATTTCAGGGAAATATACCTCATCTGAGGGTGATACTACGTTAATAAGATATTTTGAATGAGGTAACTGCTCTACTTTATCAATCTTTTCATAGGCTCTAAAATCACTTCCGAATTTGAATCCAGTTTTTATGACCATCCCAGAGTCTCGGCACATACAATACACTTTATATTTCGCACTGAAATCCTGTTCAATATGTTCTGCAAATTTTCTGAAGTTTTCAGGGGATACATTTACATTCAGATTAAGAACCTTTTTTTCCATTAAGTAAAGGGCTTCCATTAATGAGATCTGGATGACTTCCCCTTTGTCACTTCCAAAAAAGAATTTATCAAAGAGCCAGCGACCTTTATCTCCAAATACAAGAACTCTATCTCCACTGAGAATACCATCTACTGGCTTTTGAGAAATCTCACCCATTTTTCCAGACACTATTTCGGGAGATATCTGGTAGTAAGTGATCTCTCCTTCCTGATCCACTACTGCTATGATAAGGGTAAGACCATCGTTTATAGCTCTATCCATCATATTTTCAATTTCAGAGTATTTCATCCTAAAACGCTCTGATACTGCATAGACATGGAATTCAGGTTTTAAGAACTTTTTTTTCGCCCCTCTGGGATAGACAAGAAAGTTATGTTTCTCTGGTTTGATTTTGATCCCTCTATCCCGGATATCTTCATATACGAAATAACGAATTTCAAAATCAGGGATGAGATCTGATGCAATCTTGAACAGATGTTCGGTATTCTGTATGGTATTGCCATGAACATTCACCTTAATTCTTTTTTTCTTGAGCAGGTACACACCTTCAAATAAGTCCAGAATCAGTCGATTACCTTCTTTTGTACCATAGCCTCTGTTAAATAGGGAATCTCCTCCAGGGATAGAGATAGTATCTCCTTCAAGTGTTCCGATCATCCAGTGGAAAAAAGGAGTGGAAATATATTAATGTTACCGGCTATTCGGGGACCCTCCTTACATATATGTTTCCAGCGACCTCATCATCAATAGCAATCTGTGTCTCTTCGAGTTTTATTACGAATGTGGGTTTTTTCTGGATCAACTCTATTTCTGCACCAGGGACCAACCCAAGAGACATTAATTTATGCATCCGTGGAAACTTCTTGGTCAGGATGTAGGAAACTCTCCCCCTCTCCCCATTTTCCATTTCTTTCAGAGTAAGAACAATTCTTTCGATGACCTTTCGATGTAATTTGCAACAATCTCCAGGAGGGATTGCCCTTCCATGGGGACATAATCTTGGATGCCCCAGAAGCGTGCATATGGCCTCCTCCACTTCCTTGGCTATAGCATGTTCCATAATGCATGCATGTCCGTGAAGACTCTCACCTTTTATTTCGAGAACGTCATGAAAGAGCCTCTCTGCAAGTCTGTGATTTCGGACCATACGTCTGGCCTCTTCATACCCTGAAGTGGTTAGAGTAATTGTTCCATTCTTCTCTTCCAGAAGTCCAGATTCAACGAGTTCCTGAATATCCTGTTCTGTTAGCTCATCTCTTATGTCTCTCTCGTCTTCCATAAGCATCCAGATTTTTTCTAAGATTTCCTCAATTTTCTCTTCCATAGTCACATTCCCCCTTTATGGGATTAAGGTGAGCAGCCTAGTCAGCACTCCACCCGCAAGAAATGCGTAGGTAAACACAAATAAAACTATGGCTGCTGCAGTTTTACCTCCCCTTTCTTTAATTATCACAAGTAAATTGGCAATACATGGAACAAACAATGTGATTACGACAGCACCTACGATAATCTGATTGATGGTGAGGAGACCCTCAGATGCCATTGAGTACAGTCCTGCTGCACCATAGTCCCTTCTCAAAAAACCCATAATAAAAATGTTTGTGGTTTCAGGTGGAAGGAACAGCAAACCCTCTACTAGAGGTCTGGAGACATTCTGTAATTTTAGTAAAAGGCCTGTTTTATCAAGAGTGAATAGAATAAGTGTTCCAAGAATGAATAGAGGAATCACTTCGATGATGTACCATTTGAGTCTGAAATACACCTTGTACAATATATTCTTGAGCCTTGGAATCCGTAATGGTGGAAGCTCTAAAATAAAATCCGGTCTATCTCCTGGAAGGATTTTCGAGGCGAGGACTCCAACGATTACCATCTGCAAGAATACAAATCCGAATACACTGAATAGAGCTTTTGGGCCAATAGGAACGAGAATAGCGAGGAGCACTCCCAATTGTGCAGAACATGGCACACCAAGAGCAAGGAGAGTTGTAGCTATAATCCTTTCTCGTTTGGTCTCGAGAGTTCTGGTAGTTATGGTCGCCATTGTGTCACACCCGAGCCCCAGAACCATAGGTAGAACAGCTTTACCGCTTAAACCTACTTTTTTAAAAACTCTATCAAGAAGCATTGCAAGCCTGGGTAGATATCCAGAGTCTTCCATTATACTGAATGCAATGAAAAATGTTGTAACTATTGGAAATATAATCGCAATGGCATATGTAAGAGCTAGAGTGATAATTCCAAATTCTCCCACAAACAGTTCCTGTAAAAGAGGAATAGGCAGGTAGGTGATAATGAGATCTTTCAGGAAAGGGTTGAGATATTCGTTGAAAATGACATTCTCTATGAAATCAACTAAAACTCCCGCTCCAAATTTGCCCACGAACAGATAGGTGAGGTACAAAACGAGTAGTAATATTGGTATGCCTGTAGAGATCCGAATGGTCATTCGGCTAAATAATTCCATATATGTGATTGACTTCAATGATCTTTTTACAACTAAACTGGTGATTTTTCTGGCTTTTTCTGCAATTTCACGCTGAATATATTGAGAGATTAGAGGATCAAGTTTTAACTTCTCTTTTATGAGTTTAGCTACTCCTTCTCCATACTTCTGTGTAATGTAGTCAAGTATGGTCTCATCTCCGCGCAGGAATGAAAGGGCACAAAAACGGTCGACATATCGGGTTGCCTCGGACAGATATCTCTCAACTTCTTTAGTGAATCGGAGCCGTATTTCTGGTTTCTTTGCTCTACTTATAGCAGTTATCAGTTCTTCTATTCCTACTTTTTTTATAGCTACGGTTCTGATAACTTTTATTCCAAGTATGGTGGAAAGTTTCTCTATGTCTATCTTCATTCCAATTTTTTCTGCTTCATCAAAAATATTCAGTACAAGGACCATAGGTTTTCCAAGCTCGACGAGCTGAAGTGTGAGCATCAACGTTCTTTTCAGGTTTTTTGCATCCCCTACTTGAACGATCACATCTCCCTGATTGAGAAGGAGATCCCGGGTGATACGTTCGTCTTCAGATGTAGGTAAAAGGCTGTTGGTGCCCGGTGTATCGATTATCGTCATATCTTCTCCATCAATTTCTCCGATTCCATGAGATATTTCTACTGTTGTACCAGGATAATTACTCACTGTTGCGTATTTTCCAGTAAGAAGGCTAAAAATAACGCTCTTCCCAACATTCGGATTACCTACCAGCAGTATGGTTTTGTTGGTGGATATTGACTTGATATCAGCCGAATGACACTCCATTTTTATCACTTTTAGGACAACCTAAAAAAGGGGAAATAGAATATAAAGGTTTCGATCATGTTAAGATAACTAACGTGAAACAAGTTTTTCTACATCTGCCATAACGTACTCTATATCATAATTGGGTATCACCGGGATGTTGTGTCGTTTAGCTCTCTCTATAAGGAACTCTTGGGTTATTCGGATATGCTCAAAATATCTCAGATGCCTCTCAGTATCTCTCTCCTTGTGCTTGGATCTCAACAAAAAACGCTGATAATGTGTATCTTTATCCACATCGAGAATGAAGAATACAATATCGATTTTGTCTTTTAACTTAGAGAGGTTCAGAGATCCGGGACACAGATGTACCCCCTCTATGATCAGGTTCTCTCTATCTTGATAAGCTCTTTTTATAATGCTGGTGACAGTGGATATAATGGGTGAAATATGCCACAGATATCCCAGAGTGACAAGATCAGTGAGATCGAAACCCTCTATGTAAAATCCGTAATCCCTCAGAATCTCAAAGGCATTGTAAGAGCTTTTGTGTAGAATAGGGGAGTGTTTCCGGGAGATTATAGTTCTTAGAACTTCTCTGAGATAGTCCGTCTCGATGACATGAGTAATACCATGCCTTTTACTGAGTTCATTTGCGACAGTGGATGTCCCAACTCCTGAAGCCCCACCAATCAGTATAACCTTAGTCATACCCTATTTTCATTCACTAATTAGTATTAACTTTTCTGGAAGGCACTGATTGGTTCAGATTGATATTGTCAGCATCTGTTGACTAATTGCAAATCATAGATTTACAACAATGAAAAAAATTAAATATAGCAAGGGCGGTAATGGGGTGATGAGGATTGATATGTCCCAAGTATGATCGTGCTGAAAGAAGGATACAGGAAAGAAAAGATAATACAGCTTGCTTTCATACCAGACAGATGTGATGGTTGCAGAAGCTGTGAGAGGACGTGTCCGGAGAGTATTGTTGCGGTTGAGCGATTTTATGGCGAATTTCATGTTTCTATAAAAGAGCAAAAATGTCGATTATGTGGGACATGTGTTAAGATGTGCAGATCTTTTGCTATTGAGATGTATCAGGATGGAAAACCCATTAAAGGATCGAATCAATGAGAGCGGGCAGAACTTTATTTTAAGGCATGATCTCAATTTGTGTTTTCCAATTAACATGCACTTCTAAAAGTCCATCATATCCAAGCTTTGAGAACCCATTTATTATAAGAATTGGTGTACCAATGTCTATATCTTGGATTATATTTGTTCTTTCATTCCACAAAACTACCCTCACTCTGCCAGTTTCATCAGAGAGGTAGATATGTCCAACCCTTCCAAGTCTTCCATCCTTTGTGGTAAATTCTCTCACTCTCTCCATACCTGAAACTTCACCTTTGATATTGACGACACGCCTGGGAACGATATCTGCAATTTTGGTTAGTTCAACTTCTCGGTCTGGTATGCCTTTTATAGTGATATCGTTGGAATTCTCAACATGCCCTTCTCCCCCTTTTACATGTATCTTAACCTGAACAAGATCTCCTGGTTTAAGATCTCTGCAACGGTCTACGGCATCACTCCAGCAGTTAATTTTTATGGACCCCGACTCATCTCTGATGGTAAATCTAGCCACTTTATCACTCTCGATTGATTCAATCTTTGGGTCTTCGGTAACTGTGCCGGAAATGGTGAAAGTTTTATCATTTTCAAGATCTTTAATATACATCTCTCTCTTTTTTTCTAATATTTCTACTATGCCGAATTTTCCAACATGTAGTTCCAGTCCAAATGAACCGGCTTTAGTGTATCCTCTTACTCTGATCATGTCCCCTTCTTGGAGGGATTTCGTTTCAATTAGTTCTGCAATCTCGTTCCACAAAACTACATTCAGAGTTCCGGTATTATCAGTCAGTATGATATTAGCAACCTTACCCTGTTTACCATTTCGTTCAAAATCCCTGACATTAAGGATTTTAGTAACAACTCCTGTAACTGTAACATTACTTTCATTTTCACCTATATCCTTTATTTTAATAGAAGAATCGAGCCCTATTTCATAAGCCACCAGATATGATGCAGTCTGAATGTCGAGCAATCCACCAAAGGCTTTAATTTTTTTTTGTACCCTCTCTTCGAATTCGTCAAAGGATACCCTCTCTTTTACTTTACTGTAAAATTCGATCCAGTCTACTTGCATCGAAAGGTAATTATTTCATGATATTAATTACCCTTTTGATTCGCTATGATGGGAAAGACAATCTCTGAGAAAATATTGTCTGAAAAGACTGGTAAAGATCTCTACGCTAGGGATTTTGGATTTGCCAGAGTCGATAAAGCCATGGTTCATGACATAACGGGGCCTCTTGCGATACAGGGGATGCGAGAAATAACAGGTAATGGAAAGGTCTGGGATAGTTCACGTGTGATAATGCTATTTGACCACCAGGTACCAGCAGATTCTATTATTGCTGCTGAGAACCAGAAAATGCTGAGAGAGTTTGCGAAAGAGCAGGGGATTTTAAATTACGATGTTTATGAGGGTATCTGTCATCAGATAATGGTAGAGAAAGGACATGTACTCCCTGGAGAGCTTGTGGTTGGAGGCGACTCTCATACATGTACCTACGGAGCTCTCGGAGCATTTGCCACTGGTATAGGCTCTACCGATATGGCAGCAGTGTTGGCCCTTGGACGTCTGTGGTTCAAAGTTCCAGAGACAATTCGGTTTGAGATCTATGGTAAATTGCAGAAAAGAGTGGTATCCAAAGATGTAGTCCTGAAATTGATAGGTATAGTAGGAGCAGATGGAGCCACTTACTGTGCTTGCGAATTTGCTGGTGAAACCATTGAAAAAATGGATATGGCTCAGAGACTGACCATGTGTAATATGGCAATAGAAATGGGTGGAAAAACAGGAATAATAGAGCCAGACCGAGTTGTTGAAGAGTATCTAAAGGAAATTTACCCTGAATACAGGCTTGAGGATGGACTGAAAAGTGATGAAGATGCCGTGTACAAACAGAAAATTACCCTGGATGTAGCTGATTTAGAGCCGCAGGTGGCAGTTCCCCATAGAGTGGATAACGTAAAGCCTGTAAGTGAAGTCACAGGGATTAAGGCTGATCAGGTGTTCATAGGTTCATGTACCAATGGAAGGTATGAAGATCTCAAAATCGCTGCGGAAATACTGAAAGGAGAAACAGTGGCCAAGGATACGAGAGTGATTGTAATCCCGGCTTCACGAGGGGAGTATGTAAAGGCCCTGAAAGAGGGGTTGATCGAGATATTTATTGAGGCTGGAGCTCTTGTGGAGTTTCCTTGTTGTGGGCCATGTATGGGTGGAGCTTTTGGTTTGATTGCTGGTGGAGAAGTGAGTGTATCTACATCCAACAGGAATTTTATTGGTAGGCAGGGAAGTCCAGAAGGGAAGATATATCTAGTCTCTCCAGCTACAGCTGCTGCCACTGCCCTCTATGGGGAGATAGTGGATCCAAGAGCAGTCTGAATTATAAATTGGAGATTTACAAATTGTGAGCATACGTTTACAAAAATGAAAAATTTTAACTTTTTCGATTATTTTTAATTCTAACATCATCCATCCTGTCACTGTGGTGCGATTTCATCACTGATTTTGAGAAAAACTTAAATGATTTAGAGAGACAATCCCTAATATGGCTGAAAAAATTGATGACGTTGATATTAAAATCATGTCTGAACTTCAGGAAGATGCAAGGAAAAGCTTGAGAGAGATTGCAGAAAAGCTGGGAGTTGCTGAGGGAACTGTTTATAATAGAATTCACAAACTCAAAGAAATGGGTGTAATTGAACGTTTTATTCCAGTTATCAATTTTTCGAAGCTGGGGTATGATCTAACTGCTCTCATAGGTATTGTGGGAGATGGTAAACACATAGTTGACGTAGAGAAGCAATTGGTCAAAGAAAACAATGTTACGGCTGTTTATGACGTTACCGGGGAGTTCGATGCCATAGTAGTGGCAAAATTTAAGAACAGATCTGATATGGATGAGTTCATCAAGCGCCTGCTTTCCATGAGATACGTTAACAGAACATATACAATGCTGGTTTTGAATGTTCTCAAGGAAACCCATGGAGTAAGACTTTAATTTAAAGTTTTTTTTACCATTTTAATTCTCATGTAAGATTCTCTATTGGTTTTTACTTTATTTAGGTCATTTTTATCTGCATTTTTGATTTCATTTTAAATAATTTTCATGAAAAAGCTTAAATACTATTAAAATACTCATTTTTTTGTAGATATGTTATGTATATATAAAAGTAAATACAGTGAAAGGTGAAAAATTTGGAGAGAGAATATATGAAAAGGAAAATTTTGAAATTTGTTTTTGCAGTACTGGCTTTTCAGACTTTCATATCTGTAGTAAGTGCAGGAAATCCGCAGATTGACAGTGGTGATACAGCATGGCTTATCGTGGCAACTGCTATGGTAATGTTAATGATTCCCGGTGTTGGATTCTTTTATGGAGGTATGGTACGTAAGAAAAACGCGTTATCTACGATTATGCTGGTATTCGCGACATTAGCGTTGATAAGTATCCAGTGGGTTCTTTACGGATACAGTCTGGCTTTTGGATCTGACATAGGAGGTTATATCGGCAGTCTGGAGTATCTGGGCCTTATGGGAGTAGGAATGGAACCTGTAGGCACAGTACCTCATTTACTCTTTATGATGTTTCAGGGAATGTTCGCCATAATTACTGTGACGCTGATTGTAGGAGGAATTGTCGAGAGGATAAAATTCAGTTCTTGGCTTGTTCTGTCTCTGTTATGGGCCACTTTAGTCTACGATCCTGTCGCTCACTGGGTATGGGGAGGAGGATGGCTTGCTAGTTTGGGCGCTCTTGATTTTGCTGGTGGAACTGTAGTGCATGTAAATTCCGGAATTTCAGCCATGGCTATTGTGCTGGTGCTGGGAGCCAGAAAAGGTTTCGGGAAAGAACCAATGGAGCCCCATAACATTCCACTTACGGTACTTGGTGCGGTATTGCTGTGGTTTGGATGGTTTGGATTTAATGCTGGAAGTGCCTTAGCGGCTGATGGCATTGCCGCAAATGCTTTTGTCACCACCAACACAGCCTCAGCGGCAGCAGCATTAGTCTGGATGATTCTGAGCTGGCACCATAGAGCTCCAAGTGTTCTAGGAATAGCTACTGGAGCGATTGCAGGATTAGTAGCCATCACACCAGCAGCTGGCTTCGTAACACCCTTAGCGTCTATACTTATCGGAGCAGGAGCAGGAATTTTCTGTTATTATGCGTTACTTTTTAGAACTAGAAAAAAGATAGATGAATCTCTGGACGTGTGGGCCGTTCATGGAGTTGGTGGAACCTGGGGAGCAATAGCTACTGGAATATTTGCCAGTGTTGGAGCTTCTGGTATACTATATGGCAATCCAGCACAACTGGGAATCCAGATAGTTTCTGTGGGTGCTACGTGGATATATGCTTTCGTGGTGAGTTATATTCTGGCAAAAGTTGTAGATAAGGTAATGGGCCTGAGAGTTAAAGTAGAAGAAGAAGACGTCGGATTGGACATCTCTCAGCACGGAGAATATGCATATGCGTAAGGTGGTATCATGAGAAAAATTGAGGCGATTATCCGGCCAGAAAAACTGGAAGATGTTAAATCAGCTCTGGAAAAAGAAGGAATAATAGGCATGACAGTTTCAGAAGTCAAGGGAAGAGGATGTCAGGGAGGTATATCTCTTCAGTGGAGAGCTGGCGAATATAAGGTTGACCTCCTTCAGAAGGTCAAAGTAGAAGTGGTGGTAAAAGAGGAGGATTATGAAAAAGCAGTCCAGGCAATATGCAAAGGGGCAAAAACAGGAAAAATTGGTGATGGAAAGATTTTCATTTACCCTCTTGAGGAAGTAATACGAGTGAGAACTGGTGAAAGAGGAGAAAATGCTATATAACTCAAAGAACTGGTGAGTTACATGTTTGTTGACGCCCATATGCACGCTGATACTCGAAGCTATGAGGATTTTGGTAAAATGAGGGTAGCTGGAATTGATACAGTGATAACGTGCGCTCATGATTTCCTTAGAATGTCCTCAAGTCATGTGTATTTTGACCATTTTGATAGACTGCTTAACAGAGAGGTTAACAGAGCTGGAGATAATGGCATTGAGCTGTATGTTGCTCTTGGAATACACCCTGAAGGTATCCCCTCTGACTATACACAGGTGATAAAAAAACTTCCAGAATATCTGGACAGAGAGAGGGTTGTGGCAGTAGGAGAGATTGGACTGGAACAGGCAACTGAAGTGGAAGTTACAGTATTCAGAGAGCAACTTGAAATAGCTCTGGATATGAATCTCCCTGTCGTGATTCATACCCCCAGAATCGATAAGAAAAAGATTACAGGGATTATCGTTGAAATTCTGGATAAGTTGAAGTTTCCACCCGAAAAGGTACTGGTAGATCACTCCGATAGAGACAATTTATCTGTTCTGGAAGACAGGGATTTTTTTGTGGGCCTCAGTATCCAGCCACCCTCCAAGCTAACTTCTATTGAGGCTGCGGAGATAATCAGAGAAGGGAAGAATAATTTTGTGGTTAACAGCGATTGCTCTTCAAAAGCATCGGATATCTATGCAGTTCCGAAATGTTTCGCTGATATGGAACGAATGGGAGTAGAGGAAAAAAAACGATGGAATGCTGTTAGCATTAATGCCCGGAAACTATTTAATCTTCCATAGGTTTCTTAATTTTTTCCATGACTCGGATGTTTTCGATGGCTGTTCCAGGATAATTTCCCGACTCATCCTTTTCCATGGATTTTACCATATCCCATACTGTCAGAAGAGCTATAGAAACAGCAGTCAGAGCTTCCATTTCCACTCCAGTCTTTCCTTGAGTTTTTACTTCAGAAATGGCTTTAATTCCATGAGGAAGTATATCAAAATCTACTGTGATGGAAGTAACAGAGATGGGATGGCACATAGGTATGAGTTCTGATGTTTTCTTGGCACCCATAATGCCAGCAGTCCTCGATACAGCAAGAACGTTTCCTTTGGTTATGGTATCTTTTTTTATCGCCTCTATGGTCTGTGTTTTTAGCTTAATAAACCCCTCAGCTCTAGCTATTCTAAGAACATCTTTTTTTTCAGATATATCAACCATTCTGGCCTTTCCCCTTTCAATATGGGTAAGTTTCATGGTTGTTATTCAGAAGTATAGTACTAAATAATTTCTGGTATTTTCAGGCTAACTCAGATGATATTTCTTCTGAGTCGATAGGCTCTGAGAATAATTCCTCTTTTTTTATTTTTTTTCTGAGAATGATCTTTACCGCTATCAAGCTAATCTCATAAAATAGGATGAGGGGAAAAGCCACCATCATCTGGGTGAAAATGTCAGGACTTGTTACGGCTGCGCCGACAACAAAAAAACCTACATAAAAATGTCTTCTGTATTCTTTTAGCGTTTTGTATTGAACAAGGTTGTAGTTTACAAGAAGAGTCATGACGAGAGGCATCTGAAAAACAAGTCCAAATATGACTAATATGAGGAATATGAACATTATGAACTGGTATATGGAGTAACTGGCGATAACTCCAGCACTAACAGCGTTGGAATATAGAAACTGCAAGAACAGAGGCAACATGAGCAAATATCCATAACTTACTCCTGCGATAAATAGAAGAGCTGATGATATACCGTAAATAAATATGGATCTTCGGGTTATGGAAAAATTGTTGAGGAAGTCTGTCCTCTCCCTCAAAGCTTTTCCAGCAGTCCTGAGAATGTAAGGAAAAGAAGCAATAACTCCAAAAAGTAATGCTATTTTTAGTTTTAGTATCCAGTATTCTAGTGGTGTGAGAAATATAAGCCGAGCACCTTCAGGAAGAAGATCTCGTGAGATCTTTCCTATGAAGGGATCAAGGAAATAAAAAGTTACAACTGTCACACTCAGAATTATCCCAACGATGATAAACAGGCTTTTTCGTAACATAAGCAGTATTTCAGCCATATCTGCACTAGTGATTCCTCTATCCTCAGCCATCCGCTAACTGAATTTGATATAAGGTATATAAGGTATTCTATACTCCTTACAGCCTTTAGTGGTTACACTATCTTCAGGAGTTAAAATAAGTCTGGTCCTGAGTTCATCAGTTGATCTGGGTGGAGTGTAAAAATTACTGGACTATACTGGGTGGCGCTGATTGGTACAGACTGTAGAGCTTGACACGATTTATAATAGTAGTTGTAAAATGTAATTATAATATATTTGTAGAATATAATCCTAAAATTAATCTTAATACAGAATGAACTAGGATAAAATGATGCTAAGTAAAATAAACCATATAAAAAAATAAAAAAGTAATTTATTTCCTTCTAAGGAAGTACAGGACTGCCAGCACTCCTGCTATTGCGAAGATTGCTTCAAAGCCAGGCTGTTTCTCTGGTGTCGGAGTTGGTGTCGGTGGTGGTGTTGTCGGTTTCGGAGTTGCTGGTGGTGTTGGTTTCACTTCCTCTTTTAGTGTCATTGCCTTTGGAGCGTATTTCAGAGCCCATTCTCTGTCTTTGTCTTTATGACAGCCAAGACACGCATATTCAACTGTTACATACCCTCCTGCCACATATTTCCCGTCGTCAGTGAATATCTTTGCGTTTGGATCGATGCTAATAGCAAAGAGATGGGTTCTTATATCTCCTTCGTACTGGGACTTAGCAACGGCTGATTTACTGGCTCTAGGCATGTGACAGTCAATACACTCTACACCAGCTTTGTCCATTACAGTACCTTCATATTCCTTTGCAGCATCGCTATGGCAGCTCTCGCATCCTATTTTTATGGCATCTGTGACGGTCGGATTCTTAACGCTTTTGTGGGGATCATGGCAGGTCACACAGTTTAGGTCTTTCATAGGAGATGCCAATAGCTCGTTGTACTGTTCATGATGTCGAATAAATCCACCTTTGGCAGGAATGGAATCTTTATCACCCCTGATGTGACATTTACCACAGAGTTCTTTGGATTCATCTTTTACGATGTTATCTTTGCTTGGGGCTTTAATGTGGTCCCCTCCTGGACCATGGCATGCTTCACACTCTATTCCTGGAAATGCCCATGTACCCTCAAGTCCAGGAAGTCCATCTTGGTTTCCATCTTCACTGTAGCCGGTTGTGTGACATCTCCCACAATTGTATGGCTTCACTTCTCCAGGATGGTAGGCTACCCACTCACCTGTCTCTATGTTGTACTGAACTTTGTCCCCCGTTATGATATATCCAGTCTCATTTATGAATCTAGTTTTCCACCACACCCCTCCAATGACATAACTCACATCATCCCATGAGACTCCTTCTGGGATCTCAGTTACTGCTCTGATACCATTCTCAGGACTGCCAGCTCTTGCCTCGTCTGCTGGCCTTAGTTTGTAAGGGTGTCCTGTTTTTATGAAATCATCGTATATATCTGAATGACACACCTTGCACTTCTCTGACCCCACATACTCGGCTGCTGAAGCAACTCCAGCTACCGCTATTGCTATCAACAGGGTCAGAAATAGTCTCCTTAAATGCATTTCATCACCATTATTATACTCGTAGTCATGATATATAAATATTATGAGTTAATATTGAATAAGAGGTTAAATTCAGTAGATTAAATTAGAAATTATCGTGATTTATAATATGGCTATTGTATTTCTTTTTAGAGGTTATTCCAACAATTTATGAAGTTTTCCGGTTATTCCAACAATTTATGAAGTTTTCCAGTAGTATTCTCTGGATTGTAACCGTAGGATTTATAAACGAATTGTAAATCATAAAATTACAGTCTATCAGCATAGTTGACAGTATTATCGAATTTAGAAGTATATCACAGGTCGTGATTGTATAAGAGTAAGAGTATCTCATACATTCTGGATGCCGCCGTGGCTTAGTGGTATAGCGGCTGACTCGTAATCAGCAGGACGGGGGTTCAAATCCCCCCGGCGGCTTATAGATTTGAATTACATCATTTTGATTTTTATTTCGACTCTCCTGAAGTTTGTTGGGATGTAGGAGGATTGTAAATATTCTATGTGGGTTGAAGTATATCACGTGATTTTTGAAAATTTTGATAGAGCCTTCCCCTCTGATTAATTTATTTTTTAATTTTTTTGGATAAACATCTCTGATTTTAAAATATATGTTAATTTAGTATAAATTAGACAAAAAAGAGAATTGAGATGAGGGGAATTTAGAACTGGTTATGTTTTAAGCTGGGTGATAAAGAAATGCAGGATGGGCTACAGATAATTGGAGTTACATGATAGAGCCATTCTGGAGTTAGTTGATATTTCATATAAATATAAAATAATTAATTATATTCTTGCATCTTTAAAACCTTCTAAAGCTATATAACGATTCTTGCATCTACTACAACAGCTCCATCTTTATTGACAATAACGGGATTGAGATCTACTTCTTTTATTTCTTCATTCTCCATTACGAATTTAGAAAATCTGGATATTAATTCTGCCAGAGCGTTAATGTCTGCTCCCTCTTTACCCCGGACCCCCTCTAATAAGGGATATCCTTTTATTCCTTTAATCATTTTCATGGCTTCTTTTTTTGATAGTGGAGGTAGCCTAAATGAGACATCTTTCAGGATTTCTACAAAAATCCCACCGAGACCGAACATGATTATTGGCCCAAATTGCGAATCTTTGTACATACCCACAATAGTCTCGTAACCCTGATGCATTTTTTGGACAAGAACTCCCTCAATTTGAGCATCCGGTGCTTTCTTTTTAACAGATTTGATAAGTTCTGAATAAGTTTCCAGCAATTTTGGTTTATCAATATTAAGTTTAACTCCCCCTACATCTGATTTATGAGTGATTTGAGGGGAGAGGATTTTTAAAACAACAGGGTATTCAATTTTGTCTGAGATTTTTTCAAGCTCTTCTTCACTTCTGACCAGTTCGCCTATTTCAACATTTATCCCATATCCTAATAAGATCTCCTTGCTCTCCAGTTCGGTTAGCAGACTGCGCCCCTCTTGCATTGCTTTTTCAATATACTTTTTTATTTTCACAGACTATCCCTCCCTCAGGTAGTTCATATATCTGACCATGGCTCCAGCAACCTCTGCCGCTCTTTCTGGGGAAGTATAGCATGGAATCCCAGCATCTTCTAGGATCCTCATGTTAGCTTCATGCTCTTTCAATGAAATCCAGCAAACTAAGACAGGTTTTCTAAAGCCCTCCTCTTTCTGTTTCTCAATTACAGCTCTTTTCAAAGCCTTAACTGCCTCAACATCCATTGCAACTCTACCAAGAACTATCGGAATAAGGATATCAATTTCATCACATTCGAAAAATTCTATAGGAACTGAATAGTAGAGTTTTTTAAAACCTTTCCAGTCGGGAGTTATGTCCACAGGATTTTTTGGACTCGCAAAAGGGACCATTTGAGGTTTGAGCCTTTCCTGTACTTCAGGAGGTAATTCGGGAACTTCCAGTCCATTCTCATAACATAGATCCACCAGTTCAACTCCAGTTCCACCGGAATTGGTTATAATTCCCACTCTGTTTCCTTCAGGCAATGGCTGCCAGTCGAATGCTTTGGCATAGTCAATCATCCCTAACCCAGTTTTTGAAAATATAACTCCTGCCTGCTGGAAAGCAGTGGAATATGCTGTAAAGTCTCCAACTATTGCTCCTGTATGTGACGCTGCAGCCCTTGCTGAGCCCAACGTCCTTCCAGACTTGGTTGCAATAATTGGCTTTTGTTTAGATATCTCTTTGGTAAGCTCAAAGAACCTCCTGCCCCTTTGAACTGATTCCAGGAATAGAAGGATTACTTTAGTCTCTGGATCGTCTTTCAAATACTCAAGAGCATCAACTTCGTCCACATCGGCCTTATTGCCAAGAGAGAGCATTTTCCCGAATTTCATTCCAGCATCTACTGCAAAGCTATATAATGCCATCCCATATGCTCCGCTTTGGGTAATAAAAGCGATATCTCCCCCCTCTTCTGGGGTTCCCAGGGCCATACTTGCGTTTAATCCAATGTTCAGGTTCATCACTCCGAAACAATTCGGTCCAACTATTCTAACTCCTGTATTTTTTCCGATTTCTACCAATTCTCTTTCTAGTTTAGCTCCTTCTCCTCCAATTTCTTTAAATCCTGCTGTAATAACAACGACAGCCTTAACACCTTTTTTTCCACATTCACTAACAACAGAAGGGACGATTTTTGGTGGAATCAGAATTACAGCGAGATCAATTCCTTCAGGAACATCTAGAACACTTTTGTATGCTTTGATCCCCTGAATCTCCTCTTTTGATGGGTGGATTGGGTAGACCTTGCCCTCAAATCTTTCAATAAGGTTTCTCATAAAAACGTAACCAATCTTTCCTTTTTCATCTGAAGCCCCTATCAGAGCAACAGTGCTTGGATTAAAGAGAGCATGTATACCAATTAAGGAATCACTCTCACACCCACTCATGGAAATCCCTTTGATAATAATTATAAATAGGTATTTATAAACGTTTCTTGAAACATGTTTAACATCATTTTTAAGTATTTTGATTGTTTAAGGTTATGTGGGGATTAGATGGGAGTATTTCCGGAATCTGATAAAAAAATGTCTCTGGAAGACGCTGCAAAGCTGGTAAAAGACGGGGACATCATAGCATTTGGTGGTGCCCTCAGTGTAAGGGAACCAATTGCATTCATCAGAGAACTGATTAGGCAAAGGGTTAAAGATCTGCATACTGTCGGTACTGCTCATGGATTTGATATCGATCTTGCTGTGGGCGGAGGAATTGTAAAGTATGTCCAGAATACATATGTAGGCTTTGAATTCGATTTTGGTCTTGCTCCCAATTTCAGGAGAGCTGTGGAGAAAGGAGAAGTTATTTCTAAAGAAGATGGTTGTAATTCCTTGATTTATGGTCTTAGAGCGGCAGCACTGGGTGTGCCATTTCTACCCCACTTAAACTTCGAAACCAGTGATATTATGAAATTACATCCAGAATTCAAGAAATTCAAGTGTCCGATAACAGGCCAGACTCTAATAGCAATTCCAGCTCTTGAACCGGATGTAACAGTTCTTCACGCCCGGATTGCAGATAAAAAAGGGAACACTATCATCTCGAAACCCTATGTTGCGGACATCTTGATGGCCCGAGCCTCCAAGAAAGTGGTCGTCACAGCTGAGAAAGTTGTGGACAGACTCGATAGGGAACCCCATATACCATATTTTGAGGTGACAGCGGTCGTAGAGGTTCCATATGGTGCTCATCCAACTGCTCTGTATCCAGATTACACTTACGATAAAGATCACATGGGGGAGTATGTGAGGCTTGCGAGAGATCCTGATAATTTTCAACAGTATTTGGATAAATACGTGTTTGGTCCAAAATCCCATGAAGAGTATCTTGAGTTGATAGATATAGAAAAAATAACTAACTGGAAAACGTGGTGATAAAGATGGAGTATACCATAGATGAACTGATGGCCGTAACTATGGCGAGGCTGATTAAAGATGGGGATGTGGTATTCCATGGTGTCGCCTCTCCGCTCCCCATGGTTGCTTCTAGACTGGCCAAGCTAACTCATGCACCAAATTCCGTTTATTTTGCCGGTACTGGCGGAGCAATGAATCCAACACCCCCATTCCTTCCGACTATGACTCAGGATGCGGTACTTTTTGAGGGAGCCGAGGCAATTCTGACAGTCGATTACATATTTAATCTTGCTGCAAGAGGGGAGATGGATGTGATGTATTTCAGTGGAGGACAGATCGACAAGTATGGAAATTTAAATAATTCACTGATAGGGGGTATCGATGATATTAAAGTTAAGCTACCAGGGGGAGCAGGTGGAGCCAACCTATCCTGTGAGGTGAATAAGTTTATAATATGGACAACCAGACATAGAAAGAGAGTTAGCAGTAGTGGCAGAGAGATATATACTCTGGTTGACAAAGTGGATTTTATAACATCCACAGGTTTCTATCAGGGAGGCGATAGCAGAGAAAAGCTCGGTATCCATGGAGGGGGCCCATACAAAGTCGTTACTGAGTTGTGTGTGTTTGGATTTGATGAGAAATCCAAAATAATGAAACTCGAAACTGTACATCCAGACGTTACAGTGGAAGACATCTTGGAGAATACCATGTTTACTCCGGTGGTACCGGATGAAGTGGGTGTAACATCTCATCCTACTGAAGAAGAATTAGAAATCTTAAGAAATGAGGTAGACCCAACAGGCATTAGAAAACTCGAGTTTCCTAAAGATGAACTGAAAAGAAAATTTGAGATTTGATGAATTAGAAGATTCAGAAGTGACGATTACGGTGCTATAAAATCTGGTTGAAGTCTGGAGGTTACATTTTTTATCCTCCACCCTCTTGGAAATCGAAAAATCAGTATAAAAGATAGAGTTCAGAACTCTTACTGAAGATTTGAGAACAGAATTATCGCACCTATCTTTACTTGCTAATTGTGTTGCCCTCTGCTCTCTCCTTTCCCTTTCAGCATCAATCTCTGAAAGTTTAAGATCAATTGATTAACAATCCTGTTTTCAACCCCTTGATATCTAAAATTTAGTTTAGGATATGGCTGCTCGATCTTGGGAACTATAATAAAGAAAACTTGAGAGCTCACAAATTAATTTGATTATTATTCAACCATGGAAATATTTATAAACATTAGTGACAATTTTTGACATAGTGCGATGAGAATTGACGTCGTCAATATAAAGTATCAACCAGACTGTATTTTCATTTATACTACCGATAAAGTAGATAGTTCTATCGAAGTTTTACCCTTTAGGCCTGTTTGTCCAGGGTATGAAAAGACCAAGTGTGTAATAAAATCAGCTGATAGGAAAGAATTGGAAAAGACCATAAATATTATTAATTCTTATCCACAGTTGAGATATATTAAGATCATATCTAAAAAAGATAATTCTGCAGAGTTGTGTCTTATCACAAACACTACCGAACTTTATAAGGAAATTCGGGATAGTGGTGGCTTTATACTTGGTACAATGAGTGTTGAAGGCGGAAAAGAAAGATGGCTTGTTACTTTTGAGGATCTAAATTCAAGAAAGAGAGCCGTGAATTACTTGAAAGATACAAGTGATGTGGATCTCACTAGCACCATAGATATTCCTCCTGAATTTTTTTGCTGGTTGGTTAAATCTTATGAAGACCTGATTGATTTTTTCAACACCATTCGGAGTTTAAAAAGTTCTCAGCTTAAGCTGTTTAGAGAAATTGTTGAGAATGGATACTATGAATGGCCCCGGAGGGTTAATATAACGGAGATCTCTAAAAGGGAGAAGATATCCAAAGCAGCTGTTTCAAGGAAAATAAGAAGTGTTGAGCGCTCTATATTAAATAATATTGTAAATATTATAAGAGATAATAAATTTTAATAATTGAACATGTTTACGTCAATTTTAATATAATTTTAATTAGTGATGCTATTTGGGGGATTCAGCATGGAAGAATACTTTAAAAAACTGAAAGAGGCGATTTTGAACTTTGATGTTGATGCGGCCAGGAATGCTGCAAAGGAAGCCATGGATGCGGGTGTAGATCCAGTTAAGGCCATAGAAGAAGGTTTAGCTCCAGCAATTCGGGAAGTTGGAGAGATGTTTCACAGAGATGAGATATTCCTTCCCCATGTAGTGATGGCGTCGGATGCCATGACGGCTGCCATCGAGGTTATTGAGCCACACATTTCCAAAGAGGATCTGTCTAGAACCAAGAAAGGAATCTGCGTAATCGGCACTGTAGAGGGAGATATCCATGAAATTGGGAAAAATGTTGTAACGATGATGTTAAAGGCCGCAGGATATGAAGTTTATGATTTAGGTACAAACGTTTCAGCAGAGAAGTTCATTGAAAAAGCTCGGGAACTAGGAGCGGATATTATTGCATGCTCTTCTCTGATGACTACCACAATGCCTTATATGAGGGAGGTCATTGAAGAGGTAGAACGCCATGGTTTGAAAGGAAAAATTAAAGTGATGGTGGGAGGGGGTCCTGTAACAGAAGATTGGGCAAAAGAAATCGGTGCAGATGGTTATGGAAAAGATGCAGATGAAGCAGTAAAAGTCGCTAACAAACTTGTTGAAAGTGAATCTAGAGACATAAAGCATTGAAATGAGTTTGAAGTGATATGTTATGAGGGGGAGATAATATGATAAGTCTGGTAGAACTGGCAGAAAGAGCCCAAAGATCTCCTAAAGTGGATGAAAAAGAATGGGATTTGAGATTATTCAAAACTTATGGAGAGTTGGCTAATAAATATAAGATCACAGGACAGTATCCGGGAGATGATGTGTTTTTCAATACAGACGATGACCTTGCTGACAGAGCATTTGAAGCTGCCATAGAATTTTTAAAAGAAAATGGAATTTATTGTGTATCAACAAAACGAGTAATTCGGTTAACAGAAGACGAAATCTATGATTCCCTTAAAGGCATTCCATCGAAAATAATAATGGGCGAAGGAAGAGATCAGAGAGTCTGGTATCAACACGATATTGAATCCAGAGAACCTTTGAATGTCTGTCCTGGGCATCATGCACCCTTTGACGAAGAATATGGCCCTTTGGTGGTTAAGAACTTTGCACAAATTCAGAGAGCTGATTTTATAGAGGGTTTTAACTTTACCAGTGTGGATGGAAAAGAAATATTTGGAGAGCCCTTGGAAACATACGCAGCCATCAGAGAATTAAGCTGGATGAGAGAAGGAGTGAGAAAAGCAGGACGGCCCGGTATGGCTATAGTACTGTACCCGATTACCACTAGAGTGGGACCTTTTTTAGCGCCTATTGACCCAGAATACGGTCTTAGAAGGACTGATGGAGTTTTGCTCTCGATTCTTCCAGATGTTAAAATAGAAACAGATCTGCTCACTGTTGCTATAAAACTCGATGACTATGGATGTTTCAGAGTAAGTGGTAGTTTTGCAATGATTGGTGGTTTTTGTGGAGGTCTGGAAGGGGCTATTATAGAAGGGATTGTAAAACCAATTGCCGCTTCTATATGCTATCATTCGTTCATAAACTATGTGGGAGTAGAGCATATCACCTCTGTATCTGCTCAAAAGCGTATAATTCAACCTCTTGTCTGGGGTAGTTCTGTGGTTTGCCAAGCTCTTATCCGGAATACCAATATCCCCATCATGCACTGGTTAATTCCGACTTCAGGTCCTGGAACCTATACTCACTTGATGGAAATTGCATTCAGAGCCATCCAGGCCCCATTGAATGGCCAGAATCTTTATGCTCCCAGACATAGCCGACCAGAAATGAATAGGGGTCAGACCCCACTGGAAGCAGAGTTCATGATAGAGGTTTCTGATGCTGTGATAGATTCAAGATTTACCAGAGAAGAAGCCAATGAGATCCTCAAACCACTAACAGATGAGTTGCTGAAACTGGAGTTAGAGCGAGGTAAGCATATTCAGGAAACCTATGATCTCGTCACCCATAAGCCAAAAGAAGAGTTTGCAAAGATTTATGAAAGGGTAAAGGAAAGATTGAGAGAAGTAGGGCTCTCAATTTAGCCCTCTGTATTATTTTTTAGAATCATCCCTGAACTAGTGGTGAATCTCCATGGACATGATAGAACGGTTTGAACAAGCAATAGAACTTAAAGAGGTGGACAGAGTCCCCCTGGTATCTCCACTGCAAACCGGGATTGTTGATTTGATGGAGATGACAGGTTCTTACTGGCCAGATGCTCACAAAGATCCAAATAAGATGGCAAATTTATCAATTGCTGCCTATAAAATAGGTGGTTTGGAAAGTGTAAGGGTACCCTATGAAAACTGTGTTGAAGTAGAAGCTCTGGGATGTGTTCTCGGGAACTGGAAGGTGGATGAACAGCCCAGAGTTGAAAAGCATGTAATTTCCTCCTCTACAGAAATGGATAAACTGAGAATGCCAGATCCAAAAAAAGATGGGAGAATGCCAGTTGTAATAGAGGCAGTAAGAATTCTGAAAGAAAAAGTTGGGCATGAAGTTCCAGTATTTGCTGCAATATCTTCGCCCTTCGAAATGCTGGCGAGGCTTATGGATTATACCCAGCTTCTAAGAGAAGTGTTCAGTGGGGCGGAAGACTTACATTCCTTACTGGAATTTGCCACCGAAGTAGAAACACTCTATGCTCAGCATCTTATAGATGCTGGAGCGACAGGTATAACTCTGGTTAACGGCTCTTCCAGTAATCTTGGGCCAAAATTTTACAATGAGTATTCATTGAAATATGAGAAACAGTTGATAGCCAGTCTCGATGCTTATACGTGTATCCATATTTGTGGAGACACTACTTTGATTCTTGATTTAATGGCCCAGTCAGGTACTGATGGGATTAGTATCGACTCCCATGTACCCATTTCTAAAGCAAAAGAGATTGTAGGTACAAGAGCTGCAATTATCGGAAATGTTTCAACCACTAATTTATGGAAGAATAATCCAGAAGAAATCATCAACGAGGCAAAAAGTTGTATAGAAGATGGTGTAGATATCCTCGCTCCAGCATGTGGATTTCCTCCAAGAACCCCCCTTGAAAACATGCAGGCCATGAAAGATGCTGTATTATAATGGTTTTGTAGAGTGGAATAAAGCAGGTGGTGTGAAGGTAATCTAAATGAATGTAGGGATGTTAAGCACAGTGGGAGAATTATTTTTTTCTATGGTGGTGGTTTTTTTTGGAGCTCTTCTATTTACAAATGGAATAGAGTATGTTGGATGCAGAATGCGATGGACCTCCTCCTTTACTGGAGCCATTCTCGCCCCTCTTTTTACGTCTGTACCTGAGATGGTTCTTTTTTTAGTTGCAGTTTTTTCTTATGGTGGAGTATCGGGAAGAGAAATAGGAATAGGTACTCTTTTTGGGCAACCGTTTATGGCTTCTTCTTTCTCGTATGGTCTTGTACTGATTGCTATGCTGGTCGGATGGTTGCTAAAAAAAAGAGAAAATTTATCTTTAGAAGTTGAAAAAACGCTGGTAATACCATATACATTTATCACGCTATTATTTCCATTGGTTTTGATACCTGATCTTATCCAGAAAGGATATTTTCAGTACATTATGGGTCTTTTTTTTGGATTCTTTTATATTTACTATGTTAAAATAATGTTTAGAAAGAGGGGTAGCGAGGAGATAGAAGAACCTGAAGACCCATATTTTTGCAAGGTCTTCAGTGCTGACCTTGCTGCTGTTATTCAGTTGGCTCTTTCAGCGGCCATTCTATATGTTGGATCGGAAATGTTGATTTCTACCATAGATGTTGTTGCGGAGAGTCTAACGGTGAGTGCACTTGGAATTGCCATAATCTTGGCCCCTGCAGCCACAGCGATTCCAGAGACGATGAGCGCTATGATATGGGCGTATCGAGGAAAAGATACCCTGTCCATATCCTCTTTAGTTGGTGAGAAAATCCTTTATTCAACGTTTTATCCGGCAATTGGCCTCTTTACTGTTCCATGGATCCTGGATCTTCATGCATACTTCAGCGTTCTGGCAACTACTGTGATCTCTCTGGTTTTACTCTATTATATAAAGAAAGGAAACATTCCTTCCAGAGGGTTGGGAATCGGATTCATATTCTTCATAACTTACGCAATACTGGTGTTTTATTATGCGATATGAGGTCAACATAGGAGATACTTTTTTCTAAGATACAATATAATATTTGGTATATCAATATCCATTGGACACACTTCTTTGCATTTTCCGCATATGCATGAAAGGTACACCTCCTCTGAAATGGACGATGTAATCGCACTCCAACCCATTCCCATTGGACCTCCATAAGTGTCCCCACCCCATACACTGCCGGTTATCTGGAATACTGGACATTCTAGCTGGCATCTACCACATCTTACACAAAGAAGTTGTTCCTTTAGCTTTTCATCAGATTTTTTTCTTCCGTTATCTAGAAATACAACATACATTTTTTTAGGGTGACGTTGTCTTATGATGTTGATATATGATGGTGGGAAGGTACCAAAAAAGGCTGATTGAACCATAATAGATTTCAGAGCAAAATCATCCTCGGGAAGAATTTTATCTATCCCTATAATGGATATATATGTCTCTGGTAAGGAAGTTGAGAGTCTGATATTCCCCTCGTTCTCTATAAGAAAAATCGAACCACTTTCTGCAGAAAAGGCATTACATCCAGATATTCCAAAATTCGCTTTAATAAATTTCTCTCGAAGAAACTCTCTTACTTTTAGGGTACAATCCTCTGCATTGTTTCCATGTATCCCAATTTTTTTGAGTATTTCTATTACATCTTTCTCGGAAAGATGCAGTGCAGGAACCACCATATGCATCGGTCTCTGACCGGCCACCTGAATGATTAGCTCTCCTAAATCAGTCTCCCATACTTCATTTCCAAGTTTCTGCAAATATTCCCGTAAGTGTATTTCTTCAGATACCATAGATTTGGTTTTAACGACTATCTTTCCGGTTTCGATTATTTCGCCGATTATTTTCCTTGCCATTTTTGCATCTTTGGCAAGAAAAACGGGTATACCTGCTTTTTCCAGCGTTGAAATACTTGCATCTATCCAGTATTGAAAATTGTTGTTAATCTCGATCTTTGCTGCCCTCAGTTCTCTGGCATATCTGATCAAAAACGGATACCGTCTTATATTCTCCTGTACTTTGGAAGAGAGATTCTCTAAAGTTTTGCGAATGCCTTCGCTAATTTGTTGAGTGTGTATAGTTTGATAAACATTCTTCATGTTAACCTCCTTCTAAAATAACTGTAAACTTTCTCGGGCCATGGGCACCCCACACAACTTTCCCTTCAATATCAGCTGTCTTAGATGCACTGCTCGAAGCGAAAACAACTCCATGCTCTTTCTTCATGCTCTTCCATAATGCCAGTTTAAATGCAAATAAAATGTCAGGCATGATTGCATCTTTATCGACTATGGTGATATGGTGTTCTGCGAGACCTGTTACAGAACCCTCATCAAGGCCTGTGAAAAAGATAACCCCCGTATCGGCAGCCACACTGTCTGCAATTGTGATAACTATATTTTCTGCCTCATTCATTGAGTCTTCAGTAAGTGTTTCAAGTTTTGAGACCTCGTTGAGAGGACTTTTAGATATTACTACATCAGCACCATTATTTTTAAGAGATTCCACAAGCATGTTAATGTATCTTTTCATGTCCTTCCTGATCATCTTTCTCGCTTTTTCAATGTCTCTCTCAAGTTCATCGGGATTCATACGATCCCCTTCAGAATGAGATCAGAAATATCTCTGATTGAATAACCACATCTTTCAAAATTTCCGATACATACCGGACACATGGTAACTGTCTGATAATTACTGCTTTTTAATTCCGCTATTCTGTTTTTAGCAATCTCATGAGAAAAAACAGGAGAAATGGACTCTATTGGACCTCCACAGCAAGAGGTCATACGTCTGGAATTTTTTACTTCGATGTGGTCGTATCCTATTTTTTTGAGAATCTCTCTTGGTTGATCAATTATCTCCAGGTATCTGGCATAAAAACATGGATCGTGTATGGTAACTCCATCTACATGTTTTTCAGAATTTGCCTCCTTTTCTCCTTTCAAGTTCTCTAAAATTATCTCCAGATAATTGACCACTTCTATGTCAAAATCTGTATATTCAGGATAAAGAATTTTTAAAGCGTAGGTGGTATGAGGATCGATGGTTATCACTCTATTTATTTTGGCTTTTTCAAGGAGTTGAGAAACATGTGTGGCATGTTCTCTGAACTTTTCATCATCTCCCATATCAAACAGTAAAATTCCGCTGTAGTTATCCAGCTCTTCTCTGTAGATAAAGTCTATTCTTAGGCTACTCAGAATCACGGCTATGTTTTTTACCTTATTGAAGTAAGGATTCTTATCAGGCTTTATGTTCATACTCAATAAGGCTCCGAAACTGGTGTATCTGGAAGCTCTCCCATATACTCCCAAAAATCTCTCGAAAATTGTGGACTCTAGTTTTTCCAAAAATCGTGTAACTCTCGTTATGAAGGGTACCATCTGGTATAGCAGGCCGGTAAATAGCAAAGTATCCCCATTTGAATTTAGCTCCATTGTCAATCCTTTATGCCATTTCGTTAAAACAGATTTTTCGATCCCAAGGGGGTTCCCAGATCTCATAATATTATTTTCAAGTATTTTTACTAGATCTTTTGGTTTAAACAGATCACCTCACCTCTTTCAGGACTTTTTCATCAATATCCACTTCACCCCTTCTTAACGAGTTTCTGAATTCTCTGACTACTTCTGCTATTTTTATGTCTCCTGGACATTGGATTCTGCACGCATTGCAGGTTAAGCAGGTATATAATCCTTCGATACTCTTTTCAGTTGCAAGGTTATTTTTTAAAGCGAAGAGAATTGTTTGAATCCTCCCTCTGGGTCCAAAATGTCGTGTGTATCTCACAAGAGTTGGACAAACGTGTTCGCAGAAACCACAAAAAGAACACCTGGAAACCTCTTTCAGGACAAACTCCAGTGACACATACTCCCTCCCGTTTATACAACTTTATTCGGGTTGAGAATACTCTTTGGATCCCATACCTCTTTTATCTGTTTCATTATATCTAGTGCTTTTTCAGATCCCCTCTTTCTCAGTTCCAGTTTCAGCCCCTCTCTTTTCATTTCTCCAATTCCATGTTCTGCACTGATACTCCCTCCAATCTCTATTATCCTCTCCATTATTTCCAAGTAGAACTTCTCCGCCTTTTCCATCATTTCCTTGTTTTCTACATCTGTCCATATCATCGGATGGAGATTGCCATCGCCTACATGTCCACCGGTAAGTACCATAAACCCGTATTTTTTTCCGGCCTCTTTTACGATTCTGACCGCCTCAGGTAGTTTAGAAACAGGAACTACAAAATCCTCTATCAAAACAAGGGTGATGGATTCACCAAACTCTTTCGATCCTAAATTAATTGCAAGAGGGTAAAAAGCTCGTCTGAGGTTTATTAGACCCTTATTTTCAGCCTCACTCTCACTCAAAGCAAAGTCAATGTAAGTCGCATCTGCTCCTTTCATGATGTTTACCAGTTTTTCGGCACATTTTTCCGCTAGTTCTGGAGGGCATTCTTGGCCTACAATAAGCATATGCCCCTCCCCCTCAGTTTTTACATCGATTATTTCTTTTCCCATTCGAACAACGTCTTCGTCAATGAATTCCATCATCGCTGGAAGCATCCTCCTCTTTTTGATCTCACCTATAGCTTTCATTGCATCCTCTGGAGAGTTGAAAAAAGAAGTAACCACCACTATGTTCTCAGGAGCAGGTGTTATTTTTAGAAAAGCCCTCGTTACTATGGCCAGTGTACCCTCACTTCCAACGATCAGGCGAACGAGGTCATACCCCTGTCTGCATTTCAATGTGTTGTTACCCAGTTTGAGTAAGGTCCCATTTTCATCCGGTATGACTACTTCAAGCCCAAGCACCCAGTCTGTCATTGTGCCATATCTGGCCCCTCTGAGCCCCCCCGCTCCTGTGTTAATAGCACCACCGATGGTGGCTGATTTCCCGGAAGCAGGATCTACAGGAAACATGTATCCATATTCAGATAGCACATCGTTGAGTTCGTGAATTCTTACTCCAGGTTGAACACATACGTATCCGTCCACGATGTTAATCTCTTCTATTTTGTTCATTTTTGAAAAAGACATCACTATACCGTCGTGGGGAGTTGATGAACCACTTAGTTCAGTTGCCGAACCCTGAGGATAGATTTTTATGTTTTCCTTGTAGCAGAGTCTGACTATCTCAGATATATGAGTGGAATTTTCAGGGAACACAACACATAATGCTTTTCCAGAACTTCCAATAGCATTTTTTGAATAGAGAGCGAGAATCAGCTCATCAGTCAGGACGTTATTTTTTCCAACGATCTTTTTTAGAGCTTTTACAATATTTTTCACGAAAATCACCCTGAAGTATGAGGAATTTGAGATTTTATACTGATTGATCTGGATGTTGTCAGGAATCATCTTTAATTTTTCGCTCCACAATGTAATACCCGGAGAAGAAACTAATTTAAGTTCCCAGATACCTAAAGAATGTCTGTATGATGTGGGCCGAAAAAGCTCTCTCTGATATTGCTATTAAGACTATCGAAGGAGTCAGACCTGATAGACTTATGGAAAAGAAGATGTTACTTGATAAGAATAAGCTGGTGATAGGAAATCTGGAGATTGACCTAATCAAATATGATAACATCTATATAATTGGATTTGGAAAAGCCTCTGCTTTAATGGCATCTCATCTAATGAAGTTTATAGGCAACAGGGTGAAAAATGGGTGGATAAATGTTAAGTATGGGTACAAAGTCGACGTTCCAAAGGTCACGGTATGGGAAGCTGGACATCCTTTACCTGACGAAAATACCATAAAAGGAACAAAAGAAATTTTGAAAATAGTTGAAAATGCTGAGGATGATGATTTTATAATCACTCTGATTTCTGGAGGTGGTTCGGCACTTTTTGAAGATCCTCTGATACCTCTCAAAGATCTAATTCAGGTCAATGAACTTCTTCTCGGCTGTGGTGCAACGATACAGGAAATCAATGTGGTGAGAAAACATATTTCGAGGGTGAAGGGAGGCTGGCTTGCCAAACTGGCAGAACCCACAGAGATGCTGGCTCTAATTCTATCAGATGTGGAAGGTGATGACGTAAGCTCTATAGCCTCAGGACCTACCTGCGGGGACAGGTCAACATTTTATGATGCTTTTGCTGTATTGGAGCGTTATGGTCTGTGGAACAGTTTGGCTGAAAGTGTAAGAGAAATCATTAAAGATGGTATTGAAGGAAAGATCAGTGAAACTCCTGAGAGAATTGATAATGTAAATACTGTTATTCTCGGAAACAATTTTGATGCGTTGAAAATCGCGGAAACTTTAGGTAAAGAGAAAGGATTTGAAGTAGAGGTGGTAGATAAGTTCATAGTGGGAGAGGCACGGAGTGTTGCTAAGAAATTTGTTAAAATGGCTGAAGAGACCATCTCTACTAGAAAAGTCAATAAGCCGGTGTTGGTAGTTGCAGGAGGAGAGACAACAGTTACAGTCAGAGGAAATGGGGTGGGTGGCAGGAATCAGGAGCTTGCACTGGCATTTGCTATATATGGAAAAGATTTGAATGCCCTCTTTTTAAGTATCAGTACAGATGGTACTGATGGACCTACTGATGCTGCTGGAGCAATAGCAAGTGGAAAAACGTATCATAGAGCACTAGAATATGGGATAGACCCGGATGGTTATCTGGAAAGAAACGATAGTTATTCTTTTTTTGAAAAGGTTGGAGGATTAATAAAGATAGGTCCTACTTATACAAATGTAAATGATCTGATGCTGTTGCTGGTTAACTATTCGTAAATTTGCTTTATTTTATAAATCTGATGGAAAAGTATATTTATTTTGTTTGGAGATAAATATCCGGAACCCCCACACATTACTATTTTGGAATTTATACAATTGTATTAACATGATTACGGGAAGTGTTAAGTATACAGATAATAAACGAATAATAATTATTTATCCAAAAAATAAAGGGGGGTGAAAAGTTGGCAGAAGCGAAGGACGAGAACATCTTTTTGACACCAGAAGAGAGCAGAGCTTATCTGGAAGGAGTTTATGAACCTGTAAAGAGAGAAGAACTACCTGATGCACCAGAAACTGAGGAATATCCAAAAATCGGACATGGAAAACCATACAAGCTTATCAAGTTCCCGAAAGCTCCTGTATTGAGATATATCATTGGACCCTCTGCCATTCTCTTTGGTCTTTCCCTCGGAAGTGGAGAAACAATATTCTGGCCAAATATTACAGCCAAGGTTGGATGGGCAGCCTGGTGGATGTTCTGGGTAGGAGTCCTTACTCAATTTTACATAAACACAGAGATCCAGAGATGGACAATTGCAACAGGGGAATCTATTGTTAGAGCTTTTCAGCGTTTGCATCCAGTATGGCCTTGGGTCATGCTTCTGTTAGCGATTTTCTCATGGGGTATATGGCCCGGATGGGCTGCTGGAACTGGAAAAATGTTCTCAGCTCTATTTACCGGAGATCCCGGTTACTGGAATGTCATATCCGCAGTACTGATGGTGTTGATATGGGTTGCCTATGTTGTCAGTCCTATTCTGTATAACGCTATAGAAAAACTGGAGCTGGTGCTGGTTATAATAATGGTTCCATTATTCTTCATACTGGTTCTGGTGACAGGAGCTCTTGTGGAAGTCGGTGGATTTGCAAAAGGTGCAGTCTCCATTGGAGTTATACCCAAAGAAGTTGACTATCTTGCTCTCCTCGGAGGTCTTGCATATGCAGGGGCAGGTGGTGTCGGAAATCTCGGTCAGTCTCTCTGGGCGAGAGAGAAGGGGTATGGTCTTGGCAGATTTTTCGGACGGTATGAGAATCCAATTCTGAAGAAAGAGGTAGAAGAGATCCCAGAAGCTGGATTTGTTATCGATCCGAAAGATGAAGAAAGTGTAGCCAGATGGAGAGCATGGTGGGATGTTACAGTAAAAGAACACTTCTACGTGTTTGCCATTGGTTTAATAGTTGTGACAGCTTTCACAAGTATGATTGCAGCGAAACTTGTACCGGGCACCACTCTCGGTGGAGTAGACATGCTCCTCGAGGAAGCTAGAATAATGGGTGAGACGATCAGTTCAGCCGTGGGAGGCTTGTTCCTGTTGACTATCGGCTTGGCTCTGTTTACAACTCAGCTGGGTATAGTAGAAGTTGTGGTTAGATACACTGCTGAGACATTACAGGACCTTGTTGGGCGATACAGGAACTGGGACCCAGGAAAGGTCTTTCTGATAATTCTGACTCTCATGATCGTCTGGAGTATCTTTGTCTTGGGATTGAAGTTGAAACAACCATGGGTTCTATTACTGATCGGTGCGAATCTCGCAGGGATAATGATGTGGGTGTATAATCTGGTCATCACATATATCAATGCAACAATGTTACCAAAGCATCTGATGATATCATGGCACAGACTCTTCATAATGTACTGGGCAATTCTCTTCTTCGGATACTTCAGTGTTATAGTTATAAACATGAAGATAGGAGCTACAGGATCAGCTCAATATGTCATGTGGGCCGTATACGTAATCAGTTTCCTGTATGTGTTCGTGAAATCTCTGATGGCAAAGCTCAAGGCATCTAAAGCATCTACGGCGTAGTCAATCAAAGATAACCTCAATTTTCTTATTTTTTAATATTTCCTCAAGATCTTTCTTTGTAGAACTATAGTCAAATTCTTTATCATGGATTCTGAGAATTTCCCGTTTTTTATCCATAATAATTTCAATAAGAGGCCTCATACCTCTTCGTCTGTTGGAGAGTCTTATTTGTTTAACTCTGCTGTATGGGATCTTCTCAACTTTTCTTGCCATTTTTGTTAGTTCTTCTAAACCATACTCATCCAAGTATTCTTTGATCCTCGCTGCTTCCCTAAAATGGGATCTGAACATAAGGGTGAAAAGAGTATACCAGTTGAAAGTTAAGACCAGGATCTCTTTTTTCGTAAAAAAAACTTCTTTTAATCTTAGTATTTTACCCCCCATGGTGAAGTGAATCCATACATAATTTTTCTTTTCCATAATCATCTCCTCATGTTCATAAATGGATGAACATAGTAATAAAAATCCAGAAGGAAAATATACTTAAATTTTTTGTCCTGTGAATATGGACTCTGAACCTTTAATGAGATTATTATCCTCTCTATTTTAATTTTTTGAATAATGTTTTAATTTGATCGTTTATACATAGTTGTGTTATACAGGGGATATGGAATCTCATTGTGCTGGTTTAATAATTAAGTTAGTTCAATAACACAATTTTTAAATATCTACCCGCATTCAGAAATCACATGTTATTGGTAGTATTCATTGCCACTGTCGTCATCGGCCTTTACATGGCATGGAATATTGGAGCCAATGATGCTGCCAACTCTATGGCCACATCCTATGGAAGTGGGGCTCTGAGCCTCAAGCAGATCATAATTATAGCAGGAATTCTTGAATTCGCTGGTGCAACTCTATTTGGTTCTCGAGTTACCAATACTATTGCAAAGGGAATTGTGCCTATAAATCTGATGGATCCATCCATGGTGTCAATTGGGGCCCTTTCAGCAATTCTAGCAGCAGGGATATGGATCACGATTGCCACTTATTATCATCTTCCGGTCTCTACCACTCATTCTGCAGTTGGTGCAATGGTTGGTTTCGGTCTGGCAGCCGCATCAAAAGGTCTGATTCTTCTAGGCGATATTCAATGGGCTGTAATGGAAAAAATAGTACTGAGCTGGATCGTCTCCCCTCTTTTCGGAGCCATGATGTCTATCGTCATATTTACTATGATCCGCCTTACTTTGATAGAAAGAGTAGAAGATCCAATAAAACTGGAAAAGATTTTTGGTTTCCTTCAGATAGGGACAGCCAGCTACGTTGCCTTTGCCCATGGCTCGAATGATGTAGCCAATGCTACCGGACCCATTGCTGCCGCTCTCGGTTATCTGGGTCAGAGTACTCCCATGTGGGTTCTCATGCTGGGTGGATTGGGAATAGCTGTGGGAATCGCAACTTGGGGGTATAAGGTGATAGAGACTGTTGGAAAAAAGATTACCGAGCTTACACCTACCAGAGGTTTTTCGGCGGAATTCAGTGCAGCGACAACGGTAATCGTTGCCTCGTATCTGGGAATGCCTATATCTACAACTCATACTCTTGTAGGTAGTGTGATTGGAGTAGGGCTAGCTGGTGGTCTGGCAGCGGTTAACTTAAATATTATCAAGAGAATTATAGCATCATGGGTTCTTACAGTACCCATAGCTGCGGGATTAAGTATCGTAATTTATAATTTCTTAGTGGTGGTGCTATGAAGTTCATCCGATCCGTGACAGATGTTTTTGGAAAATCTCCTTTTAAAAAGTTACATGAACATGCAGAACTTGCTGGGAAAGCGGCTAAGCTTCTTAAAGAGGCTGTTATGGCATATACCATAGAAGATTTTGAAAAAGTTAACACCCTCTGTAAGAAAATAGAGGAACTTGAGTACCAGGCGGATCTGGTAAAGGGGGAGATACGAGAGCATATTCCAAAGTCCTTAATGCTTCCTGTTGACAGGCATGATTTGTTATCCTTCTTAAAGCCTCAGGATTCGATTTCAGATGCTTGTGAACACGCTGCTCAGATATTGACTTTCAGGAAAATTAGCAACCTCCCGGATGTGATCAAAAAGGATATGGAATGTCTGGTGAATAATATAATTGATGCAATAGATGTCTATGAAGGACTGGTGGATCAGATTAGTGAACTGCTACTGACATCTTTCAGCAAAAAAGAGGTTCAGGAATCCCTTGAGATAGTCCCGAGGATAGAGAACTTGGAACATCAATGTGATTTAATTGAAAAGAGACTTTATAAGGAAATCTTCAATTGTGACCGAATTGACCCTGTGGATGTACTATTACTTGTCTCGCTTATAAAGGAAATGGGAGAAATTGCAAATAATACTGCAAGGGCTGCAGATAGGTTTAGAATTATGATTCTGGGAAAATAACAGAGGTTTTACAAGAATTTATGTGATATTAGGGTGTCTATGGATCTCTAATCATAAGGATGCCTCGGCTTATTCAGAGGAATTATTCAGAAGTTATGTTTGATAGATGTTTTTTATTCTGTATTTTCAGAAGTTGCAAGATCTTGACGAGGTTTTTTCATTCTAGATGAAATCATAATACCTGAGAGGGAGATAAATATAGCCCCAACTATCGCTCCTGCCAAGTAAAAGGGGGCATCTACTTGAGATATATGGAATCCTTCTTGGAGGCTCAGAATGAATACACTACCACCCCACACAATCAGCCCTGTTGCTATGATAAAAAATGGGTATACCAGTGCTTTGTAATATACTTCGCTATCGAGATAACTATCCAGAAACCTTCCGATTCCTACAAAAACTCCACCTGCAACCATCCACCACACAGCTCCGTATATAAAGGCAGTCAACAGTATGATATATCCAACCATTATTGGTCTGTTGTAATAATTCCAAAGCAGTTGAAATCCCTGAACGATTCCGAGAATAACCATGATAAGTGCTATAAGGTTTGTAACGAAGGATACTTTGCCCTCGTACAGAGTTCTTTTCAGACTTACGGTAAATTCATCAAGAATATTCTCAAGACCAAATCCTTTCATGAGGAAGTAGAATCCTAGAAAGGCCAGTATGGCAATTTTTGCTCCCTGAGGATAATTCACGAAAATGGAAATAGCATAGATAAGACTTGCAAGGCCAAGAGGTATGAATAAAACACGTGATATTTTCGGATCATTGAGAAACTGTTTTATGATATAGTATGTATTTTCGAGATTCTGGCTTTGTTTAACCACTATTCGTTTTATCATGTTAATCTTAAATCTAGATTCGATTAGAGGTAGTATGGCTTCATCCTCTGCGCCATCACCAACAACGATCACTTCTTTGGATCTGAACTTTTTCTTTATGAAATCAAGTTCTTCTGCGATTTTAAGATCTGATGTGGTTCCGATGTTAATATCTCCTGACACTGTTACGATCTCTGCATCTATCCCTTTTGCAATGAGTTCATCATAGAGGTTGATTGCTCCGAAAATTGTATTGATGTCGGAATCTTCTGGATCTTTTTCAGCGAGTTTAAGGGCAGCATTTATATTCTCCTCTCTCCCGATCACAGGAGATTTGAGGCCCGCCTTTCTTCCGATATCATCATCTCTGTCGACACAGAGGATTAGTATCTTACTCATCCCTTTTGATTTAAATGGCTCAATATATAAATAATTTAACGCATTATCGAAAGTATTTAGTTTAGTTATTCACATCCTGTAAAAAAGAAGAAATGGAGAGGTGTTATTTTCCTTTAAATTCAGGCTTTCTCTTTTCCATGAATGCTCGCATACCCTCTTCCTTGTCCTCTGTCGTGAATGCTATGGTGACTAGATCGTTCTCGAGGGATATGGCAGATCGCATGTCGAGGTTTATTCCAACGTTTATGGCTTCTTTGGCAAGTTGAAGAATAAAGGGGCTTTTTTGGGAGATTTTTTTAGCTAGAGCTATGGTCTCATCCATAAGTTTCTCTGGCGGAACAACTCTGTTTACAAGACCGATTTTTTCTGCTTCTTCGGCTGTTATCATGTCACCGGTGTAGATCAGTTCTTTGGCTTTTGCCACTCCTACCAGTCTTGGAAGTCTCTGGGTTCCACCTGCTCCTGGTATTATCCCTAAGTTAATCTCTGGTTGTCCAAGTCTGGCGGTGGTAGCTGCTATTCTTAGATCACATGCCATGGCAAGCTCACACCCTCCACCTAGGGCAAGGCCGTTGATGGCAGCTATTACCGGCTTACTAAGATTTTCAAGTCTGTCAAGAAAGTCCTGAAATCGTTTCGAAAGAGTTTTTGCTGTGACAACATCAATCCCTACAAATTCATTTATATCTGCTCCTGCTATAAAAGCTCTGTCTCCACTTCCGGTTATTACAACAACCTTAACATCGGGATCACATTCAGCTTCAATAACGGCCTGATCAAGTTCGTTGATTGTCTGTCTGTTGAGGGCATTAAGAACCTTTGGTCGGTTCACAGTTATTATGGCTATATTTTCCTTTTTCTCGTAGGTTATATTCTCGTAACTCATTCTTCACCACCTCCTTTTTGAAAGGAATTTAGAAGTATCAGATCTATGACTTACGATAGTCATAGATCCCTCTGCCCGTTTTTCGTCCAAGCCATCCAGCCCTTATGTACTTTTTCAGCAATGGACATGGCCTGTATTTGGGGTCTTTAAACTCTTCATAGAATACTTCTGCAACGGCATGAAGTATGTCCAGGCCTGTAAAATCAGCGAGCTCAAAAGGTCCCATTGGATGATTAAGACCAAGTTTAACAGCTTTATCGATATCTTCTGGAGAGGCAACACCCTCATACAGTAAATAGAACGCCTCGTTAAGGAATGGGACCATTAGTCTGTTTACGACGAATCCTGGAGACTCTACCACAGTTATTGGCTCTTTTCCGAATTTTCTAGCAAGATTACTTGTTATCTCCACCGTCTCGTCAGACGTTGCAGTACCCCTCACAACTTCTACCAGCTTCATTAACTGAGCTGGGTTGAAGAAATGCATGCCTACCACTTTTTCGGGTCTTTTGGTTACTGAAGCCATCTCGGTAATACTCAGAGAAGAAGTGTTTGACGCGAGAATGGTATGTTCAGGACATAACTCATCCAGCTCTTTAAAGACATTTTTCTTGATTTCCATATTTTCTACTACCGCTTCAATAACAAAATCAGCCTCTCTGGCTGGATCCATGGATGTAGTTCCGGTAATGTTTGAAAGAACCTGTTGTTTTTGTTCTTCTGTAACTTTGCCTCTTTCGATTCCTTTATTTAAAAAATTCTCAATATTTTTCAAACCTTTTTCAACCAGCTCCTCTGTCAAGTCTCTTAGATAAACTTTGTAACCAGACTGGGCTGCGACCTGAGCGATACCAGAACCCATCGCTCCAGCACCTATTACGAAAATAGTTTTTATCTCCATGTTATCACCTTCTTCGAATCTCTTTCGATTTAATTTAAGTTTTGCTTTTTGTGGTTTCTGTTTAAAGCCCCTCTATTTATCTTATAACATCTTTTTAATTTTCAGTGTTAGCTATATAATGTTCTTACAGTAGAGGGTCAGTACCATGTGATGTAAGGATTCAGACATCACTTCTTTTATCGTATCCGGAAATGTAGATGTTTTAACTTTTTCAACCAGCTCTGTCCGCGAGATAAAGCAGACGATTTCAAGGTAGTGGACTGCATGAAAAGTATCCAGAATTGAAATGCAAGGATGAGTATCTTTGATTTAAATCTTCAGTTTAAGGATTGTGGGAAGTGAAATTTCATTCTTGCTTTTTTAAGCTTTTTTTAAGATTTGATAGCGTTTTGGACATGAGCATCTATGAATTTGAGAGATATATCGATTGGGATATTATGTTATCGATGTGAATTTACAGATTGTAAATCAAAGATTTACAATATTTTAAGTATTTACCAGCGAAAGCCTTAAATCCAAGAAGTTTCAGGGATTGAAAAAGCATCGGGGAGTCAACACTGTAATGAATGATCCAGTGATCCTGACAAAAAAGCTGATAAGTATAGAAAGTATAAGTGGAAATGAGAGTGAGATAGCCTCTTTTATGGTTGACTGGTTCGAAAGTAATGGTCTATCTGCTCGAATAGTAGAAGATACCAATGTAGTATGCTCTCTTGGGAAAAAACCCTATACGTTGCTGTTTAATTCTCATATGGATACTGTACCACCTTCTGGATCTGCTGGATTAAACCCTGTTGAAAAAAATGGAAAGATCATAGGAAGGGGGGCCTCTGACTCAAAGAGTTCTTTAGCATGTATGATGATTGCCATGAAAGAACTTGCAGATAAAGGAGTGGAAGGAGTAATCTTCACCGGAGTCTCTGGGGAGGAGCTTGCCAAAACAGATGCCAAAGGAACCTACAAACTTGTTAAAAAAGGATTGAAAGCAAAATTTGCTGTGTTGGGCGAGCCTTCCGTTGGATATTATGGAGACAGATTTGCCATCGGAATTGGTTCCAGAGGCCGATTAGAGATTGTGTTGAGGGCTAAGGGGTCTGAAGTTTCTACTTCTGGGGAGAAAAAAGGGAGTAATGCCATCATATTGATGGCTCAGGCTATTGAGCGGATAGTGTCCATGCCAAGACATCAATGCAGAGTATGTGATGGTGTTGTGGTAGAGGACGATATAACTATTTCTGAGATCCATTCCAATAGCATTGCCAATAATGTGCAGCCTAACGAATGTGTGGCTCATGTGGATGCCAGGATCACCCCATGTGTGTTACCTGAGAGTTTTTATAAAAGAATAAAGCAACTCCTTCCAGAGGGGGTAGATGCAGAGCTGGCATATGTATCTTATCCATCATACGTTGGTGAAAACACCACTATCGAAAAGATTGCCTCCCAGTGTATAGAGAGGTTATGTGGTTATTCTCCAAAAAGAGTTTTCAAACTTGGACATACTGATGCAGATTATCTGATAAATCTGGCGCATATCCCTACCATAATCATTGGGCCTGGAGAAGCTGGTGCTAGCCACTCGGATTCAGAATGGGTGTCAATATCACGAATTATGGAGTGTAAGGATATCTACGTGTGTATCGGAGAATCTCTATCCATTAACGGATCCGACGTAGTATGAGTAATGCAAGTATGGGGAGCATCGCATTAAAATATACATAATATTTGAAACCTGCAATATCGATGATATATCCTGAAATAAAGGGGGAGGTAGAGCCGATAAAACTTCCTATTGCATTTACAAATCCGAGAGTAGATCCCATTTTATCTTGTGGGGCGATATCGGATACATAAGCGAATATTATGGGGAAACAGGGTAAAGTAACGACTCCAAATAACAGCACAACTGGGAAAAGAAGAAATCTGCTACCAGTGGATAGTATAAAAACGAAGAAGGCTCCAAAAATAAACAGCATGGTTATGACCTTTTTTCTCCCCATCGTATCTGAAAGATTCCCGAAAATCAGATTACCTACGAATCCTCCAACAAAGGGTATGGAAGCTATTGCTGAGGATAATACCACATTAAAATTCAAAAATCTAGCGTATGTGGGTAGAAATACGGCTACACCCCAGTAAAAAGAATTGATCAGAATGTAAGCAAAAGTTATCAGCAATATTGGCCGAGTTATTGAGAATAGGGCTTCTCCAGTCCTCTCGACCTTCTTTGAGTAACTCCTCATGTATATGAACATGGACGTGACTATCAGAGTTAGGATCAGAGGTATGAGAAAAATCTCTCTCCATCCCCATTGGAGGATGATAAACCCAGCTATAATAGGAAGCATAATCCCCCCTAGATTTAATGCCAGGTCGTTGTAACTGAGTGCTTTCCCTCTTTTCTCAAAGTTGTGAGCTATCAAGGAAACTGAAGCAGGATAATAGATGCCAGACGCAAATCCCAAGAAAAGCATTGAGAGGAAGAGGTGAAAGTAGTCAGAGGAAGTCACGATAAGTATCAGAGATGTCGCTGTCATTGTAAAGGAAATGACTATAAGACGAATTTGACCGAATCTGTCAGACAGTATTCCCGAGGGTATTTGGGTCAGACTGTATGTAATCAGAATGGCTGTGGTCAGAAGTCCGGCCATGGAATACGGAATTGAGAATTCAGAAATTATTGAGGGTAAAGAAGGAGTAAGGATAATTCTTGACGAGAATATAGTGAACCACCCCAAAGAAGTAGTCAGAAGCAGAAATTTTTTTGTTTTCAAGTGCATGCAAGCTCCTCACGATGTTTTTTCCTATCTATTCATGAAATAAGGAAATGTCTGGCTATTTTCCCCATTAGTTTTATGTATTTGAAGTTGCGTAACAGCTGAGGTAGTTCTCGTACCAGTGTAGAGGGACGATCCATATCTCCCTTTTCAGAAATAAGGTTTTTAATACTTTCTTGAGACAGGATCTCTATTATGGTATCGTAGTCATCATCTGTTAGTGACGAGTATAAGGCAAGAAGCCGCATACCTGTCTCTAACTCCTTACCCACTTCTTCAATAAATCCTTGCTCATAGTTTATCAAGGCATCTGGATCGCCAGAATCTCTGAATTTAGTAATTGCCTCACAGGCAAATTTAGCTCCTAGGGCTCCGTAATAGATCCCACCTCCTGTATAAGGTTTCACCTGCCCAGCGCTATCTCCTATCAACATCACCCTTTTTTCTGGATCAACCAGTCGCTCCATGAGCCCGATGGGGATACCTCCTACATTTATTTCAAGATGTGAGCCTCTAAACCTATTGTCAATTCCTTTATGGGACTCAAGCATTTTTTTCAGGTATATATGTGCCCTCTCCCCTGCAACCACCCCGATTCTTGCAATCTCCTCATTTATAGGGATTGCATATCCAAAAAAATCTGGTGAAGCGGAAGAACCAAAGAAAAGCTCTACCATATGTCGGTCGTGGCATTCAAATCTTCCCTCGATCTGAGCACCAGAAAACACTTTGTAGCTATGATTGAAACCAGTTTGCTTGGCCACAGTGGACTGAACACCATCACAGCCAAGCAGAATATCATAATTATCTGTTTGTTCTGTTCCTGACGAAATGATCCTTGCTTTACCGTTTGATGCATCCACAAATCTTGTTTTAACCTTAATTTTGGCACCTTTTTTAATAGCCACCTTAAGTAATTCTTGGTCAAATAGTTTGCGTTCGATCACATAACCTTTATTGTGTTTTGAACGGAGTTCAATGTATCTTCCAGAGGGGCCATGAACACACATACCATCTATGATATTTTCAGTAACTTTTTTGATGTTGATTCCAGTCAATCTGATGCATTTTTCGCTTATCAAGCCAGCACACTGCACCGGAAAACCGGGAACTCCATGTTCTTCTATGATTGTCACGTCCATATCGGCCTTTGCAAGGTATCTTCCAGCTATAGAGCCAGCTGGACCTGCACCGACTATGAGGATTTTCATTTATACCCCCTGTCTCGAAAGTCCAGAAAGAATTCTAATAAAAGCCGTATTATCCTCTTTTTTCCTGACACACAACCTGATAAAGCTGTCATCCAGACCGAAGAAATCATTACACCGCCTGATTAGTATTCCTCGTTCCATCAATCTGTATTCAAGCTGTTCTGAATCAAAATCCAGTTTTGTAAGGAAGAAGTTTGCCTTGCTATTCAGGGGATGAGCGAAAGAAATGTTATTCATATCTTTTATGAACTCGTCCCTCAATTTTGATACCTTCCTCGAAGTTTGTTCAGTTATCTCAGACAATCTGGGCATATACTCCATTAAAACTTCCTGGGCCAGGATGTTCAGATTCCATGGGTCTCGGATGGACTGAATTTTCCTTGCTACTTTTTTAGAAGCGAAACCATACCCAACTCTCAATCCTGGAAGTGCCAGTATTTTGGTGAGGGACCTTGTTACCATTACATGCTCGTAATCCAGTAAAAAATCGTATTCCCTTTGTTCTGGAATGAAGTCCATATATGCTCCGTCTATCAGCATCATGATATCTCTCATCTCGCATTTTTTGACGATTTCTTCTATGACATCAGCAGGAATCAAATCTCCTGTGGGGTTGTTGGGATTGCACAGAACAACAGCATTTGCACTTACAGAAGTAAAAAAATCAGGGTTATGGAATGAGCAGACATTTGCTCGCAACATTCTGAGACCGTATATGGATGCGAATCTTTCGTATTCTGTGAAACTAGGATATGGCAGAAGAACTTTTTTCCCAGCATTAAGCAAAAAGAAAAACTTGATCAATTCGATGGATCCATTTCCTAAGATTATTCTTGATTTTGGAGTCTCAAATACTCTTGAGATAATTTCAACAACCGACTCATATGTGTTGTCGGGGTAATGCCTGACCAAATCAGCTTTTTCAACAAGGAAGTCAATGACATCAGTAGGTGGAAACGGATTTACATTGGAGCTAAAGTCTTTTATTACAGCTATATCAACTCCAAGTTGTTTAGCTAAGGTAATAGCTTTATCTCCGTGTGACATGTAACCGAAATTTGAATTTATCTGGAAAGATATAAACTTTATTGGACATACATCATGTTAAAAAATTTGATTATGGGTTATTATTTCTTGAGATCTCCTAAGACATATGATTGGGTTAAGTAAACGATCCTGAGTGAGATTTGTTCATAAATGGCAAGAAAAATCATCTTTTTGAGGATAGTTTAGATAGCAAGACATAACATTGACTATTTACAGTAGGTGAAAACATGAAAATAAAGAAGGAATATTATGGCGTAATTGCAGGAATTGCAGTCTTATTGATTCTGGCTTTATATCTCATGCCTGGAGATTCAGGCTCGGCAAGAGTGGCTGAAGAAGATATGACGAAGATCAGTAAAGGGAGAGGTATACAGATAATAGCCACCTATCTCAATCCAAAATATGAGGATCAGTTTCCTAACTCTTTTGCCTTTTATATTCAGATGAATACACACAGTGGTGATCTCTTCATATATGATCTTTTAGAACTCTCTTATCTTCAGGATGGAGAAGGGAACGTTTATAAGCCCATTAGATGGACAGAAAGTGACCGTTCATGGGGTCATCACAGATCAGGTGTGCTGGAGTTTCAGAAGATCGACGAAAACGGGAATTTAATACTGAGCAAGAAAGATAAAACCTTCAGGCTGGTCATCAAAGGAATTGAGTTTGATAGGGAATTTGTATGGAAAACGAGATGAATAAGACAGGGGTAGGGAGTCATAAGCCTGTTATTGCAGGGATTTTTTCAGCAGTAGTTCTGTTTCTATTCTACTTTGGAATAAATTCGCTGACCGCATCAGTCGAACATGCAATCATTCAACTAACCAACTACTGGTATCTTATAATTCCTCTTGCAATTGGCTTTGGGATCCAGGTAGGATTGTTCATGTTTGTCAGGAGTTCAAATATCTGTGACGCTCAAGCAGGCAGGATGGTCACAGCTTCTGGTGGTGTTTCTACAGGCTCAATGGTAGCATGCTGTGCTCACCATATTACTGACGTATTGCCTTTTTTAGGCCTGTCAGCCTTTGCGACTACCCTCTCGAACTACACACCCCTTCTATTGCTGGTAGGAGTGCTATCTAATATGGTTGGAATCACAATGATGTTAGAGATCTCTCAGAATGCTGGAATTCGAACTAGGATATTCGGAAGGCTGGATCGGGTTAATATGAGAGTGATAAAGTATGCTGTCGTGGTCATTGCAGTTCTGATATTTGCTATCGCTTACGTACTGTACAAGCCTGAGGACAGCTTAACTCTGTTTGAGAAAGAGTTTCTATCCCGTTGAAACCTTTTTTATTAATTCATCAATATGAGAGTGTTCTGTAAAATTCATTCGGTTGTTTGGGTACACTCCTATATAACACTCTCTTGTTGAAGGTAGTTGATACTTCAAGCCGAAAGGCTATTCGTTCTCAAGAAAAGTATTGACTTCCTTAAAAAAAGACATAAAGAGAGATTCTTCAGGAACTGTTATCCAGATGATATATCGATCTAGCTGATAGTAGTAATGCAATCCCATTCCTTTCACAGTGTAGACGGTTATCACCATATCATTCCATGGATATTCTCTTACTGTCTTGTCTGTAAACATTCCAGTTGATGTAACTTTTGAGCTCATTTCATTAAGAAGAATTTCAGCACTTGAGGGAGAATCAACCTCACCTATCCATACATATGCTCTTTCTGTTCCTTTTCGGTAAGTTAATACATATCCATCAAAAATTGAAAATTCTCCTTGATGTATCCTTTGTATTTCGTTAACCGCTGTCTCTCCTTTAAGCTTTTTTTCCAGAGTGAAATCTGATATCTTTTCGGGGAAATAGGATAGTTCTGACGGTTGCGAGAACGCGTAAATACCTGTTATTGCCATAATCGCTATGATAACTATACTCGCATAGATATATCTCCTTTTCACATGGATGTATGAGTGGTTTTGTTTAATATATGTTTACACTCGATCTTAAACGCACTTGTTTGATTTCTAGTCTCTTACTGCAATGTTGATCGTATCTCTAGTTCTTCTCACTCCAGTCTTTCACTGCTTTTCCAATGAGGGTATGTAAAAAACTTAGTCTCTTATCCTTTTTCACATCCATATGATTTTGCTATTTTTTCCCTCAGCAAGTAGATATGGTCTTTTAAATGTTATAAAAAATTATTATAAAGATAATAAAATAATATTATTACTCCGAGAATTCTCTATACTCCTCACGGGTATAGCTGTATCTATCCAAGATCAAAGACAGATTATGTTACGCTTGAGGTTCTTGTGGAGTGAGAGGTGGTGATATGAACTCCACCTCAACATGAGAGATCGCATCTGGATAGTATGGTGGTGGTCCAGGTTTGAAAGAGATAATCACTACCTTCATTTCTTTCAAGTCACCCCATTCTGCATATGCGAATGGATAAACAAACAGTGGAGTTTCATAGCTTCCATTTCTAATTGCACTTGCTACATCTTCTGGATTGGTCGATCCAGCCTGTTCTATAGCCCAAGCAATATGCTCTATATTTACATATCCTGTTGTGCTTTCAAAGTCCAGTTCTTCTCCATACTTAGCAACGAACTTCTCTGCCAACTTTGTAAACTCTTGAGCGTTAAAGTCTACAGTGGCATGCGTAAGAAATCCTTCAGTAACCTTCTCTCCCAATGCTGACTCCAGAACTTTCTTTGGAAAAGCTATTCCAAGATACTTGGCTTTTAATCCCAACTCCAGACCTTGCTTGGTAATTTTCGCAGTGCCAGGGGGATGGCCCGTAGCTATAATCAACTCTGGATCCAGATCACTCATTTTCCTTAGATATGGAGTGAAGTCTGCTTCTCTTACTGGAGCAACCTCAATCTGCAACTGGACATCTGGAAGAGTGGCGATGTATTCTTCTATACCTCCCTTTATTGCATGTCCCCATTCGTAATCAGCCACTATAGCTCCAATCCTGGAAAAGCCCTTCGATTTTACATACTTGGCAAAACCTTGCATGAGTAATTGAGCAGGCAATTCTGCTGTTCTGAAAGTGTACCGACTATCCTTTGTCAGGATCTTTTCACTTGCAGCCTTATGAAGTAAAACAGGAACTTTCAGTTCATCCGATTTTCTTGCTACTGCCAGCCCAACATCACTGGGAACAGGACCTACAATGGCAACAATTTTTTCTTGGTAAACCAGCTCTTCAAATAAGATTGCCGCTTCATTAGGCTTTCCTTTGCTATCTCTAACCACCAGTTCTATGGGTCTGCCCAGTACTCCACCATTAGCATTTATTTCTTCAACTGCCATCTGAGCTCCTTTAAGGTGTGAGTCTCCCCAGGGTGTAAAGGGACCGCTCAATGGCCCGAGGAACCCTATTTTGATCGACTCTTTTGGTGGTGTTGGCTTTGGTGTAGGTGTGGGGGTTGGTTTTTTCTCTGCACATCCAAGGAGAGAAGACCCAATAAGAATGGCTCCACCAGCTACAACTCCTTTTACGAAACTTCTTCTCGTTATATTTCTCGTGATATTCTTATCTCCAAGCATGTTTATACCTTCTTTTACACTGTTTAAAATGATTAACTATGATGTAAATTTTCGTATTTATACATTTCGAAAGATAAAGTTATTCGCACTCTCTGAAAATCATATTTATCATCGAAACAATCGTCTCACTTAACATTTTATCAAGTTCTAGGATGTATCCTCTATGTTTTCCACCCTAACACAAAGCAAAATTTATATTTATTAACCATCAATTTTTTACTGGTGATTTAGAAATGATCAAACCTTATATGGCCGTTGGTCTTTCTCCCACCATCTGGGGTGTCAGAAAGAGAAATGAAATAAAGAAAAACCTTGACCATATACGAGAACTTATAGCCGCAGCATCTTGGTTGAGCAGTTTAGATTTACCAATTAAACTGGTAGTTATACCAGAGGGGGGTCTACAAGGATTTACTGATGAGATATTCGATATGGATCACACCAAATATGCTAAAGAAATTGCTATAGATATCCCCGGTGAAGAGACTGATATTTTAGGTGAGATCGCAAGTGAGCACAACATATATTTAGTTGCCACAGCTAAGGCCAAGGAAGAGGAGTTTCCTGACAGATTTTTTAATAACGCTTTTATAATCGATCCCAGAGGGAAAGTGATTCTCAGACATAGAAAGAATTCACCACTTTTCCCTGTTGAGCATTCCATTTGCCCCCATGACGTGTGGGACGAGTGGGTTAAAATACATGGAAAAAATCTTCAGGCATTCTTTCCAGTGGTAGATACAAAAATTGGAAGACTGGGATGCTGCTTGGCTAATGAAGGGTCCTATCCTGAATACATTAGGGGTCTGGCTATGAATGGGGCGGAAGTTGTTTGTCGACCCGCCTATCCGGAACCTTTAGTAGGGAATGAGGCATGGGAAATCCAGAACAGAGCCAGAGCACTAGACAATAACATCTACATGGTTGCTCCTAATTTAGGTACCTATTACCTCACGACGGAGTCCGAAACTCCAATTGATACTTTTGGAGGGGGGTCCATGATAGTAGACTTCAAAGGAAGAATTGTATCCCGACATTCCTACGGTGCTGGGTCCTCCTATTGTGCAGGAGTTATAGATATAGAGGCATTAAGAGATTTCAGGAGTCGTTCTCCTCTAATGAACTGGATGAAAGACCTCAGAACTGAACTCTGTCAGCTCATTTATGGTAAACCAATTTATCCTAAAAATCTCTGGCTGGACAGGACTCCAATGAAACATGATGAATACAGACAGGAAGTCATAGAAAAGCAGATACAGAAAATGTATGATGAAGACATATGGACTCCACCTTCATGGAAAACAGGTAGCGAGATTGATAAAGCTGAAAAATAATTTTCGATTGTCTTCTGCTTAACTCCCCTATTCCTCGAATAGGAAATGAACCCTCTTAATAAGCTCATGTCTCGATACAGGATCTGTATCATCTATACAAAAAACTCCTGCACACACTCGATCACAAATGAAACGGATATGTGGTTTTCTCTAGCTATTCTCTTCTGAAGGCAAATAGACGTAAGTAGTCCTCTTCTCGATCGTTTGAATCTTCCCCTAGGTTTGGTTTAGGCATATAAATAGATGAATGCTTTTTCTATTTAATTTTCCCAGTAAAATCATGCGGGGGGAGGGATTTGAACCCTCGGACCCCTTCGGGACTGGCCCCTCAAGCCAGCGCCTTTGACCTGTCTCGGCAACCCCCGCATTTCCTTATTACTCCTCTTTTTAAGGGGGTATTGTAGATACCCCATTCCTGATGAAACTTTACCCATTCATGATTACCAGATGATATGGTTATATGCAAACAAGACCTATGACGGGTTATTTTGCCTCATCTCTCTTCTGTATGGATGATTTTTCATGTCCGGGCACTTACCTTTCTGTCCGCATAGTCTCACTATTTTAGGTATATATGGCTTATGGTATTTAGGATAAAAATTAAAGAAAGTTCTCTAAATCAAGAGGATTACACTGTTGTCACACTCCTATGAGAGTATACAGGCCCTATAGTTAGTAATAAGATATAGACCAGTAGTGGAAATTAGGTGATTTGCTTCTTTTTTAAGGACGTGAAAGGGTTTTTTTCAAAGATACTGATATAAAAAGGATGGAAAAGACACAACAAAAAGATTATAAGTAAAAACAAAATAACTACAACAGAAAATCAGGAGGCCAGCAGAGAGGTGTAATCATGGTACTGGGAGGCATGATAGGTCCGG